>Ga0194132_10001106_pt1 | contig 54849 bp, 85 predicted proteins | sample TA2KigOf80mmetaG_FD_148612 | JGI IMG/M metagenome (GOLD analysis project Ga0194132, IMG submission 148612) | Freshwater microbial communities from Lake Tanganyika, Tanzania - TA2015054 Kigoma Offshore 80m | ecosystem: Environmental > Aquatic > Freshwater > Lake | place: Tanzania: Lake... | reverse complement strand
AGTCGGCAATGTCCTGCTCGCTCATTCGACCTCCGTACCGTTTTCTGATCATGTCCGCCAAGTCTCATGACAAAAATCTTTTAAAAAAAGGGGTTTTCATCGTCGCCCACAAATTTGGGGCCGTCAAAGTCAATACCCTGTTGGGCAAGGTTCTTTTGTACAATGAACGCCGCCGCTGTCAAGATGTGAGCGGTAGGTACAGGCGGAATATTGTACGATTCGACTCGCAGACCACCTTCGCCGGGGCGAATCAGCAAGTAAGGTTCCTTTGGCCGGTTTTGCAATTCTTCAAAAAGTTGATCTGTGGTGGCCAACTCCAAATCAACCAACAATGCTTCTTCTTTTTTCTTTTTGTATTCATTAATCAGATCATTCCATTGATTATACTTTTTGTGTCCTACAATTAGCACAATGGCAAACACACACAGCGTTATGATAAGTGCCAATAGTAGTGGAATTTCAAACATTATTGCCTTCTTTGATTTTTTGAATTATCTTTTCTACCAAATGCTTGCGGCGATTCCCAAAAGACCAATCAGGCGCAGTCAAAAACCCTCGATCCTTGATTAGTTCAATACGAATGACACAGCCGTTTGCATCCTTGATAATTCTAGGTTTTTTCCCATCCAAAAAGTCCGCATCAACTTCTGCTGCATATGGATCGAACACCATATTATACAGCGGTCGATTCGCCTGATCTATAGATAGATCGGCAAGCCACTTATTTTCCACCAAAAGCACAAGATGCCCAGCCCATTTGTTATATTCGTGGGAACCGTAACCGATTCCCACGCTATAACTGCCATCCTCTTTCCCCCACTGAATCAGCATTTTACGATTAGGGAATTTACTACCCGTCTCAATTCTTTTGACATAAGGGGCATTAAAAATACTCAGTTTAACGGGAATGGGTTCGGCAAGAACGCCAAAGTACGTCAGAACATCTAATCCTATCGCTGTTGAGGCAATACAGGAATCAGCCCGGTATTCTTTCAAGATTTCCGGTCTGCCATAAAGCAACAGTTGGTGTAGGATTTTTTTATAGTCCACGACTAGATTGTACTACAGGAACTTCTCAGTGTAAAGTCCAACAGTGGCCGCAATCTCTTGCCCCGGATATATCTTTTTGGAAGAAATATGCCTCAGCAGTATTCTTGTACAAATCTGCGAAGACTTCTTTAGTCATCGGCAAATTTACCAGATTATATCTGGCCAAGGATATTGGATACCTTTGGAACAGATTAGCGGAGACTCCCTCGATTTCATCGATTTTGCTCAGACAATCATTGTTTACTTCGTACAATTCGCCCCAGATTTCTTTGACCGTGTCGGTTCTCTCAGAAAATCGTAAAGCAGGGTCTTGTACCAAAGCAGGGAAACCTGAAATATGAAACATTGAATATTTGGGTTCAGAAAATGCCGTTCCCAAATATCTTTGACCTTCTAATGCGTGGTGCCTAGAAAAACCACGTTTTAGTGTGCCATATACGAATAAAAGTTTCATGTATTTGTACTCCTTATTTTGCCCTTTATTTTTAATGAAATAAAGACAAATTTAAAAGAGTACAAACATGAAATATTTCTACCCAAGGTCAAAATGCCTATATACAGTCAAAAGGGCGGCAGTTTTTTCGTCCTTTGGAGAATACTGTACACTTTTGTTTCGCTTAAGACTTTTTAGTTTAAGCAAACCACTTCTCAAAACGGCACGCTCATCGTTGGATATCACACCAAATTCATTAAATATAGTTTCCAATCGATCTTCCATTGCCGCAGAAGTTACGGGGTTCCTAGTCATCATTTTCTTGAACTCCAATCAATGTTGCCTTATCAGAAAAAGCGACAGAGAAATTAAAAAGCAGATCGTGAACGACCGGCGAAGAAGAAAAATAAAATTCATCTAGCCATTTTTTGTACACTCCATTCATAAGAATCCAGAAGTCTTGGGGTGCGGCAATGTACCCAATTGCCAACAAGCGCCCCAGTTTCTCAACTACGTTCTTTTCAAGCAAATTGGCAACATTTACTCGTTGAGGAATATTGCCAATCGGGAGAGTTATATTCTCCAAGTCGTATACCGAAAACCCGGAACAAAAAATACCATTCTCCGCATGGACAAGCGGCTTGTTGTCGAACAAATCGACAGGGAGCATCCTGTCGAAAGAAGTAACCAAAACCGATTGTCCCGGTTCATCAGCAAGTGTTGCATACGGATTGTCTTTGTCAACCAAAGAAAAACCCAAGTCAACAACCTTTTTGCGGTTTGACTCCTTCTGTAGCGGGTGAGAAAACACAAACACTTCTTGGTGGCCTCGTGCCTTCAAGTCTCTCAAGAAGGCGAGGCTTCCGTCAAAAGAAGCATCTGAAATGTATAGAAAAATTTTCATCGTTTATCAAAGTCCATGTAAGACAACTCATTTAAGCAACGGAATTTGGTTCCGTTAATGGTCATTTCCCAATCCCTATGGTGATGACCGAACAACCACCATTCCGGCTGATGGAGTTCAAACATAGACTGCAATAAATTAGCAGTCATGCTCGGTTTAATGCCCCAATTCAAAGCCTCTTCCTTGGACATCCCAACATAATCGAGCAAATTCGTTGGGCATTCGTGAGTAATTACAAAATTAGGCTTTACTTGCTCGTACAGAGCAAGCGCCTGTGACGCTTGAGAGTAGGTGATTTCTTCAAGCGGCCACCAATTTACACCCTCTTTGCGATACTTCTTATCAATAGAATTGCCGCCCCGAACATAGAAAATATCTCCAAATTCGGGCACGGTGTAGATGCCGAAATCACCAAGAAAATGAGGGGTTTGTTCTACGAACTTGCCGTCAACAACTGTGTAATTGTCGTGATTGCCGCCCAAGATTTTGTGGGTGTCAGATGGAAGGTGTTTTTGAATCCAATCGTAATTAAATCCTATATCGCCCAACTGAATGCTATAAGTAGCTTTGTTGGCGATCCCTGTATACTCGCTTTGTTTGCCGTGTACGTCTCCGATAAACCGGAGCCACAGCTTCTTGTCATTTTTCATGCTTATCCCTAACGGGGAGGGCACAATTGCCCTCCCAACTACGAGAGCAGGCTTTCTACTCCCACTTATATCCCTTATGCAGCCTTCTCAGGCTTGGCGAAATTTACTTCCAACGTCTCTCCCTTTTTCTTGAAAGGGAAAGCCTCTTTGCGAACGATCTTTTCGTCAATCACAAGAGTCTCGCCGCCGTGATCGGGCAATTCATACATAATATCCTGCATGAAGTTTTCGATCACAGAACGAAGGCCACGAGCGCCGGTATTCTTCTTGTAGGCGATCTTGGCGATTTCACGGATTGCACCATCCGTAAACTCAACCTTCACATCATCGTATCGGCACAGTTTCTTGTATTGCCGTACCAAAGAATCCTTCGGGTCCACGAGAACGTGGGCCAAGGTTTCTTCGCTCAGGCCAGACAATGGAACTTGTGCAGGAAGACGACCGATAAATTCTGGAATAATTCCAAATTCGACCAAATCATCCTCGGTCACTTGTGCCAACAACTTATTCTTGTCTTTCTCATTGTCTTCCTTGCCAGCGACACCAAATCCAATGCTACGCTTGCCAACTCGACGGGCGATGATTTCTTCCAACCCAACGAATGTCCCACCACAAATAAACAAGATATTCGTGGTATCAATCGGAACGTACTGTTGTTCTGGATGCTTGCGACCGCCAGTAGGAGGCACATTGCAAATTGTACCTTCCAACATTTTCAAAAGAGACTGCTGGACGCCTTCGCCGGAAACGTCACGAGTAATCGAGACATTGGAAGTCGAACGACCGATCTTATCGACTTCATCAATGTAAATGATCCCGGTTTGAGCAAGTTCAATGTCGAAGTCGGCGTTACGGAGCAGTTTGAGAACCAAATTCTCAACATCTTCACCAACATATCCAGCTTCGGTCAAAGTCGTTGCATCACCGATGGCGAAAGGCACTTGAAGAATCTTGGCGAGCGTTTTTGCAAGCAGAGTCTTACCGGAACCAGTTGGGCCGACCAAAAGAATGTTACTCTTCTCAATAGTCGTTTCACTCAACTCATCCTTACCGTCATCACCATCTTGTTGACGCTTGGCTTCGTCACGAAGTCGCTTATAGTGCGACGAAACGGCGACGGCCAAAGCACGCTTAGCAACATCCTGACCTACAACGTATTTGTCAAGATGCTCGACAATCTCTCGTGGTGTGGGAACATCATCGGGCACGTTTATTGCGCCACCCGTCTTACCCTGTTGGGCCAAAACCGATTGGCACAAGTGGATGCATTCATTACAAATAAATACTTGATGTTCGGGCGGGCGACCATTCCGAGACTCTTTCGATACTGGACTTTCAACGAGATTGGAAACTTCGGAAGAGGGCCGTCCACAATAGTCACAGACTGCCTCTTTGGGTTTCTTGTCATCTTTCTTTACCATAAATAATCCTCTTCTTATATCCAGAATTTTCTAGACACACAATCTAGACACACAACTAGATTCTACCACAACTTAGCCATCTTGTAAACCAGATTGGTCACATGAACTTATGACTAAATTATTGCTACCCTTGATCTTGTGATCCATTTCTGTTTGATGAAGCGGTGGTTTTGCTCGAAAGTCTTGCGGCAATCCCGTTTATGACAAACTTGCAGGATGGTCTTGTTCTGGAAATGGCACACAAGTCCCAGATGTAACGCCCGTACCGTTTGTCCAGCCTGTTGAAGTCTGAGGGAAAAGTCTGCGTCTTCTCCGTAGGCAAATTCAAGATTCTCTTGGTCAAAAAGTCCGTGCTTTTCATAGGTTTCCCGCCTTATGGCAAAACACCATCCCGCAATGTAATCGACCTCTGTTCCAAACTGGACCCATTTGCCTTTTCCATCTTCATCAAGAATTCCACCGGCAAATCCGACTTGAGCCAGTTGTTGATCTTGTTGCAAATGAGAAATCAATGATTTGTCCCAATCTTTCATTACCATCGTATCGGAATTTAAAAGTATAACATATGGAGAGTTGCCTAATTTAATCAATTCATTATTTGGAATAATAAAGCCAAGGTTCTCTTCATTTCGCACAGTCACTATATCTTTTTGTTCCGCCAGCCAATCTTGCATGTCTTGATCTGAGCCGTTGTCCCAGACAAATATATGGTAATTTTCGGTATTTCCTCGAATGGATTCGATGCATATTTTGAGATATTCCAATTGATTATGAACCACAATCAAAATATCTTTTTCGGCTACTTCGTATTTTGAAACAACAAAAAGTTCTTCTTTTATTTCTTCGGAGAAAAAATTGACCCCTCGAAGCCATTCGCTTTCACCAACCATGACTTACATCTCCGTATTTTCAATAATATAAGCCTCGTTATCAACAGACAAATATATTCCTTTTTCTTTGATTTTAATCGCAATTTCTAACAAAAATGAAACCAATATACCTATTTTATCATTTGCCAAACTACAAACATACTTAACATTGGCTTCTTTGTTTTTATCTACATTCCAAACACCAAAGGCATCTGTGGTTTCAATTGTATAAGATAAATTTTCTTTGATAAAAAAATCATGCAAAGTTTCACTTATTCTTTTTATTTTTTTCTTTGGCAACAAAAAAGAAGTCTGAATACCAACTGGTTCCACTTTAAAAAAAATAAATGAGTTATTGATTTTAAACCATCCATGCTTTCTAAGCCAACACTCGAATTTGGTCTGGTCAAACGATACGTTTTTAAACCAATTATCTAATGAAATTGTTGGTCGCAAATTTTCTAAATGATTGATTATTTTTATATCATATATTTTATTGCGAACAAAAGCTATTACTGGGAAAACATGATCTATATGCCATTCATCAAATTGACTAACCCGTGGCCAATCTGGGTGAGACATAATATGTGACATTAACTCTTTATTGTCATAGCCCAGCAAATTTTTACTTGAAGCATTTTTTTTCTTTCCGATAATTTCTAATGTATTCCTCAAAATATTGTGAATTTTTTGCTTGAACTTTTTATTTATTTCGACTTGTTGATGGTCTGGGTTCCATCTAGGGTGCAGTGACCCGGAATGTTTTTTAATGCCACAATTTTTGCACCTACATTCGTTATCATATTTTGGTTTTCGCATAAATTTATGTCTCAATGAGCGAAATCTTTTGATGACTGCATTAGTGCTTTTACGTTATCTCGACAGAAGCCATATTCTCCACGCTCTATTAGTTCATAAATGACACCAGTAAGCAAGCTGGGACATGAAAAAACTTGTGTTAATCCGGGGCACCTCATAGGTTCTGCGGAAGAAAATTCTGCATAACCTTTTTCTTTCCATTCTCTCATCGTATCGGTCACGCTATCTACCTGATAGGCTAGATGGTGAATTCCGCCAATACCGTCTCTACGAGCAACCCATTGTCCTACAATGGAATCAGGGGAGCCGTCCGAAACAAATATTTCAGGAGCCATATGATAAGTTGTTGGCTCCGGTATGTTTTCTATAAATGATTTGCAAATCCAGCCAGCTTGTTTGGCATTTGTTCTTTCAGATGGTTCTAAAGCGATACATTGGGCCGTAGTTCCGTCTGGAAATTTAAGGTCAAACTCTGTTTGAACTTTATATCCAAAGGCGTTAATGAAGAAATTGGCCGTTTTCCAACGGTCTTTTACTCTATATGCGATGTGGTCTAACCTAATTGTTGCCTCCTTGAGACTACTCATAAATTTGAATTAAATATTCTTATAATTCTATATAAGTATGAAAAGCAAATCTTTCAATGGAATCAAATTATGCCAACAACACAAGAAGAAGCGGCAAAAATTGTTAGCATTTCTCAAGAATATATGTCCTATGATGAAATGAAACAACTTTTTGTTCGTTTAGATGATGAAGTTGGGAAATTTACAAATAATAACTCACTCAAAACGTCACTCGCAATGATGAGACTATTAATTGACCCTCCAGTAGCCCCGCCAAAACCTTTTTGGCTAAAACCAATTCTCTATCTCCTAATTGCTGCTCATGCCGCTGTTGTTATTGGTATAGCCCTATCTTTCTTCTTTCTACCATTTAAAACGCCTTGGTTTATTGCGTTGCCTCTAATGTCTTTTATTTTCTTCTTCTCTACAAATAGAGTCAATTGCCAATGCACAGAATTGGAGAATAATCTCAGAAAAAAATTAGAAATGAAGCCAATATCGGGATTTGTTGGACACTATTTTCTAAGACCTTTCAAAAACTTTTTGAACAAAAAATCCGTTTGATGCGAGGCTGTCCAAGAGTTTTGGTCGGGCCGATTGCATCAGGCAAATCCACTTATGCTCGTTCTGCTTGTCATTTCGAGAATCGGTATGGCTCAAGAGCCTTGACGAAACCCCGACGTTATCACCAATGTCTATTGCTCATCGTCTCAAGAGCCAGTCCACGTTCCATGTTTGGAAGACGCAGGACGGTATTTTGCAATGGTACTTCTGGAAGGAACGTACCTTTTGGTCGGACGGTTATTTTGTTTGTACCACTGGCGATGCTTCTATGGAAACCATTAAGAAATATATTGAAGAACAGGGGTAAATATCAGCATGAGAACCTTCCAAGAATGGTGTTGTGTGCGTGAAGCAAGTGTGTCAAAAGATGAGTATTTTCACACAACTTCACCACAGGTCGTAAACAACATCTTTCAGAACGGTTTTGCAACTGGAATTAAGTCAAGTCTTGAACTCGGTCCTGGCGTGTATTTGAGTGTGAACCGTACCGCTTATCCTACTCATTTAACAACACACGATGGCAAAACTTCTTCTGTTACAACAATCCGTGTGGCTGTAGACCCAAGTGTGAAGTTCCTTAACATGGAGTTTGGGGCTAATACGCCACTGCAAATTATAAGGGCATTGTATGGATATGATGAAGGCAACAAGGTTTACGACAAACTAAGCAAACAGTTATTTGCCATCGGCGGTCCTAACTGGCGTTTCATCCATAACTTACTTATTCAGAATGGATACGGCGGTATCAAAAGAGAAAATGACCATGAAGCAGGAAACAGAGATGTGGTTGTTTTTGATGCAAGCAAAGTAAAACCGATTGAAGTAGTTGGCTAAACTCTGTTACAATGGCGGTCAAATGTGTGATACTGAGGCTTTAGTCCTTAGTTAATCCTATGGGCGGCTTCATCCCCTACCCTAAAGGGCAAGCCTGTTCTGGTCACTCCGTTCCCGACACAGGCTTGCGGTTTCACCGTAGGGGTTTTCGCCGCCAAAGAGGATAAATCCCAAACAGTAAATCAATGCTTCTATAGCAACAAAATTAAATTCGAGTAAATTTAGATTGTGTGTTATCAATTCTAAAGGCCAATGTTATAAATATAGTTAATGATAACAGTTTGCCCCAATTGTGGCCAGTCTCTTAATCGTTACTTATCTGATGGTCTAACACACTGCTCTAATTGCAACATTGTTTTCGATTCAAGTGTCTATAACTTAATTCTTTCCGCTTCTTGGATCGTGCGAAAGCAAAGTCTTCCGCCAGCTACATTGGTATCTTGGCTAGGTTTATCCGAATCTGATGCCGATTTTGTTTATCACTCCATAGAAGAAGAGGGAATATCTCATGACGAATTTATTTGTTTGCTCAAAAAATTGAAAATTCCCGAAAGATCGTATATTGATCGGTCTGCATAATTTTTCGGTAATTTAGACTTTTTTAAGCCCTGATGAAAACCTTGACAGCACTAAAAATTTTATCTGCCAGTATGTGGCAAATATCGGCGCTAAAAATCCCTAAGAGTATCGTCATTATTTCCTTAAGATAGTGCTTACTTAAATCTAGATGACTAGAAATTAAATTTTTAGTATAGGACACCGACTCAGCTAAGGCAGCTTCCCAACGTAAGCCAGATGCCAAGAAAGAGACCAAATGAAAGCTATAGGTAACTAAACACAAAATTAAAGCCAAATAAGCTAGTCTAGTAAAACTACTGAATAAGATGCTGTGACTCAGACCTCGGTGCTTGAATATTCGTGAATACGGCCACCATAAAATTCGGAGTGGCCCCCAATTTCTAGCTGAGTTTGAGTAGTTAAGGTCCAAATCAGGCGATAAGAATAAAGTAGCAAATATAAAAGTGGCACCAGCAAGAAGTATCGTGTTTAAGTCTATTATGTTTTCTGTTTTTAAAAAATAAGCTGCTGTTGCGCCAGCACTCAAGTTAATCACAGTGTGTGCGATATAGTTTGGCATTTTGGCATTTTGGCATTTTGACCTTGTGAAATAAAAAAGCCGGAGGAAATTACTCCCCCGGCTTTTGGTGCCGACATTATCCTAGTTTCTTCAAGAAAACAATGGCCCGCTCCAACTGGCCGATGCCGCCGACCGTATCGGCAAACTTCTTGACTTCGATCAGCTTCTCTAAATCGTTGAATTTGACCCTCCCTATCGAACGACGCTTCCGCTTCCCGGCCAACTTGTCGATTTCCGACCGGCGAAGCTGGTAGATCGTCACGGCATTCATCTTCATCGGCTTGCCGTCATTGCCCTTTTGCTTCGACAACCGCTCTTCAACGGTTGTACGCCAGCTTTCCGGGGGATTGTCGGTCACAGCGCCAATTTCATGCAAAATTTTTCGCACGACTTCTGACTTGTTGATACGAGTTTTTTCAGTAGCAGCCATCGTTCTTTTCCTTTTAGATTTTAGATTGGGTTACAAAAAAATCCCGTCCTATATTACGGAGTCAATATAAGACGGGATTTACATTCGATCAGTTACGCTGCACGAAAGGTGTATTCGGCGTCCTTGCCTTCGTTGGCCTTTTTGAGCGTGCCCTTCTTAACCAACTTGACGAGGCACTGGTACACCATGTTGCTGAAATCCCTGGCCTTGCTCTTGTACCCGGCATTGCGGGTGGCAACAACCAATTCCTGATGCTTCATCGGCTTGCCGTGCGACTGGATGATGGTTTCCAGCAAGCCGGGCAATTCGATCCGCTTTTCCTTCGGAACAGCAACGGCATCCGGGTTTTTCTTCGGACGACCACGACGCTTCGGAGCATCAGCAACAACCGGAGCGGCGGTTGCGGGCTTAGCCTTCGGCGGGCGACCACGACGCTTAGGAGCATCAGTCGTAGCCGTTTTCGGGGCGGCGGGTTTGGTTGCAACTTTCGGAGCAACCTGAGTCCCAGCCAACGCCAACTTTGTTGCTTGAACCTCGGCTAGACGCTCAAGCAGTCCAACTTCTTCAAGTTCAAGTTCGGCCCGCTGCTTCGCTCGTTCAGCTTGCATTCGATAATTCATAACAATTCTCCCAATTTCTATTGTCCCATTCGTTTTGGTGAATAGCCAATTTGATTTGGGACACATTTATCAAAGGTTGGCTCATTTACGGTTACATTGGGCTTTTGCCCGTCTACTATGATAATACGACAGAATTTGTCGGATGTAAAGCATACTCGAAAGAAAAATGTGTATTCGGGAAAAATTGCGGGTTTACTATGTTAATAATGGTAAACAGCCACAGCAAACTTTGTGCTAGAAAAGGAGTCACCATGCTGGTTTTAAGCAGGAAAAAAGATGAAACAATCATTATCAAAGGCCCAGATATGAGCGACATAAAGATTACGGTCGTCAGAATCGACAGCCGTAATAAAGTCCGTATTGGCATTGAAGCCGATAAGGGAGTCACGGTTCTTCGCTCGGAGCTAGAAGGCAGCACAGCCGATAACTCAAAAAAGGTAAGGCAATTCAGCCTGTAATCACCTCTTGGGGTTCAGGAATTAACGCTTCCAAGACAAGGCTACGAATTTTTTTGAAGTCCGGGCCGTTAATGTCCCAAAAGTATCGAGCAAAATAAACAACGGCTTCCGGCAGGTATGGCAGGCCGTAATTATAAACTTCCACAGCCCAATCCTTGACGGTATCTTCCGTCCAAGGCTCTTCCCATTTGTCGTTTTTGAAGCCAGCGGGCTTTACCGGGCAACGACCAGCAGGAGCATAAATACTTCGGCCTGCGGCCCGATAGGAAACTTGGGAGAGTTGCACAGATGGCGTCGGAGAAACGGTAGTTCGACAGTAACCCGTACTCGGCGTAACTGGCGTAGAACGACTTCGGGCCTCGATATTGGAGAGAGTCGATTTCACATCAGAAATAATCTGCTTGTGATCGACGATCATTGGTTCTGGGGAAGCGGCGACGGCAGCATCAGCTTTGAAAAATTCATGCCCACACCCACATTTATGCGTGCGGGGGCCATGTTCGGCGTTACATTTCGGACAAATTTTCTTGCCTCTAGGCATGATGACCTCAAATTTAAGTTTAAGGCTGTTCAGCAAAATGTCAATATAATTACCGCAAAAGACGACTCACAGATTCTTCGTTATGAATACAGCGGATTGCTTCGGCAAACAGGGGCGTAGTGGGGATAACTTCAAGCCGCTTTTTAAATTCGGACAATAAATTCTTTGGCTTTACCGTATCGGTAACGACAATCTTGACACCTTTTTGCAACAAATTTTCGACATTTTTGTTGGCGTTAGGGCCAACAAAAAGACCGTGCGTGGCAAAAACCCCCACAATGTATCCGCCAGCCGCTTCTACGGCCTCAACCCCAACGACATTTGTACGGCAACTCGAAATCATGTCGTCAAAAATAAGGCAATGTTTATCTTTTACATCACCCATGATACCGTGGGCGTCAATATTTCGCCCCTCGTGGGTCTTGTAGATAGCCGCCAAGCCGATCTTCACGCCGAGAATTTCTTGAAGTTTATTTCGATCTTTACCGGCTCGTTTAACACCGCCCTCATCGGGAGAAACGACTACAAGTTGGTCAAGATCAACGTCCCAATTTTTTATGTTTCTGGAAATCCAGTCGGCAACGATGGGGCGTGCTTCCAAATGGTCGAGCATCATTCGGAAACCAGACTGAAAGGCGGAAAGATTATGCGCATCCATAGTGAGAATGCGATCTTCCTTTTGCAAGATGCCTTCCAGCATTTCGGGAACGTATTTTGTGTAAATAGGCGCTCGTGATTCAGTTTTCCTGTCCTGCCGTTGAAATGCAAGATAAGGAATTACGAGAGTGATTCGCCGGGCAGAAGCATCACGAATTGATCCGGCAAAGAACGCCAGCTTCACAAATTTGTCGCAGACAGATTCTTTGTCGCACGAATATAAGGATTCGATAATGAAAACGTCACAACCACGAACATTTTCAGAAGAAAGCAGATACGGTTCGCCGTCGTCATACGTTTCCTCTTTGTGACCTGTGCGGCGCATCGCCAAATGAGCGCACACCTGATCCGCAAAATCTTGACTGTTACCAAGACCAAAAATCCGTAGGTCGTTCATGTTATGGAGTCCTCTCATTGACGTGATTATACCACGTCTATTTTTGGTTATAAATCATAATGTTCGACAAGCTGCGATCTATTTTCACAAAACTCCTTTGCAATGATAACATTTCTTAGCAACATACTAACAGTCAACAAGCCAATGCCCCCCGGAACCTTTGTGAGTAAACTTGCTTTATCAATTACAGATTCTTCATCAACATCGCCAACAACTTTGTCTAGTTTGTTTATGCCTACATCAATGATAATTACATTATTTTTGCAATAATCTTCTGTTAGAACAAAATTTGGTCTTTTTCCTACCGCTACAACCAATATGTCTGCGAGCCTACTAATTTCTTTAATTTTTTCAGTATGTTGATTACACATTGTTACTGTTGCCCCTCGACTTCTCAACATCATCAGCAATGAACGTCCAATGACCATAGAATCGTTTATAACAACAATATGTTTTCCAAAAACTTCAATGTCTTCATGATCTATAAAAACACACACAGCAGAAGGAGTACAAGGATAAAAATTAGGGACATCTTGAACCAATAACCCCACATTGATGGCGTTAAAACAATCAACATCTTTATAAACATCTACAGAATTCAATATTGATACACGATCTAAATGCGATGGCAATGGCAATTGAACAATTATCCCATGCACTTGTTTTGATTTATTCCATTGATTTATCACTTCAATAACTTCACATTGATTTGAATCCGCAGGCAATTTAAGTATTTCAATTTGAATGCCAACCTCATCACATGCTTCTTGTTTTTTTCTTACATACAACGCACTTGCTTTATCATCTCCAACAAGTAAAACGCATAATTTAGGTTTAACTTTCAAACCAGCAACTTGCGTTGTCAACTGTTCTTTAATTTTTTTTGCAATAAACTTACAATCAATGATTTTGCAAGTCATAATATAACCTTACCCTCTTGGATTTCATCAAATGAAATTGTATGAATTGCTGAGAATCCTTCTTCTACTGTAGGCTCTTTATATTCAATTTGATGGCAATTGGCAACTGTAAGCCAATATTCGTAGGGATAACCACGAGAGTCCATATGTGCCCTACGTTGAGCATGAACTTCCGGGCCTTCATTTTTGAAAACAATTGCTTCGCAAGAAACATCGAAACTGTTGGCTAAAGCAATCCACCGCTTGCGGCCCCGCACATTGACATTTAATCCACGATCTACCATAACCACCCTGTCCATTGCAAGGGCAGTTCCGATGACGTGATTTTCGATTGATTTATAAAGTATTTTGAGACGCTTATCGTATAAGGTGTAATCGTCGGCATGGAGCATATTGACAATTGCATCGTCATTGAGAGTAATCATACCAAGGCGAGCGGCATTTTTAGAATAAGTACTTTTTCCAGAAGCTATCATGCCGCACAAAACAAATAATTTGGCTATAGTATCCACTAGTTTGGAAGGCATCTATTCTCTCCGTATCAGATAAAATAAATATATCCCAATTATGCAGACCGATCAATATACGATCTTTCAAGAATTTTAATTTTTTTGAGCAGTAAACAAAAAACCCCGCAGAGTTTTTCAACTCCACGGAGTCTAAAGAGAGCCGCCTAAATTTCTCACTTATTGATCGTCGGAAAACTTTCGGCAAACGTCGGCACAATTCGTGCTGCCCAACATAATGGCCTTAGCGATAGCCAAGCCAAAATCCAAAGTGGTGGTGTCGATCTTGAAAGTATCTTCGGGACACTTTCCATCGTTGTCGATAATCTTCGCCAAATAATCGACGTAATGCTCTTGGATTTTCGGCGCACGCAACGTCTGCTTGTTGGTGGGATCGTTACCGGTGACTTTCTTAGCCGCACTGATAACGTGCTTCTTCTTCGTCACTGGTTTCTTGCTGTCACGCTCAGTAACAGTACGATTCACCTTGGTGTCAGCGTCGGCAAGCCTTGTTTTGGCTTCTGTAATCGCTTCCTTATCGCCCTGATGAGTGGCGTCGGCTACAGAGCCAGCGGCAATTTCTTGCTCTTCAAGAGCCGCCGTGACCTTTTTCTGATACCGTTCCCGGCGACGGGATGCATCCTTTTGCGATTCTGCATTGGCCGTAAGCCGAACTTCCTTGCGAATGTCAATATCTTCGATTTCCATCAAGGATTTCGCAGAATCCCGATCAATACGGTCTTCTATCAAATCCTTGAGGGATTCTTCGTCCAGCTTTGCAATAAGCTGGTCGGTATCACGGAGCCATTTCACATCCTTGTGCATGATTTCCATGATCTTTTCGTCGGATGCGCCCGCCTTCCGCAATTCTTGACAAATGGCAACATCGTGCCCTTCGGTAAAGTTCATGCGAACAGAATTCTCTGAATAAGCCAGAGCCAGCGCATCGGTATCGGATTTCGCAGAGAAAATCTGACACAGGACGAATTCGTAAACCTGATCGGCGGGGCGATGGTCATACTCGTATTCGCCCTTGTCGTTCAGCTTTGCCGAACTTGCATCCTTGACAACGGTTTTGTCGTCACGCAGCTTATTCACCGCACGGTGACGGCGTTCGCCGCCCACAAGCTGTGGACGAATTTCGCCCTTTGCAGTTTCGGCCCAACGACATACGAACGGGTACATCAAGGTCCGGTCACGAATATCATTTCGCAGAATTTCAGCATGCCGCTTATCCATCAAGTCGGTTTGTCCCCTCTCGGTAAGAGTTCGGGGATTGCTGAAAATATACCCCTTCTGCTCAGGGGCGGGTTCCCGGTCGGCAACCGTAATGAAGTCGAAGGGAACCAAATAAAGGGCACCATGCAAGTGCTTGATTCTCTCTGGAACATTCACTCCATGCATATCCATAGCAAAACTCCGGTTATGATTAAATGGTCAGAAATCATATGCAGCAACATACCCCGGTCCTTTTTCTGCTGCAAACGGCTTACGGCAACGGATTACGTTGGTCGTTTCATATTCTTTATCTCCAAAATTGTCAAGTGCGGAATCCTTTCGCCTCAGAACCAAACCTTCAAGTTTTGGATTAGCAAGGGATTCCTTGAAACGATCAATAAAATTATAGGTCCAAGTTTGGGCCATCCACAACCTTGGGGAAATTTGTAAAGCTATTCCACCCGGTTCCAAACTTTGAGGATCACCACAGATTCGTTTGAGGATTTCGAGACGCTCCATCTGGTTTGGGGAACCAAAGAAATAACGCCCTACTTGAAGTACGTCGTACAAGATGATTTCTTTTCCAGAATCAACCTGCTTGTTCATCAACTCGGAATCGAGCCAATATTCTTTGCCCTTTTCGAGATTTAGAGATGACATAATCTCGTCACGAAAGCCCTTCTGCAAAACGAACTTGCTGGGACTGTGGGCCTTCCCGTAACGGCTGTAGACAGATAGCTCGCCTTCGGGGGTAACGTGAATTACGTTTCTCGTGCCATTGAATTTCCGCTGAACAACCCATTTGCCCTGAGAATCATAATAGGACAGGTCATTCGGGTGAATTTTACTCTTGGGGCGGGGTGGAAAGATCACTTTCATGGTATCTCGCTCGCCACCGTCAATGAAAGACGGATTCCTAAAAATCCAAAAATCAGGCCGCAGGGCCACCCCAACTAACCGATTATACCACAGGATTTTGGGCGTGTAAAGTGGCCTATTCGGGGTTTCTGGCGGTTTTATACTCGACAGCAATCCGATTGTGTAAAGCCAGATTGACAGCAAACACTTCCTTTGAGACAAGTTCTTGGACGACTTGTTTTAAATGGTAGCTGCTGGTCTTTCCGCTCAAGATAATGAAATTGCCTTCATGAATAATTGCCAAGTTTGTTATATTCCTTCCGCAATAATGATTTTGTATTTTTGCGAGCAAAGATTCGGTCAGGTCTTTAGACAGACTGGTCGCACCGTCGTCCATGACACACATCCTCCTGTTTTATTTTTCGGAAACACATATAAATCTCGACCGGCAATTCATGCACACAATATTGAGTGCGTTAATGCCATCTGGTCTGCGGCCTGAACGGATCGAGTTATGCGGTGGCGGACAATTACAAATATATTTCAAAAAGAAAGTCTTAGCTGGCTTAGAGCCATCAGCCCGCTTTTTAATTTCTTCTTGAGTTTTCGCAATCAAGGTTTTGTCGAAAAAAATCTGCCCGAATACGTCATCCCTTTTCTGAATTGTTGCATCATCGGGTTTGCGAATAAATTCTTTTTCGACATTTCGGGGCGGAACCTCCGAAGTAATAGACCATCCCTGAGATTTGTGCTTGATTACGACCAAGCCAACAGATAGTGCCACCGGCAAGAAATATTTGATGGTGTGATACTGATTTGCAGTAACATCCTCAATCCCTTTCTGATGATTAGAGACGTGAACCATTTCATGCAGAAGTTTCGGAAGAATATCCGCCCGGTCCAACTTCGATAATTCACCACCAATTACAATGGCATTTTCTTCATGCACAAACTTGATGGTAAATTTTCTTTTCGGCAAAACCGAAATATTTACTGGAACAAGTGTACCCCGAAAAAGACCTTTGTTGATAGTTTGATAAGCCTCCTGCATTTCTAAACAGAATAAGGCTTCGGGTCTATTTCGCATTTAGTATCTTCCGGATCGGGGAGGTCTTTCTTAGGAATGTTGCCCTCAAAAGCAACCTCCCCGCAGTTTTCACAAATGAGGTTACAGCCGTCGAATTTATATCCCTCGTCAAAAGGGATGGGGGTTCGACACTTACGGCATGTTCTTGGTTCCATCTTTTATTTTTTCTTTTTGAATTTCTTCGTACACTTCTTTCCTGTGAACGGAAATTTTCTGGTCGGCCTGAATGCCAAGGCGAACCTTATCCCATCTGATTTCAATTACGGTGAGGATGATTTGATCCTCGCCCTCGCCCAGAACAATAGACTCATCCTTCTTGCGTGAAAGTACCAACATGACAACTCCTCCTCCATGAGAAACTTTGAGAAACTTTGAGAAACTTTTGATCGCACAACTCGTTCATTTTACCACAGGATTTCGAATTTCGCAAGTCGGGATTCTGAACTGTTGGCTAGAGCGGCCCCTCATCCTTCTTGCGTGAAAGTACAAACTTTTGATCGCACAACTCGTTCATTTTACCACAGGATTTCGAATTTCGCAAGTCGGGATTCTGAACTGTTGGCTAGAGCGGCCCCGCACACCGACATTTAATCCACGATCTACCATAACCACCCTGTCCATTTGCAAGGGCAGTTCCGATGACGTGATTTTCGATTGAAAAAAAAAGAGCAATCGCCACCAGTTATAGCGATTGCTCTCACTTCATTACTCTCACTTCATTGCTCTTATGGAGCGAAGAACTAAGTTTAGTCTAAGTTTAGTTTAGAAGAGGGATTGAATACAAACAGTTATTGCCGGTACAAATGCCCCACGTCCGGCAAAGCAAAGAGAGTTAATCTTTGGGCACTTAGGATAAAAAAATTTCCAAGTTACCGTTGTGTATGTTCCATCTGATTTTTTACATCTCATGAGTATATCCTCCATAAAGTTGATTGACCAATCACTGTTATTTATCCTAACCACTGTTATTTTTAGTCAAATTCATCTTTGTTTCAAAATCATGACGTGTTTTTCGCAACAATTCCTGATCCTTCTCGTCGAGACCCCCCAAAGTGCCACCGCCTTCATGTTGAACCCAACTAGACCCGCATATTGCTTGTAAGAAACCGTGCCTTCTCATTCTAATCGCAAATTCCTGTGCCTCGCACCCAGCCAAAGGAAATTCCTTAAAGATTCCGATATGCCGGAATAAATCTCTGTGACACAAGGCACAATAAAGGGGCAAATATTGATCTTCGGTCAATATAAAGTCTTCACAAGGATTTTCCCGCTTATTGATTTTCTTTTCTTCAAAAAGAGCTTGGAGCGAATCGCCGGGATTATTGGTTCGGGGAGAAATCATTTTGACCCCATTGTTTTTTAATTTCTGCATACTTGTGCCAAGGGAGGCCAACCAAGCTGAACCTTCGACAATCACATCTGAATGCACAATTAAAACCCAAGGAATCCATTCATTTTTTGGATTTTGTATCACGCTGTTAAGTGACGATCCAAACCCTTCCGATTTGTCATGTCGCATACATACAACACCCGGCATCTTAGATTTATTTATTTCAATAATGAAAGAGTCATTTTCTGACCCGTCATCTATTAGTGTGATTTGATAACGATTTGTAGATACCGTCTTAAAGATCGACTCCATCAATGCAGTGACAGAGCTATGCTTTCCACGAAAAGGGATGATAATTTCTACACAAGACATTTTCCGTGGATCAAATGTCGCAAAATTGTTCATTTTCATGTCACATTCTTTCCAAACTTTTGACATTATTCCCCCACCCTAAATAACTATAATAGTAGAGAATAGGAAAGTATAAAAAATGTACCACACAAACACAAATCAAATTAGAGAATATCTTGCTGCCTTGGAACATATGAAGGGCTTTTTCAACAAACTTTTAGAAGAGGAAAAAGCTACACTTTCTGGACCGGCCAGCGAACAAGAAAAACTTGCCGAATTAACCGATTTGCGAATGTTGACAAAATCGGACTTATGGCCCGCTGCTGTGCCAGAAAAATTGATTTCAGATGCAGAAAGTCAAAATGCCAGAGCTATGGGTGTACTCCAAACAATAAATCTTCCCCTTGCTGGCAAAAAATTCCTTGACTTTGGTTGTGGTGATGGGCACACAGTTGAAATCGCAAAAGAAATATTCGGGGCAACAGCTTTTGGATACGATACGAAAACCTTTGAGTGGAACAATGAAAATATCACAAGCAATTTCGATGTAATATCCAAAAATGGCCCATATGATGTTATTTTGCTGTATGATGTTCTGGATCATGCAGAAGAACCGGAAACCATACTAAAAACATGCAAACAAATATTGAGTCCAGATGGTAAAATTTGTGTTCGTGTCCATCCTTGGTTCTCTCGTCACGGAACCCACATTTATAAACAACTAAACAAAGCATATTTGCAGCTTGTATTCAACGACGACGAACTCGCCACCCTCGGCGTAATACAAGAGAAAGTAAACAAAATCAGAAATGTCGAAACCTACAAAGAATGGTTCAAAAAAGCAGGCTTCATGATTGTTTCGGAAAATTTCACCAAAAAAAATATTGAATTATTTTTCACACATAATCCCGCTATTTTGCGGAGAATAAAAGCCAATTTCAACAACGAATTTCCAAGAACTATGTTAGAAATTCAATTTATTGATCTGATTTTAGTCTAAGATATTCATCCTTCGACAAAGCCTTTAAGTCTTTATCTGAAAGACTATATGACGCTCTAACAAAGGGGTTAGCAATTAACGCAGCGGTCCAAAGGTGTGGCCATTGGATACCAAAATCATCGTATCTTAAATTAAATTCATTGTCGGGTTGCCACAAATCAGCCTGACAATAAACCACCACAGAAGATTCTAATGCAAGAAACCCGTGGGCACAGCCACCGGGCACAAAGAATTGCTTTGGCTTATTGCCTTCAAGAATTACATAAGTATGCTTAAGATAAGTAGACGAACCTTCTCGCATATCCACACAAACATCAAATATCCTGCCACTAATACAGGTTATCAATTTTGCATAGGGAGCAAGATGCAAACCCCTCAGCACATTCTTTTCACTGAAAGATGTGTTGACCTGTTTCCACTTAATTCTTGATTCTGGGAAATATGTGTCGCAATTATACAATTCTTGAAAAAAGCCCCGTGAATCGAAGTGACGATCACATTCGACCACGAGACTTCCTTCAACTTCATTTGTTGAAAATTTAACCATGTAGGCTCACTTTTCCAATGCTATATAATAGTATGACAAGGGAAGAATACCAACGCAGGCGTAAATTGGGACTATGAAGCTCTTAGGGAAATCAAGGCTATCTTGTCTCGAAATGATATTTAACATTAAAAGTCGCCGTATTTAGGAATTTTCATTTTGGTCATTTTCAAGCTCGACTAACCAGTACGAAGCACCTAAAAAACTTTCCCAATCTTTTACTCGGTAGTCGCCCTTGAACAAGTTGTACTTCGGCTTCTGAGGATTTTTCAACAACTTCATTCTAGCCCGTTCCGGTGTACGGTCGGCCTTCTTGGAGTTGCAGCCAACACACGCCAAGACACAGTTTTCCCAAGTGGTTAGACCACCCTGAGAACGTGGCAAAACGTGGTCGATGGTCAACTCTTCCGAACCCGGCTTGCAACCACAGTATTGACAGGTGTAGTTGTCACGCTTGTATACTGTCCGACGACAGTAGTGAATCTTCTGGTGTGGTAACTTGTCATACTTAGTCAACTGAATAACAGTCGGGATACGGAAGATGGCATTTACCGACAACATGCCCTCTTCGCCTTCTTTAGGCTTCATGGCGGACCAATCAGCCCAAGTCATTGTAGCAAAGTCGTTTGCACAGTCGATAATGCGAGCCTTGGGTTCTCCGTTGTGATACTCAGAGAATACCTTATTCAAGGCACGTTCCAGCGAGACGATGCCCACTGGACACCACGACTTGTTCAAAACCAATACTTTCTTCTGTGCTAACGACATAATCATCCTTCATTTGGGATTCCTCCATTATTTATAATTTGCAGGCGATTTTAGGCTAACCAAAATTAGCAAGCTAGTAAGCGAATGTGAACACTCCTGCAATCATCATGCAGTACACTAACGGAAAGTAAGACACGGGACCGCCGAAAAGGTCCACCCGTCTGGGTAATGATAAAGTATCTGTTGGCATCGGCAGCTTTCCCATCAAAGGTCCAACGAAATTTTCTCTTTATATTTTCAAGTCCAAGATTCATTCTTCTTCATCAGTAGGAGGAACCAAATTAAATGCTTTAGTAAAAAGAATTTGCTGCATTGACTTGACCAATTCTAACGCTTCTGGGCGTTGAAATCCAGCCTGACATAGACTGGCATGATAGGTTGCAAGCATAGAAGCGAAGGGCGTAAGATGTGCCCCGGCTTGCTCGAAAGCAGAAAGTGCTTTTAAATACTCATTTTCTTCCATATTATGCTCCTTTAATATATTGGGCAGTATAATAACGTTACTTCCCGTAAGCCCTACGGTAGAGTCGTTTAGTTAAACAGGGTGACTAACCGTAAGTATTATAGTGTATGATACCTAATTATGGCAGCTTACATAAAATAAGGCCGGGGGTGGGGAATGGATTCCCGTAAGGCGTCCCCCCGGCCTTTCTTTTTATTTCAATGCTTCGGAAACAAAGGTGGATATTTGCCATCAACAAGGAAAGCCTTGTTCACAGAAACTCCACGCTCAAACCCTGTAAGATTGTTTTCAGCGAAGCTAGTCAGAGAACCGTTAGTCGAAATGAATTGGAAAGAATTGTAGATTTTGTCAGCGGTTTCTGGCAAAAAGGGAATAAGAAGGCTGGAAATGATTCTAAGGCCGGATACCAAATTCCTCAATACAGAGAAACAAGCCTCTGGATCATTGTTGGCCAATTCCCAAGGTTTTTTGACCTCAACGTACTTGTTACAACTTTTGACAATATTCCAAATCAATTCAAGACATTCCTTGTAACGATAGCTCTCGATGAAATGCGTGTACTGAGCGAGAGCTTCGGGACCAAACCAAATTCGGGCGTCAGAATCAATTGGCTTGGTCGGCAATTTGCCATCATAATTTTTGTTGACCAAAGAAACGACTCGCCCAACAAGATTACCCAATTCATTGGCCAAGTCTGCTTTGTAGACTTCATCAAAATGCTTGAGATTGTATTCTCCATCTTCATGGAAAGAACACTTTGAAAGGAAGTAGTACCGATAAGCATCGGAACCATACTTATCAATCAAATCTACAGGACTAACATAAGTCCCACTTTTGCTAACCTTATTTAGTGTGTTGTTCTCTCTTTGATAAATAAATCCGTGAGCAAACACACTTTGAGGGAAACGAATCTTCTTCCTTGCAGAAGGCGATTCATTGTAAGCCTTAATCATCGCTGGGAAAAGAACACAGTGGAAACGAGTAATGTCTTTCCCAATGAAATGCACCGTAGAAGATTCAGTCGGGAAGTAAAATGCGCCCCACCACTTATCAAACTTGTCCCAATCGGTGCCAAACCCAACGCCGGTCAAATAATTCAATAAAGCGTCGAACCAGACATAAATTACTTGATCGTTATCCCAAGGGATAGGAATGCCCCATCCTTGGTTTTTACGACTGATCGAAATATCCTGCAAATCATTTTCAACAAAGTTCTTGATTTCATTGTAGCGAGACTCTGGTTGAATATCAAGAAATACCGTTATGAACGGCTTCGGATAAATCAAATCCAAAACAAATTGCTTGAAGGCTGACAGCTTAAAAAAGTAATTCTCTTCTTCTTTTTGCACAATTTGCTTTGGGTGATTCTGACAAATTCCATCAGTCTTGTACTCTTCACAGCCTTCACAATAAAACCCCTTGAAAGGCTTCTTGTAAATGAAGCCAGCGTCATTCACAGCCGAGATAAATTGTTGAACGCCAATCCTATGACGTTCCTCACTGGTTTGAATAAAGTCATCGTAAGAAATGTTGAGTCGCTTCCACACTTCCTTGAATGACTTGACCAAATCATCAACATATTGTTGGACCGGCACGCCAAGTTCGTTGGCCTTTTTGACAACCTTGACGGTATTCTCGTCGTTACCACCAAGGAAATAAACTTGCTCGCCCTTGTACCGCCAATAACGTGCGGCTACGTCCGCACCGATCTTCTCGAATGCAGTACCGATATGAGGAAGAGCGTTAGGATAGTCGATAGCAGTTGTGATGAATTTGGTCATTATGCTGCCTATTCTTTGTCAATAATGTGGAAAAAGTGTTTCATACTTGGCCTACGTTGATCGTCAGGTCCACGACAGAAATCTAAATCACCAAAAAACTCTTGGATTATATTGCCTGCCTTGTAGACGATTTCCTCAACCATCTGGGACTCGGTCTTATCTTTGCAATAGGCCATAATCGGGGCAAGCGAAACATGAATTTGTTGTAGAACGCCCAAGTCCTTCACAGACGCAAGTAAGTGAATACCTTCCTTTTGATTTAAAAAACTGCAACTCTGGTCTTCCAGACCCGGAAAAGCCATATTCAAAAACACCGGCAACTTAGCCCAACCTTCCACTTCCTGTTTACAATAAACAGAAATCGGCTTCATGATTAGCTCACTTCAAGTGTTGGATTGAGAAGGGTGAATCTTCCCCTGCTGTATGAAACTTTTTATCGGGATTCGGACCCCATAATTTCTCAATGGGGAATGGTGCTTTCACGCCACTATTCGGATTCTTCGGGGGTAATGGGCCGGGTATATGCTTTATAGAAAATGGTGCCCCATCGCCATTCTTGTAAAGTCGCTCATCCATTGTAATATAAAGCATGGCGTCCGCAGCTTGTGGAATCCAATCGGCAGCGGGGTAAAGCCCGATGCCACCGTAACCCAGCGGGTAAAGTCCTGTTTTTGACGCTGTACGTCTTTCTTCGTTGATTAAATAGTCTTTGAACCCGGTGAATTTCATATCTTTATTTAGTGGATGAATCGCATATTCATAAAGGTTAACATTACAAATACAAATATTGATTGAGCCAAAAATAAAACCATGACCAATATCAACAAAAGAAGCGGAATCCAATCGAAATTAAACTTGTCGTTTCTCACATTTCCTCTTATTTGCTTCTAACTCCAACCGTTCTTTGTAAGGACAATGCCGACACCTGTTACAGCAATGACCTCTTTTGAGCAAATATTCTCTTGTGAAGACATACTTGCCATTTTCAATAATATAGTAGTCAACATTCAGTTGTAATTTCATGCCCTAAATAGAAAAAGGGCATCACAAATTTTCGTTGTGACGCCCTTTTTAGGCCCGTAGATACGGTCCACCACCCGTTTTTTTAGATAAACGGGAAAATCCCGTAGAACGGCGGGATCACTCTGATGCTTCAGCTTGCTGCAATTCGGCTTCGGCTTGAAGCCAAAAATCGACGCCATCACCGGAAGGATAACCGGCTTGCTCCCACTTGTAGTAGGCTCGTTCCCGAACCTTTTCGCAACAAACTTGAGAGGGGCACTCAGTTGTTGTCTCACCAGCCGCCTCGCAAGTCGCACTCAATTGCGACTTATTCTTGGCATCCTGACGTGGGGGTTGATTGCGGCAAACAGTTGCCGTAGCCTCGCAAGTTTCTTGATTTTGGGTCGCAGTTTTAGACATTTCGTCCGTACTCCTGTTGAAGATGGAAGTGAGCCAGTTCATATTGATTGTACCACAAAAGAATCCGTTCGTAAAGTTGATCTTATTTCTTTGGAGGCAAGTCTTGAAAACCCGGAGCAGGCACAGTAATTACTGGACGCCCCGTAGTCTTGGGCCTTCCCGCTATCAATTCAGTAGTGTAGAATCCAGTCTTGGGAGCAGGCAAGTCTTGGAAACCCGGCGCTTCCCTCTTAGGAGCGGTTTTAGGCTCGTTTATAGGCACTTTCTTGGTATCAGGCAAGTCTTGGAAACTTGGACCTTTCTTCGGAGTCGGGTTCACATAAAACGGCTGCAATTGAGAGGGATAAACATAATACAAGCGACCGTTGCATCCACGAAAGTAGTATCCGCCAGTCGTACTGTAAGAATAGGAAGGGATATAGCTGTAAGAATAGGAAGGGATATAGCTGTAAGAATAGGAAGGGATATAGCTGTAAGAATAGGAAGGGATATAGCTGTAAGAATAGGAAGGATAGCCGCCTCCGCAACGACCACGGAAAAACTGAGCGTTAGCGTCCTGACTAAATGCAAACATCAGGGCAAATGCAGCAGCAACAACACCAGTCAAATACTTCATTTTTCACCTCGGTTTTAGGGGTTAGCCTTATTGTAAATCAAACTTTTTTCGAGTCAACCCCGGAATCTCGAAAAAGTTATCCCAATTTTTCATCAAGAAAAAAGAATGTGGGAAAGAACCCTCAATAAGCATCCAGCCGTATTTCAATAAACATGCGGCTAAATCCTGATTATGGACGCACTCAACATACGTTGCGTCCCAAGGATTCATTTCGTGGGCTTGTTCCAAAAAATTGGAAAAAATTCCCTCCCCACGTTTGTCTTCATCGACTTCGACATAAGCAATATCAAGGCAAACTTGTATTTTGCCTCCCGGCTTCAAAAGATGACGACCCTTACGAACATACACTTTCATGTCGTCGTCGTCAATCCATTTTGGCGGAACATAGCCAGAATCTTTGGCCCCGTCGATGAATTCTTTGAGTTTTTCGAGGACGGTCATGACTTCCCCATTTCGCCTTTGTGCCGTGGGAGATTCAAGTCACCAAGGGGCACTCCTTCGGAGGCTTATTGTTGTATTCAATTAGCCTCTTGTTATATTCAGACTTAATGTCCGCAGGAGGATTGCTCGAAAACTCTTCGAGCATGTCCCTGACGAATAATATGAAATTATCGCCAGAAAGAAGAGAACGGTCGCTTTCACTCATAATGCCATTGCTCTTCAACGAATCTAGGAAATCCTGCTCTTGCGGAGAAAATAATCGCAGACCGGGTTGAATTACAGTCGTCCCGCCCTTGAAACAAATTGTGTCTCCATATTTATCATCAGAAAAGTCTAAACAAACCAACTTTCCTTCCCCCTCTAATCCCCAAACTATTTCATATAGATCGGCCAACTTGATGTTCTGCTGGCCGTAGCTTCGGTGGAAAGATCGTAAAAGCGTAGGGCTAGTGCCCACCACTCTAAGTAAAACAAATCTTGCTTTTTCTTTTTCGTTATTCACCGACTCACCGGATTAAATGAATCGTCATTCTTGATGGGAGCCATCGGTTCGATTCCATAATGGCGACAAAGAGCCGCCGAGACAACCCCACAATTTTCAAGCCCGTCGATGATCTTATCGCCACCGTCCTGCTCGAAAAAATATTCGGTACAAATGACCTGCATTCCTTCCAGAATCATATTTCGATAAAAACGCTTGCGTGGCGCTTCGTTGACCCAACGAGACATTTCGTAAACAAATGTCTGCGTGGCTTCGTCCCAAGCCAAACTGCCATCTTGAAGTCGCTCAAGAAGCACAGGCCAATTGACCTGCACAAGATTGGGTTGGCGGTCGGTGAGATAAAAGTCAAGATATTCCAACTCTTCGTTGTATTCAAACGGCTTGCCGTCAATTTGAAAAGTTTTCATGCTTGGCTCCGGGTATTTACGACACAGGGCTTCATCCAACCGACGCTTAGCGTGACTCATACTCCACCCAAGTTTTGGACACGGGGCACTACCCCTTGTGCATTATTCAAAACACAATTCATACATAACACAGGAATAGTCGGGTCGGAAGCCTTCATCCCCAACTGGCGGGGGCCGATCCAACCTTTATTGCCACAAGCCTCACAAGGATGTTCAACCATGTAAGGCTGCGGAGTATAAGGAATCCCATGACGATCTGCTTCGTTCACGGGAACCATTGCAATTATGTTGATGGCCATGCAATCACCGTGGGAGCAATAACGCCAATGACCATGAGCATGGCTAATCTCTTTCACAATTGATGTAGAGTAGACCCGGATATTTGTCGCTGGTATCAGCCATCACCATTCCGGCTTTCTTTAGTCGCCGTGCAATAACACGAGCAACGTCGTATTTCCCCGGTCCCACCATGATTTATCCCTTTCTTACAAGACTTATCCCTTTCTTACAAGACTTACAATAGAACTTGTTTCTCCATCGTAGTCTGAATATGTCGAAACTACAGTACCTTCATGTTTATCGTGCTTGCCGTGAATTTCTCTGTCTAGCCAACTAGCGGGCAACAAAACAATATCACCAAGAGACAAATCTAAGTTGCCTTTGCGATAAGAAAAAGTTCTTGAATACCCATGCCCACCATCCTCTTGGGGCTTTGGGCAAACGCCAAAAACAACCTCTACCAAGCCCGGTTTGGCCTTTAGTTTTTTCCCTTCACGTCTTTCAAAATCACGAAGATTCTGAACAACGGAAATACATGGCTTGCAAAGTCTAACACTGTGACAGCCAAGCCAATAATGATACTCCATATCATCAGGAAGAAATAATCCCTTGCAACCCTTACACTCAATCGGAGTTGCCTTGCGAATTTTTTCTTCCTCTTCATATGCTCTCTTTGAGCAATCCCAACACCTTACTTCTGAGTCGGGGGTTCGACTTGGCTTACAGTGAAGGCACAAGTCTTTGTGGCAAGAAGAACATTCACGCCAAGGTTTAGCGGATTTTCCTCGAACACGCTTGCATTGAGAACAAATTGTTTCAGAGTCCATTGTGCGATTCCAAATTTAGTATTTTTGCAACGGAAATTTATTTCCAAAATTCACTTTCATGATAAAAAGTGAAACCACACCGTTCAGCAAATGACTTATCAGTAGTTTGGATGCTTTCTTGTTCCTACTGCCTGAAATTGGCAACAGCCTCTTCCGGTGATACTCCCGCCAGAATTTGATCGTGAATGCCACAAGGACAATTTTCGTCATGGTCATGGTTGTGATTCATTTTGTTTCTCTTTTGGAACAATGGGATTATCGGGGATTCACGCCAATGCGTAACGTATCGTTGTTCGGCTTCCTGAAGCGCCCAAGTGATCTGTTGATTTAGAGCCATAGTGCTGTGATTGTACCACAGATTTTGTCGGCTGTAAATCAATATAACTTGAGCGGGAACCGACCTTGCGGCCCGGTTAGGGCATCAATTTTGTCGGAGTAATCTGGACCGATAGCCACGGCAGTATTGGTAGGAACGTGGAATTCGGTAAAACCGCTGTCAGTGATTAGATGGGAAGTCAAACCAGCTTCCTGTGCGGCCTTGTAAATATCCAACAGTCCTTGCTCGTCATCGACTTGCAATACGACTTTGGCAAAAGACCCGCTGATCCAGTCTTTCACGGCTTGGGGAATTTCCAGAATATGCCCATTCATCATGGCTTCTTGCATTGCCCGAAGCAAATGAGACATGAAAGCCATAGAAGCATGGGAACCTTGGGCAATTTCCTTGCCACGCCTCATTTTCAAGTCCCGACGAATGACAATGACCTGTTTTGTAGCGTAACTCATGTAGCGTAACTCATGGATAATCGTATATTCTACGAGCCATTTTGAGTCTCCGTGTCAATAATTTCAAGACATTTACGGGATACTTCGTCGCCAGTTTCCGCAGCAGCTTTAAGAATTGCGTAACACAAACTCTTGGCATCTGCCCAATTCAAAAGCAATTTTTCTTGAACGTTTTTGCCGCCCATCGCCTTGGATTGAAGAGAGCGCTCTAAATCGCAAATTTCAATCACAATAGCATCGGCATCTTTGGGTGTTTCGGGAGGGAAAGCCAAAGTAAGATACTCAGGCTCTTGTGGCGGTTGAACGTGACAGCCAAAGGATTTAATGAATACTGCTGGTTTTACTACGGTAGCCATTGTAATCCTTATTTTTATTGAGGAATGATTGAACACCCTCATGCGCAATTATAGCCACCCTGTACACTTTTTACAAGCACAAAAAAAGGCCGGGGATCGCTCCCCGGCCCCCCCCCATGACTTAGCCAAGAGGAACATTCTGGATCGTTTCGACCCAGAAATTCTTATTCCAGCCGCCCCTTACGAACCGGGCAACTACGTCGAACACGGCATCACTGAATCCGCCAACTTGAAGAATATCTTCGTGTTCCTTGACCTGAGCGTTCGTTCTCGGTGTCAAGTCAATGCAGACCAGCTTCGCCCCCGGATTGTGGTCCTTGAAGCAAGTCCACTCATGCATCAGGCCGGTGCCACGGGTGTAGCCGCTGTCTACCCACGACTCGTAGTCGGAAATGTAAACAACAACGTCGGCCTTCTGGCGGCGAATGTTGAGCAACTGCATAGGTGCAGAACAGTTAGTTCCACCACCACTAACAGAAGCCAACTTCTCAGCATTCGTCATAATGCTGTCGAAGCCATTAAGACGAACACGCTCTACAACGCTCTCCTCGAACGGAATTACTTCCGCTTCCTTGTTGGTACGAAGGATGGTTGCGGCGACCAAAGCCGCTACGTCAACACAACGTACCTTTGTCGTTGCCGATCCACGATCACCAGTTACCGGGCTTCTCATGGAACCAGAAACGTCAGGGCATACAACGACCTTGCCAAGCGAAGGAACATTGTGTGTGGCAAGTTCCATAGCCTGCTGCAAAGCATTGCGAACCCGTGCAGGAACACGAGTATCGGTTGCCAAGTAAGCCATCATAATCTGGTACGGGAAGGCCCGTGCCTGAGTAACAAGCTCACTATTTTCGACACGCTCAGCGATTACATCCGTCATGCCCTGAACATCGAATACGCCGTGGTTAGCGTATGTGCCAAGGCTCTTCACAGTGGTCAACCAATTTGCCTTGCGAGCAATATCGGTCCACTGCTCCGTGGACAACTTTTCATTATCCAAGAAACGGAAATTAACTGCTGGAATCGGCAGGCTCTTATCAGCCTTCCAGTTTTCAAATTCACGAACAATTTGCGGGAGATTGTCCCACGGCTCAGAGTAAGCTACCTTCACCTGACCATCCTTGCGGTCGAGATACTTACGCTGTAGAACCTTGCGGCCCTCAACGTCCGTAGCCTCAGCACCGAGCAAGTACGCCAGAAGTGCGGCCTTCTCGTCCGAACGGTTTCCTTCGCCATCAACCGGCTTCGGGTGGACAATCTTTACCACGTCAGCAATCGACGGGTTGTTACCAATCGACTGATGAAAGATCGAAGCAGGAGAACGCTTCTGGAACCATTCACGAACCAAACGGCGAGGAACATCACCGAAGGAACGACGGCCAAAAGTCCCGCTACGAACAATTTGTACAAAATTACGGACCATGTTACCGGAGTCAATAACACGGTGGAAAGTCTTCTTGAGAACTTCCAACTTTTCCTTGTTGGCCGGATCAGACGCCAAATATGCCATGCACAGGGCAGGCAAATCCTTCATGTACGAGTCTTCGTGACCATACACGGCGACCTTACCAACAAATTCTGGATCACATTCCGTGAGCAACTTCTTCACGGAATCCAACTGCGACTTGGCAGAAGTGTAGAAAGTGCCATTCAAACAGCTTGTGCAGACGTACTGCGCCAAAGCGTGCTTGCTGGACATATTGTAGGCGTTGCCACCGGCCTCATTCTTCGTTTCGACTGCCGATACACAAGCCGCCTGAGTATTAAACAAATTCTTATTTACCACGCCACACCAACCTTTCTGTGCTAAGCACAAAAGCATTTGTGGGACTAATTTCCCACAACGAATAGAGTGGTTCAGCTTAGAACGATTATACCACAGAAACCGGAGCTTGTAAAGACGGAGACGATAATTTGCCCGGTTTTAAATCTATGACTTTTTTCTTTATAAACCTCGTTTGGCATGTGGAATACGAGCCTCAATCAAATCAATACGTTGTTTCCATTGCTTTACTATCAGTCTAAAGGGAAAATCAGGTAATTCTTCTGTCCTGTGTTCTCGGTTAATCGCTCACCGAGACACATTTGTTTCGCCACAAGTAATACTCCCGACCCGCTGAACCTTCCAAGAATTTTTGAGAATTGAGGATATTACCTCTTGCGCCAGTCGCCGTCGTGCAAACCGACCTCCGGCCTTTTTGAGTTCCGTGCCGATGATCGGGTCGGTGCGGTTGGTCAGGTTGACAACCCGATATACGCTGTAGTTCACCAGATCGTGTTGCTCGAACATTTTGGTTTTTCTCACGGCCATCGTTGTTTCCTTTGGCGGTTCAACGTTAATTCATACCCAACATTCTCTATTAAATGAATAAGAGTGATAGCAGATAGTGATGGTAATTCGGTGTACAAATCGTCTACAATTTTCATCAATTCTAAATCAGTTTTACGACACTTGCTTTCCATCTTACTGCCCCTGTTGTTGCATCAACTTCGTTACATTTGGCACAGTCAATGAAAAACGGATTTCTAAAAATATTCACTCTTTTTTGCAATTGCAGGAAGAAGAACCAAAAAGTATACGACAAAGAAAAGCTAACCACAAAGCCTGCCAGAAGCTAAGTGGAGTCAACCCCCCATTCGTAATGTCTGGAACTGTCCAATTCCATAACAACATAACAGGGAATGCCACGATCAGGCAGACAAAGCAAGCTACCAAAACAACTGCAAAAAATGCGGTAAGTATATCTCCCGCATTCATATTTTTTTTGAACATAAATCACCTCCGTCCGTCTTTCAATGAAAGACGGATTTCTTATCTGTATTTCTGTATTATTGTAGCGGGTTGTTTTCTAAAGTCAACTGTAATTTGACCTCAAGGATTGTCGGGCGAATCGAGCCTCTTTTTGACTTTCTCACGTTCTTTCTTGAACCATTTCAAAACATTCTTTTTGGTTTCGGTTTCTTCCCACAACTCATATCTCTGAATCTGAGCGTCCAATTCCTTTAGATATAATCCATCAGACTCACGCTCTGTAGGTGCCCGCAAAACATAACTTCCATACCAGACCGGAAGTTTTGAGGCGTATACCGTACCGCCAAACATATCATTATTGACCACTGGGATACAATACCATTTCCACGGACCAAACGCAGTAAGACCAACGAAAAAAAGAATTACCGCAATTACGAAAACTAAAATGTATTTCTTCATATTCCCCCCTCTAAAAAAGTTGCTCAGCCCGGATCATCGGATGCACCGGCCCGAAACGCCGGGATCTTTAAGTATTTTAATGAAATTCGGAGCGGGGTCAATATTTGGATTATTTTTCGCCAAGAAATTCAAAGTTTTATGATGGTCACGCCATCCATTCTTTTTCATTACGACTAAGTGGGGAGAGCGGGAATCGTTGTCCTTTGCAATATTCCATTTTTATAACTTCGAGAAAACCAAAGGTTTGCCCTTTTATGTTCCTCCTATTTGCATAAACTGGTTTTACCGTACCATATTATATGCAAATGGGAGGAATTATATGCAAATGGGAGGAATTATTTTAAGTCTGGCGGTAAAAATGTTCCCGGCAAAAAGTAAATGTTGATATTTTTAATACCTGATCGTATCCATGCGTCCTCGATCAAAGGAAGTATGACGTTCCAACTTCCACCGGCCAAATTTGTGCCGAAAGCAGGAGCATGAATTTCGTATAATTCATCATTATTTTTAATTGTGTTTGCAACACTTGTTAGACAAGCCGCCAAATGATTATAAAAAAGAGGCCGTATTCCTCCTAATTCTTGTGCAATCATATTGCATATAAGAACATTGCCAGTTTTAACATAAATAACCTCACCCAACTCAAGTTGGGATTTAGACATATACGACTGCTTTGCCATCGGAAAGTGTTTGGCGAGGGGAACAACAAAGCCCGCACCAAATTTTTTTTGATTGTTACACACATGCGGAATAACAACCAATTTATCCTTTACTTCCTTAATCTCAGCAAACAGATCGCCTTCAATGTATTTTATCATTCAACTCTTCTCCCGGCCTTGCCTTGATAGCAGCGAACAAATCGCCTTCGATGTAGTTAATCTTCATGGTTTCCATGTTTCCTCTTGGTACGACTGCCGCCGCCAACATCGAAGACCGGCTGATTCCCGCACGGCAATGAATATAGACTGGATACTTTTTCATCATAGATTCGACAACTGCTACCGCCATCTTTAGCCAATCCATGCCGGGATATTGGCCATCTAAAATAGGCAAATGAACATAGGCTGCAAGGTTTTCAGGCATCAAAGCAAAATTGTCAGCTTGGCATTTCTTGTTATTGCCGTAGCTCGGCGGGTCTTGAGCGTGGAGGTACATTAAATTCACAACAGCCCTGATCTGCTCCGGTCGTCGCTCCTTCGACATCGGACCCTGATATAGATTGTCGAGAATTTGAAACATTATTTTTCTCTGGTAACTTGGACAATAAATTCATTTGCAGGTCTTTAACTTCATTCAGGGCTTTGAGCAAGCCATTTGTTAAATCAGTTTGGATGGCATAGAAATGCTTAATTCCGTCCAAAAAAATAGTCTCCACTGTCCAACTCATCAAGAGTTCACTGCCATCTTTGCGATAATTTATCGTGGTTCCTACCGCACCTTGAAAGATTCTCGGAGTCTTGCCGATCAATTCCTCTAAAGTATACCCGGTCATTCGCAAACAATTTGGATTTGCATAAACTATTTTTGGGCCGGGTGGATCAATATGGGAATCTGTCAGCAATATCGACAATTCCGAAACATCAGCAGAACTCTGAAATCTTTCCATGTCAGTGGCCATAAAACTATTTATGTGACATGGAAAGATTTTAATTATTCTTTTTTTGCCAATTATATTGGTTATCCATTAAAGCAAACATAGAATCCCGAAACTTTTCTTCCCCTTGGAATTCCATCACACCGATCCGAAAGCAAAAGATTTCTCTATATCAAGAGCAAGGCTATTAAAACTCGACAACAAAACCAAAAAGGAATTGGATAAATGTCGATTAGCCTGTGCTAACTGCCACAGAGAAATCCATTGGAATCAGAAGTACCCCCGGCAGGACTCGAACCTGCGAGGCAGGCAAGGTCTCTGCTATTGTTGGATGATAGACTATTCCCGACTCCATTTAACAATTGCGAAGACCAGTCTTGGTCGGAGAATTGCCCGAACACTTTTCATAAATGCGGGAAGTTAGATAACTGTCTCATCTAACGATATCCAATTAAACAGAGGGAAAGATGCTTAACAGTAGTCACAATAGTAGCCACTTAATTTCCCCCCTCTGAATATGGGGTGTGGATAAAGAGCAACCCGGCAATGGGAAGGTTGTAGGGTTCGAGTCCCTATCAGTCCGCTTTATTCTTTCCACTTTCTGTGGTATAATCTAAGGGTTCGCACTCTCTTAGAGTATGAGAAATGATGAAAACCAAAAAAGACTCAAGCGTGAATGGTATCATAGAAATCGTGAGGCTGTTCTTGCTCAACAAGCAGAAAAAAGAATAGAACTAAGAGAATGGTTCCAACAATACAAATCCACACTTTCTTGTGCAAAGTGTGGATTTAGTCATCCGGCAGCGATAGACTTTCACCATGAAGATGGTAGCGAAAAAGAGTTTCTTGTGTCGGCATTGATTGGAAGAAATCATAGTAAAAATCAGATATTGAAAGAAATTGCAAAATGCACTCCATTTTGCTCTAACTGTCATAGGATATTTCATTATGATGAACGAAACCAAAAACGGGCCATTAGCTTAATGGATAAAGCAGTAGCAGCACCCTGAAAGGTGAATAGTCTTCTAAGCTACCGATGGGGGTTCGATTCCCTCATGGCCTACTTAGCTTGTTGCCATTCTAGGCCGTAAGGCAATTGCTCTAATCCACTGAGCTACGGGGGCGTCACTCCAAAAAGGACTGCTAATTCATCGCTGACATACCAACCGGCTTGCTTGCCCTTTTCGGCACACTCTTCGTAAGATTCGCTGTCATTTTGTAACAAATCGGCAGAACAGGTTTCGCAATAGAAGCTGGAAAAACAATAACGAAATTTGTCGTTCATAAGTAACCCCGACAGGACTCAAACCTGCATCTGTTTAGAAAACAGAGGCACTTCCTTTATGCCACGAGGTTATATTGGTAGGTTATCTGTGGTCCCGCTTCGCTCGTATTAGACTTATTCGTGCTAGACCGACTGTTATATCTAGCCTTATTTCGTCCGTTATGAGCAAAATCCCCACTCACGACCGGCCTACCGGCGACGGAACGACTCCTGTCATTTCCCCCGAACCCTTTCGGTAGCCGGGGACAATCTTGTTCACCCACCCCAACCCTCTTTAATAAGTACATAAAGAAAGTTGCGCATTGGGAAATGAGCGTCAAGCATTAGACAATTAACGTCGCTCGAACTCGACGTAATAATTGATTCTAAAATCCGTCGCTCCTGTCGGTCCAATATAATACTGCATTTTTGTCCCAGAATCAAACATCTTCGGCTTCGCTGCCATTACACCACCGGATAAAATTAGCCAACCATATCACACACGATATTGTTGGCATCATTCAGTTTTACCCAGAATCGTGTGCCACCGAACTTGGCAAGTTCAGGAGGAAGTTTTTTGTTTTTTGGAATTCTGAAAGTAATCGAATCAAATGCTTCACCGCCACGGCGAATATAAATTCGGTCAACAACGAGTGTTGTATTCTTTGGCAAAGTAACTCTCAACCAACTCTTGTCTCTGGCATTGGTAGCACGGAACGAAGAATAGGCTCGATTCAACTGTTCATCAGTCATCGCCCGATCCGTTCCTAGTTCAACACCGGAAACTCCATCAAAGTCTTCGGGGTCAAAACCCCACCAACAACGATGATAAGACTGACGACTATCGGGGTCATCGTCAATTTTTTTGGGTCCGAGAGCCTGCATCAAAGTTTTATTTCGACGCTCGAACTCCAACTTAAAGGTCCAATCCTCTGACAAAAGCAGGATAGTGCCGAGCCGTGGAATGAAGAGTTTACTTGGCATTTTTTTCCTGCATTTTCTTTTGGCATTCTTCGTTATAGCAAACGTATTTGCCGTCTTTTTGACGCCAGCCACACCATTCGTAATTGAAAACACACCCGCAATAGGCGCACATTTTGAAGATTTCCTCTGGCATTTTTACTCCTATTATACCACGGATTACAAACGCTGTAAATCTTCGATACCCAAATCTTCGATACCCAAATCTTCTGCGGCAAAGACTTCTCCACGATCAACCACGGCAAGGACGGCTCTTACCTTAGCCCCAAAGGATTCCAACACCCTAAGTTGGCATGTACCAGAAATGTTAACTTATTCTTATCAGAGGGAACTCTCGGAGGCATCATACCCAAGTCTCCACAATAACAGGATCGTCATTAGGGTGTCTGTCAATCTTCACTTTGCCTTCCGGCACAAATGCTCGAATTTCTTCAAGAGTTTTTGCAGTGTGATGTTTTTCAGTTGGGTGAGTATATCCGGGGCCAACTTCGTGTACCCTAACAACATAAAGATCAGGAATATTGTTTGTAATTACCCACATTTCAAGAATGTTAGAATCCATTAGAAAGCCCCATCTGAAAGGTATGAATAATCTTGGCCGTCTTCGCCAAGAAATGAAATCAACTTAGAAGAAAAACCACCCGACTCATCGAATCGAAGTGGCTTTTTAGAATCATCCACTACAATGCCGTCTCCCTGTCCTTCATTTGCAAAGAGCCAGCGGTCGGACTCGAACCGACAACCTGTTGATTACAATTTATAGGCTTCTTGGCCTGAATCAACTGCTCTGCCAATTGAGCTACACTGGCGGAACCAATTGCTGTTTTTCTCCTGTGACAATTAGCACAACGAATTTCGCACTTCAACAACTCTTTTTCTAAATTCTTTCTTGCTCTACCCGGAACATGAAAACGCCAACAAAAATGGCAAGCGGAAATATTATTTTCAGAAAAATTGAGCTAGAGAGCGACATATGGGAATCATATGGGAATCGAACCCATTTTTCCAGCGTGGAAGGCTGGCCCGACCGTTAGGCCAATGTCGCATAGTCTATTCTACCACAGGAAACTCAACCTGTAAACCGGAGAGCGGGATACGGAAATCGAACCCGTGCCCAAACCTTGGGAATGTTTTATTCTACCACTAAACTAATCCTGCGTATAGTTAATTCGGCACCAACAAATTTTGCTTAATAAATGAATCAAAGAAAAATGGCCATGCCGGACTGGTCGTATGGAAAATCTTCACAGGAGAAGATTTTAACTTATAAGTCTGAACATCTGACTTATCGAAATAATTACACATCAGGTTGTTTTCTAAAACAAACAAAGTACAAGCACACTCTTCACGATTGAGAGCATCTTCACGATGAGCGTACATTATTTCTGCCATCGGATGCTTTTTCAAAAGTAAACGATTGCAATAACCCAATATCTGCTCGCCATATTTCGCCGCCGTACCATTGTTGAAAACTACAACTCCCGAATTAAAAGGCGACATTCTCACTTTTACAGGATTTGCTGGGTTCTTGTCTTTTTCATAATTAAAAACCCAAAAGGTTTGCTCGGTATAAGCCTGCTTGCTTTCTGCTGCCGAATAACTTTGCATGTAATCAGCAACAAAATCTACTTTATTGTGATCTAACAATGAATCTAAATTGTCAAAAATAAAGGTGTCTACATCCAACAAAAGAACAGTTTCATCTTGAATTTCTTTTAGATAAATTCTGTGTGTGGAGTTATAGCCGGTAAGCTGTTTGATGGGTGCTGGAACACGACGCAAATTTACATTCAATTCTTTACAAAGATCAAAGATTTCTGGCTCTTCAATCTTTAGATATTTCTTAGCATTATCGGCACTGATATATTGAGCCAAATTAGTTGATGAAACATAATTATCCGCACCGCCATCCTCGACGTAAAACAAAGTAATTGGCAAATTTGGGTTATATTTTCTTAACAAACGGACACTAACAGAAAACATCCCACGATAAATGGGATTTTGATTCAATAAGTAAACACAGGATTTTGACATATTTTTTCTCCTACCCGATAAAAGAGTTAACCTTATAAGTTTCTCTCGCCCATTGTTCAACAAGCATATCCTGATGCATTCTCTCGCCAAAGGGAGTAAATTGCCCCCGATGGACAACACCCGTAATAGGATACCAAAAATAATGATAAAAGTAAATGCCAGCTTGCGTAAATTGTTTAATTTTATAATCGCAAGCTATTTCTGCACTAAGACTTGAAGAAACAACTACTTCGGATATTTCCGGCTCAACAAGACATTTTACCAAGAAGTCCTTTTTCCAAAATCGAGCTTGTTGAGAAAACCTCCAATCACTTTTCACGTCAAATTGAAGAACGGGATTATTTAAAATTGAATATTCAGTTTGATTTAACTGATAATAAGGAAGACAAGGACTTACTTGCAAAGCGTCCCAGCCATTGCTTTCAAATGCCGAAAACAACTCATTGAACAACCGGGCCGACATAGGTGCTGTAGGCCAATATTCCTCTAACATGTAAAACACATATTCACAATCCAAAGAATCAAGTATCTTTTCAAGACGGTAAATATAACTTCCCTTGCCAGTCTTGATCGAATGAAAAGGGGATTCAATTTCCCCATCTTCTGTGCAGAAATAAATCGGCCAAGAAATAGAAAAATCCCAGAACTTTTTCATATAATGAACAAGTCCGGGCCAATATTGTTGATATTTATCACAAGTTTGAATTACGACAGCACCCTTCATACTCTAAAAGAGTTTAAAGTGGAAGAGATTAGCAACAGCAAATACGGCCTTTGAAATAATCTGAGAACTAGCCTTCGCCACCAATTTCGTGTTTGTAAACTTCATGGCGGTCATCACAATCGTCCTCATCCCGATAATAATTATTTTCAACCAAACGTTTTTGCGTTTCTTGAAAATGGGCCTCATTCATTAACGTCCATACCGAATTTTGGCCAAATATCACGCAAAGGTAAAAATTCTCGTCATCCCGTTTAAAAGGGATGTTGTAGGCTTCAAAATAAGAATTCTTATCTTGAAATTTGTATACATTATCCCAACCGCCACCCTCTTTATGGAAAACTTCTTCAGTAAATTCCCTAAACTCATCAATTGTAAATTCCGAGTATTGTTCAGGAAGATAAGCAACACATTCACCATCAAGTGCTTGATGCTTTCTCAAGGCGTTAAGTATCCGTGGTTCGCATGGTAAGCTCATTCGTTGTCTCCTTAGCCGCTTTAAAAATCAACGAAAAATCAGTATCGCCAAGGTGTATAAAATTGCAAATCAATTTCTTTGGACCTGTCAAGCATCATACAATTCATTGAAGTTGGTTGCATTTCTGCTACATAAGTAAACACGACTTGTGGATCAAATTCCGCACAAGAATATACGTCCAATTGAGCTAATGACGGTTGTTGTTTGTCCCAACAATGAATCGAAATGTGCGAGGTTTCGATCATCACAATTCCGGCAATGCCATTATTTCCTTCCGACTCCACATAATCAACATGCGGACCACCACTCTTACAGATTTTCATATTAATGGCATTAACAAGTCTACGAAGCCAATCTTTTGTTTTTTCTACATCCGTGAAAGGATTATTGACATTACAACGAATAATTAAATGCTTATGTTTTACTTCCATATTTTTTACCGTTTGATGACTTCTACGAAGTCATTTCTATTTTACAAATCACAAAACCTATAAGCGTTAATTCCAGTCAAACTGACAGTATATGAAATTTCTTGTTGTTTTAGCTAAACAATAATTTGAGAACTATTAGACGCAATTACAATTCCACTGCCAAATTTTTCATTATATGAATTGACAACTTCTTCTTCTGGCTCCATTACATAGATGATATGCTTGTCATCTATCGAAAAAGTATCTGACTTACTCAATGGGGAAAATGGCATCATACCAATTCCAGCTTGGGTCATAAGTAGTTTAACAGGGTTTTTTAACACATGTTTTATGTGATTGTCCGTTGAATTTAATTCATGTTCAGAAATTAATTCTTCCCCACTCACCATCTTAATTAGCTTGACCATAAAGTTCTCCTTTAACCAATTATTATAAAGAGGAAAATTCTAAAGTCAAAGTATTTTTTGTTTGAAATTTTTTCTAATTTTGAATTCTTTAGAAATAGAGTTTACAATGTCTGACCCTGTATATTCAAACCAACAAGGGACAATTCCGTGTATTGTCAAGACAATAACAGCAATAAGCAGTTGAAAAACGAATGCAAAGGCGACACACATGTGTTGGAAGTAGCCAACGTTTTGTTCTTTAAGATGTTTCATAAATTATTTATACATCGACGGCGTAAAAATACCTACTTTGCCTTGTATCGGGCAGGGCGAACCTCTTTACATAGGGGTACTTTTACCGTTCTCAGAAATCTAGGGAAATCTGGGTTTGACGAATCAACCAGTTTTCAGCCGTTATACGCTGAAAACCTTTAATGGATTGATCCGTACTGGCATTGCGGCAATGCTCCTATCAGGGAAAGTCTCGTAGACTTTATCCCCGATTACTTTTCGCCCTATGTTGAGCGAACCATTTACATCAGCATGAATAGGTCGGAACGTATGATATATCCCCTTACTCCTCGTCCCACTCAAGATAGGTGGCTCTGCATCCCAAACAGGTAGTTTGTCATGGTCAAGGAAACTTGCCTTGCTGGTGTATGCCTCTTCCGTGAACTCCACTGAGATGCCAACCAGTGTTGCCTTGTACTTGACCTTCTCCAAGAATCGCCAGAACGGAATATACTGGAAGTTTTGTTTTTGTGGTTTCCGCATCTTGACTTCTTGCTTCCAGCCATCATTCTTGCCGATGATGATGCGACCAATGTCATGCTTGACGCACAAGTCAACGATTAACTTGGACGCATGATGAAAGTAGTTTTCAATCTGGAAGTAACGCTTCCTGCTCGTTCTTTTGTTCGGACGCTTGTTGTATAACCTTTTGATGGATTAGTGAAGCACACAGGAGTTGCCGAGCATCCCCTTTATGGATTTGACATTGTTTATCCAACTCTTAATTTCACTGGAAAAAGTCTTTTGGTCATAGGTTCTCATGCCGACCGAAGGTTAGTGAGAGAACAGGCGAGAAACGCTGGTATGCAAATTATTTTTGTAGACCCAGAACTTTACGAAGGACAGCCTTATGCGGTAGAAGACGCTCAGGACAACGATTTGATAATTAGACTTAAAGCGTCTGAGTTTGCCGAGCAAATTTTAGCATAAAATGATTGCTTGTTTCGTTGGAAGATACACAAGATTGTCTTGGTAGAATTCATCCACTGCTTTCTTGGCTCCTTTGCTTACAAAATCGCCGTAATCATCATATACAATAATTCCGCCTTTGTTCATTCTAGGATATATGAACTCAGAGACTTGCATGATTGATTTATAAGTATCGCAATCTACATGCACAAAAGAAAACTTTTCATTTTCAATTTTTTTGAGAGTATCATCAAATTTTCCTTTGTGTATTTTCACAAAGTTCATGGCTCCGAATTCCTCTTGAATTCTTTCAAATGATATTCCTGATCGTTTGCCAAAAGCTCCTACTTCCCAAAAATTGTCTTTTTCAGAAGTCTCAGGAATTCCTGTGAATGTATCCAGCAAATGAAGTGTTTTTGATCTTCCGGTTAGATGCTTGGCTATAATTCGAGCCGTGCCGCCTTTCCAGACGCCAAATTCTGCGACAGCCCCATCGCATTTAAATGTTTGTTTTAGGAATTCAATTAGTGTGAAAACTACAACTGGCGGGGACGCCGATTGGGATGCCAGATTGAAAAACTTCTCTTCTCTCCACGGCTGAAACAGCGATTGAAAGTCAGGCCAGGGTTGCCAAAACTCTGCTAATGGCCGATACAAATCTTGTTTATTGACACGAAGCATTGATTTGTCTCACCACTTCTTCTGCTATTGGACAGTCGGGATAATTTCCCAATTATTGATGCTCTTGAGGATACGACCATTAACCAATATGGGTTTAGCCAGTTGGTTTGAAGTTATCGTAGCTAAATTGTTTACACCAATGTCTATACACGCAACATTGTTTTTACTGATTTTTTCTTTCTTGCTTTCTTGTTCGTACTGTACGTCCACCACGAAACCAAAAGTCTTGGGCGTTAGGATGACTTGTTTGTACTGCCTCTGGCTTTGGATGCCGAAGCAATCATTAGTGGGCGTGATGGTGTTCGGTTTCTGCTTGACCTTGTTCTGCCCTCCCTTGATGGTTTCGTTGTAGAAGATGACTTGTGCTAGTTTGTCCTTGTAGTACGGAGGTTTGGGCATTCTCCTGAACTTGCTTGGGTCTTTTTTGTGGGCATTGAGTGTTTTCTTGAAGTTGGTCCAGTCTGTGAGGCACTTGCGTATGGTTTGCTTCGCCGTCTTGGTATTATGCAGGTTCCTGAAGCAATCCTCACCCCTGACGGCAGCGATGAGCATGTTGATGTCGGGCAATATCGTATTGCCGAACCACGCACGTCGCATGAGGAAATTGCACTTGTTGTACAGTTCCTTGCTTTCGGTGCAGAGTCGGACGATTTCAGGCGTCCCTCGTATTTGGTGTCGCTCAACCAGTAGCATACCTTTATATAGAGGGTTAGTCCTGAATTTTTGAGGCTGAAATCACGGATTTGACAAGATTTTTCTTGAGGTATCCTTAGATTTCTCCAGATTTCGGTTCAACTGTTCCAAACCCTTTTCAACGTACAAGTTTTCCATATCGCAATCCTCTTCGTCCCCTATAACGAATTGATGATTGCAGCTATGGCACTCCACTGCTTCTACATCAGAAACTGTTTGATCGCTCACGTCGCCGTTACAAACCCAATTAGGTTTATCACACTTAGGACATGCGATCTTATACCACGTTTCGATGTACATAAAAACAACCTACGGTTTGGGCTGCTTCTTCCGACCTGACCCTGAGAAATTAGACTTCCCTTGAGAACTGGTCACAAAACGAGTTCTTCTCACGACCAATCCACTTGGCATCCCAATTCATGTTTTCAAGAATCTGTTGGGCCTCTTTGTAATAAGGCACGAGAGTGTCTTTTTTACATTGATAGAACTTCAACAACTGATTGATAACCAATTCGGAATCACCGTAAATGGTTAGTTGTCCATTCCATCCTGCATCTTTCAAATATCGCAATCCAACGACGACGCCCGCCCACTCTGCAATATTGTTTGTGGCACCTTCACCCTTCAAAGCAATACCATTGCCTTTGCCGACTTCTTGCCCATTCTCATCGAGCAATCGAAAGGCATAAGAAGCTGTACCACCGGGATTTCCACCCTTGATACTGCCATCAAAATATAAATCTAACTTTTCTGGTAGCATGTTGGTTCCCATTCTTCGTAACATGAGCAATCGTATAGATTTGCCCATTTAGTTTGTCTTCGGGGTCTGGATGCAAATAAGTAAGCCCTTCTATTGCTAGAAGGGCATGTTCCAAACGCTCAAGTCGGTCTGTATCACGAATCGGGATCATAAAATTCCACCCTGACGGATTTGGAGCGGTTTGTTTTAGCAAAGGCTTTGAATTTTTTGAGGTTAGACTCGAAAGCGGATTGTGTCTTAAAAGAAAAAGATAAATCCCTTCGGCCATCCAAAAAAGAATAACCACTTCCACCATTATTTTGAGGGGCGATTTTTCTAATCAATTCATCAAATGCCCCGTCATGACCCTTGTAGCTCACAACAATATTCATGATTTCACTCGTAAGGTTCATACCAATCCTCAGAAGAATCAGGATGGAGTCTAACACATTTCTGCGAGCAAGAACAACCCCCGTTTGGGAAGCTAACCCAATTACCTTTTTGAAAAGATTCTTGAACGTCCTTGTAAACTCCACCTGACATATCTGCGGCACCACCGGGAGGAATCCAGAAGAAACACTTTTCTTTAGGACACTCTAGTAGGACGATTTCGAGATTTTTTTGGCCTAAAAGTACGAGTAGGTTTGGTGATCCTTAATCCTTCCCCGTAAACTTCTATTTCGCCCGGTTCTCGGTAAAGACTGATTAAGAAGCGAATAACTGGCGATGTTTGATCCAGATTGTCTCGCATCTTGTTTAACTTCTCAGAAGCCTCAATCCACAGATGCTTCTCTTTTTCATTAGTACATACAACTTTATACATTTCACACCTTCTTAGTAGTTGCGGCTCTGACGATGCCAATCTTTACCCATTTAGGCTCTTTGTACCGCTTGCTGTGGTACTCTCCACCAAGGAGTTAAGCCACTCATTAAAACAAATTGGCTTGCCAAAGGCAAGTCAATTTGTAGCGGTCAGTTCTCGTAATACGGGAATAGAAATGCCTAAGAAATCCATCTTGCATCATCAATAGCACAATGCCTTTTTTTGGATGATAACCAATGGAGCTATCGAGAATCGAACTCGAACTTCTTGGTTGCAAACCAAGCGTCATCCCTTTAGACCATAGCCCCAGTGGTGGAGGCTGAATCCACACTTCTCACACTTCATCGTGCATTTTAGGTCTGTCAGCCATTCTCGACTCTTGCAATATAGTAACTTGCAACAATTTTCTCTTTAAATAAATCCAGAAACTTCTATAATAGGTAAGTTGAAGTTGTCTAGAACGGGCGATTAACTCAGCGGCTAGAGTACCTGCTTTTTTGCCTAGACCGGCATCAAAACACGCAGGGAGTCGGGGGTTCAAATCCCTCATCGCCCACTGTTAGTTAAACGAAGAGGTAGGTGGGACTCCTAATTCCTTGAAGGATATAAAATGCCCGTAGGTTTGGTGTAAATAAAAAATATGCGGGTGTAACTCAGCGATAGAGTTCATCATTGCTTGGAGGAAAAATGGAAATAGAAGGTTATGGCTGTGAATGGGATGCTGAACTTTGTGGTGGTCCGGCTGACGGTTGCGTTGATCGAGTTATTCAAGAGAATGGCGAACATCCACCAATATATTTCAAAAAGTTATTGAATGAATATCCTCAAAGAAAAACTTTAGGCGAGAAATTACTTGAACATTGGGGTACTCGTCATCTTGATGATTCCGAAAAAGTCGCAATTTATCGGCTTCGGGGAGAACCAGAAGAAATTGATGAAGACGCCGATGCTTGTCTTTATGATTATTTAGAGACGACCAACATGGGTGATGCGAGAGAGAAATATGGATTCAAATGAAATAGCTGCGTATTACGATCAATCTTGCCGGGATTCTCAATATGGTTGGCAAGCCTCTTTTCTTTTCTCAGAGGACGATCAATACGTCCGGTTTGCAACCGTCAACAGCATAATTGCTCCCAATTCATCAGTATTAGACGTGGGCTGCGGCCAAGGCGATTTTTGTCCCTTCGCCAAGACTAAAAATCTGCTTTACACCGGTTTAGATATAAGCGGTGAAATGATTCAAAAAGCAAAGCAGAAATTCCCAATGGCCAATTTTGTGCAGTGGGATTTTGTGTCTAATCCTATCGAAGAAAAATTTGATTATGTCATGGCTCTTGGCACTTTCAGCTTGAAGGTTGAAAACCAGTATGAGTATATCGAGAAGGCTTTGATACAGTGTTTTGTAAATTGCAAAAAAGCGGTAGCTGCCACTATCCTTACAACAGTTTCTGACGTAAAATACGAGAGCGATGAGTCCAAGTTGTTTTACTATGATCCTGCGAAATTGTTTGCGATTGCATCAAATATTACGCCGTATTTGATATTTAATACAGCTACTTTGCCTTGTGAAGTCACTTTATATATGTACAGGTTCTAATGCACAAGATTAAATATGATACTGCGGTGTATTATATCTACTGTGGGGGGCAAGGGACAAAATAGGAAAAGATCACTTTTTCTTCTTTTTTCTCAATTTAGTTATCTTGTGTGGCCTCAAAACTGTTCCAGTCATTTCTGAAATATATTCAGGGCCAATATAAACATATCGAGAAACCCCACCCCGTTCAAATTGAACGTATATTCCTTTTCCTTGGGGATCGACGCCGGTAAAAACTCCAACGCCTCTTTCACCCATTCCAATTTTTGTGCCGGGATAATCTTTAGATGGATAATAAGGACCACCGGAAACTCTTATTTTGTCTCCGATTTCAAGTGTCACTTTTTCGGATAGTCGAAAACCCATCCATCTTCAACCAATGTTAAACGAGGAGTTTTGGAGTTGAATCCCAAAATGCATTGTGACACTATAACAAATCCATTAAAAAGAAAAAAGGGCAGATGTGCGGGCTTGAAATCCGCATTTCTCGACTTGAGAGGTATCTTCTACTGACCGCCGACGCCTTGGCGGGCGAGTGTCTTTAGATATACTGCCGAAACAGTACATTTTAGACGAACATCTGCCGGTGAGATGGTGCTGAAACACCACCAGTATTATATATGATTCTGTTGCGACTTGCAACGAAAAAAATAAAACGGTAACAGTCCCTATCACGGATTTTGCAGACCCGCCCGGCTCCACGCCGAATTAGGTTCCACCCGGAGCGAAAACTGATGATGACACCGCTTGTCATCGGTGGCACGAAAGATGCAGGGGGGGAGTGGTGGCCACTATGAAATTAGACATAAAATATCCTTTAAATAGAAACACCTATTTAAATATTATACAAATGAATTTATTTAATATATATAAAATAAATAAATAAAAAGGATTAAAATGAATTTTAAAAACTGGATATTTTATCAAGAATCAATTGAATCAAGAGTGCCGCAAATAAGTTACCAAGAAGTTATGAATCGCAAACTTTTTGGTCCAGTTTATCATGGAACATCCGAAGAAAAAAGGCAATCTATTGCTGATACTGGATTTAAAGTATTTGTTGGTGGTGCAAGACAAGGCGAAATTTCTCATGGATATGAATCAGGTTCATATGGTTCTACTGGAATTTCTGCGCCTATACACCACTTAGGATATGGTGTTTATTTCACCACGGTTAAGAGCATTCTTCGCTCTTATAATTATGGATCAACAAAAGGCTTGAAAGAATATTATCTTGATGTTCCTAGATTAGAAACCATAAATTTTGGAAGTCCAAACACAATGATGAAATGGTGGAGATCAAATGGCTACAATATGGATGAAAGTGGCTGGGCGGATCACGATCATGAACAAAAAAGAGTTGAAGCAACAAAGAATCTAACGGATGTGTTGAGATCCAAATATGATGCCGTCTATTTCAAAGGTAAAGGACTTACAAGATTATTAGACGGAAATCAAATATGTGTGTTTGATCCTCATAGAATCTACGAATTAAACACAGAATTGGCTGGAGAAGGTGAGGTGTCGCCAAACGATAGATTCGTTGTTAAAAACACAAATGTAGTTGTAAGAATTAAAGCCGTGACGCAGTCTTATTTCTCAGTATCATTCAAAGATCCTGAAAATCAAATTAAAAAGATATACGGCAAAGAAATCATAGATGATGCAATAAGAAAGCATCCGGGATTAGAAGAAAGAATAATGCAAAATTACAATACAGATAGAGAGTCTGCATTGGAAATTTATTTAAACTACTACATCGACAAAGGACTTAAATATAATTTTCCAAAAAAATGGCTTGGTAGAAAATTGAAAAAAGGCGAAAGACCGTGAATTAACAGCGAAGATTACAAGTTTGTCCAAGCGCCCACAAGGCCAAGTCCAAGGACTGCCACGATGCCTATACCGGACTTCAAGTAGTCGTCGCAAACCTAGACGACGGGGCCGAATTCTACATTTCCTCCATAAATGCTTCGTGGGGTAACTTCCTGTTCCCTCAAATATTCAAGATTCACAAACACAAACATTAAAACCGTCCGAATCTCATGAGGACTGATTTGTTTACTTAATTCCAAGACCAATTCAGAAAAATAACTCTCTCCGTTTCGATCAAGGAACTTTTTGAATTCCTTCACCTGTTCCACCGACACATTATCGTTAATTACGGCCATATATTCAAATAAAGCGGCAATCAACTGCTCGTGATGAATCTTCTGATGAATTACATCCCAAGAATATAAACCCTTGAAATGTTCATCAATCATTCCTAACCATTCATATATCGGGTCCGCTTCTGACAGACCCGATATTTTTTGAAGATTAAGTGGATTTTTCATAAACTAGGGTGTTAGGAATCGAACCTAAACTTTTGCCCCTCATCCCGCCTCACTTGCTCCCTTCCAAATGTTGTGTTGCCACATCCAACAATGAACGCAGTGCCTTTGCTGACAACAAATCAAGCAAAACGCCACCATCGTCACTCTCAGTCCCTAAACTTAAAATGATTGACTTATCTTTCTCGTTGACATTTACCCCAAGTTCATTCCATTCAAAGTAACCTTCTTCACCCTCAACGCCCCAACTTGTAATGTCCGCATATTTCCTTGAGAAATTCTCTAGTCTCTCGATTGAACATATTAAAATCTAACTTATATGGTTTACTACCACCAGCGTGATGAAGAACTTTTACAACTTTATCTTTAAGCATAAGTTTACCACGAACGACTTCGATATCTTTCCAAGAATCCCAATGAGTTTCTAGTCCCCAACAGTTTGATATGCCATAATAAACATTAGAGTGAATTGGGTCTACAATTTTCCATTTCCAATCTTCATTATGCACCATCATATTTAAAATAGATTGCTCTTGAAATGGCCTACTATTCCCCATAGATAAATTATAATCAATCCAAGTTTCTAAAAATTTTTTACTAGTAGTTGCAACAAGTCCACAATTTAAATAAGTTTTAACGGGATACCCTTCGGATATTGCAGGGTCTTTTCCCGCTAACCCAAAATCATTATTATTACGAACACCTATCACATCATACTGTAAATTTTTTTCATTTATCAATTCGTCTAATCTACCCGTAATCATAGAGTCGGCATCCATATGGATTACCATGTCATACTTGTCTATTAATTGTATTGATATTGCAGGATGTATTGTTGTCCAATTAAAGTTCGGGTGAGAATTAAAAATTGTATTTATATCGTCTGTACCGAAAACGTAAAAATCTACCTCTGGATGAAAGTGTTTAATTGATTTTAACAGTTTATGAGTGCCAATTGAATGATACCAATCGTCCGATACGTGTGTACAAATTGCTACGTTCATACATACCTCTTAGAAAGATTTAAATATACGGGGCCATTATGTGTAAATGTTTTTTCTAATGAACTCATGAGTTCAGATGTACTTGGTTTTAAAAACATTATATTTTCGAAGTGTTTAATAATATGGTCATCGTGCCCCCAATGGGTGAACCCATCGTGTTCATAATCCATATCTCTACCCGACGATATTAATTTTACATTCAACTTCTCTCTGTTTACATAATTTCTAATTAATTCTATTGGTCTAAAAACTATGAATGGGGTGATACTATATGCAACAGGAATTTTTCCAGAATAAGAAAGTCCAGTACAGATACCAACCATGAGTTGCTCGGATGAACCACAATCAATAAAATTCTTTGGGTACTTTTCTTTAAAGGAATCAAATAACCCATAACCCAAATCCGCAGTCACCAAAATTACGTTTGGATTTTGTTCTACTTGTTTTTCAAGATACTCAACAAATTCTTTTCTCATATATCATTTCAGTATTGTTTGATAAATTAAATCACAAACTTTCCTTTATCATATTTAATATTTCATTTGTTGCCGTAGTGTAGTGTGCAGATAGTGGAGTTTTCCATTCGATAAACTCATTCAAGTCTGTTTTGTGAATTATAATTCTATCTAAAAATGATTTCAATCTATTCTCAATTTTTTGTATGTCAACAGATTGATATGCAGACCACCCATTTACATTACAATGTACATGGATATTTTGGACTGGGAAATCACTAATGAATCTCAGTGATTCCCATATTGAGCCTTCCGCACATTCTCCATCTGAAATTATACAATAAACATCTCGTGTATTATCACCAAGAGCCAAGCCAGTAGCAACAGTCAACCCAAGACCAAGACTACCAGTTGCAACATCTATAAAATTATCTAAGTCTCGGTCTGGGTGTATGCCGTGATTTTCTAAAAGATGTTCGGCATCAACTCCATAGAAATGTTCAAGTACAACATACAAAGCCAAACCAGCATGGCCATTAGACAAAACGAATTTATCTTGTTGTCTTTTTTTAGAATATATTTCATAAATTATTGGAAGCGTTGTCAGACAACTACCAAGATGTCCCAACTTATGTTTAACACTTATCTCAACCAGACGATGTGCCAATTTATAGATTACCGAATCTCTCATTACAATACTCTTTCAGTCCTTCTAGAAAATTATATTTAGGTGAATATCCATATTTCTTTTTCGCATAAGATATATCGGCTACCCATGTTTGACTATCATACGTTCTAAGTTTACTTGTAAGTTTAGTAACATTTATATCGTACCCAAATAATATACGAAAATTATCATAAACTTCAAAATTAGAATATTGAATTCCTGAACCTAGATTTATTATGTCTCCTTTTATTTTTTCTTTATCTGATGTTGATACTTGCAATACACCGTCAATAAAATCATCTATGTATACAAAATCATGAACACCCTCAGATATAAAGACACATCCTTTTGTGTGAAACTTTTCTGCGATGGTGGGTATAAATCTTCGAGAAGGTTCGTGCCTACCATAAACAGAGAAAGGTCTAACTGTTGCAATAGGTTTATCATAGATTGTTGCATACGATTGGCATATCAGGGTTGAAGATGCTTTAGTTGATTCATACATTGTACGAGGAACAAGTATATCAGTCTCTTTCATCGGACTAGTCTTCAATCCATATTCGGAAGATGAACCAACATTTATAAAAGATTTGAAGTCTATATCTTTTGTTGCCTCTAAAAGATTATAAGTAAGAAGTATATTTGATTCTATCATTTTAGAATCATCATATATCTCCGCTGCAAAATGATAAATGTAATCTGGACTAAACTTTTCTATTTCTTCTTTAACTATTTTATCACCTCTACCAATAGTCCAAATATTATTATCACCAGATAATCTCTCAAATAAATTTTTACCCAAGAATCCCGTTGCACCTGTTATGATAATATTAGACATTTCTCTCACCGCAAATCATTCCAGAATCAAGGGAGCAAAGTATGGTTTGGTTAAGATGGCTAGAGGCACCACAAGAACTACCAGAAATGAAAAAGGAGGTGTATACGGCATAAAAAACAAGATAAACGGGAAGATGTATATTTTACTTTTATCAATTTACATTCTATGCCAAAAGATGGCATTACTAATTCCAAAAGTAGGCAATTCCCGTCATTCTGCTCAGAAGCTCAGAAGCTCAGATAGTGCGTATTGGCTGAAAAACATCAACCAATTTGAGTCGGGGTACTCGGATTTGAACCGAGATTTTCTTGCTCCCAAAGCAAGCGGAATAGCCAAGTTATCCTATACCCCGTTCCTGCGTTGGCGAATTCATCCCTAACAGAGTAATGAAGAATATTTTTGAACCAGCTATTCAAAACTTGTAAAAACTTGTAAAGGTGGATGATAAACATCGACCAAAGACTTTTCAGATTTTGACCTTAAAGAAAACGATCTTGGATCGAAAAGATGTCGGTAACTGTATCCCAACTTCTTTATTTCAAGATAAAGAGATTTGTAGGTCGTAAGTTTCTTCACATCTAGTTTCTTCTTCCAACGATCAACCAAATGCTTAGGCAACTTACGTTGAATACCTACAATGCTTCCCTTTACTTCTTGTACGTCTTTATCTCGGTAATATGATACAAACAACCATGCTCTACGTGATAATTCAATAGCTGCCGCAATCGAGTCATAATCTTTTTCATTTCTAATTTGTCCTATGAATGAACTATATTCAGGGATAACTTTCTGAATTTTTATGCCAATGATATTACACCATTTGGAAATTCCTGCGGTTATTCTTTTTCGTCTCCAGTCATTATTGCAAAACTTGTTAAATCGTTTGCCTTTGCCTTTGTCGCTACTTTCAATGTTTAGTTCTTCATAAGCAAAATACTCACATTTGTGATGTTTTGCTGTCTCGATTAACCGCTTGACGATCTGGTAATCTTCATGTCTTTTTTTGTTTGTATTTGCTTTGTTGAGACGATGCAATCCAATAATTTCTTTATGAATAATGCTTTCTCCATGTCTCACTACGACAGCAATGTATTTAGGATTGAGATCAATTGCACAAATGCGTTTCTTAATTGGTTTGTATTCATTTTTTCGTAGAATACTTTCATCAAAAGTAATGAAAACACAATCTGGCTTCAATCTGACCGTAAAATATGTTACACCAAGTTCGCAAAGTTGCTGTAATTTAACAAGCATCCAATCACGTTTGGTCTTTTTATATTGACAGCGAATCTTAGTGCTTTTATTTGGTTTGAAAATGATTTGGTGATTATTTGCATCTAATTTGAATTTACGGTTGCCTTTATGTTTATTGGATGTTTCCCCTCTTACAATAATACTTGAGAGTTTTCTTTGTTGGTATTCTTTTTTAGTAATCAAGCCTTTGTTATAATTACGCCAATTTTTTTTCCCGCCAAATACAACCGTTTTCTGGTCGTCTCGAATAAAAGTTCTTGCCTCATTAACTGCTTCCTTTTGAAGGCTTACATCCATCAAATCAATATTTTTGAGTTTAGTTTTAACAAGATGTTCTACTTGATTTGGGTTTTTACCTTCGATCAACCTATTGAATGCGAAATTACGAACAGCAGTGAATTGCTTTTGGTAATTTTCAATATAAATTGATTCAGTTAATTCCAGCTTAATCGTAATCATGCAATTATATAGTGGTGGTAGCACTAATTTTTGCACAATTTATCAAAAATTATTTTGGTGAGTTTTTCTAAGATTTTATAAGTTTAGTGTAAGCTGTGACATTCCACCATGTTGGCCCAATTCAGCGTCGTCCATTTCATAGAAATTAAGCCACTGGAAGTTCTAGTTACAGCCTAAGCTAGAACAGGTAACATCCCACTAGCGGAAAAACCTCCAGTAGGCGGACCTTTATCGCCCTGATTTTGAACTCCCTGGTGAATTTTGAAGTAATTCAAAACAACCGTCCCAGCAAGCCTCTCTGATCCTTTTAGTTTTTCACGAAGTTTTTCTAGGTTTCTAATCAACACACGATCTGCCGTGCGTGAGCATTGAGTCCCTTTATTACCAAGTATGCCGGTTCTCCAATCGACCCCGCAGCGACAATACATGAGATCGTGATCCCTACAAGTGGCATCAACACTGTTAATTGGCTTTGGAAGTGGTTCGCCATTTGCTAATTTTATGCAGGCTTTATCCAGTTTGGGGCCGGGGCCGCAATAGTTACCGTAATAGGTTTCGTTTAGCGTCAACCATTCCTTAAAATCTAGGTTTTCCATAAAATCTATTTATGGACAAACTTTATTGATTTTAAGACTTCTAATTCCCACCTGTAAAGTGGAGTTGCGAAGCCCTATCCTTTCGGACAGAGAGCGTCAAATTTTTCTGACGCCTTCGCATGGTATTAAGCATTCACCCATCAGACGTGAACTACCCCTACCCTAAAGGGTAGGGGCTTCCTGTTTCATTCTCAACCGCCCTTGAATGCTCTTAGGTCTTACATTGAGTCCACAGGCTAACTCCGTAGTTCCTACGGTTCTTTTTCCTTCATTCAAAATGTTAATGGCAGCGTTCTTGTCCCGATGATGCTTCGCTCTACACTTAGGACAAGTCCACTCACGCACGTCCAAAGGTAGTTTATTCATGACAAATCCGCATTCCGAACAGGTTTTGCTGGATGGAAACCACCTGTCTACCTTGATGACCGTCCTGCCATACCACTGTGCCTTGTATTCAATCTGTCTGACCAGTTCAGCCAGCGATACATCGGCGATACTTTTGGCAAGACAGTGATTCCGCATCATGCCACTTACATTCAACGTCTCCAGACAAATGACTTGGTTCTCGTTAATTATCTGATGACTTACTTTATGTAAATGGTCATTGCGTATGTTGGCAATCTTAACATGCAAACGAGCAAGTAACTTCCTGGCTCGTTCACGGTTACTACTGCCAAGGTTCTTTCTGTGCAGGCTCTTGTTTAATGCTCGCAATCGTCTTTGCAGACTGCGATACGGTCGGATGTTCCTATATTCTTTGCCAGAGGAAGTTGTCGCTAATGCACAGATGCCAAGGTCTATACCAACTTCCTTCTTGACCTTGCGAAGAGGTTTAATGCTACGCTCAACGAGGATAGCGACATAATACTGACCAGCATGATTGAGGCTTACGGTCGCATGACGTATTTCGCCTTCAATCTGACGATGTAACCTGACAGGAATGCCGTCCTTGAACTTAGGAAAGTAAAGTTTGTTGTCTTCAACAGCAACAAATTGAGGAATTGTGAAACTTTGCTTATCTTTACGACTGTGAAATCTCGGTAACTTTGCTCGTTTCTCGAAGAAGTTGTTATATGCTGCTTGCAAACACTTTAACTCAAACTGGAGAACCTGAGCATTAGCATCATACAACCATTCCTTCTCGTTCTTTAACTTGGTCAGGTCGGCTGCTTGGTCGTAGTAATTAGGCGACTTCTGGTTAGCGAGGTACGAGTTCTTCCTTTGTTCAAGGAAATGATTATACACGAAACGGCAACAGCCGAAATGAGCAGACAGGCGAACCTGCTGGTCTTTCGTTGGGTAAATCCTGAATTTGTAGGTGTACAGTGCCACTTGCCGTTCCTCTGCCCTATGCTACAATGATTGCTGGGCATAATTATGTAGTAACCTGGCTCAAAAATTCTGGAGAAAAATTCCATGAAAAAGGAATATCATCATGCGAGCCACAGCAAGTATCTTCTGCACTACCAAGACCTTAATCCTGATGGTAACTATCAGAACACGTTGTTCAAGTTGTATGAAAGGGAAGAGGGAAAAGAGGGAGAGGCATCTTTGAGCGGTGCAAGTGTTACTCAGGTCGAACCAGATGTAA
>Ga0194132_10001105_pt1 | contig 54874 bp, 43 predicted proteins | sample TA2KigOf80mmetaG_FD_148612 | JGI IMG/M metagenome (GOLD analysis project Ga0194132, IMG submission 148612) | Freshwater microbial communities from Lake Tanganyika, Tanzania - TA2015054 Kigoma Offshore 80m | ecosystem: Environmental > Aquatic > Freshwater > Lake | place: Tanzania: Lake... | reverse complement strand
CAGATCGAAATGGATGTCCCCCGCAATCGATCCACCGGGACCAAAAATGGCTTCCGTTCATGGTTGAAAGGCGTCGGCGAGCACTCCGCTAGCGCCAATTTCCCAGGCCGCGACTCGAATATCACCGAGGTGGCCCCCAGCGGCATCCAGAGCACCGGCATCAGCGCCACCGTCCGCAACTTCACCCAGGTTGGTGAGATTCGCGACCGAAGCCCACACATTGAACACGTCGTCGATAAGATCTTTGTAATCCGACAACCCCCAACCCGGAACCCCCAGCGATGTGATGGACACGGTGGGGCCAACATGACCGGGATCGAAGCCCGATACATCGACTTTGCCCGCCCCCATGATGCTCCATGTGGCACCTCCCGGCATAAGGAAACCTAGCCCCCGGGAGGTGTTGGCACCGGATCCCAAGCTGTCCCCAAAACCCCGAAATCGGAGGGTTCAAGGGTTGGAACCACCGACATGGCGTTCGCGAGCGGAGCCCAAGCGGCAAGCCCAGCGATCACGGAAAATGCGGCTGTCGATCGGGTTGAAGAAGGAAAAGCCCAAAAGGAATTCTTCATAGATTGGAGGGGTGTATGAGCTATTAGCAAGAATCGTTCCTCGTTTCTGAAAAGGCATTCAATGTTGTCATCATTTATTGATTAGTAACATATTACACATACACAACAGATCAATCTTGAGGGGTTTGAGAGTGGTGTTTTTGTAAGGAATACCGACACTCGAGATGTTAGAAGCCAGGGAACTTGGTTGAACTCTTTTCATGATCAAGCTGTTCGAGTCTTGATGCAAACTGTAAAAAAACCCGACACTGCTCAATCCTTCAGCTCAAAGACTTCGTAGGCGGTTTTTTGCATGCCCAGTTTGCGGTAAACACCTTGCGCCTTGCGGTTGGTGGCGTCGGCATAGAGACGGAGCGAGGCGGTTCCGGGGGTGGCCTGCTTTTGGCGGCGGACTTCCTGAAACAGGGCTCGGAAAACGCCCTGCCGACGGTATCGCGGGTCCACGTAAACGCTCTGGATCCACCAATACACGCCGTTATGCCAATCGCTCCATTCGTAGGTGATGCAGAGTTGTCCGACAACACGACCGGCTTCCAGGGCGACGAGGTAGAATCCGTAGGTGGGCGAGGCGATGAGGGATCGGGTTCCGTTTTCCGTGCTGGCTTTGGAAAGGCGCTTGCCCTCGGTTTCGAACGCCATGGCCCGGTTGAAGCGCGCGACGGCCGCAACGTCGCCAAGCTGGGCTTGCCGGATCAGAAACCGGTGATCGGCCGTTTCCGCCTTACGGCGTGGTGGACGCGGATTCGCCGGTTTCACGGCGTTTGAAGAGTTCGGAGACGTTGGTGGGATCCAGATCGGCGAGATCGATGCCGCCGCTGTTGTCGCGACCCTGGGCGATGAGCAATTGATCCGCGATGCACTTGATGGCGATCGAGGCATAATACTTGATCATGCCAACGCTGAGGGTGGCCTTAAAAATCACGACCACCAGGCAATTCTCGTCCACGTTCAGGATGAGGGTGCTGAAGCGCTCACCCTGCTGGTACATGCCGGTGAAATTAGTCTCCGTGATGAGACTGGCCAGGAATTGGGTGGCGTTGAACGCGTTGGAGGCGAGGGTGGCCACCTGAGTGGTGTCGAAATCCGCGCAGTGGCCGCACTGATGGATGAGATAGCCGGCCTTCTCGACGATCAACGCGCTGGTGGCCTCGCTTTGGAGGACGAGCTCGTTGAGCGTTTCCGTAAAGCTCTTGGAATCTTCCTCGGTGATTTGAGGAAAGCCGGCCATAGGGTCCCGATCGACTTACTTGCGTCCCGACTCGTTGATGAATTTGTTGAGCAGCAGCCGGACAATCATGTTCAGGGTTTCGAACACCCCGTCGCTCTTCGAGGCCACCGCCGTGAACGAGGGCACCTGCACCTCGCGGTTGTTGAGGAGAAACTCCATGTAATCGACGGGCGCCGGGTTGGCCGCGTCACGCTTGTTGTATTGCAGCACGTAAGGGATGTCGTCGAGTTTCAATTTGAGGGACTTCAGGTTGTCTTCCAAATTGGCGAAGCTCTCCACGTTCTCCTGCATCTTTTCGTAGTTGGAATCGGCCACGAACACGATGCCGTCCACGCCCCGAAGCACCAATTGCCGGGTGGTGTTGTAAATGACCTGGCCCGGGACCGTGTAAAGCTGGAATTTGGTTTTGAATCCCTTGATCGACATCGCCTCGAGCGGAAAGAAATCGAAGAACAGGGTGCGGTCGGAACTCGTGGCGAGCGACACCATCTTGCCCTTGCTCTCCGCGTTGGGCACCTGCACGTTCGCATGAACCTGCTCCAGGTTGATCGTCTTGCCGCATTTGGCGGGCCCGTAATAGACGATCTTGACCTGAAGCTCTTTCGTTGCCTGGTTGATGATGGCCATAAGAATCGAGGGTGGCTATTTCGAAGCGAGCTTCCCCAGCTCCTTCAAAACGAGATCCAGCGTCGCGGACGGGAGCGGGGCATCGGCGGCACTTAACAAGCCCAAGTAGAATTTGGAGACCGCAAAGACCCGGCACTGAACCAGGCCGGCGTTCATACTGACCTGCTGGACCTCTCCCAGGCGAATCTCTTTCGAATACTGATTCAGGCGGGAAAACATCTCGGGAAGGAATCCGGCGATCAAATCCGCCTTGAGCGCCTGCGAAACTTGACCGGCGACCAGCAACCCGTCGCTCGTGGAGATGACGGCGCCCGAGAAACCCTTCATGCCCGCCAAGCGCTGGACGAGCTCCTGTGGAGTCCAGCTCGTTTTGCCCGGCTGTTGGAAAACGTCAGCCAGCGTCGGGGCTGCAGGTGCCGCCGGCGCAGCCGGTTTCTGAGCCTTGGCAGGATCAGGAGCAGGTGTCGGAGCCGGTGCTGGAGTCGGTGCTGGAGTCGGCGCAGGCGCGGCGGGCTCGGGAGTGGCAGCCGGAGCAGCCGGTTTGCCCGCGAAGACATCAGGAATATTGTCGCCGACCGTGACTTTGCGCTGAGGTTTGGCCGGAGCCTTCCGCAGCAAATACATCGGCGCGAGCAGGGGAATCGGCAGATCGAAATCGGCGGCGTCATCCAATTCAGGACTTCCTCCCTTGATCCATGACTTGAGCTGAGCCCCTTTGACTTGAATCCGACCTTTCTTCACGCCCTGCTCGATCGCGGACATCGGGATGTCCACCGTGGCTTCGCTCGCGGCCGTGGCCGCTTGCTTGGCCGCCTCGGGCCAAGCTTGGATCAATTGTCCCAATTTGACCGTGATATCCGCTCCAATGGTCAGCGGTGCTGACGGTGCAGGAGTTGGCGTGGGAACGGAAGTTGGCGCTGGGGCAGGCACCGGCTTGGCCGCAGGCAAAGGAGCCGGCTTGGCAGCCGCGGGAGCCGGCGCGGGTCCGGTGCCGACGGGCTTCGTCGGCATCGGCTGGGCAGGCCGCAAAGAGGCTGGATCCGGCAGGCCCGAGGGGGGTTTGACGGGCGCTGCCGGGGCAGGGAGAGGCGGATTGGTCCCGGGTTTGGCGGGAGCCGTGACAGGTGCTTTCTCGGGACCCTTTCCCTTGCTCCCAAAGAGAGCCTGGATATCATCCGGCACTTCCACTCTCCGCTGGCTCTGTCGGCGCGGCAATTGGTCGGGACGAAGTTTGGGGAGGATTTCGGAAAGCGGAACCTCGATGAGGGTGGAATCGGCTTCACCGACGGACTGCAAATAGCCTTCCGGCGCCAGTCCGACGAGCTCAGTGTAGGGGATCTTGACGGCACCCGAAGTGAGCTGGGGAAGGATGGCATCCAGGCTCAGGGTTACGGTGGCTCCTCCCGGCGAACGAAGAATGCCGGCCTGCAGATTCTCGGGGAATTTGGTCGTTACGACGGCCAAGGAAACCACGATGCCATCTCCCACCAATGGAGCAGGCGTCGGCGCGGGAGGGGGGCGGGGTCGCTTTTCCTGAAAGGTTCTTCAGTAGGCCAAACATCCGATGGAATCCTGCGTTAGCCTGTCAGAAGCACTCTCGGCAGTCGATACATTTCCTTGGAGCGGAAAAGGTTCAAAAACACGTGCTGCACGCGGCGGATCCGTCCCCGCGAAGCAGACCCTGGGCCGGTTTCCTTCACGGGCAAAAAGAGGGAATCTCGATTGACTTCCTCACAATTAGCTCGCATCTCCTGATGATTCCGCGAGACTAGAACCACTACCCGCTTCCAGATGAAAGGCCGCCATTCCTCCGCGCCGGGATTTACCTTGATCGAACTCTTGGTGGTCATCGCGATCATCGCCATTCTCGCCGGGATGCTTTTGCCGGCACTGGCTCGGGCGAAGAAAACTTCCCAACGCGTCGCCTGTTCCGCACATTTGCGGCAACTGGGATTGGCGAATGCATTGTACCTCGATGAGGCGGATCAGCGATTCCCCACCCACGCCGGGGGTCCGGTGCTGTCGTATTACGGCTGGGGAGGCAAGAAAGGCACCGAGTATCTCGAGGAGCTGCGCTTTATCAACCCCTATGTCACCGTGGATCGCCGCGTGAAAACCAACGACAACGAGGGGGTTTTTCGGGTTTTCAAATGTCCCAACGACAAAGGCGCCACCAAGGGACGCTGGGCTAACGATCGCAAGCCCTCCCTCTTCGACACTTTCGGCAACAGTTATTTCTACAATAGTGGCGGCAACGAAAACGGCACCAAGGGCCTTCATGGCAAGAAATCCGCCGAAATTCGATCCCCGAGCCTGATGGTTCTGGCCAATGACTACCCCTTCGGCATGTGGGGCTGGATGACCGAGGCTCCGGGCGGAAAGACGCAACCCTTCCAGCACGCCTATTGGCATCACAACAAGGCGCTGGGGTGGGGCAACGTGGTGTTTGTGGATGGACACGTTGCCTTTCTGCGCTCCTTTCCAGACAAGCCCACTTATCAGGACGGACCTGGCTACACCTTCATGTTTGACGGTCCAAAGTTGTAACCTTCAAATCTTCACAGGAGCCACGCGGGCGCCGGGTTTGATGCGGTCACCCGGGTAAAGGATGACTTGTTCGCCTTCGCGCAGGCCGTCGAGAATCTGCACCTCGGTGCCGCTGTTCCTGCCGGGTTGGACCGACCGGAGACGCGCGACATGTCCCTCAAGCACAAAGGCGCTCCATTGATCCCCTTGGCGAAAGAGGGCGCCCCCCGCCACCTTGACGGTTTGATTGGTCTGCCAGGTGATGATGCGTGCTTCCACACGGAATTGATCTCCCAAATTGCCGCGTTGATTCGGCGGGGTCAGCAAATCCGCCACCACGTAGACCCGCTGCTCTTCCACTCCGAGCGCAGACACTTTGGTAAACGCGGCCGGCTCCACCAGCCGCACGATGGCCTTCAGTGAATCCTGGCCGCCCCACTGTTCCAGTTCGACCGAAGTTCCAGGCGAGATCATGGCTCCGTCTCGCGAAAGCACTTCCACAATCACTTCAAGGTCGGCGGGATCGCCGATTTCCAACAAGGGCGCTCCAGCCGGAACCACCCGCGCGCTCTCCTCGATCATGCGGAGAACCCGTCCTCGGGCCGGCGCCCGCACCTCGACATGCGCACCCTCCGCTTTGCCGGGGGCATGGAATTCGGCCAGTTCCGCCTCCGCCAGCCGCAGCGCGCTCTCGGCTGCGGTCAATTCGCGGGAGGCGGACACTTCCCTCCATTGCGCCTGCTCCAAGTCCTGAATGGATAACGCCCGCGCTTCGTGAAGCTTTTCGGAACGCTTCAGCTCGCTCGCGGCAAAGCGGTGTGCTTCCCGGGCGCGGTCAAGCTGAGCCGAGGCCGAATCGCGGCGGGCCTCGGAAAGCGAGCGCGAGCGGGCATCCAGCGGCGCCGGGGTCAAGGGATCGATGACGGCGACCACTTCGCCGGCCTGGGCGATGGGCGAGCCCACTTTCAGGGGAATGCGGCGGAGATTGCCCGCCACGGGCGCGGACACCAAAAAGCGCTCGCGGATACGGGTTTTCCCTTCCTCGTTGATGGTGGAACGCAGGGGCCCTCGATTCACGGTCGCAATTTCGACCGGAGTGGGTTTCGGCCAGAGCCCATAAGTCACCAGCACGGCCAGGAGGGTGAAACCGGCGTAGGGAAGCCAGGGGCGGCGGCGGACTTTGGGATCAGGAGAGTTCATCAGGAAAGGGGACCTTCAGGAACACGCTTCATTCCGGAGCGCGGAGGGCGCCCACCAGGTTTAATTGCTTGAGTTTCCGGAGCACCACTCCCGCGGACAAGAGGGAGGCGGTGAAGACCACGATGACGGCGAAGGTGTAGTTGAAACGGGTGAGCACGAGCGGAAGCCGCACGGTTTCGGTGTTCACGGCTTGAATGATGCCGGTGGCGAAGCCGGTGCCCAGCAAAAGTCCCAGGGGGACGGCCACGAACGCCAGCGCACCAAGTTCCAGGATCAGCACTCGCGCCACTTCAGGCTGGGTAAACCCAATGACGCGCAGGGTCGCCAGATCACGGCCCCGCTCGGCCAGAGAGATGCGAGCGTTGTTGTAAACGACCCCAAAAGCAACGACCGTGGCGAACGTCAGATAAATGGATTGAATCAGGTTGATGCTGGCCGCGGTGGTTTCGCGAAAATTGGCCCGAAGCGATTCCTTGACGGCCACCCAAGCCACCCGCGGCTGCCTCTTCAAGGCCGCGAGAAAGCGTTCCTTTTCTCTCGAATCCACGCAGAACGTCGCGCCGGTGACCACGTCGCCCTCGCCCATCAGCCGGTTCAGCGAGCCCCGCTCCATGTTGACTTTGATCCCCGCGAAGTCGTCCGACAACCCAAGCAAAGGCACTTCACGCACCCGGCGCTGGCCCTCCAAGAACTCCACCTTTAAGAGATCGCCCCGGCGGGCTCCCAGGACCTCGGCCAGTTTCACCGAGATCACAAGACCGTCCGGCGGCAGCGGAATCTGTTTGTTGTGCGCATCAATGGCGCGCTCGTGCATCGAGTCCGAGGGTAATCCGCTGATCCCGACCTGCCGGCTGCGGTGTCCAAAGTGAATCCGCGCCGCGGCATTGCGGAAAGCCTCCACGCTGACGACGCCCGGCAGCCTGGCAAAATCGTGCAAGGTCGATTGGGAGTCCGGCTCGATCAAGCCCAGACTGACATCGTGGCGCTGAGCGATGTCCCACTGAAATCCAAGCACCTCGCGGACGCTGTCGCGAAACGCGTTGGGAATGATCAGAATCGCCGTGGCCAGGGAAAGCCCGGACGCCGTGAAGAAGGCTTGCCAGGGCTTGCGTTCCAGGTTGCGGACCGCCATCCGAAACGGATTGCTGAAATGGCCGGACAACCCCGCGCGTTCCAGGAAGGACGGCCGGAAGCTCGCGGGGGGCTCCGGACGCATGGCTTCGGCGGGCGGCAGTTTCGCGGCACGGCGCACCGCGCCCAGCACGCCGAGCATGGCGGCGCCCACACCGACACCGAGCGCGATGCCCAGCGCGGCGGCATCCACCTGAAACGCGAGCGCGGGAAAACGGAAGAACCGATGGTACATGTCGACCAAGTTCGCGCCCAGGAGGACTCCCCCGACGGCGCCAATCAGGGTGCCGCCACAAACGAACACGATGGCAAACTTCAGATAATGCCAGGCGATCTGCACATCCGAGTAACCGAAAGCTTTGAGAATCGCCACTTGCTCGCGTTGCAAATTCAGCAGCCGGGAGAGCACCGAGTTGGTCATGAACGCGGAGACACTCAAGAACACCATGGGAAAGCCAATGGAAAGGGTCGTCAGCACCCGAATCTCGTCCGACACCCGGATATCGGAGGGATGATCCTGGCGGCCGAAAGCCCCGCGCCCTCCGTAAGGAAGCAGCAGGCGGTCGAGTTCGGCGCTCACGGCTTTCTCCGAGGCCCCGGGCCCGAGGGCCAACGCCAGATGATTGAAGGCCTGGTCCATGTCGAAGGCATTGGCGAGTTCCTCGTAGGGCATCCAGAAAATGCCGTAGGTGCGGTTGTCGGGAAGCGCCGAGCCGGGACGGGACTCGAAGACGAATTCGGGGGAAAGCACGATGCCGTTCACGCGAAAACGGCGCAGGCGTCCATTGAGGATCATGGCCATGGTGTCCCCCGGACGGAGCCTGTTCGCGAGGGCGAATGCCTCCCCCACCAACACGGCGCCGCGCGCGCCGGGTTCGAGCCACTGGCCGGACCGAAGGAACAGGCGGTTCAGCAGAGGCGTTCCCTCGTCGGGAAGCGAGCGAACCAAGCCGCTGGCGGGTTCGACCAGACCGTCGATGTCAAGCGTCACTTGGGCCGAGATCCCGGGTTGCACCTCGGCCACGCCGGCAATGGCTCGCGCCCGGCGGGCCACCTCCAGGGGAGCCCGTTTCAAGTGGACGAAAAGATCCGCAAACCGATGCGCACGGTAGTAACTCTGGCGGGTGGTTTCCAGTGAATGAATCAGGCTGCGAGCCATGATGAGCATGGCCAGTCCGCAGGCCATGACCAGGCAAACAGCCACGGCCTGGCCTTTCATGCGCGCCAAATCGCGAAGCAGTTTGCGGTCGAGTTGCCCGATCATGATTACCACTTCAAGCCGCTCACCGGAGCCCGGCGGTCATTGCGCGTGATGTGATGCACCTTGCCGTCCATGAAATGCAACACCCGGTCCGCCATGTCGGCCATGATGGCGTTGTGAGTAATGATGACGGTGAGCGCCCCCAACTCGCGGTTGACCCGGTCGATGGCTTCGAGCACCACAATGCCGGTCTTGACGTCCAGGGCGCCCGTCGGCTCATCGCAGAGCAGCACCCGGGGGCGCTTGGCGATGGCGCGCGCGATGGCGACACGCTGCTGTTCCCCTCCGGAAAGCTGGGCAGGAAAATGATCGAGCCGGTGGTCGAGCTGAACCATGCCCAGCGCCTCCTCCGGGGGCATGGGATGCGAGGCGATGTCGGTGATCAACGCGACGTTTTCCCGCGCCGTCAGACTCGGAATCAAATTGTAAAACTGGAAGATGAATCCGACGCCCTCGCGCCGGTATTGGGTCAGAGCCTCCTCGTCCGCGGACGCCAGGTTCATGCCGTGGTACCACAGTTCTCCCGAGGTGGGCACGTCCAGGCCTCCCAACTGGTTCAGGAGCGTGGTCTTCCCGCTGCCCGAAGGTCCCAGCAACACGACCAATTCGCCCTCGAACAACTCGAGATCAACGCCGTCGAGAGCGCGGACCTCGGCGGAGCCCTCACCATAAATCTTGCGCAGAGCCGCCGCGCGAAACACCGCGGGGGAAGAGGAGGACGCAAGGGCGGGCACGGCGGCCTCGACATCAACGGTGGTTTGCTTCCACGCCGGCGGCGTGGCGTTCCATCCAGCTCTTGAAAGCGGCCAGCGTCTCGGCGCTGACGTGGTGCTCGATGCCCTCGGCGTCTTGATCGGCCACCGGCGCCGGAACCCCGAGCGCACACAGGAAAGCGCTCACCAGCTCGTGCCGTTTTTGACAGTGGATCGCGAGTTGACGGCCTTTGTCCGTCAGAAAAATCGCGCGATAAGGTTCATTCCGAACCAAGCCTGACTTCTTGAGACGGGCGATGGTGTGGATGACGGTCACAGGGGAAACGCCGAAGTGGCGCGCCAGATCGACCCCTCGGGCCTCGCCGTGGGCTTGGAGGAGCCCGGCGATGGCCTCGACGTAGTCCTCGGCCACTTCCGACGCGTTGTCGCGGCGGGTCTTCCGGTGGCGCGCCGCAGTGGCGCTGCCCGGCGTCCGCCGTCTTGCCTGGTGAGTCCCCGGCTTCATGTCCGGTTCATTCAAACCGCGCTTGACATCCGGAGCAAGATAATTAGCATGCGCTAAATTTAATGGTATAGACTATGAGATCTACCACTGACTATAAGCGGCGCCGGGCGCTCGGGGGGATGGTCGCCGGGCTGCTGGCCAGCGTGCTGGCCCTGGCCCTGGAGGCGGCGACCCGTCCACTGCCCCGGCCTTACCAGATCGTGGCCACCTGCGGGATGGTGACCGACGTGGTGCGCGAAGTGGCGGGCGCCCACGCACGGGTCATCGGGTTAATGGGGGAAGGTGTCGATCCCCACCTCTACAAGCCCACCCGCGATGACGTGAACCGACTGCTCCAGGCCGACGCCGTGTTCTACTCCGGGCTGATGCTGGAAGGCCGCATGACGGATACCTTTCTGAAAATCGCCCGCAAGGGCACGCCCGTTTTCGCCGTCACCGAGTTGCTCGACGAAAAGTTTTTGCTCGAGCCCGAGGACATGGCGGGACACACCGATCCCCATGTCTGGATGGATGTGCAGGGATGGATGGCCGCCACCCGGGCCATCGCGCAATCGTTGTCCTCGGTGGATCCCGCGCATGCCGAGGATTACGCCACCCGGGCGAAACGTTACCTGGAGCAGTTGCAGCGGCTCGACGATTACGCGCGCAGCTCTCTCGCCACGGTGCCCAAGGATCGCCGCGTGCTCGTCACCGCTCATGACGCATTCAACTACTTCGGCCGGGCCTACGGCCTGGAGGTTCGCGGCATTCAAGGGATCAGCACCGAGTCGGAGGCGGGGGTGGCCGACATCAACCGGCTGGTGGAAGACATGGTGAAGCGGAAAATTCCCGCCCTCTTTGTCGAGTCCAGCGTGTCGGACAAGAACATCAAGGCGTTAATCGAGGGTTGCCGCGCGCGCGGGCACACCGTGCGCATCGGAGGCGAACTTTTCAGCGACGCCATGGGCAAACCGGGAAGCTACGAAGGCACGTATGTGGGGATGATCGACCACAACGTCACTTTGATTGCGCGCGCGCTCGGCGGGGACGCTCCCGCGCGCGGCCTCAACGGAAAACTTTCGCCCCATCCGTGAAGGCGCCTCTCGCTTCGCCGCTGAGCATTCGCGACCTCAACGTGGCCTACCAGACCAAGGTCGTGGTTTGGGACGCGGATTTTGAGGCCCCCGCGGGCCAACTGGTGGCCATTGTCGGACCCAACGGTGCCGGCAAGAGCACCTTGCTCAAGGCCGCGCTGGGTTTGGTTCCCGCCGCTTCCGGCAAGATCCAGTTCTTTGGCGAGCCTTACGCTAGGGTTCGTTCACGCGTGGCTTATGTTCCGCAGCGGGAGAGTGTCGATTGGGATTTTCCCGTCAGCGCGGTGGATGTGGTAGCCATGGGCCTTTACCGGAAATTGGGATGGTGTGTTCCGGTGAGGAAGAAGCACTTCGATGAAGCGGCCATGGCGCTGGCCAAAGTGGGATTGGAGGCCTACGCCGGGCGGCAAATCAGCCAGCTTTCCGGCGGCCAGCAACAACGCGTGTTTCTGGCCCGGGCACTCGCGCAAAAAGCGGACCTTTATCTCATGGACGAACCCTTCGCGAGCGTGGATGCCGCCACGGAGCGGGCCATCGTGGAGGTGCTCCGCGCGTTACGGACGGAGGGCCGGACGGTGGTGTGTGTTCATCACGATCTGCCGACGGTTCCCGAGTACTTCGACCATGTGGCGTTGCTCAACATGCGGGTGGTCGCGCAGGGTCCGGTGGCGGAGGTGTTCACGGCGGAGAATTTGCGCAAGACTTACGGAGCGCGTCTCACGTTGCTGGAGGAGGCGGCCCAGGCGGTGGAGCGTGCGCGCGTGACGGTGGAGCACCGGGGATGACGGGGTTTGAATATAACACCCGCGTGGTCATCGCGGGAGTCACCGCGCTGGGGCTCGCGAGCGGCGTGGCGGGTGCCTTCCTGCTCCTGCGCAAACGCTCCCTGTTGAGCGACACCTTGAGCCACTGCACGCTGCCCGGCATCGCGCTCGCGTTTCTTGTCGCGGAGGCCTCCGGCTTCTCGGGCCGGTCCTTGCCGTGGCTGCTGGCGGGAGCCTCGGTGACCGGAGTGCTTGGCATGCTGACGGTCGTGGCGATTCGAAGCCGGAGCCGGGTGAAGGATGACGCGGCCCTCGCCATCGTCCTCAGCGTCTTCTTTGGATTGGGCATGGCGTTCCTGGTGTTGATCCAGCAATTGCCCACGGGCAACGCGGCCGGCCTCACGCACTTCATTTACGGCAAGGCGGCGTCGCTGGTGGCTTCAGACGCCCGTTTGATCCTGGTGGCCAGCTTGATCGTGGCGGGAACCTGCGCCCTGCTTTTCAAGGAATTCAAGCTGCTTTGTTTTGACCAGAGTTATGCCCGCAGCCAGGGCTGGCCGCTGGCCGGGCTCGATCTGTTGCTGATGGGGCTGGTCGTGATGGTGACCGTGGTGGGCTTGCAGGCGGTGGGCTTGTTGCTGGTGGTGGCCATGCTCATCATTCCCGCCGCCGCCGCCCGGTTTTGGACCCACCAGCTTGGTCGCATGGTCGTCCTGGCGGGCGTTTTTGGGGCAGCGAGCGGTTTGATCGGGGTTGGGATCAGTTCCCGCATTCCCAAACTGCCCGCGGGAGCGGTCATTGTTCTTGCGGCGTTGTCGCTGTTCGCCATCAGCATGGTCTTCGGCCTGCGGCGAGGCGTATTGATGAAGAAGCTTCACCAAAGGCAGGTCTCCCTCCGCGTCCGCCGCCAACACCTGTTGCGCGCGATTTACGAGTGGTGCGAACAACACGCCACGGCTCCCGGATTTGAAGCCGCACGGCTGCTTGAGCGGCAGGTGCCCGCCTCGTCTCTCTGTGCCATGAACGGATGGGATCCGGCGACCTGGACCGGGCTGCGGCGGCTCGGCCAAGGGGAAGGTTTGATTCAGTGGATTCCGGAATCAGGCACCTGCCAGCTTACCGGTCAGGGAAAACTCGAAGCCAGAAGGGTCACGCGCAATCACCGCCTCTGGGAGACTTACTTGCTGCATTACGCAGACGTCGCGCCGCAACACATTCACCACAACGCGGACCAGATCGAGCACGTCATCGAACCCGAGATCGTGAATCACTTGGAGGAATTACTTGAGGTCCGGTCGGGAAACGCGCTGGTCCCTTTGGATCCGGAGAAACCATGAATTGGTCCGAACTCGATACCTGGATCGTGGTGACGGGCGCCCTGTTGGGAATGGCCTGCGTATTGCCCGGCACCTTCCTGATGTTGAATCGGCAGAGCATGCTCGGGGACGGCATCAGCCATGCCGTGCTGCCGGGGCTCGCGGCGGCGTTTCTCCTGACGGGTTCCCGGGATGTGCTGCCGATGATGACTGGCGCGGTGGCTGCGGGCCTGCTCACGGCCTGGCTGACGCAGGCCGTGGAACGTTTTGGGGAAGTCGAGAGCGGCGCGGCGCTGGGCGTGGTGTTCTGCGGGCTTTTTGCGCTGGGCTTGATTCTGATCCGGGTCTCCTCCGACAAGGTCGATCTGGACGCGGACTGTGTGTTGTATGGTGCGATCGAGACGGCGGTGATCGACACCCGCTCCGTGCCCCGGATCACTTGGATCAGCGGTGGTTTGCTTCTTTTCAATCTTCTCCTGGCGACGGTCTTCTACAAAGAACTGAGAATCAGCGCGTTCGATCCCGCCTTGGCGGACGCCCTCGGGTTTCGGGCGGATCGAATTCGGCTCGGTCTGACGCTTTCCGCCTCAGTCACGACGGTGTTGGCGTTCGAAAGTGTCGGGAGCATTCTTGTCATCGCGATGCTGGTGGTCCCGGCTGCCGCGGCTTCGTTGTTGACCCGGAAACTACACCTCTTGCTGGGATTGGCCATGCTCCTGGCTGCCGCCAGCGCCTTGGGCGGGCATCTGGGCGCGATTGCGGCACCGCGCTGGATTGGAAAATGGGTGGGGCACCCTGAATTGGGAGCCACCAGTTCCGCCGCGATGATGGCGGTGTGCGCGGGCATGATTTTCCTGGCCTGCTGGGCGATTTCGCATGCACTGACCCGCCGACACTCGCAACCAGCCTCCACCGGCGAAGCCACCCGGGGAAAAGTGTCCGTGCGGCAAGAGTGCGCCCCTTGAAGTGGAGGGCCGGATCATCTTGGGGGGCAGCTTGTCGCTCTCATCCGCCGTGTACCTGCAGCAGATCCGTTCTTGGTTGGAGGGATACTCCAACGGGCGGCGGAACTTCGGACCGCAGCTTCCGTCGTTGCGGTGCCGGATTCAAAGGATGGACCTGCGTCGCATCAAGGCCGCAGGGTTCGAAAAACTCCTCGCCAGAAGTCCCGCGCCCGTGAAAATGACGGCATGCGCATGATCGCGAAAATCGGGTTGCCCCTGCTTCTCCTCCTCGCGCTCGCCTGGTTCGGGTTCCCTTTCGCGCAAAAAAAGAGCGCCCCTGGCGGCACGCCATTCCTGCCAACCCGGAGCAGTGAAGCCACCCCACCGGTCCCCGCACCTCCGGGGATGGTGTGGATTCCCGGGGGTGAATTCTCCATGGGCAGCATTGACCCCACCGACATGGTTTGCGGTGGACCCGACCGCATGACGGACGCCAGACCCATTCACCAAGTCCGCGTCGATGGGTTTTGGATGGATGCCACGGAGGTCACCAATGAAGAGTTCGCCCAATTCGTGGAGGCGACCGGATATGTTACCGTCGCGGAGAAAGCACCGAAACCGGAGGATTTTCCCGACGCACCTCCGGAAAACTTGGTCGCGGGATCCGTGGTCTTCCAACCCACCGCCGAACCGGTGCCCCTGACCGACCATTTGCTCTGGTGGAGTTATGTGAAAGGAGCGAACTGGAAGCAGCCATTCGGGCCGGGGAGCAGCTATCGCGGACGCGAGAAGCACCCCGTCGTTCATGTCGCCCACGAGGACGCGGCGGCCTATGCCCGGTGGGCGGGGAAGAGGCTGCCCACCGAAGCGGAATGGGAATTTGCCGCCCGAGGGGGCGAGGCCGCAAAGCCTTACGCCTGGGGAACGGAATTGAAACCCGGCGGAAAATGGCAGGCGAATATCTGGCAAGGCCCATTCCCGGTCACGGACACCGCGGAAGACGGCTTTGCCGGCGCTGCCCCGGTGGGGCAATTTCCTCCCAATCCTTTCGGACTCTACGACATGGCTGGAAATGTTTGGGAATGGTGTGCGGATTGGTATCGTCCGGATTACTACGCATTGCTCGCGTCTTCCAACAACGTCGCCCTCAATCCAACGGGCCCGTCCGACAGTTACGATCCGGTGGAACCGGGTGCCTCCAAGAGGGTTCATCGCGGTGGTTCGTTTCTTTGTTCCGATCTCTACTGCACCCGCTACATGATTGGCTCCCGCGGCAAGGGTGAAGTCTCCACCGGCAGCAACCACCTCGGGTTCCGGTGCGTCAAGAGCCGTTGACCCATCCTGATCCAAGGACAAGGAACTTTATTCTCGTGGGGTTGGCGCGGTGCGCGGTTTGTCCCCATGGTGTTTTCTCGGAGCCCAGCGTCCTTGAACCTTCGAAAAACCGCCTCAGCCGAGAATCAGCCTTCCCGCTGGGCTGAATTAGACGCAGGAATACACAAGTGCGCTATTGCGCCGCTCGCGTGAATTTGCAAAGAGTCTGAGGATTTGAACGGACGTTACGACACACCAAGTACAATGCAGCACGCGAAGACGAAGCCCGAATCTCAAGGCGGTTCGCTCCGGTTAGGACCCCCGCCCAAACAAGGGCTCTACGACCCCTGGTTCGAACACGAGGCTTGCGGGGTGGGATTTATCTGCCACATGAAGGGCAAGAAATCCAACTCGATCATCCGCCAAGGGTTGCAAATCCTCAACAACCTCGATCACCGCGGGGCCTGCGGATCCGAAAAGAACACCGGCGACGGGGCGGGCCTCCTCATGCAGATGCCCCATAAGTTCCTCAAAAAGGCCGCCACCGCCGCCGGGATCAAGCTGCCCAGCGCCGGACGTTACGCGGCCGGCATCGTTTTCCTGCCCAAAGACGCTGCCACCCGCAAAGAATTTCAGCGCGATTTCGACCGCATCGTCGCGGAAGAAGGCCAGGACGTTCTGGGTTGGCGCGATGTGCCCTGTGACAACACCATGCTCGGCGCCACCGCACTCCGCTCCGAGCCGTTCATGTCCATGGTGTTCATCAAACGAGGCCCCTCGTGCAAGAACGAGATGACGTTCGAACGCCGCCTCTACGTCATCCGTAAACAAGCCGCAACCAAGATCCGGAATTCAGGGCGGCCCGATTGCGAGTACTGGTACATCGCCTCGCTCTCCTACAAGACGCTTGTTTACAAGGGCATGCTGCTCACCGGGCAGCTCGGCGCCTACTTTGCCGACCTCCGCGATTCCGACATGGAGTCCGCCCTGGCCCTGGTGCATTCCCGGTTCTCCACCAATACGTTCCCGTCCTGGGAACGCGGGCATCCTTACCGCTATATCGCCCACAACGGCGAAATCAACACCTTGCGCGGCAACATCAATTGGATGCACGCCCGGGAATCGTTGATCGCGCATGAACTCTTCGGAGACCACATTGACAAGATCAAGCCGATCATCAATCAGAACGGCTCCGACTCGGCGATGTTCGATAACGTGCTCGAACTGCTCACCCTCGGCGGACGCACTCTTCCGCACGCGGTCATGATGATGATCCCCGAGCCCTGGCAATACCATGATGCCATGTCCCCCGAACGCCGGGCGTTCTACGAGTACCATTCCTGCATCATGGAGCCTTGGGACGGCCCGGCCTCCATCGCCTTCACGGACGGCAATTGCATTGGCGCCATCCTCGACCGCAATGGACTCCGGCCCTCGCGCTACTACGTCACGAAGGATGACCTCGTCATCATGGCGAGCGAGGTGGGTGTGCTCGAAATCAAGCCGGAGAACGTCGTGGCCAAAGGGCGGCTTCAGCCCGGACGCATGTTCCTGGTCAACATGGAAAAAGGCCGCATCGTGGCCGATGAGGAGATCAAGGATCAGCTCTGCCGAGAACACCCCTACGGCGAATGGATCAAAAGGAACATGGTCAAATTGGATGACTTGGCCGATCCAGACCATCTGCCCGAGCCCAGTCACGCGACCGTGCTGCAGCGGCAGCAGGCTTTCGGTTACACGTTTGAGGACTTGCGGATCCTGATGGTTCCCATGGCCCGCGATGGTGTGGAAGCCGTGGGCTCGATGGGCACCGATACCCCCATCGCGGTGCTCTCGAACAAGCCGCAACTCATCTACAACTATTTCAAGCAACTCTTCGCCCAGGTCACCAATCCACCCCTGGATTGCATCCGCGAGGAAATCGTCACTTCCACGGTCACCACCATTGGTTGCGAGGGGAATTTGCTCCAACCCACGCCCGAGTCGTGCCGTTTGATCGAACTCAAAAGCCCCATCCTCAATAACGAAGAGTTCGCCAAACTGCGGCACCTGCAACATCCGGCCTTCAAATCCGTCACCCTGCCCATCCTCTATCCGGTCGCCGAAGGCGCGGACGGCGTCGAACGGGTCATGGAGGAGATTTTTGCCAAAGCCGACGAGGCGATTGCCGCGGGCGTCAATGTGCTCATTCTGACCGACCGGGGCATCAACGCCCCGATGGCCGCCATCCCGGCGCTGCTCGCGGTCAGTGGACTCCATCATCATCTCATCCGCCGCGGCACCCGCACCAAAGTCGGCTTGGTCCTCGAATCCGGGGAACCCCGCGAGGTGCATCATTTTGCGCTGCTGCTCAGCTTCGGATGCGGAGCGATCAATCCTTACCTCGCGTTCGCAACGCTGGACGACATGATCCAACAGGGCCTGCTCCCCTCGGTGGATCACAAGACCGCGGTCAAGAATTTCGTGAAGGCTGCCGTCAAAGGCGTGGTGAAAGTGATGTCGAAGATGGGCATCTCCACCATTCAATCGTATCGCGGCGCGCAGATCTTCGAGGCCGTCGGCCTCAATCATCACGTGGTGGACAAGTATTTCACGTGGACGACCAGCCGGATCGAGGGCATTGGTCTTTCGGAAATGACACGCGAAGTGGAGGCTCGCCATCGCCACGCCTTTCCCGAACGGCAGGTCAACGGCCACACCCTCGAAGCCGGGGGCCAGTATCAATGGCGGGCCGACGGCGAGGCGCACCTGTTCAATCCGCAAACGGTTCACAAGCTCCAAAAGGCGGTTCGGCTCGGCGACTACAAAGCGTTCAAAGATTACAGTCGTTCGGTCGATGAGCAGTTGAAGGCAGCCTGCACCCTGCGCTCCCTGCTCGAATTCAAGCCGCGCCCCTCGATCCCCATCGAGGAGGTGGAGTCCGTTGAAACCATCCTGAAGCGCTTCAAATCCGGGGCGATGAGTTACGGTTCCATCTCCAAGGAAGCCCACGAAGCCCTGGCCATCGCGATGAACCGCGTCGGCGGCAAATCCAACACCGGCGAAGGAGGCGAGGATCCGGAGCGCTACGTCTGGAAAAATGAGCGCGGTGACTCCAAGAATTCAGCCATCAAACAGGTCGCTTCGGGGCGATTCGGCGTCACCAGCCTTTACTTGGTCAACGCGAGGGAGCTGCAGATCAAGATGGCCCAAGGCGCCAAGCCGGGCGAAGGCGGGCAGCTCCCCGGCGCGAAAGTCTATCCCTGGATCGCCAAGACCCGCCATTCCACCCCCGGCGTGGGACTCATCTCCCCGCCACCACATCACGACATCTACTCGATCGAGGACCTGGCGCAGCTCATTCACGATCTGAAGAACTCAAACACCCGCGCGCGCGTCAGCGTCAAGTTGGTTTCCGAGGTCGGCGTCGGCACCGTCGCCGCGGGAGTGGCGAAAGCTCACGCCGACGTGGTGTTGATCTCGGGATTCGACGGGGGCACAGGAGCTTCACCTCAAACCTCCATCAAGCATGCCGGCATTCCCTGGGAACTCGGCCTCGCCGAAACCCATCAAACGCTCGTGCTCAACAACCTGCGTTCTCGCATCGTGGTTGAAACCGACGGCCAGTTGAAGACCGGCCGCGACGTCGTGGTCGCCGCGCTCCTCGGCGCCGAGGAATTCGGCTTCGCCACCGCGCCTCTCGTCGCGCTCGGATGCATCATGATGCGCGTCTGCCACCTCAACACATGCCCCGTGGGCGTCGCCACCCAGGATCCGCGCCTGCGCGCGCGTTTCACCGGGGATCCCGCCCACGCCGAGAACTTCATGCGTTTCATCGCCATGGAGGTTCGCGAATGGATGGCCCGGCTCGGATTCCGCACGCTCAACGAAATGATCGGGCGCACTGACGTGCTCGAACCCCGCCAAGCCCTCGACCATTGGAAAGCCAGCGGTCTCGATTTCTCCGCCATTCTCTATCAGCCCAAAGCCGGCGCCGAAATCGGGCGTTTCTGCACCGACAGCCAGGACCATGGCATCGAGGAATCCCTCGACAACACGGTCCTGCTGGACCTTTGCAAACCCGCGCTCGAACGCGGCGAAAAAGTCCGGGCCGAAATGCCCATCCGCAACGTCAACCGCGTGGTGGGCACCATTACCGGAAGCGAACTCACTCGCCGCTGGGGAGCCGGGGGCCTGCCGGACGACACCATCCGCATCCACTTCAAGGGCAGCGCCGGCCAGAGCTTCGCCGCGTTCCTGCCCAAAGGCATGACGTTCATCCTCGAAGGGGACACCAACGATTACTTCTGCAAAGGCCTCAGCGGCGGACGCGTCGTTCTGCATCCCCCCGCAGGGAGCCCCTTCAAAGCAGAGGACAACATCATCTGCGGAAATGTCGCTTTCTACGGCGCCACAGGCGGCGAGGCGTTCATCCGCGGCATGGCCGGCGAACGTTTCTGCGTCCGCAATTCCGGTGCGATCGCGGTCGTCGAATCCGTCGGCGACCATGGCTGCGAATACATGACGGGCGGAAAGGTCGTCGTCCTGGGTCCGACCGGACGAAATTTTGCGGCCGGCATGAGTGGCGGCATCGCCTACGTGCTCGACCTCGCGGGCGATTTCACCACGAAATGCAACAAGCAGATGGTCCAACTCGAGAAGATCGAGGACCCCGCCGAGGCGGCGGATCTCCGCCAACTCGTCCAGCGCCACCAGGAATGGACGCGCAGTGAGGCGGCCTCCCGTGTCCTCGCCGATTGGGAAACCTACGTCGGTAAATTCGTCAAAGTCATCCCGAAGGATTACAAGCGGGTCCTCCAGGCGCTCAAGCGGGCGGAGGAGGCGGGGCTCAGCGGCGAGCAGGCAATCAACGCGGCGTTCGAGGCCAATGCCAAGGACGAGTCGCGTGTCGGTGGAGGCTGATCAGCACCCCCCGCGAGTTGAAACCAAACCAGCTCCGGACGGCGGCGCGCCCGGAGCACCAGGACGATTCGATCTGACAACCAAACGGCAACTGCATGGGTAAACCCACTGGATTTCTTGAATTCGAACGCGCTCTCCCGGCCGACCGGGGATCCGTTCAACGCATCGGCGACTGGAACGAGTTTCACGAGCACCTGCCCGAAAAGGGGCTGCGCGACCAGGCGGCGCGCTGCATGGACTGCGGCGTTCCCTTTTGCCACACCGGCCAGCTCATTTCCGGCATGGCCAGCGGCTGCCCGATCAATAATCTCATTCCCGAATGGAATGATTTGATCTACCGCGGCCTCTGGCAGGAAGCCATCGAGCGGCTCCACAAAACCAACAACTTCCCCGAGTTCACCGGCCGCGTCTGCCCCGCTCCGTGCGAGGGCTCCTGCGTCCTCGGCATCAACGACCCGCCCGTCACGATCAAGGAAATCGAGCGCACCATCATCGATCACGCCTTCGAGCAAGGCTGGGTCACGCCCGAACCTCCAGCCCGTCGCACCGGCAAAAAAATCGCCGTCGTCGGATCAGGACCGGCCGGACTCTCCGCCGCCGCTCAGTTGAACAAGGCAGGGCACTCCGTCACCGTCTTCGAACGGGCCGACCGCCCCGGCGGATTGCTCATGTACGGCATCCCCAACATGAAGCTCGATAAGGAAGGAGTCGTGCTGCGCCGTCTCAAAGTCCTGGAGCAGGAAGGCGTCCAATTCGTGTGCAATACCGAAATCGGCAAGGACATTTCCGCCCGGCAGCTCATGGATGAATTCGACGCCATCGTGCTCTGCACCGGCGCCACCAAGCCGCGCGATCTTGGGATTCCAGGACGCCAGCTGCAGGGCGTGCATTTCGCCATGGAATTTCTCCATGCGAACACGAAGTCTCTGCTCGACAACCAGTGGGGACCTTCATTCATCAGCGGTAAGGACAAGGATGTGGTGGTCATCGGCGGCGGCGACACCGGCACCGATTGCGTGGCTACTTCGATGAGGCATGGCTGCAAGAGCCTGCTCCAGGTCGAAATCCTTCCCAAACCTCCGCTCACCCGGGCGGCGGACAATCCCTGGCCCGAATGGCCCAAGACCTACAAGCTCGACTACGGCCAGGAGGAAGCCAAAGCCAAATTCGGGGCCGATCCCCGTGTGTATCTCACCACCGCTACGCATTTCGAGGGAGACGACCAGGGCCGCGTGGCCCGCGTGCATCTTGTGGACGTGCAATGGGAGAGGAACGACAAAGGCATGTTCATTCCCAAGAACGTCCCTGGAACCGAGCGCGTCCACTCGACGCAGCTGGTGCTGCTCGCCATGGGATTCCTGGGACCGGAGCAGCCGCTGTTGGAAGCGCTGGGCGTGGAACGCGATCCGCGCAGCAACATCAAAGCGGATCACGGACGATTTCAGACAAGCATCCCGAAAGTGTTCGCGGCGGGGGATTGCCGCAGGGGGCAGAGCCTGGTCGTGTGGGCCTTCAATGAAGGCCGCGGCGCCGCGCGCGAATGCGATCGGTTCCTCATGGGCCAGACCGACCTGCCGTGACAGGGTCGCACGATTAAGCCAGTCCAGGCGCGCCCGCACGGTGGCAAACCGCCGCCGGACCTGATCGACCCAAGTCCACGGATAAGGGAGTCATTGGCCGACCCATCACCCGGATCACGTGGATGAAATCCTTGATGAAGTCATGCGCGAGGAACCTTCGAAAATCAGCGCGGTCTTGGCAAATTCAACCTCCCGACTGACTTGAGCATCAAGTGAGTCGGGAGGTTCAAGGCGCTTTGACGTTCGGGTTTGGAGCGGAATCCCGGTGCCAATTTAACGACCACAGGCCTTTGAGCCGCACTTTCGCCACGTGGCCGCCGGCGTAAGCCACATTGATGCCGCCCGCGTGCCGAATGATGGCAAAGCGGCCCATGAACTGTCCCTTGGCGTGCGGAAAACTGCCCCCGCCGTAGCCGCCGCCTTTGAAGTCAAGCGGCACCCGATCGTTGTTTTCCGGCCAGGACCCCACCCACACGGAATCCGCATAGGCCGGCACGTCCGCCGGGGATTCGGTGAATTGGGGATAATACTTTTCCTTGGGAAAATCGGTCAGATACTGGCCTTGATTGTCGAGCCAGAGATTCATGCCATAACTTCCCTCGGCCTCAAGAGCCCGCCACGTCTTCGTGGAGGTGCCCCACCAGGATTCATCGCGTCCGGGCTTCAGTTTGGGACGCTTGGTCACGGGACATACCATGATCCGCATCACCCCCTCGCTGGATTCGTGCGACTTCTGTTTGTAAGTCGGGTCTCCCATGTAAGGGGCGATTTCATGAAACCAATACCGCCCGACTTGATTGACCACGGGGGGCACGTGGTCTCGGTAATCCTCGGCATAAAACCGGGTGGCCAAAGTCATTTGCCGCAGCGCGTTCAAACAAGCCGTGGCTTTCGTCTGGGTCTTGGCCCGCGCCAGACTCGGGAGCAACATCCCCGCCAAGATCGCAATGATGGCGATCACCACCAGCAATTCGATCAGAGTAAAACCAGCCACTCCGGGCCGGCCATGCCCGGAAGCCACTACGCGATTTGATCGGTTCCCATTCATGTTTGCTCCTGTCTTACGGGCGTGCCCGTAACTGCGATCTCACCACCATTTGTAGGCGGGGTCGGGCTTCGGCGCCGCGCCATACCCCCAGCCATAGGCCTCCTTCGGAAACTGAAAATAGTCGGTGTGGCCGTCGCCCCACAGCACGTTGAACCGGTACTGTCCCTTGTAATTATGCCATTGGCTCCAGGGATCGTTCTTGTCGCGGTCGTGCCAGAATGGCCAGTCCCCATGGATGATCTTGTTCGAAGGACTCAAAGCGATCTCGCTGGTTTTCATCGGCGTGCCTTCAGGCGTTCCGCGGGCCGCTCTGCCGTCCCCGGTCACATGCTTCACCCGGAGCGTTTCCACAGACCAGACGGTCAAATAACTGTTGCCCCAGGCGTCGTAGCAACTGCGAATGCCTTTGGGAAAAAGACTCTTCCAGTGAGAATCGCCCTTGTCACCGGGACATCGATACGTTTCCACCGCCGTGACGTACCGGTTCATGGGACGATTCGTTTCATACGTGAACCCGCCGTGCAATTCGATGACCCCGCGTTTTCCGCCCAGAGTTCCCCAATCGTTATAGACCGGATACCGATCGGAATTGTCGTCGGCATACATCTGGTAACCCAACGCCAGTTGATGATGATTGCTGGAGCACTTGATGCGGACAGCCTTTTGCTTCGAACGCGAAAGGGCGGGCAACAACATGCCCGCCAGGATGGCGATGATGGCGATGACCACCAGCAGTTCGATCAACGTAAATCCCGCACCTCGGCACGCGGGACGATGCGGAACGGAAGGAGTTGGGCTCATAAAACTCAAGCAGGGATACGCAAAACTAATGATCCGTATCACCCCTCATGTCCAGCGTCAAAAGAATTGCCAGGCTAGGGCTGCAAAGGCTGGGCCGAGATCGGAAACTGCTGCCGGCCATCAATCTTCACCCGGCCCTGAAGCCGAACAGAGTTCGTGCTCCCCACCACCTCACCCGAAAACTCCACGGGCGCACCCAGGGCTTGACTGCGCCCTTCCACACGAAACGTTTGCCGAAGCTCGCCCGTGGAGGACCGGCTCTCCGCCGCCAGCGAGCCCGTGAACACCGAGCCGTCTTCATCCACCACGCGCATTTCACCTCCGCGCATCTCCACCAAGAAATTCTGCAAAACCCTGGGCAGAGGCGGCGAATTCATATTCCTGCGATACCCCCACTCCAAGCGCACAAATCGTTGCTGTCCGTTCTCGAAAGTCGATTGGCGCCCAACCTCAGGAACAGCCTTCGTGACGGAAGGGGGTGGTGAAGGCGCAGGAGTGGACGTGTTCGAAGTCTCGGCCACCTTTTTCGATTTAATCTCGCTGATCAATTGTTTGGTCAAAGCCGCCCGCGACTCGCTGTTCAAAGATTGAACCGGGATCGCCGACGGTTCCACCGGCGATGGCGGAGCGGCAGCCGCCCTGGCAGCCGACTCTTCCAACGCAGGCGCGGGAGCGGGCAACTCCGTCGACGTTGACCCTGCGCGCAAAGTCTTCTCCAAGTCTCGGACCGTCTTCTTGGTTGCCGGAATCGCCGGGTCCAGATCCCGTTCTTTATCCTCCGACAAAATGGACGACTGCCCTTCCGGCTGATCCGCCGCTTTCGAAGTTCCTAGCGCAGACGATTCAGGGGCTCTTGCCGTCGGATCGGTGTCCCGGAGCAACACAGCGAGGAAGACCAGGACCCCGACAGTACCCATTCCCCAAACGATCCGAGACCACCACACTCTCCCCATTTCGGACCAACGGACGCCCCAATCTTGCCTGGGTGGCGATGGTTGGACCAGCGTGGAAGGGGAACGTCCGAGGGTCTTGTCCACTTCGGCGAGCAATTCCGCCCGGCGCTGCGCTGGGATCGATTTGGGCACCCCATAGTCCTGTCGCCTTTGACGGGCGTAATCCTTCAACAGTGGGTCCATGGAGTTTTCGGATTCCATTGCAAATCGTCCGGTCGATTAGACGGCAAAGGAACCCGCTTGCCCCGCCGCTTGTTTTCCCTCCGCTTGTTCCAATCCCTTGACCACCTCCGCCAAAGCATCCAGGCAGCGGCTCAACCGCGAACTCACGGTCTTCTCGTTCAAGTCCAAGGCCTTGGCAATGTCCTCGTAGCACAGATCTCCGAAATACCGCAGTTCAAGGATCTCACGGCAAGGATCCCCTAACCGATCAAGGGCTCGCCGGACCAACGTCAGCCGCTCCTTCCGCATGGCGGCTTGGTCGGGCGCCAGACCTGCCGCCACCGGTTGAGGGCTGCTCCCTGGAACACCGCCGCCAGACGCGTCCGGGAAGGGATCCAGCGGCACCGTCACCCGCCCTCCACCACGCTTGGCGGTTCCCTGCTTTTCCCAATAATCGCGGCATTTGTTGGCGGCGATCCGGTAAACCCAGGTCGTGAACTGGCTGCCTCCTTGAAATCCGCCGAGACCTCTGACGATCGCAAGGAATGTTTCCTGGGCGATCTCCTCCACGTCTTCATGCTGAAACGCAGGGTGCATCTGGGCAATGAATCGGCAGACCAGTCCATAGTACCGTTCGAACAGTTCATCCCAGGCATCGCGGCGGCCTTGCCGGCAGCGGGTCAAAAGGGAGAACTCTGAATCGGTCATGGCGGCGAGGAGTGGACGGCAGGCGTTCTAACGTCCCACCCTCGAACCGAACAGCATTTTCTACAGGCTTTTCATTTGCGGTCACCGGCCCCTTGTGCGAAGAGTGAAAGGCGAGAACTAAAGCCCTTTCGACCCGCATTCTGCGTTCGCGCTCATCCTCACTGACTTCCGCCACGATGAAAACATCCGTCCTGCTCCTGGCCTCGGTGGCTTTGAATCTTTTGCTGGCCGTGCTTTGGCTCAGGAGACCCTCGCCCGAGGCCCTCGCGACGGGAAGCGCCTCCCCCCTTGCGGCCCTGCCTCTATCCGCTTCCGCCCTGGCGACCAACCGGAGTTCGGGTGCCCCGGAATCTTCCGGTTCCAAACCCGTCAAGTCCTTCACCTGGGAGGTGGTGGAATCCGCCGACTACCGCGAGTACATCCGAAATCTGCGCAGCATCGGTTGCCCGGAGGAAACGATCCGGGACATCATCGTGGCGGACGTCAACAAGCTGTTCGAGGAGCGCAAAGCCAGGCTGCAGGGCACGCGCAAGAAATTGGAGTATTGGAAGGCTTCGAGCATGTTCGCCATGGCCGCTCCGGATGAGGAGTTGCTCAAGAAGAAACAAGAACTCAATCAGGAGCGGCGCGCGCTCCTCACCGAGTTATTAGGCTCCGCGCCGGAAGAAAAACCCGACGCGTCCACCCTTTTAATGGAGTCTTTGGAGGCCATGTTCGACTTTTTGCCTCCCTCCAAGCAAACCGAAGTCTTTGAAGCAATGCAGCGGATGCAGTCGAAAATGATGAAGAGCATGGGGTCCGGCATGCCCGACCAACAGGACATGAAGAAAATGGTCCAGGCTCAAAAGGACATGGAAGCCGAGATTGCGAAGCTCATGACGCCGGAGCAGTTCGAGCAATACCAGCTTCGCCTGTCCACCACCGCGATGACCATGCGCATGCAGCTCGCGACGTTTGACCCCACCGAGGAGGAATACAAATCCATCTTCAAGCTCCGCAAGGCCTTTGATGAAGACCACAATCCGATGCTCATGGGATCCTTGACTCCGGAAGAACGCGAGAAGCGGACATCGGCGGAATCGGAGTTGAATGAGAAAGTCAAAATGCTGCTCGGAGGGGAACGTTTCACGGAGTACACCCGCAGCCAGGACTACAACTATCAGGGCATGGCCAAAGTGGTGGAGCGTCACAACCTGCCCAAGGAAACCGCGGTCAAAGTCTACGACATGAAACGCATCGCGGAGGAACAGGCGGCGAAGCTTCGAGGAAACAGCAGCCTGGATCCCGTCCGGCGGGACGAGGCATTGCGGGCCATTCGAGCCGAGACCGAACGGTCCATTCAAGAAGCCTTCGGGGCGGAAGGGGCGCAGAGTTATCTTGCCAATCCCATGGCCCGGGGATGGCTCGACCAACTTGCTCCAAGTCAAGCCGTCGCCCCTACCGCCATTCTACCTGCCCCGGTCGTCGTCCGCTCCCCCTAAACTGAAGAGGTCATGATGCTTTCGACGGGTGGGTGACTCTTCGTGGGGCGTTTGGCCTGGGCTTGGGAAGGTCCTCGATCCGCGTTGACCCGGAAAAAGCGCGGTCAGAAATTCTTTGCGCACGGATCAGAGACAGGCTTGAACCCCGGTGCGACAAACGAAACGATGGCGCGATGAAAACGGGAACGTTCGCGCAGGTGCGCGCCAATTTTTTCACGGGGCTGGCGGTGTTGCTGCCGGCCGCCGTTTCCATCGCCCTGGTCGGATGGCTCTTCGGTACGATCTCAGGCTTCACCGACAATCTCCTGTTCTTCGTGCCGCCCGAGTGGAAGCACGCCCCCGGAAATCCCCAGGCCATCCGATGGTACTGGAGTGCCGCGGCCCTGGCCCTGGCCTGCGCTCTCGTCACCGGACTGGGCGCCGTGGCTCGATTCTACCTGGGACAAAAATTGATCGAGTTTGGGGACGCCTTCCTGCTGCGCGTGCCGCTGCTGAACAAAATCTACGGCACACTCAAGCAGGTGCAGGACGCCTTTGCTGGACAACAATCCTCATTTCAAAAGGCGGTCATGGTTGAATTTCCCCGCACCGGCATTCGATCGCTGGGTTTCGTGACCGGCACCGAGGGACGCTCACTGGGTCTTCCGGGTGAAGAGCGCTGGGTGTCGGTGTTCGTCCCCACCACCCCCAATCCCACGTCGGGATTCCTGATCTTCGCGCCGGAATCCGCCATCACTCCCCTCGATCTTTCGGTGGCGGAAGCCATCAAAATGATCGTCAGCCTGGGCGCGGTAAGTCCCGAGGCCGGCGGCAAGGCTCAGCCAGGGGCGCCCAGCCTGCGGCGCACGTAGGCCACGACTTCGGTCAGATCGGTCGGCTTCCGCAAAACTTTGCCGTCATCCTGAATGCCAAACTCCCGGGACAATGTTTCACCCGGATAACCCTTGATGAAGAGTACGGGGAGCTCCGGCCTTGACCTCTTCAACAATTCCGCGAGTGCCGTGCCGTGCATGCCGCCCTTGAGAATGATGTCCGACAAGAGTAAATCGATCGAGTCACCCTGGGCTTCCCAAATGCGAAGGGCCTCCCCCGCGGTGCGGGCGGTAAGGACATGGTATCCGTGACGGCGCAATCCATGAGCTTGGACGGAAAGCACCATTTCCTCGTCCTCCACTAAAAGGATCGTTTGTGAACCTGCGGTGGCAGGCGGGTCTTCTTGCAACACCCATCCGCTCGGTGGGGCGTCAGAACGGGACGTCAGCGGCAAACGAAGCCGAAAAACAACGTGCCGGCCGGGTGTCTCGTTCACGAGGACAACGCCTTGAACGAGGGAGACCAACTGGTCGGCCAGTTCCAAACCCGGATCTCCTTGCGAGAGCGTCCGGGCTCCATCTTCATGGGTGCTCCAGAACTCGGACAGCACCGCGCGCTTGGGGTGAGAGCTTGAAATCGTGCCGAGGAAAAGCTCGATCCAGTCCGCCTGGCCCGAGTCCGCGTCCGAAACGAACCGGGTTTGAACGATCAGGGTTCCACCTTGTTCCAGCTCATGCCGGGCATGCAACGCCAGCGAGAGCAGCACTTGCTCCAGGACGAGGGGATCCCCAAAAAGTTGCGGCTGGCCGAGGCCCAGCTCGAGCTCGATGAGGCATTGATCAGGCAGCACGCGACGGACCGAAGGAAGGGATTCCTTGATGGCTTGATTCAGTTCGAACGGACGCGCGTCGCATTCCTGTCGGCGTCCAAACGCGGTGAGTTGCCGGGTCAGCCCCGAGGCGCGCCCGGCGTGGCCGACGATTTGGATGGAATGTTTCCGGATTTCATCGCCGACACCGGGATGATTCGAGATCAACTCCGCGTGCCCGCGCACCACGCCCAGCAAATTATCGAATTCGTGGACAAATCCGCTGACCACGCGCCCCATGATCTCGGCTTTGTGGGCGGCGTGCCTTTTGGAGGACCATCGCCTGGCTTCGGTGATGTCCTGGGCCACGCCGAGGAGCCACGGCTCCGGTGAGAATGCGGGGTGAAAGCGCTGGATGCGCTCCCGAACCCATCGTTCCGTGCCGTCCGGGCAATTCCAGGCAATACATGAGTGAGAGCGGCAGGCCGGTCTGGGAGGCTTCGTCCCTTTTTTCACGGACGAACTTTTGAAAGTCAGCGTGAATCCAACCTTCGGCCTCCGTGCGGCTGATCGAGGAAACGTGCCGTCCGTGCAGGGCGGCCATGTTGGCGCACCAAGCCACCGGCCCTCCGAGCAGACTATGCCTCCAATGACCGACGGGTCCAAAAAGGGCGCCGTCCAGGGTGGCATCGTGCTCGGCGAGCAACTCCACGCGCAGGTCGCGCCATCTTCGACGGATCCGGGCCTCCCATGCACCTCGCCGGAGACCGTCACGAAGGTCTTGAACGCGGCTGCTCAAGACAACCTCGAAAGCCCCGGCACGCTGGAGTTCGGATGCCCGTTTGAGGTCGGGTTCGGGCAGGAGTCCAATCAACACCATGGACGGATCCTGTTCGAACCAGGATTCGGCCGATTCCAGCCGGGCAGCGGCCGGATCCACGAGGCTGAAGATCCCCAGTGTGCCTTCGGGCCTTTCGAGGGTAGCGGTGGATGGTTGGCCCAGTTGAAGCAGATCGAAGAAGGAGGGCCAATCTGATGCGGGCGAGGTTCCTTCCTTCCAGACGGACAACGATGCGAGGGGCCCAGGAGAAAGGCCAATAGGCGGTGGTTGGGGATCAGGATACGGCTCGGGATGATCGTGCATACCCAAGGGGCCCATGACGCCCTACCCAGGGCGTCTGGTGGACCTTTCGGATCCTTTGGAAGCTCGAAGCCACATGGGATGCGAAGCAGGCGGCCTGGAAGTGTGTCGTGGATTCATCCCGGTTTGATTTCTTGTTTCCTCAAAATCCGATGCCGGTGTTCCCTCCACGCAGGCCCATGTTTCATGAGCCAGTCGGTGCGGGCCCGTTCCCATCCAATGTCGCGGCCGGCTTTCTCGGACTCGATCCATTTGTGCCGCAGAATCTCCTCTTTTTCGAGCAGAGACTCCCGGTAGAGGATGGAGTTTTTCAACAGTTCGAGGCTCGGAGTGAAAGAAGGGTCTGGCATAACGGGTTCCGATGGAGATTGGGCTCCTCGAATGTATCAAACGACCCTTCGCTGCCAATCGAAATTTCCGTCCTCATTCAAAATCGTAAACGACAACCTTCTTGCAGTGGGGCTTGAAAACCTTCTCCACGAATTCCACGTGCATCGGATGAACCTGATAATCGTCCTGCGACTTCTTGTCCGGAAAAATCAGATTCAACGCGACCTGGTAAGATTGGTCCACCACGGGACGTGGGCTCTTGACCATGCGTCCGATGTGAAATTGAAGGACCCCCGGGATGGGCCTGAGGTATTTCTCCGCGCCCGCGATCAAGGCTTCAGCGGCTTGGGGATCGTTGGGGTCGGTCCAGAAAATGACAACGTGTGAGAACATGGCGTGAGGGTAAGAAAGCCTTCGGCGATGGAGCAATCGGAATTTGTTTCCCGAATCCCGGGGATGCAGTTTCCGATTGTCTCCTGCCTGTTCCGCCGACGAACATGGCCCGTGGGAAGAATGAAAAGCCACGCCGCGATCACGGTGGAACTGCTGTGGGTCATGGTGCTCTGGGGCGGCAACAACGCCGCCATGAAGTACCAACTCCGCTTCTGGCCGCCCGTGTTTACCGCCTCCATCCGGTTCCTCTGTGCCGGCGCGCTCCTGATGCTGGTGATGCGGTGGACGCAGTGGCTGGGGAAACCCGCCGACTTGACCCCCGTGCAACGCCGGGAACTCTGGACACGGGCCGGAGCGCCCCTGGCGTGTTACATCACGGTGTTCGTTTGGGCTTTGCATCTCACCACGCCTTCCTCCGTCGCGTTGTTCATGGGCACCTCACCCGTGTGGGCCTTGATCTGGGAAGAGCGCCCCAACCGCGAATCCATGCACCGGTTCATCGCCGCCCTGCTGGCCTTGCTCGGCGTGGCCGTCCTTTTTCTGCCCAGTCTGCAAATGAACACTTCGACTTGGAAAGGGAACGCGCTGGCCTTGCTGGCCAGCGTCCTCTGGACCCACTACAGCCGGGAATCCAGGCGTTTTTCAGCCTCGATTTCAGGGTTGGAACTGACGGGCCAATCGTTTTGGAGAGCGGGTGCCCTGCTGTTGCCGCTGGCTGGAGCCGAGCTGAGCTGGCGCGGCTGCACCCACGACTCACTGGCGCTGGGCCTGATGGCCTACAGCGTGATCCTCAGCGGCCTGGTCGCCTTTGGATTGTGGAATGACGCCTTGCGCGCCTGGCCGACAAGCCGGGCCTTTCTGTTTGGAAATTTGATCCCGGTCACCACGATGCTCTTCTCCCATTATTTTCTAGGGGAACCGATGACCTCGCAATTCTGGCTGGCTCTGGCGCTGATCGTGGGAGCGGTGGTGCTGGGACAGTGGCAGCCTCGATCGTCAGGGCCGGGCGCGGGCACTGGAAACAGCGTTTGAAAAAGTAATCTTCCCTAGCGAATGCTTTCGATTAGCCTGCACCCCTGGTAAATCGAAGAAAGCACTATGACACCCATCCTCATTCTCCTCGCGTCGGCCGCCGTGCTGGCGGTGGTCATCGGCCTTTGGGCGATCGGGAGCTACAACGGCCTCGTCGGCTTGCGCAATCGTTTCAAAAACGCGTTTGCGCAAATTGATGTTCAACTCAAGCGCCGGTATGATTTGATTCCCAACCTCGTCGAAACCGCGAAAGGCTATCTCAAGCACGAGCGAGAAACGCTGGAAGCGGTGATCGCGGCTCGGAATTCCGCCCAAAGTGCGGGGACGCGCGCGGCGGCCAATCCGGGCGATCCGCAAGCGATGCAGCAATTGGCGGCCGCCGAGGGCGCGCTGCAAGGAAGCCTCGGCCGGCTCTTCGCCCTGGCCGAGTCCTATCCCGACTTGAAAGCCAATCAGTCCATGTCGCAACTGATGGAAGAACTGACCTCGACCGAAAACAAAGTCTCTTTCGCCCGCCAGGCCTACAACGACGCCGTGATGGTTTATAACACCCGGCGGGAACAATTCCCGGGAAGCCTCGTCGCGGGCATGTTTCAATTCGGGGCGGCCGAGCTCTTCCAGATCACGGACGAGCGGGAGAAGCAGGCTCCCAAGGTCTCGTTCAGCTGACCGTGGATTTCTTCGCAAGGCAGGAATCGGCGCGCGGACGAACCCGCCGTCTGGTCGTGTATTTTGGCCTGGCCGTCGTGCTCACGATCCTGGCGATCTACGCCGCGCTGGCCCTGATCTTTCTCGATCACACGGGGGTCGAAACCGGATTCGATCCCTCCGCGCTTTGGGACCCGCGGCTCTTCATCGCCGTGGCGGCCGGGACGCTGGCGATCGTGGCCGGAGGAAGCCTTTCCAAGATGGCTGAACTTCGCCGTGGCGGCGGAGCGGTGGCGGAAATGCTCGGGGGCAGGTTGGTCCGTTCCGACACTCACGATCCGGCCGAGCGCCGCCTCTTGAATGTAGTGGAGGAAATGGCCCTGGCGTCCGGCACCGCGGTGCCACCGGTGTACCTGTTGGAAGGAGAACGGGGGATCAATGCGTTTGCGGCTGGACACGGGACCGGGGACGCGGTCATTGGCGTCACCGAGGGTTGCCTGCGACGGCTCACGCGGGACGAGTTGCAAGGCGTGATCGCACACGAATTCAGCCACATCCTCAACGGCGACATGCGCCTCAATTTGAAGTTGGTCGGGGTCATTTTCGGGCTCGTCTGCCTCACGGTGCTGGGAAGAATTCTGCTGCGGTCAGGCGGAGGCGGTGACGGACGCAAGCGCAACCCCCTGCCTTTGGTGGGGCTGGTGCTGGTGGTGGCGGGATGGATCGGCGTTTTCTTCGGGCGCCTCATTCAAGCCGCCGTCTCGAGACAGCGCGAATTTCTTGCAGACGCAGCGGCGGTTCAGTTCACCCGCAACCCAGGAGGACTCGCCGGGGCCTTGAAGAAAATCGGGGGCTTGCCTTTGCGCGCGAAACTGACATCGCCTCACGCCGACGAGGCCGGTCATTTGTTTTTCGGAAACGCGCGTTCGGATTCATTTCTGAATTGGATGTCCACTCACCCGCCTCTCCTGGAGCGCATCCGGGCCATGGAACCCCATTTCGACGGCGATTTTGCCGGATTGCCGCCCGCGGAGGACGAGCTGAGCCGTTCAGAGAACGCGATCGCCGGACGGTTGCAGGGGAAATCGGTTGCTCGTGCGGAGATCGCCCCTCTGGCGAGCGGCGTCGCGGTGGCGGAAGCCATGGCTTCGATCGGTCAGCCTCGACCGATGCACCTGGAGTTGGCGAGGGAATGGAAGTCGGGTCTCGATCCGGGGTTGCTGGAGGCGGTGCGGAATCCGCAACAGGCGCCCGCCGTGGTGTGGGCCGCTCTGATTTCGGAGGATGAAGAGGTGGCCCGGCGCCAGCTCGGTTTGTTGCGGGAAGAACTGGAGGGGAAGGCGGAGGAATGGGTGACTCAATGGCGGCCTCTCATCCGCGAGCTGGGAGAAGCCGGACGCCTTCCGATCATCGAGCTTTGCCTGAGTGCCTTGCGACAACTCCAGCCTGAGGGTTACGAACGATTCGCAAAAAGCACGAGGCGTTTGATTGAGGCGGACGAGGCGGTGGATCTTTTCGAGTTCGCTCTGGAAAAATGTTTGGAGCGGCACTTGGCGCCGCACTTCGAGGCTCGTCCGAGGGAGCGAGTGGAGGTGTTTTCGCTGGTGGCCATCAAGAGCTCGTTGAGTTTGCTCGTCGGGCTCGCGGCCAAAATCGGCCAGAACGACGAGCGACTCGAAAGAGAAGCGCGTCGGGCAGGATGGAGTGCCATGGGTTTCGCGGAGGAACACGACCCGGCATGCGAAGTGGGCCTGGCCGAGGTGAATGCCGCGTTGACGGAAGCGGCCAAGGTGGGCCCCGCACTCAAAAAGAAAATCTTGTTCGCCTTGGCGATCACCGCCGCTCATGACGCGGTGCTTGGGGTGCGGGAGGCCGAGTTCCTCCGCGCGGTGGCGGATGTTTTGGACTGTCCCGTACCGCCGTTCTTAGAGCTCCATCGACATTTGAGTTGAGCTTCCCCGGCGGAAAGGACGCCTGTTTCACTTCGGGCAGGCTGTCGGGCTCTCGCCGCGTCTCCCGATGGAGGTGTATGAAATATCCGGGCTCAAGCGCCAGGAACGGCGCGCTCCCGCAACGGGCGGAAGCATCGTTGCCGGGATAGTCATGGTCATCGTTCCATTCTCAGCCTTGAGCTGGTTTGCGACTTGCTCAACACTGGGGAATCCAACGGCGGAGGAGCCGCTTAAGTGGTTGATAGCGAAAGACGATGAACCTGAGGTGGACAACAGAATGAACGATGATGGGGATGCGTTGAGGCCTCGGCGGGATGAGAAAACGGGGCCTTTCGCTCGAGCAACGATGAATTCAAACAGAGCTTCCATCCTCCCGAGGCTGCTCCGTCAGCTGCTGCGGGCTGAATGGCTAGGCGTTTTCTTGCTGAGTTGGAGCGTCACTTGGGCTCAGGCGACGACGAGTGAGTCCACCAATCCATGGTTTTCAGAGGATGAAACCCAGCAGGAGAAATCCTTGACCCCCGCTTCGATCGGAGGCCCCTTCAAGCGAATTCGATCAGCCCGAATGAAGGACAAGGTCGACAACGCCGCAGGGATCTTCCCCTTCAATTCAGGCAAACGTGCGCGACTCAATTTTTTCAAGGGGGCGGATTTCGAGGCGATTCTCACTCAGGTCGAGCATCGCGAGGGTCAATGGAGCGCGACCGGCCAGGTTCAGGACGTGGAAGGAAGTTTGGTGTTGATGAGCGGCTCAGGGAACATCGTGGCCGGCTCGGTGGCGGTTCCAGGCGCCGGCCGGTTTCGATTCGAAGGCGAAGCGGGAGGACGGGTCCGGCTGTTCGAACTCTCCGACGCGGTCCCGCGCTGTGGCACCTGCGACAGGCTTCCCACCGGGGAGAACCCTGCCCTGCGAAACGGTTTCACAAGGCAAAGCCTGAGCCCGGTGCTCGAACCCTTGACCCAACAAGTCGCGGTGGTGGATCTGATGATCGTCTACACCGTGGCGGCCAAGCAGGGGGCGGGAGGAGAGGAAGCGATTCGCGTTTTGGGTCAATTGGCGGTCGCCGAAGCCAACGCGGTTTATCAGAACAGCCGCGCGCTGACGCGGCTGCGCCTTGTGGATCAGCGGGAAGTCGCTTACGAAGAGTCCTCGAGTTTTTCAACGAATCTGGCTCGCTTGCGCCTTCCCGACGACGGGTTCCTGGACGAAGTTCATGGGTGGAGGCAAACCAACCAGGCCGATCTGGTCTGTCTGATCACGGAAGGGGGCGACATTGGATTTGGCGGCCTCGCAAGCTTAATGCAGGAGGCCAAGCCCGAATCGCGGACATTGGGGTTCAGCGTGGTGCGCCGGCAAAATGCCGTGGGCGATTATGTGTTTGTGCATGAAATCACGCACAATTTTGGGTGTCAGCACGATCGGGAAAGCTCCTCCGGCTCCGACGGCCTCCTGATTCCGGGCGTGTTCGAATACTCGTTTGGCAGAAGGTTTTCGGCCGAGGGTATGATCTATCGCACCGTCATGGCTTATCCGCCAGGGGAGGTCGTTCCGTTTCTCTCCACCCCGGCCATCTTGTTTCGAGGAGTTCCCCTGGGCATTCCTGACACCGATCTGATGTCTGGCGCGGACAATGTGAAAACGGTGAACACCACCGCGCCCATCGTTTCAGCCTACTTCGGGGAAGCCGTGTTGAGCACGGTTCCGTCCCTCGCCTGGCGATCGCCGGCGGATGGTTTAGTGCTCTCCTTCGGACAAAAACTGAAAGTGGAGATCGAGGCGTCGGATCCGGATGGTTCCATCGAGCGCGTGGAAATCTATGATGGCAAAACCCTGGCTCACGTCGTCAGCCGGCCCCCTTCAAGTGTTGTGTCGGTCGAGTTGGAGCTGGCGCATCCGGGAGCGCATGAAGTGTTCGCCCGCGCGGTGGACCGAGTCGGGGCGGATTCCGGGCTGGTGAAGAGGACGATCGTGGTCCGGCCCGCCAACGACGATTTCTCCAAAAGAACGCGCCTCACCGGGGAGGGATTCTCGACCCGAACCAGCACGGCCGGTTCAACCCGGGAATTGGGCGAGCCGATTCACGCGGGCAATCAGGGAGCCGGCTCCATTTGGTTCGAATGGACGAGCCCGAAATCGGGAACCGTGAAACTGACGTCGGAAGGGGATCGTCACACGGAGATCCTCGACGTCTACACAGGGACCATTCTGGGATCGCTTTTCCGTCCCACCCGCTCGGTGCGATTCGATGCCACGCGACGGCTTTGCACCGTGATCTGGGACGTCGTCGCCGGCCAGACCTACATCCTGGCTGCGGACGGACTCCCGGGCACGGGCGAGTCTTTCTCGTTGTCGCTGGAGTACCATGAACCTCCTGTGAACGACGCCTTTGCGAATCGGCGGAAGGTCGAGGGGGAATCCTGGACGTTGAGCGGTTCAAACGAGTTTGCGTCGGGCGAACCGGGCGAACCCAAGCACGCTGGGTTTAGTGGAGGGAAATCGGTGTGGTTTGACTGGGAAGCGCCGAAGTCGGGCTCGGTGTTGATCACCTGCACGGGAGCCAACGTGACGTGGTTGGTGGAGGCCTACCTCGGAACCAATCTCACTTCGTTGACCCTGGCCCCCGGACGCTTTGTCTCGATCGATCAGGAACGCGATGTGTCGAGCGTGGTCTTCAACGCGGAGGCCGGACGACGGTATGCCCTGGCCTTGGACGGATCACTCGGGCTGTCCGGAAATTATGAGATATCCCTGGTCTATCCACCTCCTCCCTCCAACGACGCCTTTGCCCAGAGTCGTCTGATCGGGGGCACCAACGTGGCCTTTATGGACAACAGTTTCGCGGCAACCTCCGAACCGGGCGAACCTCTGCATGCGGGAACTTCGTCCGCAAAATCGCTTTGGTACCGCTGGACCGCTCCGGTGACGGGCCCGGTGAAGATCTTGATGACGGGGCAGGGGTTCTCGGTTTTGCCGGACGCGTATCAAGGGGAGCATTTGCTGGGATTGAGGACGGTCAATCGCGGGATCAAGGTGGTGCCGGGAACGAGTTCGGAACTCACATTCCAGGCTGTTCTGGGCGAGACCTATCACATCGCGGCGGATGGCTTCGGCGGCAAAGGCGGTGAATTCTCTTTTTCCTTGGTCACCTCAAATCAGCCCGCGCAACTCTTCGGGCGGGCGACGCTAGGCTCGACCACCACGGAGTTTCGGTTTCAAATCAGTGGTTCTCCCGGACAACGCTACGCGGTGGAAAGCTCGACGGATCTCGTGTCGTGGGCTCACGTCAAATCCGGAAGCATCGGCAGCGAGCCGGAAGTTTTCCAGGACATGGTCCTTTCGGGGAAGGGGATGAAATTCTACCGGGTGCTGCCTTTGCCGTAGCCCGGAAATTTCATCCGTGCTTCGCGACCGGGAATTTCCGGGCTAGGGAAACCGCGCCCTGGTTGCACGAAAATGGATCCTTGAGGCGAAGTCCGAGGAAGAACTTTTTCCAATAAGGTGTGGAATGGGAATGGCATCCGTTTGTCGAACGGAGGGCGCGGTTCGATCTAACCCGCATTGCTAAAAATTCGATGGGGGACGTTTCGCAACCCAGTCGAGTGTGAAAGATGCGGGTTAGGCGAAGCGAAGGAACGAGCGCTGACGGGGAGGTCGCAGCCGCCGCGAAGAGTTTCCTCTTTTCGATGCTTTCGCTTGAGATGTTTGCCCTCCGCGCCAATACTCCTGCCCCATGAAGCCCAGCACCTTCCTCCATTGGGCCGCGGCCCTGGCCGCGGCAGGGACCCTCTCCGCATCCGCCCAGACCAAGATCGATTTTGCCAAGGACGTTTTCCCCATTTTCGAAAAGACCTGCGTGAAGTGTCATGGCCCGGAAAAGGCCAAAGGCAAATTCCGCATCGACAATAAAGCGGACGCCATGAAGGGCGGGGGAGAAGGTCCGGCCATCGTCGCCGGCGATCCGGCCAAGAGCGATTTGTACCGCCGCATCACCCTGCCCAAGGGACACGATGACATCATGCCCAGCGAAGGGGATCCGCTGGAAAAGGCCCAGGCCGACCTGATCAAGGAATGGATCAGTCAGGGCGCGGTCTGGCCCGAGGGTGTGGGGGTGAAAGCCGCCGCCCCGGCAAAACCCAAAAATGAACCTGTGCTTCCGGCCGACTTCAAACCTTCGGATGCCGAGACGAAAGCGATCGCGAAGCTGGCGCAATCCAGTGTCGAGGCCCGCCCCATTGCCATGAACGTGCCCTGGCGCGAGGCGAACTTCCGTCTGCAGGGAACCAATGTGACCGATGCGACCCTGGCTCCGGTGGCGGATGTGCTGAGCCTCGTGGAAATCAATCTCGCGACGACGAAAATCACGGACGCCGGATTGGTTCACCTCAAGAACCTCAAGCACCTGCAACGGCTGCACCTTGAAAACACGGCGGTGACCGACGCGGGCATCGCCCATTTGAAAGGACTCCCAAGCCTCGTCTATCTCAACCTCTACGGCACCACCGTCACCGATGCCGCTTTGGAGAATCTCACCGGGATGAAGTACCTCAAGAGCGTGTATGTGTGGCAATCCAAAGTCACCGATGCCGGCATCGCCAAGTTGAAGCAAGCTCTTCCGGAGGTTCAGGTTTACAAAGGCTGGGATCTCGCGGATCTGCGCAAGAAAGAAGAGAAAAAAGAGGAAAAGAAAGAGGAGAAAAAGTAAGCGGCGGCAGCTTGTAATCGCAGCGAGCTTAGTGGCACTGCGATCGCCCGGGGGCCAGTCTAAGGCTCCGCGGCAGCAGACTTGCCCGGGACGCCGTCGCCTCCACCCGGGAAATCAAGGGATGGCGGCGCATCGCCATCCTGGGCAAGCTCGGGTGAAAACATCCGTCGCGGCGTGGTGTCCACAGCCGGCAAAGCCTCGATCTCCACACCAAGCGGACTGGCTTCCAAGTCCCGAAACCTTCGTGCGGAGGGCAGCACTCGCGTTTCCAGTGTCCCCACAGCTTTGTTGTAGTTTTCCACCGCGCTTTCCAACGTCCGGCCCAGCCTGCCCCAGTGCTGTCCCAGGTCGCCAAGCCGCTTGTAAAGTTCCTTGCCAAGTTCGCTGATCGCTTGGGCGTTGGCAGCCAGCCGTTCTTGCCGCCATCCATAGGCCACGGCGCGGAGCAAGGCGATCAAAGTCGTGGGAGTGGCTAGAATGACTCGTTGTTCGACGCCCGCTTCAATCAGGCCGGGATCCTGTTCCAGCGCGGCGCTGAACATCGACTCGCTGGGCAGAAAAAGAATGACGAACTCGGGCGCGGGCTGAAACTGATCCCAGTAACTTTTCCGGCTCAGCGCCACGACATGGGCGCGAATTTGACGCGCGTGATCCATCAGTCCGCTTTCTCGCGCAGAGTCCGACTTCGCGTCGAGCGCGGACAGATACGCCTCCAGGGGCGCCTTGGCGTCCACCACAACCTGCTTTCCACCTGGCAGCAAGACGATCAAGTCGGGACGCAGTTTCCCGGTGTCGGATTCCTGGGTTTGCTGCTGCGTGAAATGGCAGTGCTCGATCATGCCGGCCATTTCAACCACGCGCTGCAATTGAATTTCCCCCCATCGCCCTCGCACCGAGGGTGCGCGAAGCGCTTGCGCCAGTTTCGAGGTCTCCCCGCGAAGCTGGCCTTGCAACTCCATCAAGCCCTTGACCTGAGCGACCAATCCTTCATAGGCGCCGGCGCGCACCTTCTCGATTTCCCCAATGCGGAGTTCGATCTTATCGAGCGATTCCCGCACCGGCTTGACCATTTCTTGGATGGCTTGCTGCCGCTTGTCCAACTCGGTTTGAGCGGACTGCTGCTGGCCAAGCAGGCTGGTCTTGGCCAGATCGAGAAAGGCCTGGTTGTTGCTCTTTAACGCGTCCGCCGACAGAGCTTTGAACGCGTCCGAAAGCCGGACCTCGGCGGCTTGAACCAATCGAAGCCGGTCCGCCGCGGCTTTGCGTTCCTCCTCCAGCTGGGTTTCCAAGGCGGAGATGCGCGTGGAGGTGACGGCCAGGGAGGTTTGTAATTCGTCGGCTCTCGCCTCCGCGAGCCGGAGCGAGGTTTCCAGCGCAGGCAAACGCGCGCAGCGCTCGTCCGCCGCGGCCCTCCAACGGCTTTCTTCCGAGAGCCGGGTGCTCAGGCTGGTCACGGACTCCTCCTGAGCCCGGGCTTTCTCCCGCTGTTCGCGTTCCCGGGATTCCGTTGCAGACAGTCGCTCTCGGAGCGTGGACAACTCCGCTTCCGCCGTGGCCCGGGCCCAATTCGCGGCATGGCGCTCGCGCGACCGCCCCAGCCAGGCGAAGAGAAAGCCCGCCCCCACGAAACCCACCACGAAACCGATGATTGGTCCCCAGCCCGACATATTGGACACGACTCCACGCTACCGCGCCGGGTTGGAGCGCCAAGCGAAATCCGATCGTTCGAATTCCGGTTGCCGATTCGGATCGAGGTCGCGATAAAGCGCCTGTGCAACGCCGCGTGCTCATCGTCCCCGACAAATTCAAAGGCACCCTCACCGCGAAGGAGGCCGCCCAAGCCATCGCGGCAGGCTGGCGCTCGGTCTTCCCTTCCGACACGCTGCATCTCCTGCCCATGAGTGATGGTGGAGATGGTTTCGGTGCCGTGGTGGGTGAGGCCCTGGGAGCCCGGCCCCGCCGGACGTTCACCACGAACGCGGCAGGAAACCGCATCCGGTCCGTCTGGTGGTACGACACCGAGAGCCGCACCGCCGTCATCGAAACCGCGCGCGTGATTGGCTTGGCCATGCTGCCTCGCGGACGTTTCCATCCGCACGACCTGGATACCTTTGGATTGGGCCGGGTGTTTCAAGCCGCCTCCCGGGCTGGAGCAAAGCGATACCGAATCGGCATCGGGGGAAGCGCGACCAACGATGCGGGATTCGGACTGGCTCGCAGTTTGGGTTGGCACTTTTGGAATCGAGACGGAAAGGAAATTGACCGCTGGCTTGGCTTGGCTGATCTGGTCCGGATTCAACCCCCGTCGAAAGAGGCCGGAACGAATAAGCTCCCCGAAAGCGAGCGGCTGGTCGCGGTGGACGTGAGCAATCCTCTGCTGGGTCCGCGCGGCTGCAGCCGGATTTATGGTCCACAAAAAGGATTGAGACCGGAGGACATGTCCGGGGCGGAGAAGGCGCTGCGCAAGCTGGCGGAGGTGCTCCGCCAGCAAGGATTGCGAGGAGACGCGAGGCAACCCGGGGCGGGAGCGGCGGGTGGGCTTGGCTTCGGATTGCACGCCTTTTGGAATGCCAGGCTTTTCAGCGGATTCGAGCTCTTCGCCACCGCTGCGCATTTGGATCGATATTTGTCGAACGCGGATGTGGTCATCACCGGTGAAGGTTGTATCGATGCCTCCTCGCTCATGGGCAAGGGAGTTGGGGGCATTGTCGCGTTATGCCGGAATCGGAATCTGCCCTGTCTGGGACTGGGCGGAATCGTGACCGAAGATCCCAAGGTCGTTCGCCAATTCCACCGGCTCCTCGGGATGGGGAATCACCTGACCACAGCGGAGGAAGCGCGAAGCCGGCCCGCCTTCTGGCTCAAACGACTGGGAGCGGAGGCGGCCCGACCGTTTCTCCTGTAGCCCGGAGGCGGAAGTCTGCATGTCGATGCGCGACAGCCGAGCGAGGCGTGGACGCCGCCTCAAGCCTCGGGAGGCTGCCCCGCGGTCCCGGGGACCGATGGGTTTGCCTTTGCGTGCCGTGAGCACGGACGAGTAGAGTTCAGGCATGTCGTCCAAACGCGAAGGGTTGCGTCTTGCCCTGGAGCATTCGCCGCAAAACGCCCCTTTGCTCGCGCTCTACGGCCAGGCCTGTTTGGATGATTTTCAGCTGGCGGACGCGCGCGCGGCCTTCGAAAGACTCGTTCAACTGGAGCCTGGCGGCGTTGAAGGAAGGCTGGGTCTCGCCCGAGTGAACCTGATTGAGGGAAAATCCTCCGAGGCGGCCGTTCGAGTCGAACAATTGCTTCAGCAACACCCCCGCTGCGCGCCGGCCCTGGTGCTCTTGAGCCGCATCCACGCCGCGGAAGGCGACCTGGCCAAAGCGTCCGAACTCTACGCGCTGGCCCTGCAAATCGACCCCAGCCACACCGATCCCGGCATGGAAAAGGCCCTGCGGGAATTTCGATCGAAGTCGAAAGCAGAACCGCCGCGGCAACGGGCGGGCCTCGCGCAAGGCGGAGAGAGTGTGGAAGCCTCCGAAGACGATCCATTGGAGGAAGACCACGCGCCCCTGGGAGGCGATGCCTTCGACCTCGGCCTCGACGGCATGGAACGTCCAAAGCTCTCCTTTTCGGAAGTGGGTGGCATGGATGCGTTGAAGGAGGAAATTCGGATGAAGATCATTTATCCGCTTCAACACGCCGGCCTGTTCAAAGCCTACGACAAGAAAATCGGCGGCGGCGTGCTGTTGTACGGACCTCCGGGTTGTGGCAAGACGTTGATCAGCAAAGCCACGGCGGGCGAAGTTCAAGCCCGGTTTCTGGCGCTTGGCTTGCACCAGATCCTGGACATGTGGATTGGGAATTCGGAGAAACACATGCACGCCGTTTTCGAGCTGGCCCGCAAGAACGCCCCTTGCGTGTTGTTCTTCGACGAGGTGGATGCGCTCGCGGCGGATCGCAAGGATTTGCGGCAATCGGCGGGGCGCACGCTGATCAACCAATTCCTGGCCGAACTCGACGGCGCCGAAGGCAACAACGATGGCGTTCTCATTTTGGGCGCGACGAATGCGCCGTGGCACATCGATCCCGCTTTCCGCCGCCCGGGACGATTCGATCGCACCGTGTTCGTGCCGCCTCCCGACGAAGCGGCTCGAGCTTCCATCATCCAAGTCCTGGCCCGAGGCAAACCAGTCGGTGAACTGGATCCAAGAATCATCGCCAAGAAGTGTCCTGAATACTCGGGGGCCGATCTCAAGGCGTTGTTCGACCTGGCGACGGAGGAAGCGCTGGCATCCGCCATGAAATCGGGAAACATTGTGCCTTTGGTCACCAAGGATTTGCTCAAAGCCGCCGGTCGCCATAAGCCGACCACTCGAGCCTGGTTCGAGAGCGCGAAGAATTACGCCCTCTTTGCCAATCAGGGCGGCTACTACGACGAGGTGCTCAAGTATCTCGGTCTAGCCCCTTGATCTCGACATGGGCTTCGACGCTTCCGCCTCGGAATCCGATTTCGCCAGCGTCTTCCTGCGGGCCGAACTGCTCCTCGACCAGGGCCGTCCCGCGGACGCGGCAGAGTGGTTTCAAAAAGCCGTCGCGCTGAATCCCGACAGCGACGCCGCTCACGCCAAGCTGGCACTCTCCTGGATTCACCACGAAGCCACCTACGCGCGCGCGCAGAACGCGGCGAGGCGCGCTGTGGAACTCGATCCCGAGAGTTCCTTCAACCACGGCGTGCTCGCCATCGTGCTGCTCAACAGTTCCAAACCCGGCCAACACCAGCCCGAGAAAGAAGCCCAAACGTGCGCGGACAGGGCCGTGGAACTGGATCCCGAAAGCAGCTTTGCCCACGGCATTCGCGCCCTCGCATTCCTGCGCCGGGGCCGGCATCGGGAAGCCGAACTGCCCGCGAGAAAGGCGCTCGAACTCAATCCGGACAACACCACCGCCGCCCAAGCTCTCACCGTGGTGCTGGCCCATCTGGGAAAAAAGGAGGACCTCCGGTCCCTTGTCGAGTGGCAGCTTCAGGAGCATCCGAACGATGACGCGGCTCACGTCTCGGCCGGCTTCCAAGCATTGCACGACGGGCGCGTCAAAGAGGCCAATCTTCATTTCCAGCAAGCGCTCCGCATCGATCCAAGCAATGAGGCGGCGCGGCAGGGGCTCTTGGATTCCTTTCGCGCCCGGTCCTTCTTCTACCGCTGGTACCTGCAATTCTCGCAGTTCATGCGGACCACGGCGGGAGACAAGGCGCAGTGGGTTCTGCTCGGAGGATATGTCGTTTACCGGCTCACCCGCGAAACGTTGCAGAAATCGCATCCGGGGCTGGCCGGCCTTTTGGGCGCGGTCTGGCTCACGTTCGCGCTCTGGTCCTTTTTCGCGCGGGGATTGGGATCGTTGCTCATGCTGACGGATCCGTTTGCGCGCGCCGCCGTCCGCGCTTCGGAACGCTGGGAAGGCATTTGCGTCGGAGGCGCCGTGCTGGGAGCTTTCGCCCTGTTTTCGGGTGCCGTCCTCGCGGGGTCGAAGGACGGCATCGACGCCGCCGGCGTGCTCGCGCTTGGAGCGGTGCCGGCCGCCTGCGCATTCGCAAACGACCATGTGACGTGGAAGCGTGTGTTCACCGCCGCGGCAGCCATTGCCGGGGTTATGGCGCTCGCGCACACGGCAGGATTTCTGTGGGGTGTCGATTCGCCGCTTCTCGATGCCGCCGGACTGGGCGCGGTCCTGATCGGTGTCGCCGCCACATGGATTGCAATGCTCTCCGGATTCAGGCTGTGATCCCCGGGCCGACGGCCGCATCAGGACGGTGAACCTCCCGACTAACTTGATACTGAAGTTACTCACCCTTCCGCACCCCGGCCCGGCGGAGTTCTCATGCTAGAAACGGCAATTCAGCAGCGTCGAGATGCGCAAAAGCTTGAGTGGCAAAGGCCTGCCGAAAGTTGAGGTGGATCCGCAAGGTGATCCATTGAAACTTGAGAAAGGCCTTTGCCGCCAAGATCTGGCGACAGATCGATGCTGATCAATTGCCGCTTTTAGGTTGAACGCTTCGAGGAAAGGGCGCGGCGCAATAAATTATGCGTGATCCGCTGCACGCGGTCGTCAGGTCCATGGGGTCGGCTCCAATGCGACCAGGGCAAGGTATGCCCCGGAGGCCGCGACAATCCCTGAGCCCAAAAAATGGAAGCCGCGTTGAAAACAAAATTTCCCTTGGGACCTGGATAAAGCGTGGAGGTCCATTGCTGCGGACGATCGCCTGACACCCACGCACTGCCCGCGCCAATCACATCCAACCCCGGGATCTCGGCGGGCTGCCCATGGTATTCCCAGCCGATGAGACCGGGGATGCGCTCGCCCTTCTTCATGCCGGTGCCCTCAAAAGCCCAGTGTTCCGGCGCGGCGCAAATCCAGTCGCCGCCTCCATTGACAGGCTCCACGTTGCGCGCACCGATCAGGAATCCCTCGTCCGGCCCCCGCTCGGGGAAAGGGCCGTGATCGCGCTCCCTTTCCACCGCGTAGGGTTGTTGAGCGCCGTAGGGTCCGCCCCGAAACAGAATGCGATGGGGACGCCCGTCGAAACTCTCCCGAAACGGAGACACCCAGCACACCGAGTTCCCGCAAAGAAAAAGCAGATTCACACCGGCGTCACGAAGGGCTTCCACACTGCGAAACTGGCGCAAATCCCAATACTCGTCATGCCCCACACTGATGAACGCCTTGCAGCGCAAGGCCCGCTCCGGCGTCAGCAAGTCACTGTTCGAGCCGTAGGTCACATCGTAACCGTGCTGTTCCAAAAAATAAGCGAGCGGAAACTCGAACGAGATGAATTCCCCGGAACCGACCGAAAGCGGGTCATTGACGATGTCCCGATATTGCGCCTGGCGTCCGTACGGGCGGTCAAAACTCACATCGGCCCAGGGGCCCTGTCCCCCCTTGGGATGCGTGTAAACCGAATACCGGCTCGGCCAGCGATTGTAAGCTTGCCAGGTATTGTCCGAGCACTGAACGAAGATGTCCGCCGGACGCTCGTCCCGCACGATGAAGATGACATAGCTTTGCCAGTACGCCTCCGCGGGAGACTCCGGCAGCGTGGTCATGCGCCCGAGATAAACCCCGCTTGGCCAATCCTCGGGAATCGTCAGCTCGACGGTGGGTTCCCAACGGCATTCATGCAAATCTTTCGCGCCCGGCGCAGGCGTGGGCTGCGTTTGGCCCGGAAATACCCCCAGATCTCGCATGAGCCGGGCTCCGCGCCCGCCGTAATAACCCATCCGAAAAATTTCGAGATGAAACCTCCGGGCCGGCTGGGTGGACACCATGATCGTCAGCCTGTCTCCCGCACGTAGACTTTGCTTCGAGCAAAACCCCTCGATCCAGGAAGAACGAAACTCGGCCTTGTCCAACCTCACCCGCGTCAGCTGCCAATCCCGTGCTCCGGACTTGCGATTCTCGGAGGCGATCAGCCCTCGCGTGCGGGCCGGCGTCGGGGCAGCCGCGCCGGCGACAGGGGAAGTGGCCGCAAGCAACGCCGCGCTTCCCTGCAAAAACCGGCGGCGTGTCGAGCGTCCCGGACCTGGATCAAAGGATGGGGGCATAGGAGTTTCGCGGTGGCTTTCTGCGTCATGGTAACTCGATGAGCTCAATGCGAGCGAGCTCCGAATGGCCCAATTCCAGGAGGGAAGCGTTTTCCAGAAGCTGGCGCACCGCCTTCTTCTCGCTCTGTTTCCGCCCGGGCCGAAATTGATCGATGTCATGAATCGACAAAGCGTCCAGGGCGACCGGGTCGGAGGAAAACCTCAATTCCTGAGTCACCGCGGTGTAGTGCAGCAAGGAACGCTGCTCACCCTCGTACTGGCAAAGCAACGCGTCCGTAATGTTCAGCACGACACGATCGGAGAATTCCTTCTGCGCATAGATCTCCGGCACCGCTTCCGCCAGGAGGGCCGGACTGTTCTCGAAGCGAAGTTGATTATCCACGCCGCCCATGGCCAGCCCGTAAAGGTGGCCATACACACCCACGGCGTTGTGATTGAACAACGGATGAATGTTGATGATCTTGGTGATATCCCGCGTGAGCAACCGTGAGATATGGGAGCGGCGGCTGACCTTCTCACCTTCCCCTCGGAATTGGAGATCGCCCCAAATCAACCGTCCCAAGACCGCCGCTTCATAAAAGGCCGCCTCGTCAAATCCGGCATCGGCACTTCCCGCCAGGAGAACACCCCACTTCTCAGCAAGCTCCCCGTAACCTGACCGCCGCAGATCAGACAGATGGCGGTCCCATACGATGATATGATGGGGGGGCACCCCCGCCTCGATCAAACCCTGGATCACGGCGGATACCACGACCGCACGGGTTCCGCTGAGCCGGCCGGGCGAAGCATAAACCTTGATCCCAATCCGGTCCGAAGGTTGCACGAGGGTTTGCCAGGCCTGGGCCACGGAAGGTTTGCCCGTGAATGCGATGATCCCCTTGCGGCACATGTCGATGACACGCTCCGAGGATGGCTCGAAGGCCGAGACCGCCTCGAGATCCTTGGCCACGTAAACACGAGCCTTCGCCGGAAGGGGAACTCCTCCCGAGCCGGCCTGCGCCAGCAGTCCCGCGCACACGCTGCTGAGAAGCAGTGACACCAATCCTGGCATAAACCAATTCACTCGTAAAAACAGGGCGTTTCTTGACTCATCGGGCGGCGGATGTTACCACCCAGCCCAGTGCTGAACACCAAAAAACGGGGGCTCAACCCCGACACGGGGACTCTTCAATCCTCGATTTCGGGGAGCGCTCCTTCCGTCCCCTGCGCGCAAGCCCCTCGTGGCATCGATGGGCGTGAGCTTTCTGCTCAAAGGCGTCATGGCTACAAGTCGCTTTGGACCGCTTTTTTCCTGGCGGCGCTCGGTTGCGGTTGCGCGCCGAGCGGACCCAAAGCTTTGATGCAGGGAGAGAAGCTGATCGCACAGGGCAAGTATGTTGACGCTGCCGCGATGTTGGAACGCGCCACCAGGGATATCCCGGAACAAGCGCAAGCCTGGAACCATCTGGGGCTGGCTTACCATTACTCGGGTCAAAAAGAGAAGGCCGTTCAAGCGTATGCCAAGGCGCTGGAGCGCAATCGCAACCTCGAAGTGGTCCACCACAATCTCTCGCAGCTCTTCCTGGAACACGGTGAGATTCCTGCCGCCATTGATTCGCTGACCCGATACTTGATTCATAAACCCGACGCCGCCGAATCCTGGCTGCAATTGGGTTTGTGCCATCTCCGGTTGCGACAGTGGGACGCGGCGGAACGCGCCTTGCAGGCTCACTTGCGGTCAACCCCCAAATCGCCGGAAGCGCTCAATGCTTTGGGACTCATCCAAGTCCAGCGCCGGAAGTATCGCGAAGCGTATTCGCAGTTCCACGCCGCCACCCAAGCCCGCCCCGGTTACCCACCCGCCGTGCTGAACATGGCCACGGTGGCCATCCAGTTTCTGAATTACCGGGCCTTCGGCGTTCAGAAATATCGCGAGTTCCTGGGCTCGAATCCAGAAGCTCCGCACGCGGCTTCGATTCGCCAATTGCTTCAGCAACTCCAGCCGGAGACCCACGTCCCGCCACGGATTGCAGTGACATCGAATACCCCAATCCAGGTTGTCAAATCCGCGCCCACGAACTCGATCACATCTGGAACCACGACCGCTGTCCAAGTGGCCTCCTCACCCGCCCCTTCGAATGCAATCCTGCCGCCGCCCATCCCGCCGCCCCGGCAGCTCAGCAATCCCCCCCCTGCCAACGCCACCCCATCGGCCGAGAAGCCACCTGCACCCCTCGTCGCCACCCCAACTGCGATCGCGGATAAAGCACCGACCCCCGCCGCACCAGCCACTTCCGCCCCGATTGCAGCCCCTCTGCCCGTGGTTGTCGTCCCGGCGGGAGAGGAAGAACCCAAGCCGGCAACCGCCCCCATCATCGAAACCGCTCGCGCCCCCCAGACGCCGAATCTCGCTCCCAACACAGACGCTCGCTCTGAACCCGGCGGGGAGATTCAGTCCACCCAACCCCTCGATCGCCCAGGCCTTCTCTCCAGGCTCAATCCGCAGAGTTGGTTCAAGAAATCCGAAAAGCCCCCCACGCCGCTCGACAAGGATCCCGAACCACGCAAAGCGCCATCGCCTGCCTCCACCAGTCCGACGGCACCCGACAAGAAACCCACTTTGTCGCGCGTGACCAACCCGCGCCCGGCAGTCGAACCACAGCCCACACCGACCACCCCGGCCCCTGCCACCCCTCAACCCAGTCCACCTCCCGCTCCCAGTTTTCCACGCTACACCTATCGAAAACCCCCTGCGCCGGGCTCCGGAAATCGCGAGGCGGCACGCACCGAATTTACGCTCGGCGCCTCTGCGCAGGAACAAGGCCGATTGAGCGAAGCCATTTCGCATTATCAAGCTTCAGCACAAGCCGACCCTGCTTTTTTTGACGCCTGGTTCAACCTTGCCATTGCGCAGGGACGATTGGGCCATTCCCTCCCTTCCCTCGAAGCCTACGAACGAGCGCTCGCCATCCAGCCTGATTCGCTTTCAGGCCGCTTCAACTTTGCCTTGGCACTCCAAAAGGCCAGTTTTCCGGAGGATGCCGCCGCCGAATTCTCCCGCCTCGCCCGAGATCATCCGCGCGAAAGCCGCATTCCTTTCGCCCTCGGCAACGTTTATGCCCAGACGATGCGGCGACCCGATCTCGCGCGAACCCAGTACGCGAGAGTGCTCGAATTAGAACCCAACCATCCCCAGGCGCCCGCGCTTCGGCATTGGCTGGCTCAGCACCCTTGACCATGTCCACCCACTACCTCGCCTGCGACCTGGGCGCCGAGAGCGGACGCTTGATGTCCGGAACCTTGGATCAAGGCAAAATCGAGCTCCGGGAACTGCACCGCCTTCCCAATACCCCGATCTCCTCCTCCAACTCCCTCCACTGGAACATTCCCGCTTTGGTGGACGGGTTTCGAGCCGGTCTTCGCGCGGCCAGTTCAACCGGCCACACCTTCAGTTCGTTGAGCACCGACTCTTGGGGCGTGGATTATGTTCTGCTGGACAAGGACGGGCAGCTCCTCAGTCCGACGTTTCATTACCGCGATTCCCGCACCGCCGAGGGGGTTCGACGGGTGTTCGCCAAAACCGATTGGTCAACGGTGTTCGATGAAACGGGGTTGCAGTTCATGCCCTTAAACACGTTGTTCCAGCTGGCGGCCGAAGACTCTTCCCGGCTGCAGCAAGCCGCTCGAATTTTGGGAATTGGCGACTTTTTCAACTTCCTTGCGTCAGGCATTGCCAAAACCGAACTCTCCCTCGCCAGCACCTTTCAACTTTACAATCCCGTCGCCCGCCGTTGGTCGTCGGCGATGCTTCAAACCGCCGGTGTTCGTGAAGACCAGCTCGGAGAAATCGTTCCACCAGGCACCGTGCTCGGCCCCGTCGTCAGCGCGTTATCCAAACTGCCGGGGCTGGCGGAAGCCCGGGTCGTGGCCTCGTGCTCCCATGACACCGGAGCGGCTGTCGCCGCGGTGCCCGCTCAGGGAAAAGGATGGGCCTATTTGAGTTCCGGAACTTGGTCGCTCATGGGATTGGAGCGGCCGGCACCCGTCGTCACCGCCACGTGCCGGGACTTGAATTTTACCAACGAAATCGGCTTTGGCGGTGCCATCCGCCTCCTGAAAAACATCAGCGGACTGTGGATCATCCAAGAATGCCGCCGTTCCTGGGAACGCCAAGGGATGAGGTTTGATTACGACTCGCTCTCACGCCTGGCCAGCCAAGCAACCCCTTTCCGTTCTCTCATGGTTCCGTCGGATCCAAGGTTCCTCGCTCCGGCGGACATGCCGTCCGCCATAGCCGCCTATTGCATGGAGACCTCGCAGCCGGTGCCGGATTCCCCGGGAGCCTTCGCGCGGTGCGCCTTCGAAAGTCTGGCCCTGCTTTATCGCCACACCCGTGACCAGCTCCAACAACTCACGGGCGAACCTGTCGAGCATTTGCACATCGTCGGCGGCGGCAGCCGCAACCACCTGCTCAATCAATTCACATCGGATGCCCTGCAGTGCCCAGTCCTCGCCGGTCCCGTGGAAGCCACCGCCATGGGCAACGTGCTGGTCCAGGCCATCGCTCTTGGACACCTTCCCTCTTTGGAAGCAGCGCGTGATGTGGTGCGACGATCATCGCCCTTGCGGGAATTTTCCCCGGGCAACGCGCAGGCGTGGGATCAGGCCTTTCTCACCTTCCAGAGCCTCCTCCGACATTCGGCGGTATGACCGCCGTATGCTCGCAAGGTTCCTTCTCCCTTCACTCGACCCTCAAGGTTTGACGGCAATTGTGCCGATGCCGTATGCGCCATTCGGCACCCAAAATCCTTCCTCGGGAGATCCGGCCAATTTCGTCATGTCCAGCCACGTGCAGGACGAAAAGATACCGGTGCCGACTTTGACCAGTGCGTCGGCAGGCTGCCACCGGAAGAACTCCAGCTTGCCTCCTCCTTGCAAAACCCCGATCCAATCGGATCCCAACGCCAACCCGTCAGCGTTGCCGCTGAGATTCGCGACCGATCGAAGTTCGAATTTCCCGGCGCCACCAAGCTTCCAAACTTCAATCTTGGCGGAGCTTGCTTTGTCTCCCGGCTTCGAGATCAAAACTCGACCTTCCTGAACGCGCGACTCGCGGGGCCAGGATTCCGGAAGGGGAACCGCGTCAATCAAACGTGCCGACACACCGTCGTAGGCACTCGCCTGAATGTATTCCTTCCAGTCCGTGGTCAAGGTCACCGGATCCCATACCGGAGCCGCCGTGTAGATCACTTCCCCCTGATGCGAGAGTCCGCGCAACTCCCCGGGTATGTTCACGGGCTTTCGCACGGTCGGAATAGCGGGATCCGCAAAATCAACCACGTCCAGAAAATACCGGGTGATCCAGGTTCCCATGGGTGGCGTGATCAAAACCTCGTTGCCTCGTTCGTCCAGCGTCATCACAGGCTTCGGCATCTCCTGTCCTTTGGGCAAAACATTGGGCACAAATTCGGAAGACTGATGGCTGAGGTAAACTTTGGTCCCGGATGCGAAGGCCTGGCTGTAATTCCACCAGGATTGGGTTTCGTTGACGCGAGTCATGCTCACCCATTGGGGCAAACCCGCCCCATTGATCTGACTCGCGATCAGCCTTGAACCGCCTCCGCCACCCCACCAAGGCCCTCCCCTGCCGATGAAAGCAGCATCCACCACGGCAAGCCTGGCCCACGCCCAATACGGATAGGATCGATCACTCCAAACCAGCGTCCCGTTCTCCAGCCAGTGGGCTTCGAATGTTCCCCAATATTCTTCCCCACGCTCGGTGCGGGTGGTGGACCCAAGAACTTTGACCAACGGCAAAGCACTGACATCGACAACCGTCATGGTCAGACTCGCCGCGTTGGTGGACTCCGGTACCCAGGGACCTTCGGGAGTGGGTTTCCACTTCACCTCCGAGGAAACACCCTGCAACAAGACCAGCCGCGGACCGGAAAGGCTCGCGCCAAGGATCGAACCCAAGGCCGCGTCCAAGTCGAGCTTGGCCAAAGTTTGATCCTTCGCTGAGGTCGTGCTCACCCGAACCCCGGGCACGCTTGCCCCCAGCCAGGATCCACCGTCGGCAACCGACAGCAAGTGGCTGCCGATTTTGAAAATCCGATCCGCCGGCCACGCCAGCTCCAATCGAGCCGTTACCTTGGGCACATCTCGATTCGCCGCGTCCACCACCAACAGGGCCTCGCCCGAAATCGACAAGACGCGCCCGTTTCTCAACTGGGTGCGCCGGGGCTGAAAGGTGTGTTCGATCACGCCTCGCTGCACGAGTGCCGTTCTCGAAAGATCGATCAATTGCACTCGGGAAGCGTAGCCGTTGGACGTATTCCCCTGGTAAGGCAGCATGATCAAGCCCTCGTCCTCAAACACACTGAAGGCCTTCTCGTCGTGATTCGCCTCGCTCCAGGAGTAGTTCTCCCCCAACCTCACCCGGCTCAACATCGAGGGCTTCGCGGGATCCGCCACGTCGAACAACGACACTGCAACACGATTCGTCTCCACCCCCACCGAGACCAAACGATCCCCCATCGGGTGGATGTAACTCGACCATCCCGGAATCTCCAGTTCCCCATGAATCACCGGCTTGGCGGGATTCGTCAAGTCGATCACCCACAAAGGATCGATCCGCAGGAAAGTCACGGCGTAAAGCCGCTTGCCATCGAAGCGCGTCGCGAACAGCCGCTCCCCAAATCCAGTTTCCAAATGACCGAGTTTCACAGGTTGAGCCGGATCCGCAATCGAGTATGTCTCCACTCGCGTCGCCAGCCGGCCCCACCCTCCTGCGGTATTCCTCAACTCGCTATCCCATCGCTCCACCACCAGAGCCAGCACGTCCCCGTCAATGTGCAATTTGAACTTGTCCAACAACTGACCCAAAGGACGAATCTCCGACCATGTCTTCATCGTCCCATCCGGGTTCGAAATATCCACCACCTGGATCACCGAACGCCAACTGGCTCGAGGATCCATGTTGCTCAAGAGAAAGAATCGGTCCGTGGCGTAGACCACCGTCTGATAACCCGGCGTCCAAAACTCAGAACGCTTCCTCGGATTCAAGGGATCAGCAAGATCTACGGAGACGAGCTGAGTGCCCCATTCCCAGTGACTGGGACTCTCCAGCGTCGAACCAGGAGGCACCGGCACCGGCTTGCGGATCTCGCGATACCGCTGCGAGGCGACATACAACACCGACCCCACCATGCGTGATTCCACAATGCTTCCTTCCAAAGGCACAGAAGCCAATACTTCAGGCTGGCCCAGAGTCTTGACCACCACCGCAGCACTCCCCACCTGATCCCATGAAGCCTGATGACAATTCTCTCTCGCCAGTAAGACCACCGGCCCCCCCTCCAATACATACATCTGCTCGCCCGCCATGGCCATGGATAGGGTCCCCTCCAGCTTGGGTTGATCCGGATCTGCCACATCAATAATCTGCAGTCCCCGATACTGATTGAAAAAATAAACCCGATCCCCCCGCACCTGCCAGATATCCGACTCCACAACCGCCCTTGCCGATTTGTCTCCCCCTGTCGTGCGATTGGCCTTCGGCGCCCCAAGGGCATCCTCCGCCATTCCGGGAACCACCCCCGTCATCGGAGCTGAACTCGACGGACCCCCAAATTGATTGGTTCCCCGCTGCCACGATGCCGGCACTATTTCTTCAGTGTCCACCCTGGCCCGCAATAGCTCCACCGACTCCGATAATGGGAACTTCAGTTGAACCACATTGACAACCGATGAATGTTCCGTGCGTACCACCGCCTTCGGCTGCCATGCCCCTCCTTCCGCGCGCGTCCGGCCCTCAATGGTCACACGCTTGACCCCGGCGGGCACTTCCACCCGCACGACGACCTCTTTCCCCACCACCTCGATATCCAAGATCGACGGCAGTCCGGTCGCAACGGACCCAGCCGACCATCCCAGTACACCCCCAAGTAGACCCACCGCCAGGATGATCAACAAACGTAACAGCTTCATATTCAACTCGGTCAATCTACCGAAAACGCGTCGTTTGGAAAGTCTCCAGTCGCGCTCCCCGCACCGCCCGGGTCAACCAAGCCCAGGCTGCCCGGGCGGTGCCACCCAGCGACCGTACTCAAACAACCACCACTCTATCTATGGACACCGCAGCCCAAACCGGACAAGCATTTTCCGTGAGGATCGAATGCTCGCGGATTCGGCCGGAAGCGAAACGCCATGACGCTCCTGGTCTGACCGGAACTGTCGTGCGAACTCGCTGGAAGTAAACATTGCGGCCATTCCCACTGCGACGACTCGGAAAGCGAAATGACGGGACTCACCTTCTTCTCCGCGCGGTTGGGCAATGCTGCCCTGCGTTTCAGCCTCGTCCTGGTTCTCCTCATCGCCGCCTCCTATCCCGAGGTCGTGCTCGGCATTTCCACTTTCTTCTTCCGCGATTTCGGTTACTTCGGCTTTCCCCTCGCCCGTTATCTCGAACAACACCTCCTCTCCGGGCAGCTTCCGCTCTGGAATCCTCTCAGCAACTGCGGTGTCCCCTTTCTGGCCCAATGGAACACCATGGTCCTCTACCCAGGCTCCTGGCTCGTCGCCCTCGTGGGCGCCGATCGCGGCCTGGGCTGGTTCTGTCTGGCCCATCAAGCCTGGGGCGGCCTGGGCATGTTCCTCCTGGCCCGCCACTACTCAGGCAGCCTCC
>Ga0194132_10001104_pt1 | contig 54882 bp, 48 predicted proteins | sample TA2KigOf80mmetaG_FD_148612 | JGI IMG/M metagenome (GOLD analysis project Ga0194132, IMG submission 148612) | Freshwater microbial communities from Lake Tanganyika, Tanzania - TA2015054 Kigoma Offshore 80m | ecosystem: Environmental > Aquatic > Freshwater > Lake | place: Tanzania: Lake... | reverse complement strand
TCAGCACGCATCGCGCACGATTCGAAACGACACCGCCCGAAAGTCGAAAGGGCGCGAGGCGGGGCTCCGCCCCACTCAGTACCGCAGCAAGACCTGTAGCTTCGCGAAGAACGCGCGATTGACCGGATCGTAGGTGCCGGTCGGAAACAAGGTCTCGCTGATCCGGTCGCCCTGCCGGTAGCGGTCGTCGTAGCCGATGAAGAACGCCGTGCCCGAGTTCACACGGTACGTGGCCAGGATGTTGGCGCCAAAGGTCCGGTCGTAGTCGTTGTACTCGAGGATGTTGCGCAGGAGCCACCGCGGCGTGAACTGATAGGTCGTCTGCAGGCGATAGATCTTGATGTCGAACTCCTCGAGGCTCGTGGCCGTGTTGACGAAATCGCTCCGCGTCAGGATCAGGTTGGACTGCAGACGCGAGAAGGGTCTCGCCGTCACGAACAACTGCGCCGCGTCTCCGGTTCCCAGGTAGGGGTTGGTCACGAACCGTATCTGCTCGCCCCAGTTCATGTACCCCGCAAAGGAGATCATCCGGCTGGTGTTCATGTTGCCGCCGACCAGGTAGCGGGTCTTCCGAAAGTTGACGTCCAGATACCGTTCCATGTCGCGCTCGACCTGGGCATTGAGGAAGATGTTCTTCGCAAACTGCGCCTGCACGCCGGCGCCCCCTCCGTGGTCCTGCAGGCGGCCGTTGAACTGACGACTGTGGTTGTAGTTCGCGCGTGGCCCCCAATTGACGATCCAATGCTGCGGCCACCAGCGGTACTGGACCTGCGTGGTGAACTGTCGCTCGTCGGTCCGACGGACGAAGCCCGCGTCGGTCTTGAAGTCCGGACTGACCATGAAGTACGCGGTGACAAAGCTCAGGTGGCGACCCTCCTTGCGCATGGCCATGTCGAGCATGTGGCCCTCGGTCGCAAGGCCGGCGGCATCGCGGTGCGCCGATCGCAGGGTTCGAAAGATGAAACGCTGGCTGCGCCCGACCCGGAACACGCTGTCGAGACCGGCGACCCGGCTGTATTGCCCCATGAACTCCCGGTCCGTCACGATTGCCCCGATGTGTGACTCCGCACGCAGGTCGTATCGCAGCCGACCGATGACGAACTGGGCCGTCTCTTCGAAAGCGGGGTCGGTCGGGTCCACCTTGCCGGGCGCTTCGTCATTGGCGACCAGAAAGCCGACCGACATCTTGCCGACCTTGCCGGTGACCTTCGCGCCGAACCGCGGATCGATGATGGTGCGCGTGTGAACGATCGTGACCGGCCCCCCCACATTGAAGATCTCCTGTCCTTCGAGGAAGAACGGACGGAGCTCCGGATAGAACAAGGGAAACCGCTGGTTGACATTGATCTGTTGCGTGTCGGACTCGATTTGCGAGAAGTCGGGATTGAACGCGAAGTCGAATGTCAAATTCGACGTGATCCCGTACTTGACGCTGACGCCACCCTCCTCGATGTCCGTGTTCGCGCGTAGCCCCGTGGTGGTATTGAGTGAACGGCTCGCCACTCCCGTGACCGTCGGCAGGATCTCCAGATTACGGCTGGTCGACAGATCGCTGAAGCCGGCGAGGACGCCCATCTGGCCGAGAAAGCCCATGACATCGGGCGACACCGGCGCCCAGACGGCGCTCTCGTTCTTGCTTTGAATCTCCCGTTGCACTTGGAAGCCCCACCGATGGGCTCGACCCCGACCGCGCGAGGGATAGCGGAGGCTCTTGAACGGAATCGCGAGCTCGGCCATCCACCCGTCTTCGACCAGATGGCCGGCGGAGTGAAAGAGGGCATCCCAGGTGGGATCGATCGGGCCAAACCGCTGCCCGCCACCGCCTTGATTGCTGGCGCCTTGCGGCGCCCCGCCGAGCGGCCCCCCTTGGTTGCTGATGAGCGCGTCTGCTTGAACGCCGTACCCATTGACGGTGAACGAATACCCGCGCTGCCCGTCCATGAAGGGATCGAACGACACCGTCACGGTGTCATCTCGACTGATTTGATCGCGATCAGCCCGGTTGGCGCGCATGATCGACACATCCGAGTACTTTGCGTGGATCGCCAGGAACAAGTACTGGTTGTCGTACGCGATCGACACGTCGGTCGCTTCGGTCGCGGGCGCGCCCGGCACCGGCCGCTCTTGAACGAACGTGCCGAGACGCGCCGCCGTCGACCAGACCGTGTCATCGAGCTGTCCGTCGATCGTCGGCGCCTGGCTCGCCCGTCGGATGCTGACGGTCGGCCTCGTGCGGCTCGTGGTCGGCGCCGACACAGGCGCTGGCGCAGGCAGCCTGCCATCTGACGGTGCGGCAGGCTCCTGAGGCGCTTCAGGGAGCTCCACCTCCCCACCACTCGGGCGCTTGAGGTCCGGGACGGTCGGTTCTCTGGGCTCGACTCCGGTGCCCCTGCCCTCGCTCGGGATCGGATGTCCTTCGTCCGGCGGGCGCGTCTGCGCGAGTGCGGGGCGCAGCAGGGCGGCTGCGATGAGCGTCAGCCACGGCACGAGGACAACGAAGCGGACGATCCTGCAGAGTGTGGCTGCGGGCCAGCTGGGACCAGGCAGATCCGAAGACAAGGGACTGATTCTAACGCGTCGGAACGCGGCGCTCGCCAAGAAATCGTTCGTAATGCTAAGGATTCTGCCGCGACTTCAGCTGGGACCCGCTGCACTATAATTCGCACCCGAGCGAGACCATCGCCGACCGTCGACCGAGCCGCCAGAGCGCAGGCCTCCTCTCCTCCGCGAACACCCAATGAGCTTCAAGGACCTCCGCGCCTTTCTCGACGCGCTGCGCCGCGCTGGAGACCTTGTCACCATCGACGCCCCTGTCGATCCGGTGCTCGAGATCGCCGAGATCCATCGTCGTGTCATCGCGGCCGGAGGTCCGACGCTCGTCTTCACGAACGTCAAGGCTGCGAAGTTTCCTCTGGTCACGAACCTCTTCGGGACGGCCGCGCGCGCGGCACTTGCCTTCGGGCCTCGTCCGCTGGCGTTCGTAAGACGCATCGCGAGCCTTGCGGAGACCCTTCTGCCGCCGACCCCAAGCAAGCTCTGGCAGGCCCGCGATGTGGGGTGGGCGATGTGCTCGATCGGCCTCTCGACACGCTCTCGAGGTCCGGTCACCGAGGTCGTTACCCCCGATGTCCGGCTCGACCAGCTGCCGGTCCTGACGTCGTGGCCCGACGACGGGGGACCATTTCTGACCCTGCCCCTCGTCTACACCGAGCATCCGGACAAAGGAGGGCACAACCTCGGCGTGTACCGCATGCAGGTCCACGATCGCCGCTCGACCGGCATGCACTGGCAGATCGGCAAAGGGGGCGGCTATCACTACCACGTCGCGGAAGCACAGCAGCGACCGCTGCCCGTCACCGTGTTCCTTGGTGGTCCGCCGGCGGCGATGCTGGCAGCCGTCGCCCCACTGCCCGAGAACGTTCCGGAGCTCGTGCTGGCCTCGCTCATCCTGGGCTCGCGGCTCCCGGTCGTCCGCGGTCGGGGGCCCCACCCCTTGCTGGCCGACGCGGAGTTTGCGCTCATCGGAGACGTGCCGCCGTTCGTGCGACGTCCGGAAGGTCCCTTCGGCGACCACTATGGCTATTACTCCCTGCAGCACGACTACCCGATCTTCAACGTCCGGCACATGACGCACCGGCGGGACGCCATCTTTCCGGCGACGATCGTGGGCAAGCCGAGGCAGGAGGATTTTTTCATCGGCGATCTGCTGCAGGAGCTGCTCTCACCGCTCTTCCCGCTCGTCATGCCGTCGGTGCGAAGCCTCTGGTCGTACGGTGAGACCGGCTATCACGCGCTGGCCGCGGCGATCGTCAAAGAGCGCTACGCGCGCGAAGCGATGGTCAGCGCGTTCCGGCTGCTCGGCGAGGGACAGTTGTCGCTGACCAAGTTCCTGCTGGTGACCGACTCGCCGGTCGACTTGCGCGATTTCAAGGCCACACTGGAACATGTGCTGGCGCGCACCCATCCGGAGACCGACCTCTACGTGTTCGCGAATTTGTCGATGGACACACTCGACTACACGGGCCCGGCGGTGAATCAAGGCTCGAAGGGCGTCTGGCTCGGCCTGGGGCCAGCCGTGCGCGATCTCCCGCGCACGTTCAGCGCGGCTGCCTTACCGGTGGGTGTGACCGACGTGCGGGTGTTTTGTGCCGGATGCGTGGTCGTCAGCGTACCGTCGTATGCCGCGGAGTCGGACATCGCGGCACGGATCGCCGGCCATCCAGCCTTCTCGGCGTGGCCGCTCGTCGTGTTGTCAGATGACGCAGCGCGCGCGACGAGAAGTGTCCCCAACTTCTTGTGGACGACCTTCACGCGCTTCGAACCGGCGTCCGATGTCTCTGCGGCGACCACGCGTCTACAGCGCAACCACATCGTCTATAGCGCGCCGGTCGTCGTCGACGCGCGCATGAAACCCTGGTATCCCGCTGAGCTGCACTGCCGCGAGGACGTCGCTGCGACGGTCTCGCGCCGCTGGCGGGAGTATTTTCCCGGTCATCGGGTAGAGATGGGGGATGCCGATCGCGGACACCTGGCTTGACGCTCAGGGTCAAGATTTGGTCACATGACCGTTTTGGAAGCCTCTAACCCGGTGCCTGAGTGCGGCGACCGACGGCACGTTGAACTGTTGTTGTGCTGGCTTTTGGGGCTCAGCCATTCCTTTTGTCTCCATCGGAAGTCCCAGCCTCGAGGGATCTATTCGCTTGGGGTCGATATTTGTCAGCCTTTAAGACGACTATTTCGCCGTGATCAATCGTTCAGATCGCTTTTCCGAGGCACACTTGGGACATTGGCAGCCGGGTACACGCGTTGCTCAATGACTCGCGTTCTGGTTGATTTTCATGTCGTCACTGCTCCTCTTTGTACGTTTAAATAGCGTGAACTTCTTGACAGCACGGACGGGCGCGCGTCAGCCGATCCCATCCCGGCCGCCCGACCTCGAGAAAAAGAACTCCAAGGGACAGGACCGACTTTGACGACAGTCAACCAGGATCAGAATCAAGACCGGGCTCGTGGATTTGTCTGCATGAGTCAACCCATGCGGGCACTCTTCGAGATGCTCGCGCGTGCCTCACGCAGCCCGGCCAAGGTGCTGATCACCGGTGAGAGTGGGGTCGGCAAAGATCTCATCGCGCGCGAAATTCATCACCGATCGACGCGGGCGGAACGACCCTTTGTGGCCCTGAACTGCGCGGGGTTGCCTGAGAGCCTGCTCGAGTCAGAGCTCTTCGGACACGTCCGCGGTAGCTTCACGGGGGCTTACCGCGACAAGCCGGGTAAGCTCCAACTGGCTCACCGCGGCACGCTCTTTCTCGACGAAGTGGGCGACATGAGTCTGCGCATGCAGGCGCTCCTGCTTCGCTTCCTCGAGAGCGGTGAGCTGCAAACCGTCGGGGCCGACTACTTGAACCCGAGCGCCGACGTGCGGGTGATCTCGGCGACCCACCGCGATCTAGCGCAGCGCGTGCGGGAAGGCCGGTTCCGCGAGGATCTCTTTTATCGCCTGCGCGTCATCCATCTCAAGGTGCCGCCGCTCCGGGAACGCGCCGACGACATCGTTCCGCTCGTTACCAGCTTCGTCGCGCGGTTGCCGCTTCGCGTCGAGTTCACCGACGATGCCTTGGCGCTGCTGCGACGCTATCACTGGCCGGGCAACGTCCGCGAGCTGCAGAACATCGTCGAGCAGGCCGTGTGGCTGAGCGACAGCAGCGTGGTGGACGTGGAGCACGTGGCGCAATGCCTCGAGCCGTCGGCCGCCACCGGGTTCACGAAGGAGCGCCGGCGGCAGCCCGCCGACGAGTTGTACGACGCGCTGGTCAGCCGCGGCTACTCGTTCTGGGAGCACATCCACCCGATGTTCCTCGCGCGCGATCTGACCCGACACGATATGCGCGAGCTGCTCCATCGGGGCTTCACGACCACCAACGGCAACTACAAGGCGCTCTTGCGGCTCTTCGGCATTCCCGAAGAGGACTACAAGCGCTTCTTGAACTTCCTGGCCGCGCACGACTGTGCCGTCGATGCGAAGGCCTATCGGGACGGTGTGCCGGTGCCGTCGCGGGCGCGTGTGCCGTCATTGCCTCCCTTGCAACGACAGATCGGGGCACTGAGTCACGAGCTCGAGCACGAAGAATCGGAGCCGCGGGAACCTTACCGTGTCTCGTAGACGATCCAAGGAACGCGAGTAGCGATGGCTATGGACCTCTCCTCGCTCTTTCGCCGCACAATCACCTTCGCGCCGTCTACGTCTGAGGCCAAGGCCGTACCGCCCAACTCGACCAGTCTCACGATCGGCGACGTCGTCATCTTGGACGTGCCGCTCTCGTGGCATGAAGCCGTCGCCGTACTCCTGGAATTCCTCGAGCGTGTGCCCGCGAAAGGGCCGCTGCCCGATCCAGCGCGGGTGGCGCTGTCCCCCATCGGTGAGACGCGCGCCTTGGGGTCGGCCACGCTGTCGGGCTCGTCCGTGAAGCGCGCCGCCGAGCTGCTCCAGCAGCTCATTGGCAGATCGACCTCCCCGGCCGCCCTGCGCGAGCTCATCGCACAGGATTTGGGTGACCGGCCGGCCCACGCCACCGTCGGTGACCTCGCACGCGCGCTCAGCTACTTCGAGCGACCGAACCGGCGTGCCGACGTCGCGGCGGTGTACACGAGAGCGTATGCGCTCTTCCAAAAAGCGGCTGCTGACCGCGAGCTGGATCGCCTGCGCGTCAAGGCAACGCACGACCGACGCACCGAGTCGCATGCGAACGCACGGAGATTCTCGTGGCTGCCGAGTCCACGGCATGTCGTCAATGCAGTGGTCGTCTTCCTGATGTGTGGCGTCATCGCCATCAGCAGCTTCGCCCTCGTGCGTGTGGCCATGACCCCCGCGCCGCCGCGGCCTGACGCACCGCCGCCTGAGGTCGCAACGCCTCTCATCGGCAAAGCGCCAGCCGTGCTGGCTGACATCGCCAGTGATCCGTCCAAGGTCGTCGAAGCGGCATCGACACAGGTCAAGAAGCTGCTGGATCGCGGCTTGGCCGCGGCCGGTGTCACCCCTGCGACGACGTCCGAACCGGGCGTCGAGGCAGCCCCGAAGCCCACGGCTCCCCCGACCAGCCGCCGACGTGCACCCAAGGAGACCCCGGGTATGTCGACGTCGTTCGCAGCCAGTCCTGCACGGTCACGATCGACCGGTGGCGGCCAATGGACCGTCTCGGTGCAGGAAGTCACCTCGCCGGTCGGACTGGCCGAGTTCGTCTCGGTCGCGACCGACGAGACCGACGAACACGCGGGGCCGGTCTACTCGCGCGCCGATCCGGAAGTCGATCCGGCTGTGCTCGTCCGGCCGCAAATGCCGTCGATCCCCGAAGACCTGGCCGCGGAGCTGGAAACCAGCGTGTTCGATCTGCTCATCGATCAATCGGGTCGCGTTGAGCAGGTCAAGCTCGTGTCACCCGAGAACCGCTTCAACGATCGGATCCTCGTGTCGGCCGCCAAGGCCTGGCAGTTCCAACCGGCCACGCGCGACGGACAGCCGGTGCGCTACCAGCTGCGCTTGCGCATCACCCCCTAATAGACCCGTGTCGTCCAAGCCCGCCCTCGACACGCTGGTCACCGAGGTCGAGCGCGCTCTGGCCGCCGCGCGCAATCCGGATGGCGGCTGGGCGTACCTGCGCGGCAAGACGAGCCGCGTCGAGCCGACCGCATGGGTCGCACTCGGACCGAGCCGGCTGGCGAGCGGCGCGGCTGAATGGCTCGCGGGCGCCGAGCGCTTGGACGGCTGGTACGGAGACGACCGCCGTGCGCCTGTCAACTACGGGTTCAATGGCCTCGTGCTCCTGGCTCTGCTCGCCGACGATCGCCGGTCGCCTTTTGCCGAGCGACTCGTGCGCCGACTGCTCGATGCACGCGGCTTGGCCCTGCCTCAATCGGTGGCGATGCGCCAAGACAACTCGCTCCAGGCCTGGTCGTGGGTCGATGGCACGTTCTCGTGGGTGGAGCCGACGGCATACTGCCTCCTCGCGCTCAAGCGCGCGGTGAAGTGCGGCGTGTTGAGCGCCTCGGACGCCGCGCTTCGTGTCGACGAGGCCGAGCGGCTGCTCGTCGACCGGGCGTGCATCGGCGGCGGCTGGAACTACGGAAACAGCAACATGCTCGGCAAGGAGCTCCGGCCGCACGGTCCGACCACAGCACTGGCACTCTTGGCGCTCCAGGACCGTCCCGCCTTGCCCGCGGTCGTACGTGGGCTCGACTTCCTGACCGGCCATGCCGACAAGGAGACTTCCGGGCTCGCTCTGTCGCTGGCGGTGATCGCGCTCACCGTCTGCGGGCGTGACGCCGGGCAAGCTCCTGCGGCGGCTCGTCACCAGGCGGCGCGTTCGATGGCACTCGGGAATACCGTGACGCTGGCGGCGCTGCGCATGATCCTGGCCGACGAAGTGGACGCCGTGAGGGCCTTCCGTGTCTGAACATCGGCCACGTGCCGGTCACGTCACCCGTCGTGAGCTGCTCGTGGGGGCGGCCGCCGCGGCGGTCGCGGCGTGCCGGCCCAAGCCGTACGACGCGCGACGCTTCACGCGTCCGGCTGAGTCCAAGGTGGGTCTCTTCGTCGCGCCCGCCTATGGCGACGGGCTGGCCGATGTCGTCTACCGCGGCGTCGAGCTTCTGGCGCCGCCCGTCAAGGGACTGACCGTCCTGCTCAAGCCCAATATGGTGGAGTTCGAGCAGGACACGGTCATCAATACGCACCCGTCGGTCGTCGCGGCGACCGCCGAGGCGTTTCTTCGCCTCGGTGCTGCGCAGGTCGTCGTCGGCGAAGGGCCCGGTCATCGCCGTGACGTGGAGTATCTCCTCGAGACCACAGGGCTGGTGCGCTACCTGGCCGACCGGCGATTGACCTTCGTGGACCTCAACCACGACGACATCGGCTGGACCGACCTACGGAGCAACTTCACGGGACTCGGCCAGATCGCCCTGCCGGTGGAGCTCCTGCGTGCCGATCTCATCGTCTCCATGCCGAAGCTGAAGACCCACCATTGGGCGGTGCTGACGGCGGGCATGAAGAATCTTTTCGGTGTGGTGCCGGGCGCGGTGTACGGCTGGCCGAAGAACATCCTGCACGCAAAAGGCATCGACAACTCGATCCTCGATCTCGCCGCCACCGTACGCCCCCAGTTCACCATCGTCGATGGTGTAGTGGGCATGGAAGGTGACGGTCCGATCATGGGACGCGCCAAGCCGGTCGGCGTGCTCGTGATGGGCGCCGACGTCGTCGCCGTGGACGCGACCTGCGCGCGGATCATGGGTTTCGATCCCGAGCGCGTCGCGCACATCGCCGAAGCGGGTCATTTTCTCGGCAACGTCGCCGAGCGGCGCATCACGATGGCCGCCGAGCCCCTGTCGCGCTTTGCGACCTCCTTCGAGATGCCTCCGAGCTTCACGATGGCGCACGCGCAGGGATGAAAGCGCACTTCCTCGAGCCGTGTCTGGCTCGGCCGCACCAGTCGTGGACCCTGCAGAACCTGACGACGGGCACGGCGCTGGCGACACACCTCATCCGGGCCTTCGATCGTCGGACCCGCAATGCGGGGCTCCTGGGTCGCGAGCACCTGCCGCCGCAGACCGCCATCGTCCTGGCGCCGTGCAGTGGAGTGCACACGTGGTTCATGCGCTTTGCCATCGACGTGGTCTTTGTGGACCGCGGCGGCCGCGTGCTCGGAGTGCGTCGATCCGTGCAGCCGTGGCGGCTGGCCGTTCGGCTCGGTGCGTTTGCGGCGATTGAGCTCCCCGAGCACGGCGCTCGCGAGACCGTGACCGGACACGTCATGGGTCTACGCGAGGGCAGTCTCCTCTGATGAGACCGGAAAAACCTCGAGGCGGTGCTCCTCACCTGAGGACCTGTCTATGACTTCCTGCGGCACGATGTCAGCGATGCGCAATCCTTCGCATGACGGAAGAAACATGGCAAGATATACCGTCCGGTCTCAGGGCCGGCGGACTTCAACGATCATGATGGCTCGCAGTCTGCCATGAACCATTCGTCTGCTGATTAGCTGGGTATCAGTCTGCTCAGGGGCAGAACGAAGCATGACCCCAGGGCGAGCAATGCGGCGTCATAAACTCATAACTGCCTTATTTTCAGATGTTTATCTCAGCTAAGCTGGAGTAGAGAGGTGCCAACCCGTGGGCACTGAGCTTGCGATAGACGCTCGTGGGTTCATCACAGCCACAGTCGACTTCTGGGGTTAGCCAGTTCGACGATGCGGTTGTGAAACAGCAGTGCTCGCCGTCCCCGCGCGGCCGGCGAGCAGCGAGTCACTGCGATGGTGACCGCCGTATCTGCCGCGCAATGAGGAGCGAGAGATGTCGAATCTGTTCCGCCGCTTTGTTAGTGAGGACGAGGGCCAGGACCTGGCCGAGTACGCGTTGCTTCTGGCTCTGATTGCGGTGGTTTGCATCGCGGGCGTGTCCACACTCGGCACCGCGCTGAACAACTACTACACGGGCATCTCGGGTCACTTCCCGGCTGCGTCGTAACTCCGATTCGTCGTTGCGCGGGCAGGGATATCGCCTGCCCGCGCCCAACCCGAAGCGCGCACATTCGGGTCGAGGTCAGCGTGCGATTGCAGCGTGAAGCGTTGCCGAGGAGTCAGATGGCCTGGAGGCAGTCGCGCGATCGTGCTCGGCAGCAACGGCGGCTGGGGTGGTTCGTCGCCGATCGGCGAGGCCAGGATCTCGTCGAGTACGCCCTTCTCGTCGGGGCAATCGGCCTGGTGACCATCGCGGCGGGTCCCGCCATCATCGGCGCGCTCTCGGCGGCCTACGGCGCGTGGAACACCAGTATTCACAATCAGTGGGTGCCCCCGGATCCCGGAGCCGGATCCTGACGTTGCCCTCGTCGATCGGCGCGGGCGCTTTGTTGAGATAGGACTCCGATGAGAAAAGGACTGCGGGACGTGATCGTCAATGGCATGATGAGCCACATGCGCAAGGCCGTGTGGGTATGACCCTGTCTCTGACATCGACGATTGTCGTGCTCGTGGCCGTGCTTGCGGCCGGAACAGATATCTTCACACGCCGCATCCCGAACCTGCTGACGTTCGGCGCTGCCGCTGCGGCGCTCGCCTTTCACGCCTTCCAAAACGGCGCCGCAGGCGCAGGTCTGTCGGCGGCGGGTTGGCTGGTCGGCGCGGCGGTCTTCTTTCCCGTGTTCGCCCTTGGCGGCCTGGGGGCGGGCGATGTGAAGCTCGTCGCGGCACTTGGGGCGTGGCTCGGCCCGGTCGGTGCGCTGCAGGTTGCGGCGGCCTCCGCGGTCGCGGGTGGCGCAGTCGCCCTGGTCGTCACCTGGCGTGCTCGGTACCTGCGCACCGCGATCATGAACCTTGGCCACCTGTTCCGCCATTGGCGAGTCGTCGGCGTGCGCCCGATGCCGGAGCTCACGCTCGCCTCAGGAACGGGACCACGACTGGCCTACGCCGTGCCGATTCTGCTGGGCACACTGGGAGTGGTATGGCTGCGTTGATCAAACGCCTTCGAGCGGCGGCCACCGGGCGGCTCGCGGACACGAGCGGCGCCGAGCTCGTCGAGTTCGCGCTAATCGTGCCGCTGCTCCTCATCGTGAGCGCGGCGATCGTGGATTTCGGGTTTCTCTTCCGTGACTACGAGATCGTCACCAATGCTGCGCGCGAGGGGGCCCGGGTGCGTGTGCTGCCCGGCTACACCAACACCGATGCGCAGAACCGGGCCAACGCCTATCTCACGGCTTCAGGCCTGACGCCGACCAGCGCCCCCACCGTCACCCTGACGAACATTCCCGCTGGAGGTGCGGGTGCGCCGACGTTTCCCGCATACACGGTGGTGGTGAACTATGACCATCCCATTCTGTTCCTGCGGGCGTTTCTCGGCATCATTGGTGGCACGTTTCCGACCTCGATCGCGGTCATCGGCTCCTCGACCATGCGAGCGGAAACGCTTCCCGCCGGCCCCTAGTCCCGCGCAGCACGTGGTTGCGGTTGAACGCAGCGGTTCACCTGGTCGTCTTCGCAAAGGTCTCGCATGAATCGAGGAACTCGTACGCTCATCGTCGTCGCCGTCGCGGTCCTGGTGGCCACCCTCGCGACGATGGCCATCTACCGGGCCGTTCAGCAGATCCCCGTCCGTGAGGTCGAGCAGCCAGGCGTGCCGGTGGTTGTCGCCGCTCGAAAGCTGCCGATCGGCTCGATGCTGACGAGCGCCGACCTTCGGGTGGCCACCTGGCCGGCCCGAAGTCCCGTCCAAGGGGGCTTCAGCTCGGCCGATCAGCTCCTCAACCGCGGCCTGGTCGCCGACATGATCGAGAACGAGCCGATCACGGCCGGCAAGCTGGCCCCGGTCGATGCCGGCGCTGGTCTCCCGCCGGTGATTCCCGAAGGCATGCGAGCCATCTCCGTCCAGGTGAACGACGTAATTGGCGTCGCCGGCTTCGTCACGCCTGGCAACCGGGTCGACGTGACGGTGACGGTGTCGAGACAAGAGAACAGCATGTCTCGGGTGGTCGTGAGCAACATCAAGGTGCTCGCGGCGGGCACCAAGGTCGATCAGCAGCGCGCGCAGAACGGCGAGCCCATTCAGACCAACGTCGTGACGCTGCTCGTGACACCCGAGGAGGGCGAGAAGATCGCCCTCGCGTCGGTTGAGGGGCGCCTCCACTTGACGCTTCGGAATCCGCTCGACCAAGTGACGACGTCCACACCGGGTGTGCGAGTGGCTGCGCTGCTCGGGCCAGCCGAGCCACCGCCGCCGCCAAGACCCGCCAGACCCCGACCCGTGGTGGCCCCGCCGCCACCGCCGCCGCCACCGGAGCCGGTGGCCAAGATCTACACCGTCGAAGCCATTCGCGCCGCCAAACGCTCCGAGGAGGTCGTCAAGTGACCGATCGTACGATGCGCCGCTCACTGCAGCTTCTGCTCCTGGCGTGCCTGCTGACCGCCGGCTCGGCGTCGACGACGGCTCAACAGCCCGCCACGTCCACACCGGTCGCCAGCGAGCCTGCGCGCGTATCGATTACGGTCGGCCGGTCGACCGTCCTCCCGACCGATTTCGACATCACCCGCATTGCGATCACCAACCCCGCCGTGGCAGATGCCGTGGTCGTGCAGCCGCGAGAGATCTTGATTGACGGCAAGGGTCCGGGCACCGTCAGCCTCATCGTCTGGGGGGTCGGTGGACGACGCGAACAGTTTGACGTGATCGTCGATCAGGGGACACTGGCCCTCGAGCAGCAGCTGCATCTGCTCTTCCCCGGCGAAGACATCAGCGTGACCGCCAACGACGAAGCGGTCGTTCTTCACGGTCGGGTCAGCTCCAATGAAGTGGCGCTGCGGGCGGCGGAGATCGCCGCGGCCGCTTCGTCGAAGACGAAGCTCATCAACATGCTCGAGCTGCCCGGGGGCAGTGACAGCCAGCAAGTGATGCTGCAGGTACGCGTCGCCGAAGTGAATCGCCGAGCGCTGACCGAGGCGGGGCTCTCGCTCTTCGCGGACGCCCGCAAGTTCGTCGGCCGCACAACGACACAGCAGTTTGCAGCGCCCGAGTTCGACCAGCAGGACGGTGAGATCGGCTCGCTGGTCTTCGCGGACTACTTGAATCTGTTCTTCTTCCACCGATCCGAGGGCATCGGCGGCGTGTTGCGGGCGCTCCAGGCGACGGGGTACTTCCAGACGTTGGCGGAGCCGAACCTCATCGCCTACAACAACCAGGAAGCCAGCTTCCTGGCGGGCGGCGAGTTCCCCATCCCCGTCGTCCAGGGAGCGACCGGTCAGGTTACCATCGTCTTCAAAGAGTTCGGGGTGAAGCTGAACTTCCTCCCGCGCATCGCCGGAGACACCATCCGGCTCAAGGTGCGACCTGAGGTAAGCGCCCTCGACTTCAACAACGGCATCACGCTGTCGGGCTTCCGCATCCCTGCGCTCACGACCAGGCGCGCCGAGACCGACGTCGAGCTCCGCGACGGGCAGTCGTTCGCGGTCGCGGGCCTGCTGAACAACATGGCCCAGAACGATGCGGCGGCGGTGCCGATCTTGAGCAAACTGCCGATTGTCGGTCCGCTCTTCCGCTCGAAAGCCGACCGCGCCGAGCAGACGGAGCTCATGATTCTGGTGACCCCGCGGCTCGTCCGCGCCCTCGATCCTGACGAGGTCCCGCCGCTGCCGACGCAGGCGGGATCGTTTCTGCAGCCGCCGGGTCGTGGCTCGAAGAACGATCCCGGGGCCGAGGGCCCGGTCGTGGAGCCGCCCAGCCCCGGTCGGAGAAAGTAGGTGCGTATGAGCTTCGAGGGTCGTATCCGGCACGAGCACGGCGCGGTCCTAGTTCACGTCGTCGGCGTCATGTTCGCCCTCATCGTGATCACCGCGCTGGTCTTCGACTACGGCGTTCAGCTCCTGGGTCGCCGTCAGATACAGAACGCCGCTGACGCCGCCGCGCTCGCGGCCGCGTCGTCGCTGGCCTTCGTCGATGCCGGCAACGTGCCGCTGGCGCAGAACGCCGGCGTCGCGGCCGCGACGCAGAACCTCGTCTGGGGACAGCCTTCAACCATCACGACCGGTGATATCACCGTCGTCGGCTGTCCGCCCCCGAATACCACCGGCACCTGCGTACGAGCCAACGCGTTTCGGAACAGTGCCACAGGCAGCCCGCTGCCCACGTACTTCGCGGGCCTGATTGGCGTCGCCGATCAGGATGTCCGCGCCACGGCCACCGCCCGCATCCTGGCAGGAATGTCCGCCACCTGCGTCAAGCCCTGGGCCATCCCGGATAAGTGGTTGGAAGTGCAGACGCCGGCCTGGGATCCGACTGATACATTTGAAGCGTATATCCAGAATGGTCGCGGAAGGGGTAACCCGCTGCCGAATCCTGACGTGTACACGGCGCCTTCGGGGTCCAGCCCAGGGACGGGCTTTCGCCTGCCCGCCGACTACGGGTGGGAAATGACGCTGAAGGACGGAAATCCCGCACAGGCGATCGCGCCTGGTTGGTTCTTCCCGGTCGTGATTGACCCCAATCAACCGCCAGGTGGCGCACGGTATCGGGCCGCGATCGAGGGCTGCGCCTCCCCGACGATTGGACCGGGGACGATCCTCCAGACGGAGCCGGGCAACATGATTGGGCCCACTCGCCAGGGGGTCGAGGCGCTCATCGCACAAGATCCGGGTGCCGATTGGACCGGGTCGGGCCTCTCCGGTCACATTGTTGGTGGATGCATGCAGGCGGGCACCTGCACCCTGAGTCCCCGTGTGGTCGCGATTCCGGTGTTCAACGTGGACCTGTACGATCAGGGTCGGGCCAGCGGGCGGATTGACATCACCGTGACCAACATCCTTGGCTTCTTCATCGACCGCATGCAGGGGAACGATGTCATCGGGTACCTGGTGCCCCTGCCCGCGCTGGCGCCCGGAGGTCCGACGGGACCTGGCGCCTTCGTCTTCACGGTGGTCCTCGTTCGATGAGCACTCGGCTCGCCGGTCAGGTCGTCGCCATCTTCAGCGTCGAGGATCGTGAGCTCGCGCGTACCGTGAGCACGATGGGCGCGCGGGTGCTGTCGATGCCGCTGGCCGAGCTGGCGACCTTCTCGGCCGGCGGGCGCGCACTCGACCTCGCGATTGTCGACGTTCGCGACGAGCCACGGCTCCCCGGGCAGGTCGGCACGTTTCGGCGGCGACACCCGAGTACGTCGATCGTGCTGGTGACGGCGACGCTCGATCCGACGTTGATGCTGGATGCGATGCGCGCTGGCATCACCGAATGCGTCACAGAGCCGATCACGCCCACGAGCCTCGAGGCCTCGATCGTGCGGCTGATGGCGCAGCGCGTGCCGGATACCCAGGGCGAGCTCTTCGTCTTCGTCGGGGCCAAGGGCGGCATCGGGACGACCACCGTGGCCGTCAACGTCGCCACGGCTCTTGCGCAAGCTCGCCATCGGACGCTCTTCATTGATCTCCACGTCGCGTACGGTGATGCCGCCGTCTTCCTCGGCGCCGAGCCCAAGTTCACGGCCATCGATGCGCTCGACAACATCCATCGGCTGGATGAGGCGCTCTTCAAGACGCTCGTGACCTCGACCAAGAGCGGCGTCGACCTCCTCGCGTCGTCGAGTCAGGGCACGGCCTGGAACGTCGACGCGCAGCGGATCCGCCGGCTGATCGACTTCGCCTTGGACCATTACCGGTACGTGATCATCGACTGCCCGCGCTCCGACACGACCATCCTGGACGCGCTCGAGGCGGCCACGCGGATTGTCCTGGTGGCGAACCAGGAGCTCGCCACCCTGCGCAGCGCAAGCCGCATCGCGGCGATGCTGCGCCAGCGGTATCGCACCGAGCGGGTCATGGTCGTGGTGAGCCGGTTCGATCAGGCCTCGGAGATTGGCCACACCGACGTCGAGCGAGTCGTGGGCAGCTCGGTCAAGCACGTGATGCCGAGCGACTATCGTTCGTCGCTCGAGGCGCTCAACCAAGGCATGCCACTCGTTCTGAAGAATCACTCGCGCCTGGCGGCGTCACTCGAATCACTGGCACACGAGCTTGGTGGCATGGCTCCTCCCCCCGCGACACCCAAGAGCACGGGGCTCCTCGGTCGGTTGACGGGCAAACGCTAACGACGGATTGAGACGGACACCTTCATGAGCTCTTCGCCGATCTTCGACATGCGTCCTGCGGGTGATACCCGCCACCACGAGTATCAAGAGATCAAGAGCCGCGTCCATCAGGAGCTCTTGAGCCGCCTGAACCTCGAGCGTCTCTCGAAGATGAGCCGGGCCGATGCGGAGCCGGAGCTGCGTAATCTCATCGTCTCGATGCTCGACCGGGAGGGCGCGACCACGCCGCTCAGGCTCTACGAGCGCGAGACGCTGCTCGGCGACGTGCTCAACGAGCTGTTTGGCCTCGGTCCGCTCGAAGTGCTCTTGCATGACCCGAGCGTGTCGGACATCTTGGTCAATCGCTTCGATCAGATCTACGTCGAGCGCGAAGGCCGGCTGGAGCCCACGGAGCTCGTCTTCAAGGACGACAAGCATCTCTTCCGCATCATCGAGCGCATCGTGTCGACGGTGGGTCGCCGCGTCGACGAATCGAGCCCCATGGTGGACGCGCGGCTGGCGGACGGCTCGCGCGTCAACGCGGTCATCCCGCCCCTCGCGCTCGATGGTCCCGTCCTGTCGATCCGCCGGTTCCGCACCGACCGGTTGGGCGCCCAGGACCTCGTCGATCGCGAGACGCTGACCCAGCCGATGCTCGAGTTCCTGAAGGCCGCCGTGAGCTGCCGATTGAACATCCTCATCTCGGGCGGCACGGGAGCCGGCAAGACGACGCTCCTCAACGTGCTGTCCGGCTTCATCTCCGAGCGGGAGCGCATCGTCACGATCGAAGATGCCGCCGAGCTGATGCTGCGCCAGCGGCATGTGGTCCGGCTCGAAACACGGCCGGCCAATATCGAAGGTCAGGGCGCGGTCAAACAGCGGCAGCTCGTCATCAATGCGCTCCGTATGCGCCCCGATCGCATCATCGTGGGGGAGGTCCGCGGCGAAGAGGCGCTCGACATGCTGCAGGCGATGAACACGGGGCATGACGGCAGCTTGACGACCATTCACGCGAATGGAACGCGCGATGCGCTCTATCGTCTCGATACGATGGTCGCGATGACGAACCTGAACATCCCCGAGCGTGCCGTCAAACAGCAGATCTCGTCGGCCATCAACGTCGTGGTGCAGCTCAACCGCCTGGCGGACGGCACGCGAAAGGTCACAGCGATCACGGAGATCGCCGGCATGGAACAGGATGCCGTCACCATGCAGGACATCTTCGTGTTCGAAAAGCTGGGCATCGGCGAATCGGGGAAGGTCAAGGGCTCGTTCCGTGCGACCGGCATTCGGCCGAAGTGCGCCCAGACCATCGCCGCGTCTGGCGTCCAGCTCCCGCGCCAGATGTTCGAGCACCTGCAGGTGGTGGCCTAGGAGGCGGGCGATGTGGCTGGTTCCTGTTACCTTCGCGCTCGCGCTCGCAATCGTGTACGGCGCGTACTGGGCCCTTGTCATCCGGCCTGAGCAGCAGTCGCGGCAGGCTGTCGCGCGCCGGCTCGGGCGCAGCTCGACCACCGAGGACGTGCGCGTCGATCTGCTCAGGGACCGCAAGCGACTCAGCGCCATTCCGGCCCTCGAGAAGACGTTCGAACGTGCGGGACTCGGCACGAGCCGGTTGCAAGCGCTGTTGGACGCCGCCGACGTCAACATGACCATGGGGCGCTTCCTCCTGACGAGCGCGCTCGCGGGCGCCGTGACTTACGCGGTCATCTTCTACTTCACCAATCAAATGGGCCTCGCCTTCGCGCTGGGGCTGGTGGCGGCCGGTGTCCCGTACGCGATCGTGAGCCGTAAGCGGACGAAACGCTTGCGCTCGTTCGAGGAACAGTTTCCAGAAGCCATTGACTTGATCGCGCGAGCGATGCGCGCTGGGCATGGGCTGTCGGCCGGTCTGGGGATGGTCGCCGATGAGATCGGACCGCCGGTCGGACGCGAGTTCCGCTTGCTCTACGACTGGCAGAACTACGGCATGTCCCTGCCTGAAGCGCTCCAGCGTTTCGCCCAGCGCCAGCCCCTCATGGACGCGCGGTTCTTCGTGACCGCCGTGCTCACGCAGCGCGAAGCGGGCGGCAACCTCAGCGAGGTCTTGGACAATCTGAGTCGCGTGATCCGCGAGCGATTTCGCGTGAAGCGCCAGATTCGCGTGCTGTCGGCACACGGCCGCATGACCGCGTTGGTGCTCTCGGGGCTTCCCCCCGTCCTCGCGCTCTTCTTCCTCGTGACGACCCCGGAGTACATGGCGGAACTCACGACCGACGCCCTCGGCGTGCGGATGGTGATCGCGGCGATCGTCCTGCAGGTCATCGGGATGCTCATCATTCGGAAACTCGTCGACATCGAGTACTGACATGGACCAGAACCTCTGGCTTCCGCTCGCCGGACTGTTCCTCTCGGTTGCCCTCGCAACGGGCATGGTGGCCGCCTATCTGCTGCGCCGCACGAATCCCGTCGAGCGACGGTTGCGGGAGTTCCAGACCGTCGGCGCCCAGCCCGTTCGGCTGAGCGATCTCGATCTCACGCAAGGCTCGTACGGCAGTCTGGAGAGACTCTCCACGATGCTGCCCAAGTCGCTGAAGCAGATGTCGAAAGTACAGCGGCGTCTGTCGAGCGCGGGCATCGAGCGGCGCGAGGCCGCGGTCCTCTACGTCCTCGCAGAAATCGCACTTCCAATCGTCTTCGGCTTCGCCACGCTCATCGCGCTTGGCTCGTCGAGCCTCTTACCCGCGCTCTTCGCGGCCGCGATCGGCTATCTGCTCCCTGGGCTCTGGCTCGGACAACGAACGGCGACTCGGAAGAAGCAGATCCAGAACGGCCTTCCGGATGCGCTCGACTTGCTCCTCGTGAGCGTCGAAGCGGGGTCCGGCCTCGACCAGTCGATGATGAAGGTCGGCCACGAACTCGAGCATTCGTATCCCGCGCTCGCGAACGAATTCCGGATCATCGTGAGCGAGATCCGCGCCGGCCGGCCTCGGGCCGAAGCCCTCCGCGCGTTCTTTGAGCGCACGAAAGTCGAGGACGTGCGGTCACTCGTTGACGACGATGATCCAGACGGACAAGTTCGGCACGAGCATCGGACAGGCGCTGCGGACGCTCGCCGATACGGCTCGCGTGAAACGGCGACAGCGCGCTGAAGAGAAGGCCCAGAAGCTCGGGGTCAAGCTCGTGTTCCCACTCGCGTTGTGTCTCTTTCCGGCAATGTACGTCGTCGTGCTCGGACCCGCCACGCTGCGCATCATGCGGATGCTTGGGTCGCAGCTGGGACGGTAGCGTGTTAGGTCAAACATAGATAGAAGGAGCGAACCCCATGCTGAGTTCCGTATCGACGCAGACCATCTTGTGGGCGCTAGCGGCGGTCCTGCTCGTCGCCTACCTGGCCAAGCGGCGCGCCCGCTTGAGCCGGGAGGAATAGGCAGCAGGGAGACGAGAATGAAAAGGTGCGGAGGCGCGTGGTCGGCGACAGAGCTCGTATGACTGGGTTGGGACCCATGACGAGGCTGGCGCTGACGGCACTCGTTCTCGGCTGTGCGACGCACAGACCGGCGAAGGTGTCGAATCCGTTCATTCGGCAAGGGAAGCCGACCGTCGACTTCGGCGGTCCGGCTCCTTCGGCGAGCACGGAATCGTTTGTCGCGCAGCTGCGCAAGCTCGCCGCGGAGGCGCGGCCCAGGGCGAAGTCCAGCAGCCCCGACGTCGCCGAGACCCGCGACCCGGCGCTGCGAGACAAGCTCGCGGTCCTTCGCGCCACGCCGACGGCGCAACACCACCGCGACGTGGCCCTCGAATACCGGCGCCTTGGCATCTTGGACGCGGCGTATTCGCACCTCTCGACAGCGATTCGCCTCAACCCGAAGGACGCGGCGGCCTACGACCTTCGCGCTCGCATCTGGCGAGCCTGGGGTCTGCCGCAACTGGGGCTCCGGGATGCCCGCAAGGCCGTGGACCTGGCGCCACAGTCGGCCACGGCGTGGAACACGCTGGGGCTCATCCTCGAGGGCAGCGGCAACCTGAACCAGGGTATCCAGGCCTATCTCCGCTCGGCGGTTCTCGATGGAGACGCCGGGTACGCGTGGATCAATCTCTGCCGTCTGTGGACGACACAACCCGACCCGACGTCGGCCGTCCAGGCGTGCCGACGCGCCCTCTCCCTCGAGCCAACGCACCGTCAAGCGAGCCTGAATCTCCAGCGTGCGGAGCAACTGCTCGCGCCGCCTCCAGGGCCCGCGATCGCCGCGCAGGTAGCCGCCTACGCACACACCGACTCGGGCGCAGCGGACGAGCGTACCCCGTTGCCGTCGCGACCGTTTTCGCTCGATTCACGCCGCGCCCCAAAGCGCGGCTCGGCCGTTCATCGATAGGGTCAGAGGTCTGAGTTCCCATGGTGGCTGCCAATCCGCAGAGGATTCTTCCGCACCCGACGGCGCCCACGTCGATGGAGGACGCTGGGCTCACTAAAGACACGCTGCTCCAGCTTGCGCTGAAGACGCTGCACTTCGCCGGTGAGCTCTCGGGAAACCAACTGGCGGAGCGGCTCGGCGTACCGTTCGCCGTCGTCGAGCCCGCGCTCGATCTGATCAAAGCGCAGCACCACTGCGAGATCGTCGGCGGGGCTCTGCTCGGCGGGTCGTCCTTCCGCTACCGCATCACGGACGCGGGCCGCACGCGGGCGGCGCTCTTCCTCGAGCATAGCGAGTACGTCGGTGTCGCGCCCGTTCCAGTCTCCCAGTATCAGGACTACATGCGCCTGTTCCGGGACGCAACGCCGCGGTCAGCCACGCCCGATCGCGTCCGCGAGGCGTTCTCGGAGCTCGTGCTGAGCGACCGGGTGCTTGACCAGCTGGGCCCCGCCATCAACGCGCAGCGGTCGATGTTCATCTACGGTCCCCCGGGAAACGGCAAGAGCCTGATGACGCAGCGCATTCGCGAGCTGCTCGACGGCGACATCGCCATTCCGCACGCGCTCGAAGTCGAGGGGCAGATCGTCCGCATCTTCGATCCGGTGCTCCATGAAGAGCTGCCGCTCCCTGAGTCACCCGACGGCATCGACGTGGGCACCAAGCCGGATCGTCGGTGGGTCCGCTGCCGTCGTCCGCTCGTGACGGTCGGCGGCGAGCTCACGCTCGACGCGCTCGACCTCGCCTACGGCTCGAGCAGCGGGTACTACCGTGCGCCGGTCCAAGTCGCCGCCAACGGCGGCGTCCTGGTGATCGACGACTTCGGCCGGCAGAAGTGCTCTCCGCAGGAGCTCCTGAACCGCTGGATCGGCCCTCTCGAGACGCGCATCGACTATCTCGTGCTGAAGTCGGGGCAGCGCATCGATCTCCCCTTCCAGGTGCTGGTGGTCTTCGCCACCAACATTCGCCCGAGCGAGCTGGTCGACGAAGCGTTCCTGCGACGTATTCATTTCAAGGTCTTCGCCGAGAGCCCGACGGTCACGGACTTCCTCCGCATCTTCGAGCGCTACTGCGCCCGGTGCAGGATCGAGTTCGACCCGGCGCTCGTCGAGGATCTTCTGCAGCAGTACTACCACCCGCGACAGCTCCCCCTGCGCGGCTGCCACCCCCGCGATCTCATCGATCAGGCGCTGTCGATGGCCGACTATCTCGGCCAGCCTCGGCGGCTGACCAAGGAGCTGCTGCGATCGGCGTGCCTCAGTTATTTCGTCGACGACCGCGAGCCGCTCACCGAGTACGTCTGAGCACCGTGCGCGCGTCCCTGGCGCCCAGGCCGGTCTGGCGTACCGTCGCCGTGCGAGCGGCCGTCGCCGCCGTGCTCGCGCTCGCCTCGCTGAGGCCGGCGTGGGCCGAAGAGGCGCTGGGGGTGCGCATCACCTCGCCGCTTGGCCGCACCGGCAGCTACGGCGCGATTCGCGTTGTCGCCCAGGTGCGGGGCCTGCCCGAGACCTTGCCTGCGCCGCCGACCGTGAAGTTCTTCGCCGACAAGATGCCCATCGGCGAAGACGCCGACGGCCCGCCGTACGCCGTCGAGTGGGTCGACGAGAACCCGTTCGAGCGTCGCGAGTTGTCGGTTGAAGTCACCGACGCCGACGGTCGCCAGGCGGCGAGCTCGATCGTGCTCCAGCCGTTCGAGATCACGGAGGTCACCGAGATCTCGAGCGTGCTCCTCGAGGCCACCGTCGAGGACGTGAAGGGGCGCCGCGTCAACAGCCTCACAGAGCGCTCGTTCGAGCTGCGGGAGAACGATGTTCTCCAGAAGCTCGACCTGGTTCGCTCCGAAGAGCTGCCCGCCACCTATCTGCTGCTGCTCGACGCCAGCCAGAGCATGTCGCGCCGCATCGATTTCGTGCGCGAGGCGGCGCGCCGGCTCATCGCCTTCATCAGACCGGAAGACCGGATTCTGGTCGTCCCGTTCACAAAGACGCTCGGCGCCGTCACGGGCCCCACGAACGACAAGAGCACTGTCGTCGAAGCGATCAGCGCCGTGCGGTCGGCTGGTGGCACGGCGATCATCGACAGCCTGGTGCAGGCAGCAAAGATCATCAGCGACGCGCCAGGCAGGCACGCGGTCGTGCTGATGACCGACGGCTACGACGAGCACAGTGAGCATGCCGAGCGAGAGGCGCTCGAAGCCCTCAAGCGGGCTCAGGCCACGACGTATGTGGTGGGCATCGGCGGCGTGGCAGGTGTCTCGATTCGCGGCGAGCGGTTCCTGAAGGACCTCGCGAAGCAGACGAGCGGTCAGGCGTTCTTCCCTATCCGCGACAGCGAGCTGCCGGCGATCCACGACCAGATTTCGACCGACGTCCGGCAGCGGTACCTGCTGACCTATACACCCAGCGATCAGAAACGGGACGGCACGTGGCGGACCATTAGCCTGAAGGTTATCGACGACTCGTGGAAGATCCGCACACGCCCAGGATACTTCGCGCCGTCACCGCCGCCAGTGCGGCCCGTCATCGAGTTCACGATCACCGATACGAACAATCGGTACCTGGACATCAGCTCCGACGATCTCGTGGTGGTCGAGGACGGGGTCACACAGCAGGTGGAGTCGTTCCAAGAGGCCCTCGCTCCCCTCTCGATCGTCCTCACCTTGGACGCAAGCGGCAGCATGCGCCGCGTGGTCGACACGGTGAAGGACGCGGCTCACCGGTTCGTGAAGGGACTGCAACCGAATGACGGCCTGGGCGTCATCCTCTTCGCCGACCAGCCGTCCATCGCGCAGGACCTGACCAAGGATCGGGACGAAGCCGCAGCAGCCATCGAGCAGTACGCATCACGAGGCGGCACGGCGCTCTGGGACGCCCTCGCGCTCGGCTTCGAACGCCTCCGGCGCGTGGAAGGAAGACGGGCGCTGGTCGTGCTGACGGATGGTCGAGACGAGAACGATGCCGGCACGGCGCCCGGGAGCTTGCGGTCGTTCGATGAGGTGCTACGGCTCGCGCAAGAAATCGACGTGACCGTGTTCACGATCGGCTTGGGACCCAATGTCGATACGACCCGGCTCGAGTCGCTATCGCGGACAACCGGCGGCCTCTCGCTGTTCCCAACCGAGGCGACGGCTCTCGATGGAGAGTACGCTCGCATCGTCGAAAACCTCAGACGCAGGTACATCCTGTCGTATACGTCGACCAACGCGGCGCGCGATGGGAAGTGGCGTGCCGTCGACATCAAGAGCCACGCGCCCCACACCGTGGTCCGCAGCCGTGGCGGCTACTTCGCCCCAGAGGATGGAGGCAACAAATGAGGACGTCAGGCGCCGATCAGGACACGGTGCTCTTCGCGATTCCGGTCGTCGTCTTCTTGATCGTCGCCGTGTACCAGCTCGGCGGCATCGAGCACACGGTCCGACTGACCAACGACACGGTGGTCGGCGCGCTCCAGTGGCTCGGCAGACTGCTGTAGCGTCTCAGCCGGCAAGCCGGCGTAAGCCGAGCAGAAGGCCGATTGTCGCGATCAGCCACGACGCCGGAACGGCGACCAGCTGCGGTTCCCGCTTGTGACGGGCCCCGAGAATCAGAGCACCAGCCGCAGCGGTCGCAAGCTGCCCGAGCCCCACGCCAGCCGTCAGCGCGAGCGACGTCCAGAACCAAGCCACGTCACCCTCCGGGGATGGCCCGCGCCACGCCGCTGATCCCAAACCATCGACCAGTCCAATGGCGGCGAGACCATATGGCCCCAAGGGGCTTGGCGGGGACGTCAAGACCGTGCGAGCCGCCATCCACACCGCTCCCCATGTCATCGCAGTCCGGCCGAATGCCTCGGGTGGGGCGGAAACGCCTGCCTCGAAGAGACACAGACCGAGCAGGAGTCCCAGGGCGAAGCAGCCAATGGCCCGAAGAGTGGGCAGCAGCCCCCCAGTCAGCAGCAGCAGACTGAAAACGAACAAGACATGGTCCGGGCCCTTGGGCAGGACGCGCACCACTCCCTGCGACAACGCTTCCCATCCTGACCGCGTGCCCGACGATGCGTCCGCAGGTGTCGGGATGACCGGCAGCGCCGGGCTCTCCTGTCCACCCTCGAGCCAAATGGTCGACGGCTGACCGCCCCCGACCGTCGTGGCGGCCAGTGCGTATTTGGTGAACGTCAAGTCGAAGCGCCAGGTGAAGATCGTGTGTCGTGCTGGCATCTCGCCAGTGAGCTGCACTGTCACACCCAACGTATCGAGGGTCTGCTCGGGTCCAGTCGGCTCTGGATCGACACGACAGATTGGGCGGAGATCCGCTGGCGCTCCGTCGAACGCCAGCCGAGCGTGATTGGCGACCTCGGGACAGACGAGATCGAACCGCTGCTGCAGCTCGGCGAGGGATGCTACGGGTGCACCGCGCTGCTTTCGAGCCGCCTCGAGCCTGGCCAGCAGCGCCTCGGCGTCGGTCGTCAGCGTGACCAAATACGTCCCCGACGGCGCGAATGCGGCGTCGACGCGCGTCGTTCCTGCCTCGTGTCCGAGCACTCCCGGTGACAGGGCGGCGAGCCAGACACCGATGCAGGCAACTGCTGACAGGCGACCGACAGAGAGCGTCACGTTAGATACTTACGAGGCCCAGCCGGTTTCGGATGCCGGCCCCGTCTGGCTTCTCTGGCCCATGTCTCCCGACAGGTACACTGTTTGATGTTGAGCCTTCGCGCGGCGGTGTTTGCGCTCGCAACTGTGATGGTGGCAGGGGCCTGCCGCGTGGCGCCGTCCCCTGCCTCCAGACAGCGTGCCCATTTGGTCGAGCGCTCGGGGCTCGCCATGGGCTCGATCGTGCGGTTGAGTGCCTGGACCGCCGACGAGCCCACGGCGCTCCGTGCCTTCAGCGCCGTCTTCTCGGAATTCGACCGGCTCGAGAACCTGCTGAGCGTTTGGCGGCACGAGAGCGATGTCGCCCGGATCAACGCCGCGGCGGGGAGACACGCCGTCGTCGTGAGCCGCGATGTTCGACAGGTGCTGAGGGTCGCCCATCGGGTCAGTGCGTGGACCAACGGCAAGTTCGATGTGACGTTCGGCGCACTCACTGACATCTGGAAGTTCGATCACGATCAGGACAACAGAGTGCCCGACCAAGCTGCGATCGACCGGCGCCTCGGCCTCGTCGACTACACGGACATCGAAGTGGACGACGAGCGCGAGACGGTCTTCCTGAAACGTCCTGGTATGCGGGTGCACTTGGGGGGCATCGGCAAGGGGTATGCCGTCGACCGCGCGCAGGCCATCCTCCGCGAGGCGGGGCTCTGGCACTTCATGATCCAGACTGGAGGAGACCTGTACGTCGCTGGCCACCATGGCGGCAAGCCCTGGCCCCTCGGCCTGGCGGATCCCCGGAGCCCGGAGCGGATCTTTGGAAAGCTCGAGCTGAGCGATCGGACCTTCAGCACTTCCGGAGACTACGAGCGCGCGTTCCTGAAGGACGGCCGGCGGTTCCACCACCTGCTCGATCCCGACACCGGTCAACCCGCCGGACAGTGCCGCAGCGTCACGATCGTCGCAGACACTGCGATCCTGGCCGACGGCTTGTCGACGGGCGTCTTCATCATGGGACCGACCGACGGCCTCGCGCTCGTCGAGCGTCTCCCCAACGTCGAAGCCATCATCGTGACCAGTTCGAACCACGTGCTGCTATCGACCGGTCTGCAAGGCCGGTTCACGCAGCTTTCGCCACCAACAGACGGCCCGTGACGAGCCGGGGCTCTGCCCCGAACACCGCTCAGTCCATCGATGCTGAGCCAGTGGCGCCAGCCTTCCTGATCTGGATGATCCAGTGCGGGCACTTCTGCTGATCCAGGTAGAGCCGCTCGCAGTCGTCGCACCGGACACACTCCGACTTGATGATCGTCGGGCCTCGGATGGCACCCCACTCACAGGTCTTCTCGCAGATCTTGCAGCTCTTGCACTCCGACCACCGCTTGATTCGGAAGATCGTCAAGCTCGAGAGGATGCCCAATAGCGCTCCGACCGGGCAGAGAAACCTGCAGTAGAGATTGCGAACCACGACCGTCGCGAGAAGGAGGAGGCCCAGGGCAATCCAGAGGCTGGCCTGTTCCGAGAGACCAAACATCCAAAACGGCTCTACGAAGCGATACACGCGAATGTTCCTGGTGACGGCGTAGTACGCCACGACCGCCGCAAGAAGGCCGTACTTGAGCCACGCCGCTCGCCGCTCGAGCCATTTCGGCGGCTCTCGTCTGAGCGCCGTCGGGAGCACCGCATCCATGAGCTGCGTGAGCGCGCCGAAGGCACAGATGCGCCCACAGTACAACCGGCCCCACAGCACGGTCGAGACCACCGTGAATCCGGCAAACACATACCACGCGAGGTTGTGCCTGACCGGTGGAAGGTTCCAATCGAGCAGCGCGAAGACGTTCGTGACCGAGATCAGGAGGCTCTTCGAGAAACCCAGGTAGACGACCGCGATCACGAGCGTGACGTACTTCCACCGTTCGCTCTTCCGGAAGAACCCGATGAGTGCAAGCGCAAGGAAGCCGGCCACGAGGCCGATGTCGAGTGCCTGGGCGGCGATCACTGCTCCCCATGTCTCAGTGTTTTCTTCGTCCGCGAAGCCCCACCCATCGTCAGGGGCAGGTCCCCCGGCTGGCTGCCACGCGCGGAACGCGACTCGACCGAGCCCATCCCCACGGGGGAGGAGCGGGTCAGTTGATCCGTTATGAGGTTCAGCGGGCACGGAGGCTCGCAGACTGACCGAGCGCCACTCGGACGCCACGATCCGTCCATCAAGCGCGCCGAGCAATGACAGAAGCAGCGCGAGGCGCAGAGCGCTCCGAACGCCTCTCGGCGTCACCGTGTGGCGCTTACTGTTGCGGGAGGGAGTCACGGTGTGGGTGACTGGACAAGCGATTATCCGAGTCCGGCGACACCGCGGTCAAGCAAGCCAGTCGGCATGCCTGTGGCGCCGCGAGAAAGGTGTGTTGTCGACTCGCGACTCGGCGCATAAGATGCGCCTACCATGGACTTGACCGGCACCTACACCTTCAACGCTCCGGTGTCGACCGTCTGGTCGCTCTTGAACGATCCGGACGTGATTGCGTCCTGTCTCCCCGGATGCGACAAGCTGGAGCCCCTCGGCGATGACCGCTACAGGGCCTCGCTCTCGGTCGCCGTCGCCGCTATCGGCGGCCGGTACAACGGAACGGTTGCACTCCTGGACAAGGATGCGCCGCGCGGCTATCGCATGATGGTCGACGGTTCGGGTGGCACAGGCTTCGTCAAAGGCGAGGCGCGCATCTCATTCGCTGAAACGGAAGGTGCCACCACCGTCTCCGTGATCGGCTCAGCGCAGGTCGGCGGGCTGATTGCGCGTGTCGGACAGCGGCTGCTCGGCTCGGTCTCGCAGATGATGATGGACCGCTTTTTCGACTGCCTTCGGCAGAAGGCCGAGGCGCGCGTCTGACGAGTCGGGCTCCGCCCCGAGCCCCGGCTCACGCGCGCACGGGGACTCGACGCCGCTCCTTCGTGAGCGCGGCGCCCGTGCCGCCGCTGCCGCCGTCACAAGCACGAGATTCTCGTGCTGCGCGGGCATCACGGCCACACGCTCACGGATTCCGAGCCGGATAGGCCTCGAGGGCACGCTGCACCATGCGGAATCGCCCACCCGTTTCGCTCGCATGCGCCAAGGCCCCCTCTTCGGCAGCAGGGAGTCCGAAGTCTCGCATCAGGGCGGCCCACCGAATCCACTGCTGTGCCCGGATGTCCGGGTGGGCGTCGAGATCGGCTGGCACGAGCCGTTCGAGGTCGACGACGAAGCGTTTCGCGAGCTCCGGATTCTGTTCGCGTGACACGACGACGAGCGCCATCGTGTCCGCGTAGACCAGCGCCCAGTCCGGTGAGGAGGTCAGCCTCCGCGCGATGGCGCGCGTCCAGGGAAACGCCGTTTCCAGATAGAGCCATCCGGGCTTGTGAGTCGCCAGGATCCGATCGAACACCGGCGGTTGCCGAACGGCGTCGAGCGCCTCCAACAGGAACGCGCGCGGGTAGCTCTCGAACCTGGGATCGGCAAAGACCTTCACCTGCGGAAAGAGCTCCCACACAAGCGCATTGCCCGAGTAGTCCGTAAGGTTCACCAGAGGACCCTTCGGCGTGTTCACGCGCAGCCACGCCATCACCGACTCTGGCCACGCCCCGAGCGCCTTCCCCACGCCGAACTGCGATCCACCCAGCATTCGAGCGCGCACAATCCAACGCTCATTCAGGATGAAGGCGCCAATCGTGCACGTTGCGACGATGGCGGCGAAACGCCAGCTGAACAGCGGGCTCGGGTGCGAACGTTCCCCTCCGGAGCGTACTGGCGAGATCCGGAGCGAACGAGCGTAACTCCCGACACCTGCCAGAACGAGGAAGACGACGCCCCGAATCGCAGCCAGCGTCAACGCAATCGACAGGACGAAGAACCCAAGCTCGAAGAGGAAGAACCGACCGCGTCGCTTCACGAAGCCCGCAACGCCGGCGCCCAGACCAATCGCCGAGAAGATCATGTCGTATCCGCTGGTCCAGACCGACGCGAACTCGGCGATGTGCTTCCGGTGGTGCGACAAGCTCCCGAAGGTGTGCGCAGGTCCCTTCACGATCTCCCAGCCGAGCGGGGTTCCCAAACAGGCCAACACGGCACCGAGGCACCCCAGCGTGATCGGCAACAGGGGCAAGGGCTCGGTGTCGGCGAACAGACGACCAAACGGCAGTGCCGTGCCCGTTCGACCGCCCCAACGGCGCCACGCCACCTCCACCCAGAAGACCCCGAGAATGACCAAGCCAATCAGGTACAGCTGGTGAACGTTGACGAAGCACCACTGCCAGACGACGAGAAGCCCCGAAGCCAGCCAGGGACGGCGGCGATAGGCATCGAGCGTGATGAGGATCGCGAGAAGGCACAACAAGGTTCCGATATCGGGTCTGAGCGTCATCCGTCGCTGCAGGCCAAGCAGCATGATCATCCACACCAGCGGATGCGTGACAGCCTTGCGGAAGCCACCGCACCAGTGGATGGTCAGAGCGAAAATCGCCGTCCACGCCACGAGATGGAACACACTGAGGCCGACCCAACCCCAGTGCTGGAAGATGGAGAACAGCGCCCACTGGTAGAGGGCGTACTGCTGGTAGACCGGATAGTCGGGGTGCGTGTACGAGAAGGTGTTCTTGGTGATCCACTGACCTGTTCGGAACGCCTCACGAGCCGAAGCGAGCTGGACGGGCACGTCGGTCAGCTCGATGCGAATGAGCGCGAGTGAGAGGAGCGTGGCCAGAATGACGAGCCACGCCGTAACGTCGAGAGGCGAGCGCTCTCGAGACGGAAGGGCTGCTGAATGCGCCGGTCCTCGGCTCTCCCAGGTACCTTCTGCTTCAGCCGGATGACTGATCGCCAGTGGTCCGCTCACAGCTCTCCCACTCGCCTGATCCTATCGGTCGCTGGCCGGATGAGAAACAGCGCACCGAAATGACGTCTGGCACGCGTCATCCTCGCATCGGGCGCCGCAGACGACCGATGCCTTCACGCGGCACGGCGTCTCGCGGCTCGCCGTGGCGGCAACGCACTCAAGCGCTCCGCCAGCGCCTCCAGACTCACGAGATTGTGAACCGGCAGAAAATCATCCACGAACGGCAATCCCGCTTGCATGCCGCGCGTCAGCGGCTGATAGGATGCCGAGCCGAGCAAGGGGTTCAGCCAGATCAACCGGTAACTGCGCCGCGCAAGCTGCTCCATCTCGCGCGACAGCACCTCCGGCTCCCCGCGATCCCAGCCGTCGGAAATGAGCAGCACCACGGGACCGCGCCCCGTGACGCGGCGGGCCCACTCGATGTTGAACGTCCGCAGCGCTGCGCCGATCCGGGTCCCGCTCCCCCAATCCTCGGTCTTCGCCAGAGTCCTCTGCACGGCATCGTCGACGCCCCGCCGTCCGAGCTCGCGAGTGACGCGCGTGAGCCTGGTCGCGAAGAGGAACACCTCGACGCGCGCGTGCCTCTGCGCGAGACCGTGCGCGAAGTGCAGCAGGACGCGTGCATAGCGCTCCATCGAGCCGCTCACGTCGCACAGCAGGATGACCGGCCGACGACGCCACCGCCGCTCGCGAGCCGGAACCACCAGCGGCTCGCCCCCAAACCGCATCGTGCGCCGGAGCAGCGCACGAAGGTCGGCCGTCTCATCACCACCCGACCGCCAACGCCGCGTGCGCCTGCGGCCAGGCTCCCAGGCAAGCGTTTCGAGCGCCGACTTGGCCGCGCGCATCTCTTCCTCGGTGTATTCCGCGAAGTCCTTCCGCCGATGAACTTCTTTGGCTCCGTAGCTGAGTGGCGCCACACGCTCGACGGTCTCCTGGCCTTCGGGAGACGCCGCCGCAGGGCGCGGGCTGACGTCGAACACCTCGCGCTCGGGGGGACCGATGCGCCGCCGCTCGCCCATCGCCCGCAGGTCCGTCGGCGACCACTCGCCCGAAGGCTTCCGCCAGAACATCAGAAACGCCTGATCGAACAGCTCGAGATCCGACCGGCGGTGCACGAGCAGCGCGCGAAGCGTGAAATAGAAGTCCGACCGCCGTCCGATCTGGACGTGCTCCAGGGCCAGCGCCACGTCGAGCATGCCGCCAGCGGGTACCTGCAGGCCGATCGCGCGCAACAACTCGCCGAAGTGCAGTAGATTTCGAACGAGCGTGCTCACGTGCGCGACGTCCGGGCCCCTGTCGCAGAGGCTCGGTGAAGGATGTCCACGACCCTCTCGCCGCGGACGGCCTGCAGATCCTCGCGGTTCTTGAGCAACACGCCAAGCGTCCGGTCGATGGTCTCGGCATCGAGCTCGACGACGTCGAGGGCGACGAGTGAGGCGACCCAGTCGAGACTCTCCGAGATCCCCACGGCTTTGTAGAGCTCCACCTGACGCAGCTCCTGCACGAAGGCCGTGACCTGGCCGGCCAGCCGCGCCGAAATACCGGGCACCTTCGTTGTGACGATCCGCAGCTCCTTCTCGAAGTCTGGAAAGTCAATCCAGTGGTAGAGGCAGCGCCGCTTGAGTGCGTCGTGCACCTCGCGGGTGCGGTTCGACGTGATGATGACGACGGGTGGGGTCTCGGCTTTGATCGTTCCGAGCTCGGGAATGGTGATCTGATAGTCGCCCAGCACCTCGAGGAGGAACCCTTCGAACTCGTCGTCGGCTCGGTCGAGCTCGTCGATGAGCAGCACTGGCGGCACCCGACCACGAGCGGTAATCGCCTTGAGCAACGGGCGCTCGATGAGAAACGCCTCGCTGAACAGGTCGCGCGTCATCGCCTGGCGATCGACCTCCCCGGTGGTTTCTCGGAGTCGAATCTCGAGCAGCTGCCGCGCATAGTTCCACTCGTAGACGGCGTGGCTGACATCGAGCCCTTCGTAGCACTGGAGCCGGATCAAATCGGCCCCGAGCCCCGACGCCAAGACGCGGGCGACCTCGGTCTTGCCAACGCCTGCCTCCCCTTCGAGCAGAAGCGGTCGACGCAGCGTGAGCGCCAGATAGACGGCCGTCGACAGGCCACGGTCGCTCACGTAGAGCTGCCGCTCGAGGAGCGCCTGCAGGGCGTCAATCGACTCGACCGCGGCGGCCATTGGCACAGGAGCGAGCAACCGTGCGGCTAGCGTGCACGCGCTGCGGCGGAAGCGAGCGCGCGACGGACGTACACAGGCGCCACGGATCGGCGGTAATCCGCCGAGGCATAGAGGTCGCCCAGGATGTCGGTCCCTAGATCGGCGCCGGTCTGGCGCGCGGCCGCCTCGAGCACGTCGGGCGACAACGCCAGCCCGATCAGCGCCTTTTCCACCGATGAGAGCCGCACGGGACGTGGCACGAGCCCACCAATCGCAACGCTGGCTCCGCTGCAGGTGCCCCCAGCCACCGTGACCACGGCCGCGACGCCGATGACGGCGTACCGTGACGCGGGATGCTCGAACTTCTGGTACGCCATCCCCTGACCCTTGGTCGCAAGCGGGAGCTCGACGGCCGTCACCACGTCATGCTCCCCGACCGCCGTCGCCATCACCCCCTGGAAGAAGGCCGACGCGGCCGTCTTTCGTGTATCGCTTCTTCCCACGATGACGAACTGCGCGCCGAGGGCAGCCAAGACCGTTGGCAGGTCCGAGGCCGGATCGGCATGAGCGACGTTGCCGCCAATCGTGCCGCGGTTCCGGACGGCCGGATCGCCGACGTGCCCGGCAGCTTCCGCCAGCGCCGGTGCGTGCTCGCGGACGAGCGGAGACGCCGCGAGCTCGGCATGCGTCGTGAGCGCGCCGATCCGCAACACACCGTCCGTCACGCTGACGCCCTTGAGTTCAGCGATGCGCCCGATGTCGACGAGCATGGTGGCAGACGCGAGACGCAGCTTGAGAATCGGAATCAAGCTGTGTCCGCCCGCCAGGAGCTTGGCGCCCGGATGCTGCTGCAAGAGGGCCTGCGCTTCAGCAATCGAGCCCGCACGCTTGTAGTCGAACTGCGATGCAAACATTCCGCCCTCCTCAGCCTACGCCTGCGTCCCGGGCGCCGCACTCTGCATCGCGCGCCACACTCGCTCGGCGGTCATCGGCATGTTCAGCGACGTGACGCCAAGCGGCGAGAGGGCGTCCATCACCGCGTTGTACACCGTGACGGTCGAGGCGATGGTCCCTGCCTCGCCAATCCCCTTCAAGCCCAAAGGATGGTGCGGCGACGGGGTCACGGTCGACAGCACTTCGATATCCGGCAACCGGTCGGCTCGCGGCAACGCGTAGTCGAGCATCGAGCCGGTCACAAGCTGTCCGTGCTCGTCGTAGACAGCCTCCTCCCAGAGCGCTTGTCCAATACCCTGCACGACCCCGCCGTGAACCTGTCCTTCGACGATGACCGGATTGATCTGTGGCCCGCAGTCGTCGACGGCCACGTACCGCTTTACGGCGACCTCCCCAGTCTCTCGATCGATCTCTACCTGTGCCAGGTGCGCGCCGAATGGATAAGTGAAGTTCGGCGGGTCGTAGAACATCGAGGCCTCGAGACCCGACTCCACGCCGGCGGGCATGTTCCACGCGACGTTCGCCATGAGCGCGATGTCCTGAATCGTCTTGGCCTTGTCCGGCGAGCCCTTCACGAAGAACCTTCCATCGGCGTAGTCCATGTCCTCGACCGCCGCCTCGAGCAGGTGGGCCGCGATGAGCTTGGCTTTGTCCTTGACCTTTCGAGCAGCCAGAATCAGCGCCGCCCCGCCGACCGCCGTCGTTCGGCTTCCGTAGGTGCCCCACCCCATCGGCGTGGTCTCGGTATCGCCGTGCACGACCTTCACGTCGTCCACACCGACGCCGATCTCGCTCGCCACGAGCTGCGCGAAAGTCGTCTCTTCACCCTGGCCGTGCGGTGAGGCCCCGATGAACACGTGCACCTTGCCTGTCGGATGGACGCGGACGATGGCGCTCTCCCATAAGCCGCCTTGGAAACCGATGGCGCCGGCGACCTGCGAGGGGCCGAGACCGCAGATCTCGACATAGGTGCCGACGCCGATCCCCACGAGCCGGCCCTGCTTTCTCGCCTCCTGCTGCTCCCGACGCAGCTCGCCGTACTTGACGTGATCGAGCAGCTTCTGAAGCGTCCCCTCGTAGTTGCCGCTGTCGTAGGTCAGGCCGGTCACCACCGTGTGGCCGTTGTCGAACTTCGGAATGAAGTTCTTGCGGCGCACCTCGACGGGATCCATGCGCAGCGTCGCCGCGAGCTTGTCCGTGATCCGCTCGACCATGAAGGTGGCCTCGGGGCGACCGGCGCCTCGGTAGGCTTCGACGGGCGTGGCATTCGTGTACACGCCGTAGACGTCTTCGGTGAGAGCGGGGATGGTGTAGACACCCGACAGCATCAGCCCGTGCAGGATGGTGGGAATTCCGGGGGCCGCGGTCGACAGATACGCGCCCATCGCCGAATACGACGTCGCGCGCAACCCGAGGATGGTGCCGTCTTTCTTCGCCGCAACCTCGACCGTTTGGAAATGGTGGCGCCCGTGGGTGGTCGCCTGATAGTTCTCGCTCCGCGTCTCGTTCCACTTGATGGGGCGGTTCAGCTTGCGCGAGCAGAATGCTGTGATGAAGTCGGCAGCGTAGGCGGCGATCTTGCTGCCGAAGCCGCCGCCTACCTCCGGGGCGATCACGCGCAGCTTGTCTTCGGGCACGCCGGTGACCACGGAGGTGAGAAATCGAAGGATGTGCGGGTTCTGGGTCGTGTTCCAGAGGGTCAGCTCGCCGGAGGCGCCGCCCCACTTGGCCAGGGACGCACGGGGCTCCATCGCGTTCGGGATGAGGCGCTGCTGCGTGATCTCCTCACGAACCACGAGATCCGCAGCCTGGAACGCGGCGGCGACATCGCCACCACCACAGGTCCACTTGAACGCGACGTTGTTCGCGACCTCAGCGTGCAGCTGCGGCGCACCAGGCGCCATCGCGGCGCGCGGATCGAGAACGCACGGCAGCGGCTCGTAGTCGACGTCGACGAGCTCGAGCGCATCGTAGGCCTGGAAGACGGTCTCGGCGACGACGACCGCCACGATATCGCCCACATACCGGACGGTGTCGGTCGCCACGCACGGATAGGTGGCGACCTTGAGGTCGGCATTGGGCAACAACCACGCGCAGGGCACAGGATTCAGCGCCGCGAAATCGGCACCGACATACACCGCCACCACGCCGGCCGCGTTCCTGGCGCGTGACGTGTCGACTCTCTTGAGCCGGGCATGCGCATGCGGACTGCGGAGCATCGCCGCGTGCACCATGCCGGGCAGGCTGAAGTCATCCGTGTAGGTCGCGGCGCCGGTGATGAGACGCGGGTCTTCGCGCCGGCGAATGCCCGATCCAAAGATTCTCGAGCTCATAGGGCCTCCGGTGCTTCTACTTCGCCATCACCAGCGCCGCTTCGCGGACGGCGCGGACGATGTTCTGATAACCAGTGCAACGGCACATGTTTCCGGCCAGACCGTGACGAATCTGCTCGTCGGTCGGCTTGGGAGTCGTGCGGAGGAGCTCGTGCGACGCCATGATCATACCGGGTGTGCAGAAGCCGCACTGGAGGCCGTGCTTGTTCCAGAACGCCTCCTGCAGTGGATGCAAGCTGCCGGTGCCGCCCTCCGGCGCCAACCCCTCGATCGTGGTGACCGACCGACCGTCCACCTGGACGGCTAGACACGTGCACGACTTCACGGCCACGCCATCGAGGAGCACCATGCACGATCCGCATTGACTGGTGTCGCAGCCGACCTTGGTTCCCGTCAGACCGCCGAGGTCGCGAATGAAGTGCACGAGCAGCTGCCGCGGCTCGACCGCACGCTCGTACCGGCGCCCGTTGATCTCGATATTGAGGTTGACAGTCACGATAGACACCTCGCGGACTGGGCTGAAACGGAAGCCCTCCGCGTCCGGCGCCACTGGCCGGGCCGCGAAGGTCGCGCAAGAGAATACTCGCCTCGGGTGTCCTCCGCCACGAGAGGCGTCGCGGCCACGGCGCAGGCGGGTCGCACCTGCCAGCTGGGTACGTCACCTGAGCTGGCTCGGACGCGTGTGTTCGACGACCGGCTGCTCGTTCGCCGGTTCACGTGCGCTCGCCGCCCGTGGTAAAGGTCTCGCTGCGTTGGCCGCCGATGCATGGGTCCGAGACCTTCACCACGGGCGGCCGGCGCATGGTTCACCGCGGGAACGGTAGCACAAGATAATGTCGCCGATGGACGTCGAATCGCAGCGTGGCCCGAACCGGCGGGCGTTCTTGTTGGTCCTCGTCTCCGGCCTCGGCACAACGGGCGTGCTGTGGTCGCAACGCAACCGCGCCGCCGTCCGCCAGCGGCTCCCGATCCGCCGCCGACACAGGTATGCGTTCTGGGCGGCGCTCGCCGGCATCTCCGTCAGCGTCGCGTGGACTGCCCAGTATGTGCGCCTGACGACGTCCGCCGCCCGACGGGTGCTCGGCTGGGCCGCTCTGGGCGCCCTGCTCCTTGCGGTGGGACTCGCGGCCCGCTTCATCCTTGGAAACACGCGCGATCGGGCCCCTGGTTATCACATACACGTGCGCATCGGCCCGACACGCCCGAGCGCCACGCTCCGCGTCGGCTTCGGCCGGGGCGTCATCACGCCGAGCCTTGCCCGACCCATCTGGCTCGCCGGCTTCGCCAAGGGGCGCCGGGCCACGGCCGTCCACGACGGACTCTGGGCCACAGCGGCGGTCATCGACGACGGCGAACACCGACTGGGGCTCGTTTCGCTCGACGCCATCGGCCTCTTCCACGACGAGGTCATCGCCGTTCGGGAGCGCCTGAAGACCCGCGCGTCGCTCGACTACGTCGTCGTCACCTCGACCCACAATCACTCGGCCCCCGATCTGCTCGGCATCTGGGGTCCGGGCAGGCTACAGTCCGGGGTCGACCCCGCATACAAGGCGCAGGTGATCGCCAGCGCGGCGAGTGCGCTCGAAGATGCGGCGGCGGCACTCCTCTCGGCGCGGATGTCGATCGTCGAGGTGCCGCTCCCCCCTGACGGCCTGGTCGCCGACACGCGCGATCCCCAGGTGTTCGACGCGACACTTCGCATGATGCATTTCACAGCCATCGAGGGTGGCGCGACGCTCGGGTCGATCGTCAGCTGGGGTAATCATCCCGAAACGCTGTGGGCCGACAACACCGAGATCACAGCCGATTTTCCGGGATATCTGCGCGACGTGCTCACGCACGGCGTCGAGGTCGAGGGTCGGCGCGTCCAGGCGGGTCTCGGTGGCACGCACGTCTATGTCAGCGGCGCGATCGGCGGGCTCATGACGACGCCACCCGAGATGAGCGTGGTCGATCCGTTCGAGAAGCGAGCGATCGCGACTCCCTCACACGACAAAGCCCGCGCCATCGGGCGTCGGCTTGGTCAGGCACTGCTCGCGGCCGTGGCGGCTGGTCCGCCGTCCGAGAACGACCCACGGCTGACGATCCTCGCCGAGACGCTCCAGCTCCCGCTCGACAACCGGCTCTTCCGGCTCGCCGCCGCCCTGGGCGTGATCGAACGCGGCCAACCACGGTGGAATCGGATCCGCACGGAGATCGCGGTCATCCGACTCGGGAGCGCCACGATGCTCTGCGTGCCAGGCGAGCTCTACCCTGAGATCGCCAACGGCGGCGTCGTCCGCGATGCGGGCTCCGACGTCGAGGGCGACCCGGTCGAAGTGCCGCCGCTTCGCGAGCTGGCCCCGGGGCACGTGACGTTCCTGTTCGGGCTGGCCAACGACGAGATCGGCTACATCATTCCTCAGACGGAGTGGGACGATCGCCCGCCCTGGCTCTTCGGGGCCTCGGAGCGGCACTACGGTGAGATCAACTCGCTCGGACCGGAGACCGCCCCGATCCTCTATCGCGCGATACGCGAGCTGATGGAGGAGGCGCCACCCCCGTAGCACCGGCGGCGCGGCTGGACAGGCAGCACGCTAGTCCTTCGGTCTTGGTCCTTGGGCCTGGGCCGACCGCATCGCACCGCGCTCGGCCAGGAGCGCGGCGAGCAGACTGCGGTGACAGCGATTCGGATCCTCGCAGTAGCACCCGACCGAGAATCGCGCATGATGGGACAGCGCTGCGAGCAGATCGAGCAACCGCCGCTTGTCCGGTGCGTTCATCTCGGCCCGATACCGCGCGGCGACGCGGGTCCATTCACGATCGCTTCTCGCCGCAAGGGCCCGTCTCACCAGTCCCTCGGAGGGCGCCAGCTCGGGCAACCAGACGTCGTAGAAGTCGCGCGTGGCGTACTCGGTCTTCGGCACCCCTCGGGGTGGACGACGTACGGTGCCGATACGCAGCCCCTCCGCTTTCAGACGTGGCGTTCCGAGTCGCACGACGCTGAGTGGCATCGCTTCTCCTCACCCCCTCGTCATGGGCCCGAGTCTCGTCTCAGCTCTGGTCCTTGGTCTTGTTCTGAGTTCGTGGTCCTTGGCTGGGCGCTCGCACACTCGCGGATCCGCCGATCTCTCTTACCACTTCACTCCACCTTCACCACGAAGCGGCCTCGCGCGCGCCCTTCGAGCAGCGTCGTAAACGCGAGCGGCAGATCGTCGAGTGTGATCTCGTGCGCCATCGAACGGAGGTGCGCCGGCTTCATGTCGATCGCCAGATGCCGCCAGGCCTCGCGCCGACGGTCCATGGGACAGGCGACCGAATCGATGCCGAGCAGCTTCACGCCGCGCAAGATGAAAGGCAGCACCGTGGTGTGCAGCTCGGTGCCACCGGTCAACCCCGACAACGCAATACACCCACCGTACTGCATCGTCCGCGTCAGCCACGCGAGCACCGTTCCGCCGACCGGATCGATGGCGCCGGCCCAGGTGGCCTTCTCGAGCGGACGCGTACCCATCTGCAGCGTCTTGCGGTTCATGACGTCTTGCGCGCCCAGGGACCGCAAATAATCGCTCTCCTCTTCCTTCCCGGTCAGCGCCGTGACGTGATAACCGCGGGCTGCGAGACAAGCGACACCCAGACTCCCGACGCCGCCCGTCGCCCCGGTCACGACCACAGGGCCGTTGGCCGGCTTGAGCCCGTTGTGCTCGAGCTCCATGATCGACAGAACTGCCGTGAAACCGGCCGTGCCAATCGTCATGGCATCGAAAGCCGTCAGGCCGGGAGGCATCGGGACGACCCAATCGGCCGGCACACGAACGCGCTGGGCAAAGCCGCCGTCGTGCGCGACGCCGAGATCGTACCCGGTCACCAGCACGGGGTCGCCACGCCTGAAACGTGGATCGCTGCTCGCCTCGACCGTGCCCGCGACATCGATACCGCCGACCAGCGGCAGGCGGCGCATGACCTTGCCGGTCCCCGTCCCCGCCAGCGCGTCCTTGTAGTTCACGCTGGAATAGGCCGCTTTGATCTCAACCTCGCCGGGACCCAGGTCCCCGAACGTCATCTCCTCGATGCGCCCCCTGGTCTCCCCATTGTCTTCAAAGACGCGAAACGCTCTGAATGCCGTCATGAATACGCTCTCCGCTCGACTTCAGACACGCGGTTAGGTCGAGATCAGACGGGGCTCTGCCCCGAACGCCGATTGGGTCGCTTGCGGACCCCCGTGCCCCGCGCCGCTGCCCCGCGGGCGCTGTGCGCGCCGCCGTCACGCCACGCGCACAGAGCTCCGGGCGGGCCGCACAACGGTCTACGCGATCGATTGCCTCCGTTGTGGACATGGAGCCACGGAGGGCTTGCCGCAACGGATGGTAGCAGACTCCATCGGCTCGTGGGGACGCGCTGTTCAGCCCGTGACATCCGAACAGTACGTGCATTGAGTAATATGCCCCCTGCCTATGAGCGACTCTCGGAAACTCACCGTTCGCGGAGACCAGGTTTCGTGCAGTTGAGTGTGCTCGACCAGTCGCCGGTCGCTTCGGGCTCGACCGGCGCGGACGCCTTGCACCACTCCGTGGACCTGGCACGACACGCCGATCGACTCGGCTTCACTCGCTTCTGGGTCGCGGAGCATCACGGTACATCAATGCTGGCGTGCACGACCCCCGAAGTCGTCATCGCGGCGATCGCCGCGGCCACCGAACATCTGCGCGTGGGCAGTGGCGGCGTCATGCTGCCCCACTACAGTCCGCTCAAGGTCGCCGAGGCCTTCAGCACACTGGCCGCACTCTTTCCCGACCGCATCGATCTGGGCCTCGGTCGCGCGCCGGGTACCGATCCGGTGACGACCTTCGCCCTGCAACGCGATCGCCGACATCCAGCGCCGGACGACTTCCCCCAGCAGCTCGCGGAGCTCCTCGGGTACCTCGACGGCTCGCTGCCGCGCACCCACGCCTTTGCTCGACTCACGGCACTTCCCGGGCTACCTGAGCGGCCCGAGCCGTGGCTTCTCGGGTCGTCGGTGCAAAGCGGTCTCTGGGCAGCTGAGGCGGGCCTGCCCTACGCCTTTGCGGACTTCATCAATCCAGCCGGGGCCGCCATCGCACGACGCTATCGCGAGACGTTCCAGCCTTCATCCGCCCCCACGTCGCTGCGCCATCCACACGTGATCGTGGCGACCTGGGCGCTCTGCGCCGAGACCGACGCGGCGGCCGAGCGGGCGGCCGCGAGCGCCCGCATGGCCTTCGCGTTGTTTCTCCAAGGCCAGCCTGGCACCATCCCGCCGATCGACGTCGCGCTCCGGTATCTCGACGCGCATCCGCACGCGATCGAGACGTTGGCCAGCCGACGTCGATGGACGGTCGGCGGGCCGGCCACCGTTCGCGCCGGCCTCGAAGCTCTGGCTCGCGAGTACGACGCCGACGAGGTCATGATTGTGACAATCACCCACGACCACGGCGTGCGCTGCCGGTCCTACGCGCTCATCGCGGAAGCGTTCGGCCAACCGACTCGAACCACCGGCGCGAGGGCTCGCGCGGATGAAACGTCGGTCGAAGACAACTAGGATCGCGCACGGAGACAGACGGATGGCCATGCCGATGATGCTCGGACGCTTGACGCTCGTGGCCGTTCTCGCCGTTCCGTTGGGTGCGGTCGCGCAGCCGGAAGCAACACCCCCGCCAGGATGGCCGGACCGGTCACTCGACAACTGGAACCAGTCCGGGGCGCCGATTCCACGGGCCAACGCCTTGGGGAGCTTGACGGCGCTGGCCGAACGGTGCCCACCGGCCGAGACGCCGACAACCGGCGCGGCGACCGCCCTGCGCGACGCGGGATGGCTTCCGTTCTTCTACTTCGATCGTCCGCTGGTTGCCGATGATGTCGAGGTGCTGGGCGGCATGGCTGACGGGGACGTCATCTGCCGCCCGATGCACTACAACCTATTCGTGTTCGTCCGCGGCCGGTTCGCCGGAACCCTCTCACCGCAGCCCATGCACTCGCGCGCGGACCTGTCGAGCGGCACCGTGCGCCTGCTGGCCGATGCCGCCATCACCGTCGAGATCACCCGTTACGGCCCGACCGATCCGCCCTGCTGCCCCTCATCGCGTGACACGGTCCGGTTCGTCGTCGATCGGACCGCCGATCCGGTCGTGAAGCCGATCTCGGTTCGGCGAACCCGAGGAGGCGGGAAGTAGACCGCGCGCGATCGTCACTCCGTCACATTGACGGTGATCGTCGTGCAGAGGTCGGTCATGGTGGTGTGCTTGTCGTCGCCGAGCTGCAGCGTCAACCGATGCGAGCCTGACGGGAGTTGCATCTCCATGGCGCTCTTGCCGTCACCGAAGTGGACCCACGGCGCGGCCTTGGGGATCGCGGTGCCGACCGGCAGGCAATCCGTGTCGACGCCGACGTGATGGTGGCCGACACCTGGACGCGCCTCAGTGACGTCGCCGGGGGGCACGGCCGCAAGCTCGAAGTTCTCGAGACCGAACTTCAGCGCCACTGGACTCTTCACCGTCGCGCCGTCCTTCGGCTCGACGAAGAACACGCGCCGGGCCGTGCCGGCCGAAGCAGCCGACTTGGCCGTCGATGCCGCGTCCTTGGGGGCTTCCGAGGCACAGCCCGCCATCACGAAGGCTGCGCACACCGCAAGACCCAACCGGTGCCTGCTCACGTTCATCATGCTCTCCTTAGGATCGTGGTCCGAAACACATCATTCTCCCGCGCCGGCCGTAACGAACGCAAGGGCCCTGCAACGGACGCAAGCCGTCAGGCTCGGCCCGTGCTACATTGCACCGATGTCCGCCTACGCCGTGCTCACGGCGGTGACGAACCAGCCTGGGATCCTCTTCGGCATCTCCAAGGTGCTAGTCGACCATGACGCGAACATCCTTCACATCGACATCATGGACCGAGGCGATTCGCTGGCCGATGTCTATCTCGAGTTTGCGACCGAGCGCGCCATCGAGCCGCTGCTCGCCGAGCTGGGGCGCGTCCCTGGAGTGCGCGACGTCACCGCCGCGCCGCCTTTTGCAAAGATCTACGGGAAGCGCATCATCATCATGGGTGGCGGCGCGCAGGTCGGCCAAGTAGCGCTCGGCGCCATCGCCGAAGCCGATCGCCACAACATCAGGGGCGAGCGCATCTCCGTCGATACGATTCCACTGGTCGGTGAAGAGGCCCTGGCGGCCGCGGTGCGGGCGGTCGTCCGTTTGCCGCGCGTGCGTCTGCTCGTGCTCGCCGGCTCGCTCATGGGCGGTGACATCTCGACCGCCGTCGACGAAGTCCGTCAGCGGGGGCTCATCGTGCTGTCGTTGAACATGGCGGGCAGCGTGCCCGACGTCGCCGATCTCGTCGTGTCCGATCCCGTGCAAGCCGGTGTCATGGCGGTCATGGCGATTGCCGACACCGCAAAGTTCGACATTATCCGCCAGCAAAAACGGCGCTACTGACACGAGACCCTCATGGCTGATCCGAGACCCCAGGCTCCGGCGAACCGTGGGTATCTCCTCACGGGACTCGTGTGCGCTGTGGCCGGACTCCTGCTCTACCTGCTCATGCCGCTCGTCGGGGGCGATCAGAGGGGGCTCATCCTCGGGGTGTTTTCCGTCGCGGTAGCCGTCTCGGCGTGGACCGGCGGCGCCGGCCCGGGTCTCTTCGCGACCGCCGTGGGCCTCTCGGTTGGCGCAGTGCTGACCCTGCGCGAGGAGGGGCTGACCGCGGTGCGGTCACCGGCAGCGGGCCTGAGCCTCCTGGCGTTCACGGCCATGGGCTTGCTCATCAGTCTTGGCGCCCGGCGGCTGCATCGGCGTGCCCTGGCCGATCAGGGCGCCCGGCGGGAAGCCGAGCGCGCGCTCATCCACACATCGCATCTGCAAGAGCTCACGGCGGCGCTGTCTCGTGCCAGGACGCCGGCTGATGTCCGCCGCGTGGCGCTCGTCGAGCTGTCCCACGCGGTCGTCGCCGATACTGCGCTGTTCGCGCTGGCCGCCGAAGGCGGCGAGACCTACGAGGTCCTCGCCACGATCGGAGGGCCGGAATCGCCGCCCACGTCCAAGCGCCCGCGATCGATGAGCGCGCGGACCCCCATGACCGAAGCCTTTCGCCGTCAGGAGCTCATCGTCCTCGAATCCGAAGCGCTCGGGGCGCTCGAGTACCCCGACCGCGTCGACGAGCCGGCTTTGGCGTCCTGTCAGTCGGCGGTGGTGGTCCCGTTGCTCAGGTCGAAATCCGCGTTCGGCGCCATCGCGTTCGCCTTCAACCACCTCCGCACGTTCGAAGGCGATGAGCGCCAGTTCCTTTGGGCTAGCGCCGGCAGGATCACACAGGCCCTCGATCGCGCGCAGCTCTATGAAACGACCGAGCACGCGCGCGCCGAAGCCGAAGCCTTCCGGGTGCTCGCGGACGAAGAGCTGCGGGAGCGCCAGCGTGCGGAGGCGCGCCTGCGCGAGAGCGAGGCCAAGTACCGGGCGCTCGCCACCCGGACCAACCGTCTGTACGAGTTGAACGCCGGCCTGTCCGAAGCCGTCAGCGTCGATGCGGTCTCGCGCGTGATCGTCCGTCAGGGCAAGACCGTCGTCGGTGCCTCGTCGGCCGCCGTCTCGATCCTGGTCGACGAGGGTGCGGCCCTACAGGCGCTGTACTCCGAGGAGCTGCCGCAGGAGGTGAGGGATGCGTGGCAGCGCTTCCCGATGGATGAGGGCCTGCTGGCGACGAGCGCCATCCGGACGCGCCAACCCGTGGTCGTCAGTTCGTTCGCCGAGTGGCAGAGGCGCTTTCCGGCTTCAGCCGGCGCCGCCGCCGACGGCGGCTTCACCTCGGCGGCCGCGCTGCCGCTGCTCGTCGAGAACACGGTGATGGGCGTCCTGAGCCTTCAGTTCGCCGTGCCGGTGAACTTCGACGCGGCTTACATGGCGCTCCTGCGCTCGGTCGCACAGCACTGTGCGCAGGCTCTCGATCGCGCGCGCCTGTACGAGTCGACGCAGGCCGCGCGCACCGCGGCGGAAGAGGCCAATCGTTCGAAGGACGAGTTCTTGTCCACGGTCTCGCACGAGCTGCGAACCCCGTTGAACGCCATGCTGGGTTGGGCATCTCTGCTGCGCAACGGCTCACTCGATCCGAGCCGCACCCACCGCGCCATCGAGGCCGTCTTCAACAACGCCACGCGCCAGGCGCATCTCATCGAAGAGCTGCTCGACGTCTCGCGCATCGTCGCCGGGCGAGCCCCACTGGATCGGCAGACGCTCGATCTCGCCGACAACGTTCGCGGAGCCGTCGAAGCCATCATGCCACTCGCCGAGGCCAAGGGGCTCGAGGTCCGGGTCGCGTCCCTCGCTCGCGCGACCGTTCATGCCGATCCTCGGCGCCTGGAGCAGGTCTTCCTGAACGTGCTGTCGAACGCCGTCAAATTCACGCCAAGCGGCGGCCGCGTCGAGATCGAGACGTCCGTGAGCGACACCACGGTGGACGTCAAGGTGTCCGACACGGGCGCGGGCATCGATCCGGGGTTCCTCCCGTACGTCTTCGAGCGCTTCCGGCAGGCCGACAGCACGATGGCCCGGAGCGTGGGCGGGCTCGGCTTGGGGCTCTTCATTGCGCGCCACCTGGTCGAAGCGCAGGATGGCCGGATCGGCGTGCGAAGCGACGGCCCGGGACGGGGATCGACCTTCACTGTCACGCTGCCGCTTGTCGGTGCACGCAAGCCCGTCATCGACGGCCGGCCCACGGCTCTTCCTGCCCCAGCGGAAGCCGAAGGACCGGCCCCCTCACTGACCGGACTCCGCGTGCTCCTGGTCGATGATGAGCCCGATGCCCGAGAGGTGATGGGCTCGGCACTCGAGGCATGCGGGGCCATCGTGCTGTCGGCCGCCTCCGCAGCCGACGCGCTCCACATGCTGCGTGAGACTGCAATCGACGTACTGCTGGCCGATCTCGCCATGCCCGGCACCGATGGCTACGAGCTCATCCGATCGATTCGGGCGCAGGCCGGCGAGGTGTACGCCGGGATTCCGGCAGCCGCGGTGACGGCCTCGGCGCGCGATGACGAACGCCAGCGCGCCCTCGAGGCGGGCTTTCAGATCCATCTCGCGAAGCCGGTGCGGCCGGCTGTACTGGCAAGGACCGTCGCGGCGCTGGCCGAACGCAGCCGTGCCGTTGCGCCGTGGAACGACACCACGCGCGTGGCGCTGTGAGCAGCAGCGCCAACCTTCGAGCGCCCTCCTCTTCGGCCATCACCTCAGCAAGGTAAGGTCGGCCGTCGGCCGGCGGCGGAGCCCGTGGGTCAGGGCCTGCAGGTGCTCGGCCCGCGAGATGAGGCGGTCGAGCAGTTCCGTGATCGTCCAGTAGTGGGGCGCCGCGGACCACAGATAAAAAGCCAGCGAGCCCGGAAGTGTGTTGATTTCGTTGAAATAGAGGTCCCCGCCGCTTGAACCGTCGAGGTCGATGAGGAAATCGACGCGGGCGATCCCTTCGCAGCCCAAGGCGGCGAACACTGTCGTCGCGTAGCGCTGAGCTCGCTCCCGCAGTTCCGCGGAAAGGTCGACCGGATCGAGGACGCGCAGTGCGCTGGCCATCCCCTCGCTCCGTCCAACGCTCTTCGGCCCCGACTTCTTGTACTTTTCGCTGAAGGTCAGGGGCGACGCCTGCGCGGTCACCGGCATCTCGCTGACCGACGGCACAGGTGTCTCGAGCCCGGCCACGGCGACGTTCAGCTCGAGCCGGCGAGTGATGAACGGCTCGACCAGTGCCTCGCTGTCGTACTCGAAGACGCGCAGGACGCCCGCGACCAACTCTTCACGGGTGGTGGCTGTGGACACGCCCGCGCTCGACCCAAGGTTGCACGGCTTGACGATCACCGGCCACCCGAACCGCGCCTCGATCTCGGTGGGGAGCGCCTCGAGCCACGTCCGATCCTCGTCGAGCCGTCGTCGAGGACACGACAGCCAGGGCACGACCGGCACGCCGGCCCCGATGGCCGCGATCTTCGAGAGGCGCTTGCTCATGCCGAGCGCCGAGGCCGTGACGCCGCTGCCGACGTACGCGCAGCCCCCCAGCTCCAACAACCCCTGGACACAGCCGTCCTCCCCGTACGTGCCGTGCAGCACGGGCACGAACACGTCGACGTGGATGCGAGCGAGGCGCCACCACAGGCACGGCCCGACCGGCAGAAGCGTCGACGATCCGTATCCAGGCGACAACGTGACCTCGCGCAGACCCTGCGGAGGCCGGCCGCCCTTGAACGGATCGGGTTTCCAGAGTGCCTCCCCGACCCACCATCGCAGCGCTTGGTCGAGATAGACAGGCACAATCGTATGGGTCGTCGCGTCGAACCCGTGCGCGACTTGCAGGCCGCTGACCACTGACACGTCGTGCTCGAGCGATCGGCCGCCGAAGAGCACGGCGATGGTTCGACGTCGCGACGCGACAGGAGCCGGCCCGCTCTGTCGTTTCATCACGCGCGTGCTCCCGACTCCGCCGACGTGCGCCGATTCCTCCAGAACACGCCTTCCTCGCGCTCGTAGAGATCCGGCAGATCGTTTTCGAGGATCACCAGGTCTCCAGGTGCCATGCGCTCGCGCAGCCACCGGAACGCGGCCGTCCGGTTCGGCACCGGCACGAGCCGTTCCGTCAGCCCGACATCGGCGTGCCCGGCGGTGAAGGCTTCACGATTGGTCTCCGAGACGATGAGCGTCGAGCCGCAGATCGCCGCGGCTTCGGCGGCCAGCTGGCGGTTCACCGCGAACTGCTCGGGGCCGAGCTCGATGACGCCGGGCGTGACGAGCACCCGGCGGGCCGCCGGCAGCGCGGCGGCGACCTCGAGCGCCGCGCGAAAACCGAAGCGATTCGAGTTGTAGGCGTCGCGGATCCAGGTGATGCCCCCCTCGTCGACCACTTCGAGGCGATTGGAGACCGGGGTGAGCGTACGCATCGCCGCGACCAGCAAAGCCGGGTCGGCGCCCAAAGCCGCTGCCAGCGTAAACACACCGGTCAGATTCAGGACGATGGGCCGTCCGAGCAGCGGCGTGACGCACGCGTAGGCCGCGTCGTTCGTCCTCAAGGTGAACGACGTGCCCTGTCGCGTGAAGGCGACCTGCTCCAGACGAGTGTCGAGCGCCTCCGGTGAGGTCTCGCCGTACAGCAGGACGCGGCAGTGACCGGAACGGGCCGCAATGGTACGCGCCCCGGGACTATCGGCGTTGACGACCAGCAGACCGCCGGGAGGAAGTGCCTGGGCGAGTTCGCTCTTGGCGCGCACGATCGCCTCGGTCGATCCGAATCGCTCGAGGTGCATATCACCAACCGCCGTGATCAGCGCGGCCGAGGGCGGCGTCAACTGGCAGAGACGTTGGATGGATCCGGTCTTGAACGCGCCCATCTCGACCACGACGAATTTGTGGCCGGGCAGCAGCTGCTCGCGGAGGTGCCGCGTCACGCCCATGAGCGTGTTGATGCTCCCAGACGCCGCCAGGGTCGGTGCGTGAAACTGGAGCAAGTGCCCGAGCATCGCCTTGGCGCTGCTCTTGCCGTAGCTTCCCGTGATGCCGATGACGAACGGTCCGACCGCCCGCAGTCGCGCCACGGCTTCAGCCTCGAAGGCGCGCTGCGTGAACGCCTCAAACGGCATGAGCAGCGCGTTGGCGGCGATGAGAAGCAGCGGCATCGCGGCAAACAGACAGGTACTGGCCACGAGTGCACCTCGCAGTGCGCCGTCCGGATGGCCGACAACCAGCATCTGCCAGGTCACGGCGGCGAGCACCGCGGCGGTCCCGGCAATGCGTGTGGCACGCCAGGTCATCGTGAGCGGAATCTTGCCGGAAGAGGTGGGACTGGGCTGCCCCCACGCAAGCACGGCACCCCCTATCGTGAAGCCGAGTGCCGTCAGTGCGGGAGCGTCGAGACACCCCCACGCGGCAGCCGCAGAGACCCACGTCGCGGGATCGACGAGCGAACGCGCCCCGGCCCAGCGCAAGAAGCGAAGGGGCGCGTAGCCCTCTTGCTGCAGATAGCGAAGGTAGGCGAGGAGTCGCCGCCAGACCAGCCAGGCCTGCACGAGACCCACTGGGAACAGCCACGGCCACGAGCTAGCCAACAGGAAGTCCTGGCTCGAGGCTTGGGGCACCGCCTCGAGTCGCGATGGCCACCTGGACTGGCTGCACACGCGTGAGCCACCGGCGGATCAAAAACGCGCACAGGTGGGCGCCGGTTCCTGTATAGAGGTAGTGATCCTTGTGCGGCACGACCTCGAGCGTCGCCCGGTCGCCCATGAGCGCGGAATAGCGACGACCGAGCAAGGGCGGGCTTTCGGTATCGTTCTCCCCGTACACCAGGAGAACCGGACACGTCACGGCCCGAGCGCACTCCGAGAGGTCCTCGTTCACCGTGCGGACAAGCAGCGGCCGCAAGGCCCCGGCGGCGAGATAGTCCCGCGAGCCGAAGCGCCGGCTGTGCCGCTCGAGAGGGCCTGGTCCCGTGAGCGGACGCACCCACGACAGCACACGCCGCAAGAGTCGAATCGCGACGCGTCGTGCCCGTCGCCAGGACCACGATTCGCGCGGCAAGCCCGGCACGCCGAGCAGCACGAGGCCCTGCACGTGCGGCACCTTCCGCGCCGCCAGTCGTATGGCGACGCGCCCGCCAAACGAGTGACCCAGGAGCACGACCGAACCTAGACGCCGCTCCGCGAGGTACCGATCGACCAGGTCGGCGTACTTGTTGGTGTCCCAGTCGACAGGGGGGAGCGGCGCCTCCCCAAAGCCCGGCAAGTCGATCAGGTGGACCTGGAACAGATGCTGGAACAGGATGCCCAGTCCTCGCAGGCTCTCACGACTCGCGCCCCAGCCGTGCAGCAGCACGAGATGGTGTGGCCCGACGTCGCTCAGCGATTCAGCGACAAGTGTGCCTCCGCCCAGCTCGAACCGCCTCGTCGCGTCTGACAGTTGTCCTCCAGCGAAAACTCGGCCAGTGTAGCACGCCGCGGCGGCCCACTCAGTCGACCGAACGGGCGCGATCAGACAGACGACGCATGCGTCGGATGCGCACGGCGCGCGTGTTCCGCTGATGGACGCTCATCGGGCGCGGCAGCGATGCCCCTCCACCGCTGACTGTCGTCGAACCGTCGGCTGGCCGCCCGTACTCGCCTTCACGCGTCAGGCGACTTGCCGGTATACCCGCATGGTCTCGGCCGCGCAGCGCTCCCACGATCGCGCGCGCACCCGCTCGAGCCCGATCACCGCCAGGCGCTGTCGCCGCTCCCTGTTCATCGCAAGGCCCGACAGCGCGTCACCCAGCCGGACCGGGTCGAGGTGCTCGAGCGCGTGGACGCATGTGGGACCGATGTCTGCGGGCACCATCGCACGATGCGCCACAACGGTGGTACCGCACGCGAGCGCTTCGAGGAGCGGCAATCCCCAGCTCGTCCAGCCGGGCACGCAGATCTCGGCGAGGTTGTAGAGCGCCGGCATGTCGGCGAAGGGAACCTGACCCGTAAAGCGCACGGCCGCCTCGAGCTGCAGTCGGTCGATCAGGCGCTCCAGGGCGAGGCTCCGGTGTTGGTGCGCCCCGACGCACACCAGTGGCAGCGGCAAATCGCGGCTGCGACGCCTGAGTGACACGCCCTCCAGCAGCGCAGACAGGTACGGATGGATCTCGACGGGCCCGACGTACAAGATGAAGCGATCGGGCAACTGATAGCGGAAGCGCGCCCGTTCCAGCTCGGCGACGTCGTGTATCGGTCGAAACGCCGGCGACGGCGCGGCTGGCACCACCTGTACGCGCGTGCCGAGCGCTGGATACCGGCTCTTCACCTCGTGCGCCATCGGCTCGGACCCGACGATGATTGCGGCGGCCGTGCCCAGCGCGCGGTCTGCGGTCCTCCACGCGCGACCGCCCGCAGTCGCGGTCGTTGCGCCCGCCCCCAGCGAGTGCAGCGTCAGGACGACCGGGACAGGAGCGCGGAACGGCACGAAGCCACTGGGGAAATGCGCGACGTCGGGCTGCAGGCGACCTAGCGATCGTGGCACGAGCGCGTGCAGCCATACCAGGCGCGGGACACGCGCATACGGCACCTGCACTCGCACCGCCTCTGGGAGACCCTCACGGGTCTCCACCGCTCGATGCGAGAGCACGATGACTTCGGTGTCTCGCTGCGCGGCGAGGCAGCGCACGAGCTGCTCGGTGTAGCGACCCGGTCCGGTCGACCATCCGAACCGCAGCGTGGTCCCGTCGATGGCGATGCGCACGTCGACTCCGGCAAGGCTCCAAGATCCTTGCCACGGCCCCCGCGGCACGAGGCGACAATCACCGGGTCATGCGAAGCCGTTCGGGGGCGGCTTGCGGTTACGAGGCGAGAAACGACCTTTCGTCCAGCGAAAAGCCGGTGCCGTCACTTCAACAGCTCGTCGAGGGCCTGCCGCACGGCTTCTTCGGCCTCGACCTCGGTGGCGGCCGCACGGGCGAGACGGGCGAGACGCTGCGCGGCGCTCGGTCGCGCACCCACCGCGTGGTGGCCGGTGACCGATTCACGGATCATGCCGGCGCCGGCCGTGAAGTTGGTGGCAGGATCGATGACGACGAACGCGCCCATGCCTCGGTTGTCAGCGTAGGGGTCGAACAGAATCGGCCGAGCCGTACGCACGGTGACCGATCCGATCTGGTTGAGCACCAGCGGATGATCGATCTCGGCGCTCACGGTTCGCGTCGAGTGCTTCACCAGGTACAGACGCCCCGGGTCGAGCGGCCGCTCGTCCATCCAGACGAGATCGGCCGTGAAGCGCTGCACGACGTGAGGGGCGCTTGTGGCAATGAGGTCGCCTCGGCTGATGTCGATCTCGTCGGCCAGCGTCAAGGTGACCGACATGGGAGCGTGCGCCTCGTCCTGATCGCCGTCCCAGGTCACGATCCGGCGCACGACGGTCGAGCGGCCCGACGGCCAGACGGTCACGGGGTCACCCGGCCGCACCGAGCCAGACACGATCTGACCGGCGTAGCCGCGAAAGGCGTGATCGGGACGCAGCACGAGCTGTACCGGGAATCGGAAGGCGCGCGAGGTCTTGGGCCGATCGACGCGCACGGTCTCGAGATATGGGAGCAGCGGCGGTCCCCCAAACCACGGGGTCCGCTCGCTCGACTCCGTGACGTTGTCGCCGTGCAGTGCGCTCATCGGAATCGGGTGGAGCACCGCGTCGGGGAGCAGCCGCGCGAACTCGTCGCAGATCTCGTCGAACGTCGAGCGATCGAAGTCGACGAGATCCATCTTGTTCACGGCCAGCACGAAGTGCGAGATGCCGAGGAGCTTGGCGATCTGGGCATGCCGCCGCGACTGCACGCGCACCCCGTGCTGCGCGTCGACGAGGAGGATCGCGAGCTCCGCCGTCGACGCGCCGGTGGCCATGTTGCGGGTGTACTGCTCGTGCCCTGGCGTGTCAGCGAGGATGAACTTGCGCCGGGCGGTCGCGAAATAACGGTACGCGACGTCGATCGTGATGCCCTGCTCGCGCTCCGCCTTGAGCCCATCGGTGAACAGCGAGAAATCGATGGGGCCGGCGGTCCGATTCTTCGACGCCTTCCGCACCGAATGCACCTGGTCCTCGTACACCCCGCGCGAGTCGTACAGCAGCCGCCCAATCAGCGTGCTCTTGCCGTCATCGACGCTGCCCGCCGTACAGATGCGAAGAAGCCCCGACACTAGAAGTACCCTTCTCGTTTCTTGAGCTCCATCGAGCCGTCCTGATCGTGATCGATGACGCGCAGTTGGCGTTCGGAGTGGCGGGTCGCCACCAGCTCTTCGATGATGAGCGGGACCGTGTCGGCGGTCGACCGCACGGCGCCCGTGCACGGGGAGCAGCCAAGAGACCGCATGCGACACATCACGCGTTGAGGGCGCTCCCCCGGCATGAGCGGGACAAACGATTGCTCGAGCGAGATGAGCGCATCGCCCCGGACGACGACCTCGCGTTCCTTGGCGTAGTAAAGCGGAACCACGGGAATCTGCTCGACGTGGATGTAGCTCCAGACGTCGATCTCGGTCCAGTTCGAAAGCGGGAACGCGCGGATGCTCTCACCCTTCTGAATGCGGCCATTCAACAAGTTCCACAGCTCGGGCCGTTGACGCTTGGGATCCCATTGCCCGCTGGCGTCTCGCAGCGAGAAAATGCGCTCCTTCGCCCGCGAGCGCTCCTCGTCGCGCCGGGCACCCCCGAACGCCGCGTCGTAGCCGCCCGCCTCGAGCGCGTCGAGCAGCGCTTTCGTCTTGAGCGCACCGCAGCACCGCTGGGTGCCCACGAGAAAGGGTTGCGTGCCTTCGGCGAGCGCCTCGGTGTTGGTATGCACGATGAGCCGCGCGCCCACCTCCGTGGTGTAGCGGTCCCGGAACTCGATCATCTCGCGGAACTTGTAGCTCGTGTCGATGTGCAGGAGCGGGAAGGGAATCGGGCCGGGATAGAAGGCCTTCTGGGCGAGCCGCAACAGCACGGACGAGTCCTTCCCGATCGAATAGAGCATCACCGGACGCTCGAACTCGGCCACCACCTCGCGCATGATGTGGATGCTCTCCGCCTCGAGGGCCCGGAGATGATCGTGATCGGACACCAGGCGATCGGCCGGCTGCATGGTCAAGGCTTCGTGAGGCATGACTCAGCTCCCCGGGGCGGGTTCGGCCCCGAGCGTAAACGGCTCTCGCGAGCCTCGTGCGGCCGCCTCGCGCGCCTCGGCTTCCTGAATCCGCGGGAGCGCCACCGCAAAGAACCGGTACAGGAGCCACACGTCCAGCACGACCACGACCCCCAAGAGCAAGAACGCGGCGTTGCTCGCCACGATCTCCAGATCTTTCAAGAGCGCCGAAAGCCCGAAGCCAACCACCCAGGCGTCGAAGCTCATACAGAGCCGTCTGAACGTCTCGGGGCGAATGTGTCGGATGAGCGCCACGCCAATGGGCACACCGACGACGAGGCTTGGCAGGATGAACGGCAATAGCGCAAAGCTTTCGCGCACGTACAGCCCCGACCACGCGTAGGCGATCGCCGTGAGCGACGATTCGGTCAGGCGAATGAAGCCGAGCGCGGCGCGGAAATTGGCGTGTGCGAGCCCCTGATTGCTCAGCAGCACCGCCAACGGTGGGCCGGAAATCGTGGTCACCGAGTAGAGCAAGCCGACGCCGCTTCCGAACGCGTACGAGACCGCCCGCTCGGAGCGAATCGGCCGACGATAGCCAGCCGCCTGCAACAGAATGAGCGGCAGCAGCGCCACATAGGTGCCGAACTTCAGCCAGCCCGGGCTGACCCGTGACACGAGCAGCGTGCCAACGACCACGCCGGGGCCGAGGCCGAGCACGATCGGCAACACGCGCCGCCAGACGTTTGGCAGCGCGCGCCGGTTGACCCAGAGCACCCAGGCGTTCAGGACGACTTCAATTGGCACGAGGGCGGGATTGAGAACGCGGTTGGTCAGGAAGAGCAACGCGATCGGCACGGTGATGGACGAGAAACCATAGCCGAGCGCGCCGTTCACGACCGACGCACCGAGGGTAATCGCCGCCAGGAGCAGTTCGGGGCTCATCAATCAACGCGTCCGTCTGGGATGATTCGGCTCTGATGAATCACGACAGTCCCCTCTCAGTGCCACTATCCGTCAATCCACTCCCACCTCAACCCCCGAGAAAAACAAAAGCCCGGAAGCGGGTGGCCGCCTCCGGGCTCTGAGTGTTCCGTCGTGGGAAGTAACTTACGGCCGAGAACCGTGCCACATGACAGACGCTCCAGCGCGGAGGCTCGACAAGCCCCGACAACAACACTCCGCGGCAGCCGCCGTCTTGATCATCTGATGCCTTTTACTTGAGAAAGGTCTGAACTGTCAAATCTTAGGTGGGGCTCCGCCCCACACCCCGGCTCGGTCGCTCGCGGGGCCCCACCACCCCACGCCGCTCCCTCGCGGGCGCGCCGGGCGCGCCGTCGACCGAACGCCTTCCCCCGGGCTCCGCCCCACACCCCGGCTCGGTCGCTCGCGGGGCCCCACCACCCCACGCCGCTCCCTCGCGGGCGC
>Ga0194132_10001103_pt1 | contig 54908 bp, 55 predicted proteins | sample TA2KigOf80mmetaG_FD_148612 | JGI IMG/M metagenome (GOLD analysis project Ga0194132, IMG submission 148612) | Freshwater microbial communities from Lake Tanganyika, Tanzania - TA2015054 Kigoma Offshore 80m | ecosystem: Environmental > Aquatic > Freshwater > Lake | place: Tanzania: Lake... | reverse complement strand
GAAGATCAGGCAATTGACCGCGTTCATCGAATCGGTCAGGAACGAGAAGTTATCGTCTTCACGATTACTGCTAAGGGGACTTTGGAGGAAAAAATCGAGCAGAAGCTTGCGCAAAAACGTGACATCTTTGATTTAGTAATTCGGCCGGATGAACTGTTAAGGAAGGAAATAACTAGAGACGAACTGATGGAGTTGGTACAGCTGGAAGAATAGCCTGAAAAACATGGTGGCTTCATCGTAAAGGTTAGCGTCTGTAATTCTCACTCCCCCAGATCTCTTTCATGAATCCACTCTTTTCCAAGTTGTTGACAAACGTGTTGTCGTAGATCTCTTCCGGTTTGCGCCGCACCGTGGTGCCGCCTTCGCGGGCGAGGTCGACGGCTTCGGCGACGGTGCGGCCGGGCACGACCATGGTGCGGTCGAGGATTTCACGGGCATACACGTTGTAGGAAGATTGCAGCGCCTCTTCGTCTTTGACGCGCATCGCTTTGGCGATGGACGCCTTGGCTTTGTCGGGATTCTTGTCGACGAAATGAACGATCTCGGCGAAGGCAGCGACCATGCGCTGGACAATCTCGGGACGCTCGCGCAGCATCTTATGGCTGGTGTGCAGGCTGCTGTAGAGAAACGGCAAGTCGAGCTCGATCAAACGGTAGAGCACGTTGTAGCCTTCGTTCTTGGCGCGCACGTCCATCGGCGGCGTGATGATCACCCCCTGGACGACATTGGCCGCCATCGCCTGATAGCGTTCCCCCTGGCTGCCGCCGATGGGGCGAATCATCACGCTGTCGGGCGCCATGCCGAATTTTTTCACTACCGCGCGGGAGAGCCGGTCGCTTAAGTCGCCGGCGCGGGCAATGCCGAGCGCCTTGCCCTTCAAGTCTTCGACCCGTTTGATCTCCTTGCGGGTGATCAAAACGTAGGGCAGTTTGATCAGCGGCGCGGCGACCAGTTTGACATCGACGCCGGTGGCGAGGCCGGGAATGGTTCCATCCGCAGCGCAGTAGGTGAACTGCACTTCGTCGGTGGCGAGCGCCGTCATGTTTTGCGCGCTGCCGCGGATGAAAATGTTTTCGAACTTCATGCCGTATTTATCGAAGAGGCCATTGTCCAGCGCGGTGTAAAGATGGACGAAGCCGCCCGAGATGGCGCAGGTCGATATTTTCATCGACAGGGTTTTCTCGCCGGGCTTGGGCAAGTAGTGAGTCGCGAATGCCGCCGACCAAGACCATGCGACCCAGAGGGCCGCAAGGAGGATTTGCTGCGCAGAACTTCTAACGCCGATAGTTTTCATTGCCCCAGATCTCCTTGAGAAATCCGCTTTTCTCCAAGCTATTGACGACGCTGTTGTCGAAGAGGATTGGCCAAGGCACTGGCCGCGAAGAAAGCACATTGCACCAACAGTAAGAACGACAACGCTTCATCGCGGAACTCTAAGCTAGATCGGAGCGGCTTGTAAAGAGACTTTGGCTAGCCTACATAGGGAGAAAGTTTGAGAAACAGCCGATCGGCAGCCGCTGGACAAGGAGCAAGGCATGAGAGTTCGGAGCTATTTCGTTGGGCTCGGTATGATCGTAGCGATGGTTGCGAGCTTCGCGCCCTTCGCTCAGGCGCAGGCGCCGCTGCAAAAAATCCGCATTTCGCTGTCGAGCCGCAGCAATACCAACACCACCTACTATGTCGCCCAGGCGCGCGGACTTTTCAAAGAAGAGGGACTGGAGGTCGAATTCATTCAGGTCAATCCACGGCTGGGCGCATTGGCGGTGCTGAACGGCGACGTGACGTTTACGACCTCATTTGTCAGCACCTTTCGCGGCGTCGTGCAGGGTTTCCCGATGAAGACGGTCTTTATCTTGCTAAAAAAAGGACTGTACTATTTGATGGTGCGCCCGGAGATCATCAAAGAGCCGCAGGATCTAAAGGGCAAAAAACTCGGCGTCACCGCGGTCAATGGCGGGGATCATATCATTGGCCGCGAGCTCTTGCGCATGAAAGGCGTCGATCCCAACTCGGTGCAGGCGATCGCCGTGGGCGATCCGTCGCTGCGTCTGCAAGCGGTCGTGACCGGCATCGTGCAAGCGGTGTCCGTGCCGCCGCCCTACGACATTCTTTTGCAGAACCAGGGCTTGAAAGCGATCTCCGGCCCACCGGAGATCGGTGTGCCGTCCTCCGGGCTCTTCGTCGCCGACAAATTTATTAAAGAGAATCCGTTGGCGCTGCGAAAAACTATTCGCGCGTTGTTGAAAGCCAATCGCTTTATCGAGGCCAATCGCGATGAAACCTTGCGCATCATGACCCAGTACGTGGCGCAGAAGATCGAATATGCCGCGCGTTCCTACGATGTCGAGTTCAAAGCGCTGTCGAAGGACGGCACCATGACCGACGCCGAGATCGAAGCGCAGATGGAAAGACTGGCGGACAAGAAGCGGCCGCTCGACGAGATTCGTGATTTTTCCTTTGCCCGGGCGGCGCTGAAAGAACTGGGAAATTGAAAATGAAAAATGGGAAATTGAAAACCGAAGACGCGCGGTTCGGGATTTGCGCGCTTTCTCTGGCGGTCGCGATGGGTATCACCGCGGCGGTCTTCTTTGTCGATTCGGCGCTCGGCCAGACTCAGAAAGTGAGCATTTCGATCTCCAGCCGCAGCAACACCAGCGTGTCGTACTACGTCGCTGCGAGCAAGGGTTTTTTTCGTGACGAGGGGATGGACGTCGAGATTATTCAAGCCAATCCGCGGCTTGGGACGATGGCCCTGCTGAACGGCGACGTTGCTTTTACGGGCACGTTCGTTAGCACCGTGCGCGGTATTCTTTCCGGATTTCCATTGAAGATCGTCGTTGTCGCATTTAAGAAGGGCGTCTACTATTTGATCGCCCATCCGAGCATCAAAGACGTGCAAGAGCTGCGCGGCAAGAAGCTCGGCGTTTCAAGCATTCGAGGCGCGGATCATCTCGTCGCCGAAGAGTTGCTGCGATCCAAGGGTCTCAATCCCGCGCAGCTCCAGCCGGTCGCATTGGGCGACACCTCGGTGCGCTTACAATCGGTCACTACCGGCGCGGTGGAGGTGACCGTGCTGTCGCCGCCGCACGATCTGATGGCGCAGAAAGCCGGCGGCAAAGTCTTCGCCGGCCCGCCGGAGATCGGCATGCCGGCCTCCGGCATGATTACTTCGGAGAAATTGATCAAAGAAAACCCCCAATTCGTCCGACGCGGTGTGCGCGCCCTGCTGCGCGCCAATCGCTTCATCGAAGAAAACAAGGCGGAGACGATCAAAGTTCTGCTGCAGTGGGTGAAACAGACACCCGAGATCGCCGCGCGCTCCTACGACGTCGAGCTGAAATCGATCCTGCGTGACGGCATCATGAGCGACGCCGAGATGGAGAGTTTTATCGAACGACTGGGCAACGAAAAGAAGAAAACCGTGGACGACGTGCGCGACTTCTCTTTTGCCCGGCAGGTTTGGAAAGAGTTGGAAGCGGGGAGATAATCGGAGAGTGGCAGTTAGCTTCCCCTGCGCCAGCCTCGCAATGCCAGACCTAGAAATATTAGTCCGGTGACGAGAAACCCCGTTGCTGGTTTTACTTTAGGGTTAGTGAAGAGATCGGCCTCGTGCATCAACTCTGCCCATGCGAGTCCCGCGCCGGCGAGAAAGATAAGGGCTAGAAACAGGGCCGTATAGCGCACAAACGGTTTCATCTCGCCAACCTACCATAGATACGGTTTCATTTTCTTTTGTGAACGGGCGCTAATAAGTCGCTACCGTTTCTACCGGCTCAGTGCCGCCACTGTGTGGTTGGCGAAATCGTTGCCACCGTCTGCGCTGCTTCCATCACTCGCAGGATATTGCCGCCCCAGAGTTTGGCGATCTGTGCAGCGCTGTAGCCGCGGCGGATTAATTCCAAAGTCACGTTGCGAGTTTCGCCGGCGTCGTTCCAACCGGCGACGCCACCGCCGCCGTCGAAGTCAGACGCGATGCCGACGTGGTCAATACCGAGCAGTTTCACCGCGTGGTCGACGTGGTCCAGCAAATCGTCGATGCTGGTGGCTGGGTCGCCGGGGAAGGCTTCAGCGATGGCGGCAAGTTTTTCTTCGTAGATAGCGCGCTGATGTTCGGAAAGACTTTTCAGCAGCGCGTGGTAGCGGGCGCGGCTGGCGAAGTGGTTGGGTTCGGGCAGGCCAAACTCCTGGCGCGCTGCGGCCAGGGCCGAGCTTCTCTGTGGTGAATCGGGCGTCAGCTTTTTCAGAAAGAGATCGTAGGCGACGATTTGAATGACGCCGCCGGTGTGCTTGAGCGCTAATAATTGTTCGTCGTCCAAGTTGCGGCTCGAATCGCACAACGCACGGCAGCTCGAGTGGGACGCGATGATCGGCGCCTTTGACAGGGCGGCGGTTTGCAGCATCGCTTCTTTCGAGGCGTGCGAGACGTCGACCATGATGCCGCAGCGATTCAATGCGGCGATGACTTGTTTGCCGAGCGGCGAGACGCCGTGCCATTTCCAGCCTTCTTTCTCGCCGGTGTGCGAGTCGCCCAGCTGATTGTGGCCATTGTGGGTCAGTGACAGATAGCGCGCGCCGCGCTGGTAAAACTCTTCGACCCGGGCGATGTCCGCGCCGAGCGGATAACCGTTTTCGACGCCGATCAACGCGACTTTCTTGCCCATGTCCGTTATGCGGCGCACATCGCTGGCGGTCAGCGCGAGGGCAATCTTGTCGCCGGCGATCTCAGTAGTAAAGCGTTTGACGGCGTCGAACTTTTCAACCGCGTGCTTGTAGGCGCGCTCGTAGCCGGTTGTCTGAAGCGCCTCGGGATGCTGCGCCTCGCGGGTCTGGCCGACGTAGACGATGAAGAACGCCGCCGCCAGGCCGCCTTCGATCATCAGCGGCAAGTTGAATTGGGTTTCCAGCCGCTCCGAATAGTTGCGTTCGCCGGTGAGGTCGGCCGGCGCGAAATCGATGTGACTGTCGACGGTGAGTATCTGCTGATGCAGAGCGTTGGCGCGCTCGCGTAGCGCCGCCGCAGCACTCGCGGGAGATTCAGAAGAAAGCGACATGCAACTACTGGATAGCATGAACAGACGGCAAAACGCCAAGTCGCGTTTCCTTGGTCGCCGATTTCCGCTAGTCTGGCGGGAATTTCGCGGTTGCCTGCTGGGAGTTGGTTTACCACATGGAACGAAAATGGTGGCTGGTCATCCTTGGCTGCATTACCCACGCGGTCAATACCGGTTTCAGCTACTTCGGCATGAGCGCATTTTTTCCGTCCTTCGAGCGTGAGTTCGGCTGGAGCCGCACGGCGATCTCCGGGGCGTTTTCCCTGGCGCGCATCGAAGCCGGCATTCTCGGCCCCATCGAAGGCTACTTCGTCGACCGCGTCGGGCCCAAGCGCATCATGTACATCGGTATCGTCATTTGCACCTTAGGCTTTTTGTCGCTCAGCTTCGTCAACTCGCTGCCGATGCTTTACGTTTCGATCGTGCTCGGCATCGTGCTCGGTTCGAGCCTGGGCTATCACATGCCGATCAGTTTGCTGATCGCCAAAACTTTTCGTGAACGGCGCAGCTTCGCCTTCGGCATCTTTCGCATGGGACCGGGCTTGTCCGGTGCCATCGTGCCGCTGGTCGGCGCGATCATCGTCGCTTGGGGCTGGCGCACGGCGGCGCTGCTGTCGGGTTTGATCCTTTTTGCCATGAGCTTGCCGATCGCTTACCTGATCAATCGCATCGCCGACGGCGAAGAACGCAAAACGGAGTCGCTTGTTGCGGGTCACACGGGTAGCGGCGCGCAGGCGACCGTCGATCCGCAATTTAGTTTAAAAGAAGTGCTGCGGCTGAAAGCATTTTGGTTCCTGTCAGTCTCCATGGCGCTGCGCCACATGGTCACCGAAGGCGTTTCGGTGCACTTCGTTATTTTACTGGTCGACCGCGGTTGGAGCACCGAAGCGGCAAGCCGCCTCCTCGGCGTGTCGGCCTTGATCGGCGCTCCGGCGCGCATCGGCATGGGGTGGTTGGGCGACATGGTCGACAAGCGCAAGCTTGTGATGGGGCTGCTGCTGGCGTTGAGTGTGTCGGTATGCGTGATGGGCTGGGCCGCGGGTTCGCTGGCGTTTACGACGATGATGATCGTCTACTCGCTCGCCTACGGCGGCCTGGCGTCGCTGCAGGAACCGATTCGCGCCGATTATTTTGGCACCAAAGCCTTCGCAACCATTCAGGGCGTCAGCCGATCGATCACTACTTGCGGGACATTTCTCGGCCCGATCATTGCCGGGCTGTGCTATGATCTCACCAAGAGCTATGCCGTGGCGTTTACGATCTTCGCGATTGTCAGTTTGCTGTCGATGTTCTTGATGTTTCTGGCGCGCCGGCCGCAGGCGCAAACACTAAAATAGGACCGAAGCCGGACGACCAGCCGGTCGCCCCTACAAAATCGCCGCAATCGCTTTCTTGAAGCGGCGGATCGCTTCAATATGAGCTGTGGGGTTTGCTAGTCCCGACTTCATCGTGTTGACGCTCACGTGGGTGGCGCCGAGTTTCTTCCAGGCTTCCAGCTCTTTGAGCCAACTTTCCACAGAGCCCTGGCCGAAATTGATTCTTCCTTCGATGCCGATCTGCGCCGGATCCCGCCCCGCCGCGCGGGCGTAGCCGCGGACCTTCTCAATCGCGGCTTGGCATTTGTCGTCGGGTGCCATCAACGGAAACCAACCGTCGCCATGTTTAGCCAAGCGGCGCAGCGCGCGATCATCGGTCGCGCCGAACCAGATCGGGATCGGTCGCTGCACCGGCAAAGGGTTTATGCCGGCGTCGGTGATCTTGTGCCATTTGCCGGTAAACGTCACGGCGTCTTCGGTCCAGAGCTTGCGCATGAGCTCGATCTGCTCTTCGGAGCGCTTGCCGCGGTTGTTGAAGTTTTCGCCCAGCGCTTCGTATTCGACCGCGTTCCAGCCGATGCCAATACCCAAGCGCAGCCGGCCGCGGCTTAGCACGTCGAGCGCTGCGGCTTGCTTGGCGACCAGGACGGTCTGGCGCTGCGGCAAAATAATAATCCCGGTGGTGAATTCGATCTTCTTGGTCACCCCAGCCAGATAACCGAACAGAACCAAGGGTTCGTGAAAACTGTCTAAGTGAGTGTAGGGCGCGCGCCAGTTGGGCCGGCTGGCGCTGTTGGCGCCGACAACGTGATCGTAGACTAAAATATGCAGATAGCCCAACTCCTCCGCCGCTTGCGCATAGTCTTTGATGACAGCCGGATCGCTGCCGATTTCAGTTTGCGGAAACACCACGCCGACTCTCATGAGTGGCTCCTATTTTAATGAAGATGGGCGAATCATAGGCAAATTCGCGCAAGTTGGAAACGACCCCCTTGAAATGTCATCGCACCATACGCAAATTCGCGACAATGACTTCTTACTTGACATGGTCTAGTTATTTCGTAGGATACCTGCACACTTAAAGGAGGGCAGAGTATGAATGGTTTTCGAACCACGATTCTCCTCGCAGTGCTAACCGCGTTGGTGGTGTGGATCGGCCAGATGGTCGGCGGCCCCAACGGCGCAGTGATGGCGCTGATCTTGGCCGGCGCCATGAACTTCTTCAGCTACTGGTTTAGCGACAAGATCGTGCTCAAGATGTACGGCGGCCAAGAAGTCGGACCCAACGAGGACCCCGAGCTCTACAACATGGTGCGCGAGCTGGCCACCAAGGGCGGCCTGCCGATGCCGAAGGTTTATGTTATCCCGGAAGACACGCCGAACGCTTTCGCCACCGGGCGCAATCCGGAGCATGCCGCGGTGGCAGTGACCCAAGGGATTCGCCGCATCTTGAATCGCCAAGAGCTCGGCGGCGTGATCGGCCACGAGCTCGCCCACGTGAAAAACCGCGATATCTTGATCAGCAGCATCGCTGCGACGCTGGCCGGCGCGATCAGCTATCTCGCCCAGATGGGCCAGGTTGCCGCCATGTTTGGCGGCAACCGCGACCGTGAAGAAGGCGGCGGCGGTGGCATGTTCGGCTTGATCTTTATGATGATAGTGGCGCCGATTGCGGCGATGTTGATCCAAATGGCGGTGTCGCGCTCGCGCGAATACATGGCGGATGCCACCGGCGCGAAGATCGCCGGCGACCCGATGGCGCTGGCCAACGCGCTGCGCAAGCTGCACATGGGGGCGCAGAATATTCCGCTGCAGGTGAGTCAGGGCACCCAGAACGCCACCGCTCATATGTTCATCGTCAGCCCGCTTAGCGGCAGCAGCTTCGCGTCGCTGTTTGGCACCCACCCGGCGATGGAAGAGCGCATCCGCCGCCTCGAAGCGATGTCGAAGGACTTGAGCTACATGCGCTAATCTTCGCTGGCGCGAAGAATTCCAGACTACAAATTCCAGATTTCAGATTAGGGGCGACCAATCGGTCGCCCCTAAGTGTTTCTGGCGACCTTTTCGTCTAGCCAGGCGGAGAGGTCGTTTAGGCTGCGCGCGGAAATCTCGTGGCCCATGTCGTATTCTTTATACGTGAGCGGCAGGCGATATTGGCGCAGCGCTTCGACGGACTCGCGCGCGCGGTCGACTTGAATCGTCGGGTCATGGGTGCCGTGCTGCACCAAAGTCGGCAGCGTTTCGACACCTGTGCCGACACCTTGCTCGGCGACCAATTCTTTGGCCAGCCAAGAGCTGAGCGCGGCCAACGCGGTGAAGCGGCTGGGATTTGCTAGGGCTAGCCCGTACGCCATCACGCCGCCTTGGCTGAAGCCCAAAACGGCGAAGCGCTTGGGGTCGACGGGGTAGCGTTTCGGACACTCCTCGGTGAATTCTCTCAAGGCCTTTTGCGACGCGAGCATTGCCGTCACGTCGACCGGGCCGCCCATGCTGAGCGGGTACCAGGCGTAGCCAACCTGGTTCGGACCGATGGGTGTTTCGAGCGGCCCCTGGGGGCAAATCATCATGAACTTGCCGCCGCAAAGGTAGGGCGCCAAGCCGAGCAGGTCGAAGGCGTTGGCGCCGCGGCCGTGCAGGGTGAGAATTGTCGGGTGCGGCCCGGGGCCGTCGGGTTCGTAGATTGTGTGAACTAAGTTCATGGGAGCCTCCTGCAACAGCAGACTGGGAATATCTCGCGCAAAGGCGCAAAGGACGCCAAGTTCGGAAACTTATTTTCGCAGCCGCTCTTTAGCGTGAGTTGGCTACGAGTATATGTTAGGCCTTTGGTTGAAACTCAAGCGAATAATAAAGATGGCGCAAGAAATCAAATTTGCCGCCGACCGCATGCTTGGGCGCTTGGCCAAGTGGCTGCGGGTGCTTGGCCAAGATGTGATCTATGGCAAGCACCTGTCGGGCTACGGGCTCATCCGCGCGGCGCGGCGCGAGAGCCGGTTGATTCTAACGCGTGACCGCAAGCTCAAACAGAAACAGCCGCCGCCGTTTATTTTCATCGCCAGCGACCATCATCGTGAGCAGCTCCAGCAGGTGATGCGTCAGTGCGGGCTAAACTGTGCCGGCAAACTGTTCTCGCGCTGCTTGACTTGCAACGCGGTGCTGCAGCCAAGGGATAAAACAACGGTCGAAACGATCGTGCCGCCCTATGTGTTTGCCACTCAGGCGGAGTTTTCTTGGTGCCCCAAGTGCCGGCGCATCTTTTGGCCGGCGACGCACCACCAGCGCATGGCGGAGGAGCTGAAAGCGCTGCGGTTGGTGTGATTGATTGCGGGCTGTTTACGTGCTCAGTGCCTAGAATTTCTAAATGTCGTATGCTAAATAAATAAATCGTTTACTTCCCCGGTAGCTCAGTTGGTAGAGCAGGTGACTGTTAATCACCGGGTCGGCGGTTCGAGCCCGTCCCGGGGAGCCAGCTTCGATTCCGCTTCGCGCTCGAGGGGGCGAAGCGGAATCCACCCATCCAAATAGATTTTTTCTTCGGAGTCAGGAGGTCGCGCAATGGCAGCAGCAGGCAAACAGTTCATCGGTAACCCCACGCCGAGAATCGAAGGTGAGTTGAAGGTCAGCGGTCAGGCGAAATACACCGTCGACGTGACGCTGCCCGGCATGCTGTGGGGCAAATTGCTGCGCAGCCAGGTGCCGTCGGGCAAAATCAAAAACATCGACATCAGCAAGGCGCGCGCTTTGAAGGGCGTGCACGCCGTGCTCACCGGCGCCGATTGCCGCGGTTTGAAAATCGGCCGGCGCCTCTACGACATGCCGATCATCGCCGACGACGAAGTTCGCTTTGCCGGCGAAAAAATCGCTGCCGTCGCGGCGGAGACCGAGGATATAGCCGAAGAGGCGCTGAACCTGATCGAGATCGAGTACCAAGAGAGCGAGCCGCTACTCGATCCCGTCGAAGCCCTCAGGCCCGGCTCGAAGAGAATCCACCCTGACGTTGCTAGCTACAAGGGTTTGCCCAAGCCGCTCGACGGCCCGACCAACGAGTTCGTCTACTACACCTGGAAGAAGGGCGACATCGCCACTGGCTTTGCTCAAGCTGACATGGTTTTTGAGAACACCTTCACCACGCCAGTGGTGCACCACGCTTACATCGAACCGCATTCCTGCATCGTCGACACCAAGACCGACGGCTCAGCGCAGATCTGGTGCTGCAGCAAAGTGCCCTTCGCGATTCGCGAGCAGGTCGGCAACGCGTTGCAATTGCCCCATGAAAAATTGGTCGTCAATCCGGTTTTCATCGGCGGCGATTTCGGCGGCAAGGGCGACTTTATGGACGTCGCGGTGGTTTACTTGCTCTCCAAGGCGGCCGGCAGGCCGGTCAAGTTGGTGATGGACTACGAAGAAGAGTTTATCGCCGGCAACCCGCGCCACGCCTCGATCATCAAAGTCAAAACCGGTGTGAAAAAAGACGGTACTATCGTCGCCCATCACATGGATTTTGTCTTCGACAGTGGTGCCTATGGCGCCTTCAAACCGAACGCGTTTCTCGCCGGCCCGCACGGTTCGGCCGGTCCCTACAAGATTTCACACTGCTTGATCGAAGAGCACATGGTCTACACCAACAAGGTTCCCTGCGGCCACATGCGCTCGCCGGGCGATCCGCAAGGGTTTTTCGCCAACGAAAGCCATCTCGACATCGTGGCGAAAAAGCTCGGCATCGACCCGCTCAAGTTCCGCCAGAAAAATTTGATGCATGACGGCGACATCGACCCCATCGGCGAAGAGGTCGGCTACATCAAAACCGAAGAGACGCTCAAACAGGCGCTGGAAGACTCCGGCTACAACCGGCCCAAAGGGAAAAACATCGGCCGCGGCGTGGCCTTTGTCCAATGGATGGCCAACGGCGGCATCGGCACGGTGGCGCTGACGCTCGACGACAAGGGCTTGGTGACAATCTCCTCCGCTATGGCCGATCAGGGCGCGGGCACTTACACCGTGCTGAGCGAGATCGTCGCCGAAGAGCTGAAGGTTCCGCTCAGCCAAATTCGTTTTCAACAATTGAATACTCAAGACGGCGTCAAAGACACCGGCGTCGGCGGCAGCCGCGCCACGCGTGTCTACGGCAACGCCGGCTATCAAGCCGCGCTCAAGCTCACCGAAGCGGTGAAGCAGGCTGCGGCGAGCCAGATGGGCGGCGATGCGGCGCAGATGCAGCTTGCCAAGGGTGCGGTGCTCCATCCACGCATGGAGCGGCGCTTGTCCTATGCTGACTTGGTCAAAGCTAACGGCGGGCCGATTCGCGTCGAAGCGACCTACGACAACAACAAGAAGGTCCACGAAGCGTCGATGTGCGTGCAGATCGCCGAGGTGGAAGTCGATCCGGCCACCGGCCAAGTGCAGCTGAGAAAATTCACCTCGACGCACAACGGCGGCACGGTGTTAAACCCGCTCATGCACCAGGGGCAGATCGAAGGCGCGGCGATGACCGGCATCGGCTATGCGCTGATGGAGCAAGTCACCATCAACGACGGCAAAGTCGCGACCGCTAACTTCGGCGAGTACAAGATTCCCACCATCAAAGACGTGCCGACGTTTCGCAGCTCGGTCTTCGAGCGTGAAAAGGGCGCTGGGCCCTACGCCAGCATGCCGATCGGCGAGACCGCCAACGTGCCGACCGCGGCGGCGATCGCCAACGCGGTGGCGGACGCCTGCGGCGTGCGCATCACCAGCCTGCCGATCACTGCGGAGAAAATCTACGAGGCGCTCAACGGCGCGAAGTGACGCATGGCCACGGTTCCGGGAAGCATCGATCTCGGAAAATTTCGCGTAGCTTACGAGGAAAAACGAGAATCAGCGGGCGACGACGCGGACTATATCTTAGTCCAGCGCGCCGTCATTCGCTTAAACGACCAACTCTCCCGCATCGAGTCGGTCTCCGACCTGACAGTCTCCTGCAATCACGAGCCGTACCAGAGCGAAACCGGCCGCGGTCCGTCGGCGCTCCAATTCATCGTCGCTTCCATCGGGTTTTGCATGTTCAGCAAGATGGCGTGGTTTGCCGCGCGCCATGGCGTCGCCATCGACGACGCCGAGCTGGATTTGTGCATGGCCTACGACATGAGCGTGCAGCGCCGCCTGGGCGACTTCGCCAGCGCAACCAAGAGCTTCGAGTTTACGATTCGCATCAAGAGCGGCACACCGACGGAGCGGGTGCTGCAGGTCGCCCAGCTGGCCGGCCACGGCTGCCATACGGTTACGTCGATGCGCAAGCGCTTGCCGGTCACCGGCAAGCTCGTGCTGAACAACCGTGAGTTTGCAATTCCCGCCTTGCAAGTGAGCGAAGAAAGTCCAGCGCCGATGCCAGGCCAGCTCGAGGCCAATCGCATGCAAAAGAACCCGCCGGCTGAACAGCTATCGCTCGAAATGGCGCTACTCCCCGCCGCTGGAGTATGCGCGCCAAGTACCTCCACCGCGAAAAGCCGCAAAAGCGACTAGCCGCCCGGTGGGGGCTGTCTCAGCCATTGTAACCGTTAGCAGATGACGCAGCGCCACCGGACCCTCCATCGCACCAGCCGATGCACAGGCGTCTCGGTCGTGCGAAAAAAATCGCCGTGCATCTCATTTGTGATAATACGCGCGCCCTTCGCTTGTGACATTGCTGGCTTAGCCTTTGCCCGCTTCCAGGCCAGGAGCTCAGACCCAAATGCACAACATGCCTGCCGCGCCGATCAATGGGACGCCTTGGCACCAATTGGAGCCCAGCGCAGTGCTGACCCAATTCTGCAGCGATGCCGCTGGCGGCTTGACTGAAGCGGAGGCGCAGCGCCGCTTGGCCGAGCAAGGTCCCAACGAGCTGCAAGCGGTGGCGCGGGTTGCGCCGCTGCATCTGCTGATGGCGCAATTCAAGAATGTTCTAATTGTGATTCTGCTGGTGGCGGTCATCCTGTCGCTCTTTCTCGGCCACACCGTCGAAGCGATCGCCATCGCGATCATCGTGCTGTTTGCCGTGCTGTTGGGCTTCGTCCAGGAGTACCGCGCCGAGCGGGCCATGGAGGCGCTCCGTCGCATGGCGGCGCCGGCCGCGACCGTGGTGCGCGACGGCGAGGAGCGCAGCCTTGCGGCGCGCCAGCTCGTGCCGGGAGATATCGTTCTCTTGCACACCGGCGACGGCATTCCGGCCGATACGCGGCTCCTGGAAGCGTTTAACTTGAAAATCGAAGAAGCGTCGCCCACCGGTGAATCGCTGCCGGTGGAAAAGCATATGGCGGCACTTGGCGCCGTCGATGTCGCGGTGGGCGATCGCAGGAATATGGCCTTTGCCGGCACCGCGGCGACCTATGGGCGGCGCCGCGCGGTGGTGGTTGCCACCGGCATGCAGACGGAGTTTGGCAAGATCGCGCGGCTCCGGCAGACGGTTGAGAGCGGCAAGACGCCGCTGCAGCAGAATCTCGATCGCGTCGGCCACGCGCTGGCGCGGGCGGCTATCGTCGTAGTGCTATTGATCGTTGGCCTCGGCTTGTGGCGCGGTCAGCCGCGCGCCTTTGGCGTACGCCGCCATGCCTTGCGGCGTGTCGTGCAGCGTCGTCATCAGCGCGCGCGCCATGGCGAATGAAGCGTTGCGAGTCTTGGCGGTGGCTTACAGACCCGGCGTGACTTTGGATGACGAGGCGTGTGAGCGCGACATGATCTTTCTCGGCTTGGTGGGGATGATCGATCCGCCCCGTCCGGAAGCGAAAACCGCGATCGATCTCAGCCTGCGGGCCGGCGTCAAAACCATCATGATTACCGGCGACCATCCGCTTACCGCCCACGCGGTGGCGCAGCGGTCCATTTCGACGTAGACGATCAACTTTTCGCAGCCGCGCGGCTCGTCGATGCCGATTTCGCGGCACCCCACCATTGCCATCCGCACGCCTAAAACTTGCCCGGCACAGCTGTGGCCGTGGGTGGATGAGGATTGGGCGAGGAGTGCGTCGAAATTTCGCATGGTTTATGCTCGGGTAAAAATGGCCGCAAGAAAGAACATCTCAGTTTTGGTCAAACTGTCGGCGAATGCCAGCCTGGCAGCATTTTCAACGCGGCAAGCGACATCCGGCGGCCGCGGTAGAGATCGGCGCATTGGTTGCAAAGCCCTTTTTCCGGCGACCAATCGGGGAAGTCCGCGGTAATCTCGGCTTGGGTGTCGGCGCCGAGATTTTGCGGTGCCGGTTCGAAGGCGTAAGTGGGAAATTTGCAGAGCGGGCAATGGGTCGCTTGAGCGGAATGGGGGCGCGAACCATCCACTGTGGCGGCCGGATCGAAAGCCAACGGGGTCAGCTCCGCATGGCGCGGGTGGTCGCTGTCGTAGAAGCGGCTGAAAAGTTTTTCGCCATTTTCCTGGAGCATGGGAAAGGCCGCGATGAATTCGTTCAGAGCCTCCTCTCGCGCGGTCGGAGCTAGCCAGCCGCGGCGCGCGATACGCCCGGTGATCGTGATGTTCCACAGCGCGCGATAGCGATGGGTGATAAAATTATCGTAGGTCGGCCCGTCGGGACTTTTCGGCAGGGTGGGCTCGTAGCCGAATGCTGGATCGAGCATGTCGGCGATATGAAATAGTTCCTTGCGCAAAAACGATTGCAGCGCGTCAGCATTGCGCAGTGCTGCCGGACGCAGCGCGAGGCGTAAGGTGCGCCGCTCGTCCTTCACGTAAAGCTCCGCGCCTTCCTGCTTGGCATGGGCGGCGTAAACCACGAAGCAAGCGCCGACGGATTCGGCGATGAGCGGTTGCTCTTGCAGCGCCTTTTCGATGGTCAGGCTCAATCCCAGCTTGGCAAACCAGGTTCGGTAAAGGGCTTGAAAAGCGCGTTCGCGTTGTTCACCATCGGCGATTTCATAGAGGCGATCGCGCGCGATGTTGAGTTGCGCAGGCGCAGAGGTGTACCCGGCTTGGAAGACCGCTTCTTCGACAAGCTTGGGCTCGTAGTGGATGGGCAGCGCGGCGCTCATTCGACCTCTGCTTGCTCCGAGGCGCAGGCGCCGGCCAAGGCGGCGCAATCACCGGCGTTACCGCAGGCCATGGGCACATTGTTGTCCTCCGCGGGGCGAAGTCCCAAGTTCCCCGGACCCAGGGTGACGTCCAGGCGCGCGCACTCTGCGGCGATGAAGCGGCCCGCTAGCTGAGCCAGCGCGCCGAAGAAACCAGCAGGATCTTCTCGATCGAGGCTGGCGGCGAAAGCCGGCAGAAAACGGCCCAGATGATCGCGCAGGAAAAGTCTTTCTGCCTTGCGGGTTTCGCTCAACATGTCGCCCTCGTCTTGTTCCAGCCCATAGGCTTCTTTGAGAGCGAGAAACATCAAGAACTCGCACTCGCAGCTGACATGATCGGGCCGTTCATGCACGCCTTGTCCGGGCGTCAAGCCGAAGGCGCGATAGAAACCCATCAGATCGCCCAACTCCTGCGGTTGTTGAAACAACGCTTCGTTGCCGTATTCGGTCTCGTACGGTGAAATAACCCCACGCGCCGTATGGCCAAACAGGAGCCGATGCCGTGCTGCCAGGTCTTCGGCGTTGCTTCTCTGCCAACGAGGCAGCGCCTCGATGGCCGCGGTAATTTCCGCAGCGCCGTCGCCGTAGAGTAGCGACGCGGCATGGGCCAAAGAGGCACGGCTGTCCAGTGTCATCAGTCGGGACAGAGTTTCGTCGGTAGGCTCTTGAAAGCCGAGCGCCAGTGCGCTGTAGATCGCCGCACGGCAATAGGCGCAATCGATCTCGGTTTGAGATGGAGATGAGCCTGGGGCACCTGCCATCTCGGTTCTCTCTATGTTTTCATTCATACAGATTCTCTTTGGCTTCACGGTTGCTTGTTGCCTCACGCCTGTTGCTGCTTAAATCGAGTTCGCATGCTTATTGGGCCGCACGTGGACCGGCTCTTCGACTTGCGTTCTAAAAATTTCTTTGCCGTCCTGGCCATAGGCGATCACGGTGTCGTTGTACATGGTCACTTTGCGCCCGCGCAGTGTCGCCTCATAAACCTTCGGTCCTTCTTTGATCTCGTAGCGGAAGATGATCCGGTTCGAGCGGCGAAACAGTTGCAGGACCGCGAGTAGCTCGCGATCTGGATACGAGTAGCGCTCGATCGCCTCGTCGACGCCGGGGCCGAACATTTGCTTCAAGTAATCGCGCGGCACCCAGCGCGGCGGGATGTAGTAGCCATTCGGCTCGGTGCCGAACTGCGGGTAGAGGGGCAGGGCGACTCTGGCGACGTGGACCATGTAGTAGAGCGGATTGTAGCGGTCCTCGGCCCAGGTGCCGTCGTTGTTCATTTTTACCAAGCCCTGCATGCGAATCTGGCCGATGCAGGCCGCCATACAGCGGGTCTCCATCGGTTGGCCGCCGCTCTCGGGGTCTTTGCCTTCGACGCGCGGGTAGCAGGCGACGCATTTTTCCGACACCCGTGTGTTGCCGCGGTACATGGTTTTTTTGTACGGGCAAGCCTCGACGCATTTGCGATAGCCGCGGCATTCTTTCTGGTCGATCAAGACGATGCCGTCTTCCGGCCGTTTGTAGATCGCTTTGCGCGGGCAGGCGGCCAGGCACGCCGGGTAGCTGCAATGATTGCAGATGCGCGCCAGGTAGAAAAACCATGTCTTGTGCTCGGGCAGCGCCGTGCCTTCTTTGTCGAGCTCGTTTTTAACACCGCGCTTGCCGACCGGATTATCCTCGAAAATATTCGGCAGGTTCCATTCCTCATCGGTGGGCAAGTAGCCCAACACGCGCGCGCTGTCCGGCGTCAACATGTTCTGCGCTTCGTAAATGGTCTTGCCGTCGAATTGGCCGTAGGGCTTTTTCTTATCGTTGGAAGGTCGACCCGACCATTGTTGGTTGCCGGGATTGGCTTGTTCCATGAGGCTGAGAATTTTCGCATCCCAAAACTGCGGGTAGCCGCCGTAGGGCTTGGTCTCGACATTGGCCCACCACATATGTTCCTGGCCTTTGCTGAAGGTCCAAGTCGACTTGCAGGCCATCGTGCAGCTCTGGCAAGCGATGCAGCGGTTGATGTTGAAGACAAACGCAAACTGCCGGCGCGGAAATGCCTGCGGGTAGGGATAGTTCATTTCGCGGCCGATCTGCCAGTTGTGAACCTTGGGCATACCTACCTTCACGCCTTTTCCATTTTAGATTTTGGATTTTCGATTTTGGATTCTGAACTCGGATCGTCGAGCTCCGGGTCAGCGGGCAATGCGGAATCCAAAATAGAGACTTTGATGTTACCCCATACGTTCAGACATTCATCGATGATTGAAAGTGTTTCTTGTTCACCAAGCGAGCGATAGGCTCCGTGGGCGCCGCCGTAGAAAGGATTTTTGAAAAGCCAAAGCAATTGCTCGCGCGTGTAGCCCATGCGGGCGAACTCTTCGGCGAAGACGTAGGCCATGTCGCGGGTTGCTTCGGCGTCCGCCGGCAGCATCACGCCGACCAGCATGTTGGGATCACTGGGATCGGGATCTTTAAAGGGCATCACTCGCTCCTTCGTCGCTCGGGTTCAAAGTTCAAAGGTTCAACAGTTCAAGGTCTCGCAACCGGAGTTCAACGTTGAACCTTGAGCATTTGAACCGTTGAACGGGTTTTCATGGCTTCACCTTGGTTAGATCGCCCGCCAAATACCGCTTCATCATCTCATTCTCATTATCCGGCGAATGGCCGGTGGTCGCCGGCTTCCAGATGCCTTTGCCACCCAGGCCGCCATCTTCGGCTTTGGTCACGCGCACCAGCGTCTCTTTCGGGACGGTGTTGACGGCGTGGTTGTCGGCTTCGCCGCCGAAGATAAAGCTCATCGACACCTTGGCCTTGTGGAACAAGGTATCGGTCTGGTGCATCGGCATATGCCAGTTGCGCGTCACCGACTGCTGCGAGCCGTAGCGCAGGTTGGCCTGATAGCCGGTGTTCTCCGACAACGCGCGGCCATCAGGCCTAGTCTCGTGGGCTTTGACGCTCTTCTCCGTGGCGATGAAAGGCGCATGCTTCATCATCACGATGTTGTACGGGTAGGCGCGGTTGTAGGTGACGCGCAGCATGCAGCGCGAGACGCGGTAGAATGGGTCGTCCGGTTTGGCGCCCAAATAGGGCCTGTCGGCGGGGTTGGCGTCGACATAGACATAGTCGCCGTCATTGATGCCGAGATCGCGCGCCGCCTGTGGATTCATATGCAACTGATGCTCGCCGACGCAGGGGGCGCGCTTGTCGATGCGATAGGGATCGCCAAAGTTGGAGTCCATCAGCATATGCCAGTCGACGTTGGACCAGCCGCTGTGGACGCGATGGCGCGTCTTGGGAGTCAGGCAGAAAAACTGAAAGCCCTTCTCCCAGAGGAAATTTTTCGTTTCCTTGACCTTACTCCAGGGCATTTTGATGTTGCGGATGGTGCGCTGGTCCCAGTGCTCGGCGTTGGCTGGTATGCCGTAGTCTTCTGGCCTGATCAATGGATTCGAGCTGACGATCACGTTGGGCAAATAGGGCGTCGCTTCCGGACCTTCGCGGTGAACGACGAAGTTCTCGCCGTACTCGATCGCTTCGGGAACGTCGGCGTAGGCATGCATGCGGCCGGTGTCGGTGTAGAAGGGCTCGCTGTCGTGCACCTGTTCGTAGAACGGGATGCGCGGATAAGTTCTGAAATTGAGCAGGCAGCCGCCCGGAGGACCATACTTACCGGCCATGATGTCATTTAGTTTGTATCCGGAGGTTGTCGTGCAGCCGTCGAGCAAACGCTGGATGTAGACGTTCCGTTTATCGGGTGCGGCGAAGGCGAAGTAGTCGCTGAAACGCTTGTCGCCGGTGACTTTGGCGAGCGCATTGGCGATGCCGGCGAGCACGTCGGCGTCGTCTTTGGTATCGAACACCGGCGGGATGCCGCCTTTCCAGATTTGCAGGAACGGGTTGGAGCAGCTCGCGGTGATTTCCAAGCCTTCGGATTCCAACCACGAGTTTGCCGGCAGGGCGATGTCCGAGTATTCAATCGACGCGGTCATCTGAATATCGACCGAGACGATCATCTCGACGTTGGGGTCGACGTTCTTGATCATGCCGTAGGCCCACTTGGCGTTGTTGATCAAGTTGACGTTGGTAAAGATCATCGCCTTGGTCGGCGTCGGCATGTGGCTCTTGCCGGTAAAATTCTTGCGGCCAAATTTCGGCGTGTCGACAACCAAAGCGAGATCGCCGTGGTTCCAGTAGGCCGGCTCTTCGTCTTTAGTGTAGGCGGTGGCCGCAATATCTTTGCCGTTGGCGTTGGGATTCAAATTGATCTTGAACGGATCCTCCGCCACCCAGCCTTTAAAGCCTGGGCCAGCCCAAGCCGAGCCTTGAAACAGCGCGGCTTTGTAGTTGCCGGCCCAGGTGTGGCCGCCGGCGCCCGGCTTGCCGACGTTGCCGGTAAGCATCAGCGGCAGGTAGGCGGCGCGATTCATCTCGGTGGCGTGGAACCAGTGATTGATCCCCTCGCCTTGATGGATCGCCACCGGCTTCATGGTCGCGATGTCCTCTGCCAACTGTTGAATCATCGCCTTGGGCGCGTGGGTGATGTCGGCGACGCTGTCGAGGTCGTAGTCTTTTAAATGGGTCTGGTAGAGCGTCCAGAGAGTAGCGACTTCGATCTCTTTGCCGTCGGCGAGTTTGACCTTGAAAGTTCCCTCCAGCCGTGGATCCAAGCCTTTCTTTGCGAGAGTTTCGCCGACGTCGTCGCGGGTGATCGCTGCCGGCGCATTCTTCTTGCTGTCCCAGATGACAAAATCGCCGAGCTGCTGATGCTGCTGCGCCGTCAGCCCCTGTACCCTTATTGATGGCCCGTCAGCGGACAGTGCCGATTTGTAATTAGGAAATACTTCGTGGGCGCGCAGCCGGCGCAGATTATCGGTCCGCACCAGCAGCGGGAAATCGGTGAAGCGCTTGACGAAGTTCTCGTCGTACCACTTCTTCTCAATCATGATCTTGGTGATGCCGAGCCAGAGCGCGGCGTCGGTCTGCGGCCGGATCGGAATCCAATAATCGGCCTTGGTCGACGGCGGCCCGTACTCGGGCGCGATGACGACGATCTTGGCGCCGCGCTCCATACATTCGATGAACCAGTGCGAGTCGGTGAGCTTATTCTCGACGAGATTTTTCCCGTCCATGATAATCAGCTTGGAGAAGCGCAGATCGTTGAAGTCGCACTCGGAAGTTTGCAAGCCGTGCACCCAGGGATGGCCCGGCGCTTGATCACCGTGCCAAGTATAATTCGACCAGTTGCGCCCGGCGCGCGCTTTGTCGGGTCCGACGCCGCGCACTTTGGCATCGAGCAGCGCGAGAGAATTATTCAGCCGATACATACCGTACTTGCCGATGACGCCCAAGAGTCCCATGCCACCGCGCATTTTCACCGTGCGCGTGCCGGCGCCGCCCATCTCTTCGACCATCTCGGGCTGGTAGCCTTGAGCGAGCAAGAGTTTCTTGCCTGCTTCACCGCTGTAGCGTGCGGCGATGGCGACCAACGCTTTGGCGATGGAGTCGAAGGCGTCGGGCCAAGAGATCTGCACGAATTCGTCTTGGCCGCGGCTATCGAACATGTAGCGCTTCTTGTTTTCCGGAGTGAGCTCCGGGAAGCCGGCGTCGGCCCAAGCCTTCCACCCTTTGCGCACGATCGGATGGCGCAAACGATAAGGACCGTAGATGACGCGGTGAAACGTGTAGCCTTTGGCGCACTGGCGCGGATTCCAATTTGCTGTCGCTTTATCACCGTAGAGGTCAGCGTACTTTTGATAATCGTAGGTGCTGCCCAGGCGTGTGACGATGCCGTTGCGCACATAGGCGCGCACCCGGCAGGCATGAGTATCGTTAGGCGAGCAAACCCAATCGAACATGCGGTCGTACTTATATTGATCGCGATAGATTTTTTCCCAGTTGCGATCGACCGCGCCGGCGAGCGGATTGTCGTTGGGGTTGGCGGCGGCTAGGAGATTCAACGGCAAGCCCGTCGCTAGGGCGGCGCTGCCGGTGCCAATGCCGAGGAACTTCAAGAAGTCGCGGCGGGATACGCCGCCGGGAGAGCAAGGAGTCAGGAGTGAGGAGTCAGGAGATCGGCCAACGGAGCTTCTTGTCACTTCGTCTCGTACAATCCTATTGCTCATAAAGATTACCCCTTCATTCACCGCTATCCGATTCCGAAACCCCCCTCACTCCTTACTCCTGAGTCCTCACGGCCTGATTCTTAAGTCTTGCCAAATCGTCACCGACTTCTTCCCATCCCGATCGCCGGCGCTGCCGTTCCAGACGGCGAAGCCGACCGGCACGGTCGCTCCGGGTACCAAATTGACGGCGCCTTGTCCGGTGCGTCCCAGCGAGCGGCGAAACATCACACGGTAGGAGCCCGAACCGTAAATGCCGCGGGCGTCGACTTTTTGATCGATCTTAGGTCGCGCTTGCAGCGTGCCGAAGCCGCGCGAGGTGAGATCTTCCGCCGGAGTTTTTCGCTGCGGATCGGAAACGATATTGCCCGCGCCCCAGCCGGTGACGTAGGTCGGATCGGATTGCAGAGTCAGCGCGTGGCGAAACGGCTGCTCCACGGCGGAGCGCATCAGGTTCGGATAAGAGTCGATGCCGACGTTCGGGTAGGCCTTTTCGATCTCCTGAAATGCCACATCTAAATCCGCTTGCCGCTCCGATTTCCACATCCAGATGTTGACCGCCTCGGTTTTCTCGCCCATGGCGAAGAAGGGTGGATTGGCGGTCAGCGAAAACTGGATTGCGGCGGCGTCGCGAAACTCTTGCGGTTTTAGCGCCGTGGTGTCGTCGGTATCGTCCTGCCAAACCATTAGAATCGCCACTTCCTTGCCATCGTGAATCGCCCGCACCGTGACTTCTTCGGGCCGCTCACTGCGCCACCACAGCGGCATCAAGTGCAAATTGACCGGCGGCGCGCTGCGCCAGATGCCGGACTCGGGATGATCGGGAAGCGCTTGTACGCGAACCGCGTTGATGGTGAACTTTTTCATCTCGACGCGTTCGCGCTGCGTTTCACTGGAGAGCGAGCGCACGTAGTGGACCAGGTGCCACGCATCATTGCCCCAGGCCCAATCGCTCATCGGCATCGGGCTGCCCGGAATGCCGGCTATGATATGGCGATAGAGCGAGACCGGATCGTGGCTGCCTTTGAAAATTCCGGCAGTCAAATCACGCGGTCTGGTTGGATAGCCTTCTTCGTCTATTTGCTTCTCGGTGCCATCGCCTCGGCCATTGGCGCCGTGGCAGGACGCGCAAGCCTCTTTGTACATTTCCAGCGCGCGCGCCCGCCCCGCCGCGTCGTAGGGCGGAGCTGGCGGTGGTTGGATAATCCCTTCGCCGCCGCTCCCCTCGGCGTTGGGAGCTTTAGCCGGTCGAACCACAAGAGGTTTGGCGGCCAGCGTCTTGATATAGTGAACCAGCGCCCAACGCTGCTCCATGGTGAAATGTGCCCAAGAGGGCATGGAGGACCCCGGCATGCCGCGCGTGATCGTGTCGAATAGGTCCTGATCGGTGGGCACGCGGTCCCACGTAGAAACCAGGCGATACTTGGCGGCAACTAAGTCGCGCGGCTTGGGGTAGAGCAGGTAGGCCGCCTCGCCATCCCCGCGGCCCGTGTCGCCGTGACAGGCGGCGCATTGCTGGGCGTAGATCTGTTTACCCTGGGCGAGCAGCTGCGGTGTCACCGGCGGAGACTTCACATCCGCAGATTTGACCAGCGTGAGGCCGCCGATGATGAGTACGACCGCAAGGGCCAACGAAAGAAACAACTTCATTGTGAACTCTCTTCCTCAGATCGACAGTGATCTGTCATCGGCGCCGGTTGTCGGCCGCCAAGTCGGCTAAAGTCATTCGCTGCATCAATCCTGCGATGGTTCGCCGCGCCGGTTTGCACCTGAAGTGCATGGGGCAGGGCGACTCATCGGCGCAGCGGTCGCTCCAAAACAAACAACGGTCGAAGATATCCGTGCCTTCGACGGCGACGAAAATATCTTTCACTTTGAGCGCGTTAGGTTGTCGGGCCAGGGCGTAGCCGCGCACGGCGCCGCGGGAGGAGGTTACGATGTTAGCCCGGTTGAGTTTCTGAAAAGTCTTGGCCAGGAAGTTGGCTAGTGCGCCGGCTGCATCGGCGATATCTTGCAGTTGCATGATGGTTCCCGATCGCTTCTTGGCTAACACCAGCAGTCCGTCGATCGCATAGCGACTTTCCTTGCCCAGTTTCATTCTTAGAGTCAGTGGATGATTTCAGTCCGTTGACTCCCTTGGAGCCGCAATCGTTGTGCCAGGTTGGAACTGGGTTTTCTCGGTGCAAACGTCTGCTGGCGAACGGAAATTTGTTAAAAATAAGAAAATCGGCCTGCCGGTTTCCAGGTTTCGCGAGTGATTTGTTCGTGATGCAGACCAACAAAAAACGCCGAGCCGCGCAGGGTTTCTGCACGCTCGGCGTCGAAATGCGGCACTCAAGTAGAGTCGCTACTTCTTGCTCAATTCAAAAGTTACCTTCGCTTCTTCTCCCGCCTTGACCGTCACAGTCTTGGTCATCTTGCCTAGGGTTTCATGCCAAACTTCAACTGTATGATTGCCCGGCGGCACGTCGGCGATTTTGAAGTTGCCGCCATTGTCGGTGGCATCGATGTAGGGATGGTCGGTGACCACCACCCAGGCTGACATCCACGGGTGGGCGTCGCAGCTCACTTTGACGGTCTCAGCTTGGGCGAAGGTCTCGGTCATCTTTTTTCGGAACGCCGGCTGCGCCCGGTTCATCGGTGTGTTTTCCGTGCCGTGGGTGTGAAAATTGTGCAAAATACCGTCGTTGTTCAAAATATCGAGCGGCGCGCCGACGCCGACGATAGCCACATGCGGGCGAAAGACGCAGCCTTTTTGATCGATGGTCGATGGATTTGTCGGCTTGGGCGGTGTGCCTTTGAAACCGGCAACGCTAACCACGGCGAACTCGACGCCTTTATCCGGACCGACAACGAGCTCTTCGCTGGTGACTTCAGCGCCGCATTTCTCGCCGTCTTTGGTAACTTTGATTTTTTTTGCTGCCGGTGCATCGCCAGTGAAGACGACGCGGCCGGAAATGGCGCCAGCAGGCGATGCCGCGAGAGCCTTATTGGGTTGGTCGGCACTACTGCTGAGATATGCGCCGATGCCCAACGCGACCGCTAAGGACACACTCATAGAGAAATGATTCATCGAGAGCCTCCTCGTGTGGACAAAATATTTGCGAAGGAATTCGAGCAAAACGAAGGCCAGAAAATGAAGTCAGTGGCTTTCGCGGAGGGAGAGTACCGTTGCATGCCAAAGGTTTCCGAATTTCGAGAAGAAGCGAGCGTCAGATTAGCGCAAATGCGAAAACTATATCGCGTGCCTTCGCAATTGCTTGTTGAACGTGGCGGTATGTGAATTGCCAAAGGATTAAACCCGACGATGCATGCGCTTTATCTCCTGTCGGTTTGGCTCCATATCATGGCTGCGGTGGTCTGGCTCGGCGGCACGATCTTTATGGTCATTGCTCTCATCCCAGCCATCCGCCGGCCCGAGTTCTCCGCAGTTGCGCTCCGGTTGATCCGCTGGACGGCGATCAGATTTCGCTGGGTGAGTTGGCTTTGTTTTGGAATATTCCTGATGACCGGCACGGCGAATCTTTTTCTTCGCGGCTTGACCTGGAGCGATTTTCAATCGCTTGAGTTTTGGCGCAGCTCGTTTGGCACGACGCTCGCGATCAAACTGGCTTTCGTGGCACTGATCTTCGCGATGAGTGCTTTTCATGATTTTCACATCGGTCCGCGCGCGACCGCAGCTTGGGAAGCCGATCGCACTGCAGCGGAAATTGCCCGGCTGCGGCGCGAGGCGGTGCGCCTAGGGCGGCTCAATTTAATTCTCGCCCTGGCGGTGACGATTTTGGGGGTGATGCTCGTGCGCGGCGGGATTTGGTAATCGAAGTGCTTCAAGTCTCCGGTTACACAAATTCACGATTTTTTGCCGGCTTGTTCGTGACGCGACGTGGCTGGCCGAGAGCGATCAACGGATTCACTTCCGGAGGCTCACCCGTAGCCATTGGCCGCGGCAGATTGACTAAGGCTCTGGCGTTATTTTTGCTTCGCACCAAAAACGAAGCCCTAGGTTTCCGTCCAGAAAAGGAGGTGAGGCGTAGGTCAGAGTAAACAATGTAACAATAACTTCCGAGGAGGCCGCCATGAAGCTTATTTGCAAAGCGCTCTTTGTCGCTGTGTCCAGCATCGTGACATTGACTCTTCCGTATGAGGTCAAACTCAATGCCGCTGAGATCCCCGTTGCTCCGGTCGATGTGCAAGTTGTCAACCAACCGAACGTTACAGTCGTCAACACGCCAAAGATACCGATACCGGTAGGAGAGATTCAAAACCCAGCGTTCCAGCCTTTTCAAGTTGACGTGCGTTTTTCACTCGGACGTGGGGAAGGTGCCGGGGAAGCTGTATTGCCGCGGGTTGGTAACGCCAATCAGCGCGTCGTCATCGAACATGTGACCGTCGATGCGTTGATACCCGACGGACAAAGAGTGGTTGCCTATCTCAAGCTGGGTGAGATTTTGCATTCTCTGGTTCTGACATCACAGGGAGACTGGGGTGATGATCGCTATCGCGCCAGCCAGCCGATTCGCCTCTACTCGCTCGGGGGCGCTATCGGTTTCGGTCTCGCGGGAGTTGAGCGAAGTAGAACCACGGGCTCGGCGAATTTCTATTTTACCGTGTCAGGTTATCTTGTGGATCTACCGTGAGGCGGCGATACAGACGGGAGGCATTCGGCCTGGAGCCTGCCTATCGGGTTCAGGCTAGCGGCTCTTAGATAATCCTGATACGGCGAAAAGAGCACAAAATACAGGTCATCCAGAATTCATGGCCAGCGACGATCTCCGTGATTTTCTCCGCTACATGAGTTCGCTGTGGGGCGCGCTCGGCGGCGTGACGGTGCTCTTTCCGCTCGCCGATACACTATTCCGAGTGATTCCGCTGCCAAGCGATTCCTATGGCCAATCGACGGCGCCGATAGCGATTCCGATCGCGTCGCTGGTTGGCTTGTTCACGCTCTTCTACACGTTTGTTCAGCGCAAGCGATCAGACTCGACACCCGCGCGGCGCGCCGGTCTTTTCTTTTTTCTGGGTATGATCTGCTTGATGCTATTTTTCTTGCTAAATCACTTTGAGTACCGGCTGCGAGTTGCTTTCTTGCCGGGACTGGATAGCTCAGACGACTATGTTCTTTTTCTCGTTGCGGTGGTGCCTCTCTATATCGGGTTCTTCGCTTGTGTCACGCGCGCGTTTGCGATCTTAGCTTTGATGGAATTTAAACCCCGAGCCGACACCCGTTGAGCTGGTTTCTTCATTTCCGACAAGCAGTAATCGGGGCGCGTAGTTTTCCTAAGTTGGGGAAATTCCCCTGGCTGCAAGCGCGCTCAGGGCGCAAAATCCGTGGCATGCATCATGCTCCTTTGACGATTCAATGGATTTCGAGGAGCGCCCGTTCACCGTGATTTGGGAGACCACTCGGGCTTGCGACTTGGCGTGCCTGCACTGCCGTGCCGATGCGCTGCCGCAGCGCGATGCGCGGGAGTTGGCGTTTCGCCATGTGGAAAAACTGGTTTACGACATCAAGAGTTTCGGCGCGCCTTATCCGATTTTTGTTCTAACCGGAGGCGATCCGGCCAAACGTTCCGACATCTTCGACATCATTTCATACGCGAGTAGCGCAGGTCTGCGGGTGGCTGAACATCATCTACAAAGGCGACAAGCCGAAGATCAATGATGCTTTCAAAGCCAAGTCGTTCGTCGAGGAGTTTGCCAAGATCAACAAATAGCAAGGTGTGACATGTGTAGACCACAAATGAACCAGAACCCGGCCAGACTTCAGCGCCGACACGGGCGGCACCTATGTGAGTGAACGGTACGGCTGGCATCTGGAAATGATTCACAACGGCCGTTCGTGAGGGGCTTCGTTCAGCAGTCTTCTTGACGTTGCTTACTGCCGCAAAGTACAAACTCATCCAAAACTAAAAGGAGGAATGGTTATGGCTGTGACCGTTAGGAAGATTGTTCTGTGGCGTAAAGAAGTGGCGGACGACCAGCCCGGGATTCTCGCCAACGCGCTGGCGCCGTTGGCCCATGCGGGAACTAATATACAGGTGGTTATGGCTTACCGATCCCCTGGCAATAAAGGAAAGGCCGCCATCGAGCTGTATCCCGTCACGGGTAAGAAATCGATCGCGGCGGCGAGGGAAGCTGGCTTCGGTGCTTCGCCGATACCCGCTTTGCTGGTTGAGGGCGACAATCGAGCAGGCATAGGCTACGCAACTTCGCAAGCCATCGCCGATGCGGGCATCAGCATGGATTTTGTTGTGGCGCAGGTTGTGGGCCGGCGCTTTTCCGCGGTCTTTGGTTTTGCGTCAGAGAAAGACGCGGCTACCTGCGCGAGCATCATCCGTAAATCGGCGGCAGCGAAGAAAAAATAGTTGGTTTTACCCCTTGGGCCGTTGGCACAGGAGGGGTTGCTGATGGATACACGCGAGCTACCCGTACTCTATCATTGGAATCACCGTGGCAGTTCATCGTCCCGGCGTGGAACACCAAATTGGTCAAGAAAGAAGAAGAGCCGACTCAGCTGGAGAATTTTACCCACCCCAGATGGAAAGACCGGCTCATCGCCGAACCCAGAGATGTCGAGTTGCTGGTCGCGCTAAAACACAAATTCGGCAACGAGGAGAAAGCGATTGCGTTGTTAAACAAATCGCCGCCAACAACATAAAGTTTCACAAGGGTCACTCGGAGCTGGCAGAGTTTCTGGTCGCGGGCCAGGGCACCCTCTGTGTGACTTGTTACGCGCACCACTATCCAGAATGAAAACGGGCGCGCCGGTGAATTTTATGCTCACCGAGGGAATTGGCAGCATCGTCGCGGTGGCGATGGCGAAGAATGCGCCCCATCCCAAAGCTGCCTGGCTCTGGTATCGCTGGGTCATCAGTGAAGAAGGACAAAGGCCATGGCTCTGGGCGGCCGCATCCCGGCTCATCCCAAGGTGGAGCCGACCGACAAAGTACGGCCTGAGAAGAATTATGCGATCACGCTGGCCGATTACAAGAATTTCCCCGTTATCTAAAAATCTGGAACGACATTTTCAAACTCCGGTGATTGATTAAAGTGGTGGGCCTCAAGGTCTCCGACGAGTTCCCGGGAAAAGCGGTCTTTAGAGATTCTTCGATAGAAAGGCAGCAAGAACTCCCGCTAGCAGGGGGAAAAGAATACTTGCGGCCATCCGAATCGTAAAAAGCCGCGGCCCTAAAATTATAAACTCGTAAATGTTGGCAATGAAACTCTTATCTGTAGGAATCCGACGGGACATCATCGCGTCATGTAGGGCTGTTCTTGACGTAATGATCTATGACCGTCTGACACTGACCTTGCTCTTTGTTCCTAGTTAAAACCAGTTGTCGCTAAGGAGGAACCTAGAGCAGAGTAACGGCAATGGACAGCGGGAGCGCGAAATTGGCGTTGGGTGGTTTTTATGAGCACGGGCGGGATACGGGCGACGATGGTTTTACTGTTTCTTGCTTTGCGTGCTTTGCGTTTTTGCGGGGATAATCCGAGACCGAAGACCGGGAGGAGTCGTCTATGCCAAGACCGAGAATCATTGAATGGCCCGATAGGGCGAAGATCTGCGTGACGTTTATCATTCCTTGGGAAGTCTGGCCGGAGAATTTCGCCACCCGCGAGTCGCTGCAGCGCCACGGCACGCACACGATTCCACCGGCCAACGCGGTGTTCAAGAAAAACATGGCGGCGGTGACCGAACGAGAGTACGGCGACCGCATCGGTATCTGGCGCATCATGGACATGTTCGCGCGCCATAATTTGAAAGTGACCTTCTTGATGAACGGCTTGAAAGTCGAGCAGTTCGCCGACGAGTGTAAAAAGTTCAAGTCGCAGGGGCATGAGTTTTCTTCAGAAAGCTACGAGCATGAGTATTCGTTCATGTACACGCGCGAACAGGAGCGCGAGTCGATTCAGAAGACCGTGGCTGCTTTCGAAAAAGTTCTGGGACAAAAGCCAACCGGATATCTGTCGCCGGGCCACGCCTCGACGCCGAATACGTTGGAGTTGGTGGCGGAGGCGGGCTTCGTCTGGTGGGCCGATCCGTTGAACTCAGATAATCCGTACACGGTCGAGTCCAACGGCCGCAAGGTTGTCGTCGTGCCGTACAACGTGCCCGGCTGCAACGACTATTCGACCTATGGCGCCGGACGCACGCCGCGCGATCTTTTCCAGATAATGAAAGACCAGTTCGACTATCTCTATTGGGAAGGTGAGCAGGGCGCGCCAAAGTTCTTTGCTTTCAATTTACACCCGTTCGTTTCCGGCGTGCCGTTTCGCACCAAGATCATCGACGAGTTCATTCGCTACGCCAAAGGCTTTACCAATGTCTGGTTCGCGCGCCGCATCGAGATCGCCAACTGGTGCTTGGAAAAGGGCTACTAGTCGGCGTCGATTTCCTTTTGATAGTGCAGCATCTTGCCGTGGACAAAGCCGAGGCGGCTGAAGAAATGCTGTATTTCGCCCTGATTGGCCGTAATCAGGGTGAAGACCGTGCGAATGCCGTGATCCTCGGCGGATTCGGTAAATTTTTCGACCAGCTCCTGGGCGACGCCGCGGCGGCGAAAGACCGGGTCGACGCCGATCATTTCGATCCAAGCCACGGTGCCGGGAAGACCAAATTCGAGTTCGCCGGTGCGGCCCAGTAGAAAGCCGACGACGCGGTTATCGATCTCGGCGACCAGAGAAGTCCAGTGCGGGCGAATCGCCTCGGACATTTCGATGCGCTTTTCCCAGTAATGGGGCCGGGCGACGCCGGTCTGTCGTTCTTCCATGTCGACGATCGCCGGCAGATCGCGCTTTTCTAAATTTCTCACGTCGATGTCTTTGTTCATGATCGCCTCCGGGGCACGAGAATCGTCTTCGTGGTGAATATGTTTCAGTCCGACTTTGCGTCCTCCGCGCCTCTGCGCGAGATAACCGAAATCACGAACGGTTAAACCGCAGCGGCCGCTTTTCGATAAACGCGTTGTAGCCTTCGATGAAATCCGGGGTCTCCATGCAGCGCGCTTGGGCCGCCGCTTCCATCTCCAATGCGGTTTCCAAATTGACGTTGGCCTCGTATTCGAGCAGTTCTTTGGTGACGCCGAGCGCATACAGAGGGCCGTCCTTCAAACGCGCTGCCCACTTATAGGCTTCTTCCATAAGCGTTTCACCGGGCACCACGCGATTGGCTAAACCGACGCGGTGCGCTTCTTGGGCGTCGATAGTGTCGCCGAAATAAACCAGTTCCGTCGCTTTTCCCAAGCCGACGATGCGCGGCAGCAAATAGAGCGCGCCCATGTCGGCGCCGGACAGCCCGACCTTGACGAATAAGAAGGCGGCGCGCGCCTTGTCGGAAAAAAGCCGCAGATCGGATGCGAGCATCAGCATGGCCCCGGCGCCGGCGGCGATGCCGTTGACGGCGGCGATGATCGGTTTCCTCAAGTTGCGCATATTCTTGACCACGTTGCAGGTCATGCGGGTGAACTTGTAAAGCTCGTCGCCTTTCATCTTGAGCAGCGGTCCGATGATATCGTCGACCCGGCCGCCGGAACAGAAACCTTTGCCGGTGCCGGTGAGGACAACGACTTTTACCGAGCTATCATGAGCCAATTCCGCGAAGATTTTTTCTAGATCGCCGTAAACCTGAAAAGTCAGAGCATTCAAATGGTCAGGGTCGTTCAATCGGATCGTCGCCACGCCGTCATTGTTTTCAAAAACGAAACTGGTGTATGCCATGCTTCTGCCGTCCTCCAATGGATATTTGTGTCGACGATAGCTGCTCCGCCGAAGCTTTCAAGTGCCGGTAAAATTGGCTTTGCGCTTCTCTAGAAAAGCCCGAGTCCCCTCGGCTAAGTCATGGGTGTGCGCGATGGCGCCGAAGGTGCGTGCCTCGAACTCCAGTCCGGTGGCCAAGTCAATATTCTGGCTGCGGTTGATCAGCATCTTCGACGCTTGCAGCGCCAGGCGCGGCAGCTCAGCAAGTTTGCGCGCTAGCGCTTGTGCCTCGTCAGAGTATTTTTCTTTCGCGGCGACTTGCATCACCAAGCCGGCGGCAAGTGCTTCTTGGGCGCCGATGGGATCGCCTAGTAGGATCATCTCTTTGGCTTTGGCGATGCCGACCAAGCGCGCCAGCCGCTGGGTGCCGCCGCCGCCTGGAAAGGCGCCAATTTTAATTTCCGGCAAGCCCAATTTGGCGCTCTCTGAGGCCAAGCGAAAGTCGGCGGCGAGCGCCAACTCGCAGCCGCCGCCGAGCGCGTAGCCGGACACCGCGGCAATCACCGGCTGTGGCAGCGATTCGACTTTATCGAAAAGGATCTGAAACTCCCGCGCATGATGATAGGAGGCTTCGGCGTTGGCCGGCCCGCCCATCTCGCCGATGTCGGCGCCGGCGCAAAAGACCTCGTCGCCGCCGGTGACAATCACAGCGCGAATCACCGCTTTGCTCGCCAGCTCGTCGAGAAGATGGCTTAGCTCTTCACGCATGGCGCCGTTCAGTGAGTTTTTCTTCTCCGGCCGGTCGAGCTGGATCGTCGCCACCGCGCCGTCTTCGCGATATTTGAGAGTTTGATACATCGCTGCACCCGCTCCAGAGCTACCGATTCTCGGCGTATTGCACCGATTCCGGATAAGTCCGCTGCCAGTATTCGCCGCTTTCGAGCAGCGCTCGGCAGTTCTTGCTGCAGCATAACTGATCGATGTTCGTTGCCGCGTCGCAGGCGACGACATCGAGAGCGTGGCCGCGCAGCTGGGGGTAGGCTTGGAAGCGAACGTGATGAGTTTCTCGATCCACCGGACACTTCAGATCGAGCTCGAAATCGGCAGCTAAAAATCGGCACATCATGGCGCTCTCCTTATGTTTCGTTAGTGCAAGCCAAAAAGCTCCACCGCGTTGTCGCGCAACAATTTGCGCTTGACGTTTTCCTTCAAGCCCATTTCGTCCCACTGATCCAAGCTTTCCTTCCACGGCAGACCGTTGGTGCCCCACAGGCAGCGATCGGCGCCCATGCGGCTATTAATATAGTGGAGGATTTCCGGCTTCATGTATTTGGGCATCCAGGCATCAACGCCGAAGTAAACATTGTCCCATTTGTAGCAAACCGAAATCAGCTCCTCGACCCAGGGCCAACCGGTGTGGGCGCCGACCAGTTTGAGATCGGGAAAATCGCTAGAGATGCGATCGAGATAGATCGGCCGGGCATGCTCGCTCGGCATCGCCTCGAGCACATGGCCGACTTGCAGCGACACGGGGACTTTCAGTTCGTCGCATTTGGCGTAGAGCGGGTACATTTTGGCGTCGTGAATCGGGATGTCGAAGCCGTAGATATGCACATAGACGCCTTTGAACTTGTATTCTTTGACCGCGCGCTCGATCTCGGCGAGCGATTCTTTGATGCGAAACGGATTGTAGCCGGCCAGTCCGACGAAACGATCGGGGTAGCGCTGGGTGTACTGGGCTACCTCTTCAAGCTGGGTGTCCATGTACATCCACTTGTTGCGGTAGGACCACATTTTGGTTTGGGTGATGAAGACTTTCTCAACCTCGGCTTCGTCCATCTTGGCGAGCATGGTTTCAAAGCTATCGTAGTGCGGCAGTCCGCCGATGGCTTTCTCCATACGGCAAATCAGCTCACCTTTTTTCGCTTCATTCCAGCGCGCAATGAATGCTGGAGTGGCGACGTAGTACATGAAGTCGATAGCGTTGCGCATAGGGTCCCTCAATTCCAGATTCCAGATTTCCTATTCAAGATTAAGAAGGGGAACAGGATCCGGGGGCTGTGGGCTTTGAACTAGCAATCTCATAGCATCGTCAACCCGCCGCTGACGCTGAGCGTCTGACCGGTAATAAAAGTCGCCGACGGCGAGGTTAGAAAAAGCACCGCTTCGGCGATCTCTTCCGGTTGGGCCGGTCGTCGAAACGGCGTCGCTTTGGTCACCGCGTCGATGATTTTGGCGGTTTGCTCCGACTGACCGCGCACGGCTTGGAGCAGCGGTGTTTCCGTCAGGCCCGGACAGACGACGTTTACATTGATCTTGTGGCGCGCCACTTCGCGCGCGATGGTTTTAGAAAACGCGATGACCGCGCCTTTGGCGCCGGCGTAAACCGCTTCCCAGCTCGAGCCGACGCGGCCGGCGTCGGAGCTGATGTTGACGATCTTGCCGAAGTTTTGCGCGATCATGCGCGGCAGCACGGCGCGGGCAGTGTAGAGCACCGATTTGAAGTTGATCGCCAAGAGTTTGTCCCAAGTCTCTTCATTGCTCTCGACGAAGGGCTCCAGCCGATCCCAGCCCTGGCAGTTGACTAGAATATCGATCTGGCCATAGCGGCTGATGACCTCATCAACCATGCGATCGACGTCGGCTTTCTTGGTAAGATCGACCGGGCAAGCCATCGCTCGGATCCCCAAGCCCTGCACTTCACATTTGACTTTCTCGGCATTGGCTTGGACGATGTCTGCGACGGCGATTTTCGCACCGGCGCTCGCCAGCGCCAACGCCACGGCGCGGCCGATGCCGCCGCCGCCGCCGGCCACCAAGGCAATTCGGTCTTGAAGATTCATCATGCGACCCTCGCTTCCGGAGTGACATTCGATTGTTCCGCGCGGAGTTTTTCCAAGCGGCGCAGCGCCAGCAGGGCCGCGCCCAGGGCGCCGATCATCTGCGGCTGGTCGCTGACGTTGATCTTGCGCTTGAGCGTCTCTTCGAGCGCTTTGACCATGCCTTTCTGGCGCGCCACGCCGCCCACGAAAGTGACTTCGTCCTCCATGCCGGCGCGTTTGAGAAGGGCCAGGGCGCGGCTGGCGAGCGAGTTGTGCACGCCGCGGAGAATCTTCTCGACGCTCTCGCCGGAAGAGACGTGGTTGATGATCTCCGATTCGGCGAGCACGGCGCAGACGCTGCTGATGGTTTGCGGCTTGGTCGACTGGAGCGACAATTCGCCGACGGTTTCGATGCCGGTCTCGAGATATTTGGCGGCGCGCTCGATGAAGCCGCCGGCGCCGGCGGCGCATTTGTCGTTGGTGCGGAACTCTTTGACCTTGCCGGTCTCGGAGACGCGGATCGCCCGCGTGCTCTGGGCGCCGATGTCGAGCACCGAGCGGGTCTTAGGAAATAAAAATACTGCGCCGGTGCCGACGCAGGTGATGTCGGTGATCTGAACATCGCGGAAGGGCACGTTGTAGCGGCCAAATCCGGTGGTGGCGATATAGCTCAAATCGGCTTCCTTCAGCTCGGCATCTTGCAGCGCCGCCTGCAGGACTTCCTTGGCGATGGCAACAAAGTCAGGTCGCGTGCGGATGAACGCCTGGCCGCGCATCTTTCGGTCACCGTCGAGGATAACGGCTTTGGTCGATTTCGCTCCCATGTCGATGCCGGCGACGTAGGTCATGGAACCTCCAGGTTCAGTTTCGAGTTTCGAGTTCCGCGTTCCGAGTTGAACCCGAAACCCGATACTCGGAGCCCGACACTGTTGCGAGCGCTCTTTCCAGTGCGAACAAGCTCGCGCCGAGGGCGCCGACGTAGTGCGAGTCGGGGCTGACGTTGAGTCTCAATTCAAGTTTCTCTTCCAAAGCGCGCACCATGCCGAGGTTGCGCGATACGCCGCCGGTGAACGTCACTTCCGGCTCGATGCCGACACGGCGCACTAGCGAAATGGTCCGCGCCGCGATGGCTCTGCGGACGCCGCCCAGGATGTCCTCGACTTTTTTGTTTTGGGCCAGGTAGGACATGATGTCGGATTCGACGAAGACCGTGCATACGGTCGTCAGTCGCACGGGATTTTTAGCTTTGAGCGATATCTCGCCGATCTCGTCCAAGCTCAACATCAGGGCGTCGGCGGCGCTGGCGAGAAAACGGCCGGTGCCGGCGGCGCATTTGTCGTTCATGACAAAGTCTTTGACCTCGCCACCCTCGCCGACGCGGATGCCTTTGGCGTCCTGGCCGCCCATGTCGATGACCGTCTTCGTGTTCGGAAAGAGGTGATAGGCGCCGCGGGCGTGGCAGCTGATCTCGGTGATCTGCGCGTCGCCGAAGGTCACTTTGTAGCGGCCGTAGCCGGTGCCGACGATGTAGCGCACCAGAGCCCGTTCGATGCCGGCGAGCTTGAGCGACTCGACAAAGCAGTTCTCGGCGGCGCGGGTAACGTTGGCGCCGGTCATGCTGAGCGCGCGGGCGAGGATGCGGCGCTCCTCGTCGATGATGATGCCCTTGGTCTGGGTCGAGCCCACGTCGATACCGGCGGCGTAGATCATAACGTTGCTCCCGCGGCCTGGGTCTTGTGCGTCAGTTTGCGGTGTTCGAGCGATTCGAAGAAGGCGTCGATGCGGTTTTTGATCTGCGCTTCGGAAAAATAGCGCGGGTCTTCAAGATCGGATTCGATCAGGAGCGTCGGAATGCCCAACTCTTTGGTAAAATACTCGCGCATATCACCCTGGCCGGCGGAGAAGAGCCGGCAGCTCTTGACGGAATGAATCACCAGCGCGTCGGCCGACCATTCCTGAATGTAGCGGCGAATCTGCTCGTAGCGCTGCAAGAAGTTTCGATTAGTGACGTTCCACTGCAGCATGTGCTCGGCAATCGACTCCAAGGGCCGGTTGGGGTCGTGCTTGAAGCCAAACTCCCACAAACCGCCGACGGTGGAATAGGTGGAGGCGACGGCGACTGCGCCCCATTTAGCGAAGAGGTCGCGGAAGGTGCGCAGATAGGGCCAGGGCGGTGGCCCTTCGATGACGAAACGGAAGCGCTCTTCGGGCAGCGGGCCGCTGCCCATCTGGACCTTTTCTTCCATCTCTCTGAGCGCTGTCTGGAAAAACTTGAGCCCGTCTTCGGTGCCGCGCAGGCAATAGAGCGGCGCCATCATGGTCACTGAATCGAAGTAGTTGTCGAAAGGCGAGGGAATATGTTTAGTCAGCGACTTGATCTTGGCCCACAGCTCGCCAGTCTCGCCGGAGAGGGCGACGATTCTTTTCAGCTTATCCCAATCGAGTTTCTTGCCGGTGAGCTCTTCGCAGATGGCGATCACTTCTTCGAGCTGGTGCACGACGTAGGCGATGTCCTCCGGCGACGGCTTGCCAGATGGATCGCGCATGAACGGAATATCGAGATTGTAAATCTTGCCGTCGCAATACTCGGCCAGGTGCTCGAACCACTGGAGGTAGACATTGCAGCCGACGTAGTTGCACAGTATCAACGACGGCAGGGGGATAGTGGCAAAAGGCGTCTTGCGACCGCCGAGAAAAAGTCCGACATCGGCTTTGACATAGGCGCAGTTGTCCATTGAGTAGCCGAGCTCTTCGGCTTTCTGAATGAAGGGTAAGGCAGCCTTCTTGACCGCGAGCTGCAGGGCGTCGATCTCGGGATAGACCGGGATCATGTCGAATGCATGCACCAGCTCCACCGGGTTGCCGCTGATCAACATGAAGACCGCTTTGCCGTCGCCTTGTTCGGCGGCTCGCGTCACCCGTTCGAAATAGCGCCCCATGATCTCTTTCTGCAAGAGATGCATCTGGCCCTGGTAGCTGGTCTTCGCGGTGTCAGCGGTTTGTGCCATCGGGGGCTCCATTGGTTTCGGGTTGCGAGTTTCGCGTTTCGAGTTGGAGCTCGAAATCCGTAACCCGCAACTCGGACGTTTTCAGTCGAACAGCATCGATTCCACGAACGTCTCGATCTCTGTCCGTGCCTTGTCGAAAATCCACATCTTTTCTTCGAATTCTAAGAACAAATGCGGGATGCCTTCTTTCTCCAGCGCCCGTTTATAGAGCGCATAGTCAAACAACGCTGGCTCGCAGAACTTCGCCGACAAGATGAGCGCGGCGGCAGCGCCGGTCTCGCGCACTTTATCGATCAGGTGCTTGGCTTTCGGTTCGCGGGTGTCGTGCTTGACGCCGGAGTAGACGCTTTGCCTGAGATAGCCGTTGGCGAGATTACGCAGCGGATCGCCGTCGGTGGCGATGTCCTCCAGGAACCAGCGCCAGCCCAAAAGAAAATCGTCATCGAGGATGTAGCAGCCGGCCGCTTCCAGCGATTCGATCAGCTCAAGTGGCGGCTGTTCGCAGAAAGACCCTTCGAGGACAACTTTGATGCGGTCTTTGGGTTTTTCCTTGCGTGCGCGGATGTCGGCCAGCGCTTCTTTGAGGATCGGGATATGCTCTTCCGGCGGCATCAGCGTGCCGATGCGCAGCAAAACATAGCTTTCCACGGTCGAGAGATTCTCGGGCTGCTCGGCGCGGATCGCGTAGAGCTCGCGCAGCAGCCGGCGCTGCTCGTTGAAAAGCGCGATGCTCCGGCGTAGATCGTCGTCTTTGATCGGCCGGCCCGTCAGCGCTTCGTAGCTGGTCTTGAGGCGCAGGTATTCCGAGGCGAGATAGTCGATCGTATACGGCGAGGTCATATTCTGCGGAAAGTGGATGTAGTCGACCATCAGCTTGGGAAAGTTGCGCTTGAAGACGCTGCCCAAATTGCGCGCCGGATCGCAGATCGAGTGAAAGACGATGCCGTCCAAAAAATCGAGCCGGCCGGTCAGGCCAAGCTCGAGAGTGCTCTTGACGATGGAGCAGACAAAGGACTGAAAGCGCGAGTCGGCGTGGGCGATTTCCAGGCGATTACCGCCGCCGATGACGCCCACCGGCACCATGCCGGCGGCGTGAATCAGGTCGACGGGATGGTAGACCGGATAGCAGCCGACTAGTTTTTTATCGGCGTGACGTTTTTTCCAATCTGCGGCGAGCTCGAGTGGAAAGTTTTCGAGGGGTTCACGATAACGAGAAAGAATGCTCTCGACAGTTGTCATTGGCCACCCTGCGGCACGCTTTTGAGCCGGCAAGGGAGCAATATGAGTGCCACCGTTTTGTGGCAATTAATTCTCCTGCGAGACCGGTGAATCTTGAGTCTGTCCTGCGCAACGCCGAAGGCCTCAGCATAAGTCGATCGTGTCATGGCGAGATCAACCTCCAATCGATGCGCCGGGTTTTCTTCGCAGTAATTGGAAAGTGCGGTGAGAAATTCTCATCCGTCAGAACGCAGCGCTTGAAATTGCGCCGAGCGCAGCGGTGAAGATTGCCCTTCGCTTCGCCAGAGTTCCGCCTCGATCGTTGCGCTGGTAATTAGTTTTCTTTCGCGCAACGCCGGTCAATCTTGGGTTTGCAAGTGGCATAGGCCTTGCTGCCTATGACATTGAGGGCGCTGGTGAAACGAAAGGAGCTGTCCAATGGCACGAACGCCGCGAGCCAAAATGGTCAGGAAAATCTCCAACCAATGGGCGGAAGACGCTATGTGGGGCATCCCCGAATCGCCGGAGTTCTCTTCCGTCGAACGCTTGATGCACGAATTTCAGTCGCATGCCGAGCAGGAAGAGCGCTGGTTGGAGGAGTACCGCGCCAGCGCCAAGGAGGCCAGCGATCCATTGATCCGGTTTCTCTTGGCGCTCATCGTTGCCGACGAAGAGCGGCATCATGACCTGACCGGCCGCATGGTCACAAAGCTGAGAGAGGAATTGGCGTGGAGCCGCTCCAAGGGGCTGCCGCGGCGGGCACTTGAGCCAGCGGCAAAGGGCAAGCAGCTCCTGGTATCGATCAATCGTTTCATCGAAGCGGAGCGCCAGGGCATAAAAGAATACAAGCGCTTGAAAACCCAGAGCCAAGGAATGTATCGCGAAGTATTTTCCTTGCTCTATGGCACGATGATTCACGATTCTTACAAACATCTCGGTATGCTCGAGTTTCTTCGCGACAGACTGGCGGAAGGCCGGTCCGGAGCGCGGCAGCGGAAGCTGGCAGTGGCGGCGGAAACCGCCTGATGGCAAATATAGGCTCCGACTCTTGCTGTGGGCTCAGCCCAACAAACTGTTTGTCGTAGAGGCTGTTTGAGAGCCGCGAGTTTTCCGACACGCGCGAATTCAGCCGGGCGGTTTCGTCAATCTTGCGAAATTGGATTCGTCCTTCGCGCCGTCGGCCCGGAGCACTATCGCTCGGAGATCCTCTGGCATGCATCCTGCTGCGATCACTTACCAAATCAAGCGGCTGGCGGTATGCAGACAAGCGCGCTAGCCCTCACAAGGAGTAAACGATGGAACAAAGCTTTGCCCATAATTGTGGCTGCGGCCATGGGGCGGTCAAGCCCACGGAGATTCTTAGTGACGAGCACCGGGTGATCGAGCGTGTGCTCAGCGCGCTGGAAGCGCTAACTCGCCGACCAATACCGCAAGCGCTCGAGCATTGGCAGAAAGCCCTGGATTTCATTCGCTGCTTTGCCGACCAGTGCCACCACTTCAAAGAGGAACAGGTGCTGTTCCCGGCGATGGAAGAGCGCGGCATTCCCAAGGAGGGCGGGCCCATCGGTATGATGCTGCTCGAACATGAAGAGGGCCGGGGCTATGTGCGGGCGATGGCTGCGGCGTTAGAAGCAGTGGCTGCGCGGGATCGTGCGGCGAATGAGACGGTTGTGCAAAACGCACGCGCTTACATCCGTTTGCTGCGAGAGCACATTCAAAAGGAAGATCAAATTCTCTACCCAATGGCGGAAAACGCCATTCCCGCCGAGGAGCTGGAGCAGATGCGGGCGCGCTTCGCAGAGCACGAGGCCGCCGAGATGGGCGCCGGCACCCACGAGCGCTATTTGACAATCGCCCGGGATCTGGAGACGGCGTTGGGTTTGTAGAAAGCGCCAGCGAGCGCCTCCGGGTTTTTTAGGGGCCTGCGTGTCTGCCGGACGGGCGACCACACGGGTCGCACACATCGGACCTTCCACCCCACTCGTTTTTCTATGCCGGAAGTTTACCGAACGGCTTCGGATTTCTAACGTTGCAATGGCCCGGTAAGAGTGGGAAAAACAATAGCGATGATCCTCCATCGCTGCAAAGCAATAATCGGTGCGCCGGCGCGGGGTGACTTTTCTCGCCGCGCGCCTCTTGGTTTTTCATCCGATAGGTTCCGCACCCACCTCGCTTTAGTTGCGGTATGCCTGAGCCTCTGGCTTGGTTGCAGCCCCCCGCTCGACCCGGTGCTGCATGTATGCACCAACCAGTGGACAGGCTATGAGCCGCTTTACCTAGCGCGCTCGCTGCGCTACTTCAACGACAACGACATCCAACTGATGGAATATTTGTCGGCGAGCGATTGCATGCGCGCTTTTGGCAACGGCACGGTCGAGGCGGCGGCTCTGACGCTCGACGAAGCGCTGCAGCTAGTAGAAGATGGGGTGGCGTTGAAGATCGCGCAGGTGCTCGATTTCTCCAACGGCGCCGACGTAGTACTCACCCGCCCCGAGATCGCGTCACTGGCGGCTCTCAAGGGCCGGCGCGTGGCGGTGGAAAATTCTGCCACCGGCGCCTATGTCTTGCAGCGGGCTTTGCAGAAGGGCGGCTTGCGGCATGACGAGGTTCACATCGTTGCGGCGGTGGTGTCCGAGCACGAACGCGTCTATCAAGCCGGCGCAGTCGACGCAGTGGTTACTTTTGATCCGGTGCGCACGCGCCTGAAGGCGGCCGGCCTGCGCGAGCTGTTCAGCAGCCGTGAGATTCCCGGCGAGATCGTCGATATTCTCATCGTGCAGCGCGACTTTGCCGAACGCTTCCCGAACGATGTCCAACAGCTCCAGTCAGCCTGGTATCGTGCTCTGGATTATCTGCGGACTCAGCCCAAGGATGCCGCCGAGCGGATAGCGCCGCGTTCCGGGCTCACGGCCGAACAGTTTCACCGCACGCTGAGCGATATCCATTTCCCGACGCCGGAGGAGAATCGAAAACTGCTCGGCGGCCGCCCGGCGGAACTCCTCGCGCCGGCCCGGCGCATCATGGAAACCATGCTCGAAAAACAACTGCTGCGCCGGCCGGTGGCGCTCGACAGTCTGTTCTGATGGATGCCGCCGTGGCTCGCCAACCAGACACAAACAGCCCGCGGCCGATCCGGTTTTGGCTGCCCTTAATCCTCGGTGTCGCGGGTTTCGCGGGATTGGTCGGCTTTACGGTTTTCGATCTCGACCAAACGGTGCGCCGAGTCGAGGAGCGGGCGCGCGCCGATGTCGCCGTCAAGATGTCGAATCTGCAAGGCGCGATCACGTTTCGCTTGCGTCAGCAGGATATGCCAGGAGTGCAAAATGTTATCGCTAACCAAGGCTTTCATGAATACAGCAAGCATGTGTTGTTCATCGATAAGCAGGAAAAAATCATCGCGGCGACTCGCCTTGCGCTGTTGGGCCAGCCGCTGGCGTCGGCGGTGCCGGAGCTGGGCGGCCAACTGGCCGGCTGCAAAGGTAATCGTTGGCGCGGCGTCATTCAGATCAGCGCCGACCGCACGAGCCTATTTGCCTGCTATCCAGCGGCTTTCCCCAACGACGTGAGCGATCTCGCACGCGAGGCGACCGGCTATATTTTATCGACTCACGATCTGAGCCGCCCGAAGAACACCGCCAAAGCCGAGGCTAGCAGACGCCTGGTGCTCGTCTGGCTGCTATTTGGCGCTGGTTTTTGCGCGTTGTTATTTTTCCTGCGCCACGCCTTGGCGCGTCAACGGATCGGCAAGATCGTCGGCACTACGGCGGCTTTGGCGGCGGGTAACCTCGAAGCCCGCGTGGGCCTAACTGGCCGAGATGAGCTTGCCAGCATCGGCCAAGCGATGGACAGCATGGCGGCGCGATTGCAGGCTGCGGCTCGGGCGCTCAACGAATCGCGCGATCAAATGGAGCTGCGGGTCGAAGAGCGCACGGCCGAACTCAAAAAAGCCAACAAACATCTCGAACGGGAGATTGCTGCGCGTCTGCAAAGCGAGCAGTCGCTGCGAGAAAGCGAAGAGCGCTACCGCAGGCTGATCGATCTAAGTCCGGATGCGGCTTTTGTCAGTTTGAGCGGTACGATCGTTTACGTCAACGCCGCTATGGTGTGCTTGTTAGCGGCCGCGGATGATCACGCGCTGTTGGGCCGCTCGCTGTTCGACCTTCTTCATCCGGACTGTCACGAAACGGTGCGCGGTCGCATGCGTCAGTTGAGCCAGACCGGCCAACAGAATCCACCGCTGCTGCAAAAGTGGCTTCGTTTCGACGGCGCCATAGCCGAGGTCGAAGCGGCGGCGGCGCGGATCCCGTGGGCCGAGGGGCGCGCCAATCTGGTCATGCTGCGCGATGTGTCCGAAGTGCAAAAGCGCGAGGCCTGGCTGCAGGGGCTGATAGAAACCACCCAGGACGCGGTGATTTCCATCGACCGGGAAGCGCGCGTCGTGATGTTCAACCCAGCGGCGGAGAAAATCTTTGGCTACAGCAAAGCCGAGGTCGAGGGTCAGAAGGTCAACATGCTCATGGGCGAGCCTTACGCCAGCGAGCATGACGCTTATATAACGCGTTACAAGAGAACCGGCGAGGCTCGCGCCATCGGCAAGACTCGCACCGTGGTGGGGCGGCGCAAGGGCGGCGAGGACTTTCCCATTGAATTATCGGTAACTTAGGTGATGGCAGGCAGCGAAGTCAACTATGCTGCCTTCATCCGCGACATTTCCGAGAAGACCACGCTGCAAACCGAATTGGCCGAAAAGCAGCGCCTGGCGGCGGTGGGTGCGATCGCGGCCAAGTTCGCCCACGAAATCGGCAACCCGCTCAACGGCATGTACATGACCGGGCAACTCCTCGAACGCCGGTTGGTCAACGCCGGTTTGGATGACGAAACCCTCCTGACCTCATTTCGTCGCATTCTGCGTGAGATGGGCCGGCTGAACAGCCTGCTGAGTGAGTTTCGCACGTTCTATCGCGAGGACCGCTACGAGTTTCGGCCAACCTCGATCGCCGCGGTCATTCGCGATGTGCTCAACCTAGAGCGGCCGAACTACGTGAGCCGAGGCATTCACATCGACGAATCGGTGGCACCGGATATTCCAGAGCTGTCGGCGGACCGCGACAAGCTCAAGCAAGTGCTGTTCAACCTCTGCAAAAACGGCGTTGAAGCGATGCCCCAGGGCGGCACGCTGGGCGTGCACGCTGTGTGTGACGGCGCCGAGGTGATCGTCGAGATCAGCGATAGCGGTGTTGGGATTCCCGACGGAGTGGACGTTTTTCAACCGTTTAAGACCACCAAGCCAGCCGGCACCGGGCTCGGTCTGGTGATCGTGCGCCAAATCGTCGCGGCGCACCACGGGTCCGTCAGTTATCGCAGCACGCCGAATGTCGGTACGACGTTCACGGTCAAGCTGCCATTGACGAAGTGACCGATAATGCTTTGCGCCTAGAGGAGATGGGTGTCGACGGCGAGTGGTGCGCGCGGCAGAGCCAGCCGCTCACGTATGGCGGTGATGACCGCGGCAACCGAAATGTCCTGCATGCAACGCCGCTCGTAATCGCAGGGTTGCCATAGCCAGCAGGGAGCGCAGGGCAAGGCCGAATACAAGTTTGTGTTGCAGCTGTAGCCGCACTGCCAAGGGGTGACTCGGCCGCCAAACACAATGACCGACGGACAGTCGACAGCCCGCGCCAGGTGCATCAGGAAGCCTTCGCCGCCGAGATACAATCGGCTGTTAGCCAAGATCGCTGCCACTTCATGGATCGTGGTTTTGCCGCGCAGATCGCAGGCCCCTACCGCTTCTGGATCCGTCTTCGAGCCGATTTGGACGAACTGGCATTCCTTGCCGAGCGCATCGACGACGGCCTGGAAACGCTCGGGATACCACTCCTTGTTTTCAGTTGGAAACCGAGCTCCAAGGCCGCTGGTTTGGATGGCGATCGAGCCTTGCGCCCAAGACGCCCGCGCCTTGGCGCTATCGTCCACATGGAAGTAAGGGCGCAGAGCGATTTCGCCTTGAACGCCGGCGCAAGCGCAAAGCTCGGTGATCATGTGCCGTTGTGGCGGCACGGTGCGATCGGTGGCGAGGTCGATGGCGCCATATTGAAGTAGCTTATATCGCGACCCGAGCAACTCTAACCCTAAGCCATAGTTTTCATCGATCGGTATGACTTTGGCGACATCCCGGTTGTGCTCAAATAGCTCCGGGTGTTCGCTCATGATCCAGAGGTTTTTCTTGCCGCGTTTGGCGAGTTCACGGAACACCACGGTGCATAACAGGTCATCTCCCAACGCCGTGCCGAAATGTAAAACCGTGCCCGGGATACCCAGGTGGGCGGAGGTTTTGAGGGTGTGAAATAGAACCGAACCCGTTCGCCGCAAATTCTTGATGCTTGAATAATGTGTCACCGATTGCCCCATGCTGCATCTTGGGCTCGGTAACGCTTTACATAATACTTTTTGCCTTTTCAATATTGCTGCGCACAGTATTGAAAGGGCTGGGCGTGGGCTAGCTGTATAATTTTTCGATGTAGCCGCTGTCGTCCAACTCGCGCACATAGTGGGTGTTCCACAGCGCGAGCGGGTTGAAGTTGGCGATCTCCGGGTTGCGGCGCACCGCCAATTGAAAGACGTTGGCGATGGCATCGACGTTGGGATAGGGCTTGCGCTCGAGAGCGGCAGCCCATTCATCGTACAGCCGCTCGACTTCGGCGTCGGTTTCGAGCTTGAGAACCGGCGAGGCGTTCTCCTTGAGGATTTCCAAGGTTTCCTCTTTGCGCGTGATGAAAAAATGGATGGCGTCGACAAAGCCGCGGATCAAACGGCGAATCTCTTCTTCGTGCTGCTTGACGAAAGTGGTGGTCGTCGTCAGGGTGACGCCGCGGATCATCGGAATCGCGGGCACGTCCATGGCGTAGCCGCCGGCCTTTTTGGCGCGCTCGTCGTGCGGCAGCGTGACGAAAGTCGCGTCGTATTGGCCGCTCAGAACTTTTTTCCAGCGCTCTTCCGAAGAGCCGCGCATCTCGACCAGTTTAACGTCGCCGCGGTCGGCGTCCAGCCCTGCTTGCTTTAAGAATAACCAGATGTTCAAGCCGGCATGCGAGCTCAGTTTGTCGGCCACCACGGTTTTGCCGCGCAGCTCCTGCACCGACTTGACGGGCTTGTTGGTGACGAGTTTGTTTTCAGTCCAATCATTGGTCGCCTGGGCCAGATGGACGAAGTCTTCGCCCTGGGCGTTGCGGATATACAGATTGTGATGGTTGCCGGAGATCAAGTCGACGTGGCCATTCTTTAGCGCTTCGACCGCCTTTTCGCGCACCAGCTGCGGCGAGGTGTCGACTTCCAAGCCGTTCTTGCCCCAGACGCCGGACTTATCGGCCACCAGCCAAAGCGGCGCATGGGCGTTGGAGCGATAGATGATTCGTAGTTTCTTGTTGGCCATGATTTTTCCCCTTCCCGTGCGATAGCTCTCGAATTCATAGCATCAACGCGAGTGAAAATGCGAGCACTCAATACACTTACACTGCCACGCTTGTGAGATTTGAAATCTGAGATCTGAGATGCCGCAGGCTAGGCGCGCAGGCGCAAACCAAACCAAAGCGTCAGGGCGGCGAAAACCAAGATCAGCCAAGTGGCGCTGCTGAGCCGCTTGAGGATGCCGGCCAACTGCTCTGGATTGTAGGTCTCGCCGCTCTCCTGGCGCCGCACAAAGCGATGGCCGATGCCCATCGATTGATAAACCGCGAAGATGACCAGGAAAAAAACCAAGGTGAGTTTGATGGCGAGCGGGTAGCCCAGCTGCTTGATGAACATCTCGCGATAGGCGGCTTTGAGCTCGGTTAGCTGAAATGCGCCGGTGAACAGGACGATACCCAGGGCGCCAATTTGCAACGGATTGTATAGTTTTAAGCCGCGGGTGAGAAAGTGAACCCGCTGCTCGTGCTTGTCGAGCGCGGTCACCGAGGGCAAAAAGATCAGCCAAAAACCGACCACGGCCCCCAGGAAAACGACGAGGGCGACGAGATGCAGCCAGACGTTGAACATGAAACGGCGCTAGCTCCAGCGAAAGCGATTGCCCTTCCTGAGCGGTTTGCCCGGGGCATCGTAATTGTCGCCGATGACATCCAATTGCTGGCGGATCCGTTCGAGCTCGTGCTTTTGATGGGTCTCAAAAGTTTCCGCTTCTTTGGCGCGCTTCTCCATCAGTTGCGCCAGCTCTTGCTCGCGCCGCGCCAAGAACTGCGCCTGCTCGGTCTCCCACTTGTCGTAGGCGTCTTTGAGCAGCGTGCGGATGTGGTAGTTCAAGTTGTCGCGCACGACGGTGGATTTGTGGCAGTGCGGGCAGAAAATAACATTGCCGATGGCGAAGTTGGTGACCGGCTCGACATGGGGCTCGTTGCACTTGTAACAGCGCATCGGCACGGTCCACGAATCGATGGGCGGCAGCTCTTGGAAGTTGACTTCCGCCTCCGCGTACACCGGGACACCGGCAGCGGCTGGTTGGCCTGTGGCTGCGGCCCCGTCGCTGTTGGCTACCGCTGCGGCGGCTCCGCCGTTTGCCGGCGCTCCGGCTTTACCCTGGCCTTTGCGGAAACGCGACTCGAAATTGTCGCCGAACTGAGTTTCGGGGTGGAGCTGTTTGGCGCGGGCGATCAAAACCTCTTCGCTCTCAATATTATTCTGATCGGTGACACAGCAATCGACCGGGCAGACCGCGGCACAGGCCTCGTAATCGTGAAAGCCGACGCACTCGGTGCAGAGCTTGGCGTCGATGACGAAGATCGGATCGCCCTGCGAGATCGCGTTGTTCGGACACTCCGGTTCGCACGCGCCGCAGCTGATGCAATCGGTTGTGATCATCGTCGCCATTCGGTCAAACCTCCAAGATTTTATCGTGAATTTCACCGGAGAGAAACGATATTATCGTAGATGAAATCATGAGTTCTTGCAAATCAGGCTAGCGGCATTTGGCAACTCGTCAGCGGTCTCACGCTCCATGGTTGCAACGCAAAATCCCGCCGGCGCCTACGACGGGGTCGCGCTCAGCTGCGCTTGGCGCGAGAAGTTAACAAAGTCGCTTGCACGGCACGATCTTAATATTGGACAATGTAAGAATGTGCGATATAGGTTTTAGGCGTGTGAGGTTTTTCATATGAGAATTCGCCGTGGTTTTTGTGTCGTTGTGGTGCTCGGTGCGCTGGCTTTCTTCTCGTTACCGGCCGCGGCTGCGGAGAATGGTCGAAAACTACGGTTGGCCTATGCCGGCTGGGAGATCGGCACGGCGGTGGCGTACGTCGGCGTCGACTCCGGGCTGTTTAAGAAAAATGGCGTGGACATCGAAGAATTGCCGATCCGCGACACGCTTTCGGCCGGCGTTCAGTCGCTTCTGGGCGTCGATATTTTGATCGGCTTTGGCAATCCGCTGGCGATTCTCCAGCCGGTCGCAAGCGGCGCGGATTTGGCCTTTCTCGGCGGCCATGTGAGCTTTTACCAATATGGCATGGGCGTCACTTCGGCGATTAGCTCGGTCAAGGATCTCAAAGGCCAAAAGGTTGGCGTGTCGGCTTTGGGCGCTCGTTCGGATCTCATCGCTCGCGTGATCTTACGCCGGGCTGGGCTTGATCCGGCCAAGGACGTTGAGTTGGTGGCGGCCGGTCTCGCCCCAGCGCGCGCTTTGGCGCTTTCGAAGAATTTGGTCCAAGGCGCGCCCCTTGGTGAAGACGTCGCCAACGAAGCAAAAAAAATCGGCATCAAAGTGCTCGAAGTGAAAACCGTGCCGGTGATCACCGATTTGCTGATGACGACGCGCACGCTGGTCAAACGCGAAGAGGAGACGCTACGCCGCTTCATGAAGGGCTACGCTGAGGCGATTCACCACTTTGTCACCAAGCGCAATGAAAGCCTGGCAATTCTGAAAAAATATTTCCCGAGCAACCAAAGCATGACGGTCGATGCGATGCATGACAGCTTCTCCGCCCAGCTGCGCCCGCTGCCGGATCTCAACGGCGAGGCGTTGCAAGCGTTGGTCGACGTCGGCGCTGCGCTCGACAAACGCGCCAAGCCGGTGAAGCCGGCGGATATCATCGAGCCGCGCTTTCTCGACGAACTGAAGAACAGCAAGTTTCTGAAAGATCTCTACACCGAGAAAGTGAGTCTCTAAAAACCGGCAAACGTCGGAAGTTTGCTTCCCTGCGCCTGTCTTTTTTCCCTCCGCACGACGATGGGTGGAGCGGATTCGTGTCTTTAATTTTTCCGTCTGGACCTTTCTCAGTCCTTCTGTTATGGACAGACTTTAGTAGCAATTCATAACGGAGGAAATCATGAGACTGAAAGATCAGGTGGCGATTGTCACCGGCGCTGGTCGCAATATCGGCGAAGACGTGGCGAAATTGTTTGTGCAAGAAGGCGCCAAGGTGGCGGTGGTCGACCTCGATCCGGGCCGCGGCAGCACCGTGGCCCATCAAATCAACGAGAAAAATCCCGGCAAGGCGATCTCGGTTGTTTGCGACGTGTCGTCGGCCTCGTCCGTCGATAGCATGGTGCAAACCGTCGTGAAACAGTTCGGCACCGTTGATATTCTGGTCAACAACGCCGCTTGGACCGACCACAAAACCATTTTCGATATCTCCGAAGAGGAATGGAACCGCACCATGGACGTGTGCTTGCGCAGCGTCTGGTACTGCACGCGCGCCGCGGCAAAAGTCATGATCGATCAAAAGCGCAAAGGGCGCATCGTCAACATCGCTTCGACCTCGGGCCATTGGGGCCGCAAAGAAGCGACCGCGTATACGACAGCGAAAGCCGGCGTGCTGAATTTGACTCGCTCCATTGCCGTGCAGTTGGCGCCGGAGGGCATTCGGGTCAATTCCGTGTCGCCGAACCGGATCGGCTCGCCGGTCGGTCAACAGGATGTGCCGGAAAACCGTTTCGTAAAAAATCTCGCCGGCCGGCGCGGCGTGCCAATGGACATTGCCAAAGCAGTGGTCTTCATGGTTTCAGATGAATCGGAATTTATCTACGCGGTCGATCTACCTGTGGACGGTGGCGCTCTCGCGATCCGGGACTAGCTCTAGAAAAAACCGCAACGAGCGCAAAAGAGCCAAAGCCGTGCAGCGGGTCTAGGACTCGTCTGCTCTGCCCGCAAACACAAAGGGCCCGGGAGTGCCTCACTCCGGGCCCTTCGTTATTACGGGTCGCAGAAAAGCTGCTCAGTGCTTGGTTGCTGCGCTGGCGCTGATTCTTGAAAACGCCTGCTCGTTGGCTTTTTCCCATTCGACGCCGCGCAGCTGGGTGCGCACTCGATTGAGCAGGTCGCGGTTGTTGACGGGTTTGGCGACAAATTCACTGACGCCCAGCTCCATCGCCGTGGCGCGGGTTACCATGTCATCGCGGGCCGTGAGGAGAATGACGGGTATTTCCGGCGCGATTTTTTTCAGCTCCTGGCAAACCTGCAGGCCGTCCATCACCGGCATCATGACATCGAGGATGATCAGATCGATGGGCTGCTCGCGCACGATTTCTAAACACTGCGCGCCGCTGGAAGCCCCCAAGCCGCAAAATTCATGCTTCGACAACAACAGAATCAGAAAATCGAGCACGCCCTTGTTGTCGTCGACGATGAGGATTCTGGGTTTTTCCGCTTGTGCGGTCGGATCGGATTGCATAAGCCCCCTCAAGAGTTAAGCTTCTGCTTTTTGCCCGGCTCGGTGGCTGCTTGATAGGTGCTCAAGCTTTCCTCGAGCGCGCGGGTGTCTTTGACAAGAATCTTCGCTTTCTTCGTGCCGTTCTTGCGCAGTTTGGCAACTAGGGTTGTGCGCTTGAGGCCGAGCATCTTGGCCGCTTTGCTTTTGTTGCCATTGGTGACGCGCAGCGCCTGCTCCATCAACTGCTGCTGCAGCCGGTCGGTGGCTTCGCGCATGTCGCGCATGTCGACTGGGTCGTCGCCGACGGGCAAGATCTGCTGGCCCTTTTTGTCGCTTACGCAGGAACGAATGTTCGAGGGGAGGTCCTGAACGTCGGCGCAACTGCCGTCGGCCAAGATCACCAGGCGCTCGACGACGTTTTCGAGCTCGCGGATGTTGCCGGGCCAATCGTACTCCCATAAAACCACCACCGCTTCCTGGGTGATCTTGACCGAGAGGCCAAGCTTTTTGTTAGCCTTGTCGAGAAAGTAGCGCACCAATATCGGAATGTCCGAGCGGCGCGCGCGCAACGGCGGCAAGTGAATCGGGATAACTTGCAAAAGAAAGAACAGGTCCTCGCGGAACGAGCCTTTTTCTACCTGATGTTCAAGCTCTTTGTTGGTGGCGGCAATGACCCGAACCTTGACTGGCACCGGGTGCTTGGCACCCAACGGCCGCACCTCGCCGTCTTGCAGGACGCGCAGCAGCTTGGCCTGGAGAGACAGTGGCATTTCGCCGACTTCGTCGAGAAGAATCGTTCCTTGGTGCGCCAGTTGGAACAACCCAGGGCGGTTGTTATGCGCGCCGGTGAACGCGCCGCGCGCGTGGCCGAACAGTTCGCTTTCCAGCAAGGTTTCAGGGATGGCGGCGCAGTTGACCGGCACGAACGGCCCCTCGGCTTGGGGGCTCAAATTGTGAATCGCCCGGGCGACCAACTCCTTGCCGGTGCCGCTCTCGCCGGTGACCAAGACTCGAGCGTCGGCCACGGCCACACGTTTGATGATTTCCTGGATTCGTATGATCGACGCATGCTCGCCGATCATCTTTAGGGGAGTCTCTGCCATGTTTTGTCGCTGAGCTGACGCTTCCGTAAACCGAAAGTGTAAAGGATCGCCCGCAGAATTGTCAACAAAAGTTTCGGCTTGCTGCCTTCCCTTAGACCTTTGAATTCTTATTCTATTCAGAAGTTTTCCTCGTGATTTAGCGAAGACGGGGCAGGCGCGGGCCAATGAAGGATTTGCGGAGACTTGAAGGAAGATTGAGGAACAGGCTCGTCGAGTGCGGATCTTTCGGGACAAAGCCTGACTGGCCTGTGAGAATTGTGATAAGAAACGGTAGTTGCCAGGAGGTCGAGGGTTATGGTTTGTAAGGCTTCGGCTTTCATTGGATTGACCAGCACTGTTGCTTTTGCCTTTGTCGCACCGCTGCAAGCGACCACACATGATTTCTACCGCGGCAAGACCGTGCGCATTTTGATCGGTGCTTCGGCCGGCGGTGCATTCGATACTTGGGGGCGCATGACCGGGCGCCATTTGGGTAAACACCTTCCCGGCAATCCGGTGGTGGTGGCAGAAAACGTCACCGGCGCCGGCGGCTTGATTCTCGCCAACCAAGTTTACAAGTCGGTGCGCGCCGACGGTTTGACAGTGGCAACATTTAGCGGCGGTCTGCTCATGCTGCAAGTTTTGGGGCGTCCCGGCGTGGAGTTCGACGGGCGCAGGTTTGAATATCTTGGTGTGCCGACAAAGTTTGATTCAGTATGCGCGTTTACCAAAGCGAGCGGCATCACCAGTTTCGACGCGTGGAAAAACGCCAAGGCGCCGGTGAAAGTCGGCGGCACGGCGCCGGGGTCGAATCTCGTCGACATCCCGAAAATTCTCATGGCCGTGTATCGTCTGCCGACGCAAATTATCACCGGCTACAAAGGTTTCGCGGAAATCCGCTTGGCGGCGGACAGCGGTGAGTTGGCCGGCGCCTGCGGCGGCTGGGATGGTTTGAAGCTGCTCTGGGGCAAGCAGATCGAAGCGGGCGATGTGTCGGTGGTGGTGCAGACCGAAGCGCCGCCGATCGCCGATCTGCCCAAAGTTCCTTACATCATGGATTGGGCGACCAACGACGAGGACCGCCAGTTGATCGAAGCCGGTGTGCAGTTTCCAGCTTTGATCAGCTTGGCGTACTCGCTGCCGCCGTCGACTCCCCAAGACCGCGTGCAGGTGATGCGCAAAGCATTGACGGATACTTGGACGTCGAGCGATTTTCTCGCCGACGTGCAGCGCGCGCGCCTGCTTGCCGAGCCGGCAAGCGGCGAAGAGCTCAAGAAAATTGTCGACCGGCTGTTTGCACTCAAACCGGCGGTGGCGCAGCGGTTGAAGGAGACATTGAAATAAGCTTAATCAGGGAGGCTAGAGGCGCGATTCATCGCGCCCCGCGAAGTCTCGATAGAAGAGCGACGGACAAACGCCATGGCAAGAAACTATCGGTTCATTTCCGCAGACAGTCACTATGAATCGCCGCCCGAACATTGGACGCACCGGGTGGCTAAACAATATCGCGAGCGCGCGCCGCGGCGGATTAAATTGGCTAACGGCAAAGACGCGTTAGCCATGGAAGGCAAGCCGCTGATCTACGGCGGCACGAGCCTGTTTGGCGGCCGCGATCCCAAAGACTTCGACCCGACCTGGTTGGACTATGACAATACGCCGGGCTGCGGCGACGCCAAGCAGCGTCTGCGCGAGCAGGATAGAGACGGCATCGACGCCGAGGTGCTGTTCGCCCTCGATGTGCGCAATTCGTCGATTCGCGACAAAGCCGCGCGTATCGCGGTGGTGCAGGGCTTCAACGATTTTTTTGCCGAAGAATATTGCGCCGTCGATCGCGATCGTTTGATCGGCATGGCGGTGCTGCCCAATAGCGGCGTGGCCGAGGACATCGCCGAAATGGAGCGCTGCAAGAAACTCGGCTTCAAAGGCGCATGGCTCAGCACCTTTCCCAGCGCCAAGAGCTTCCCCTTGCCGGAAGACGATCGCTTTTGGGCCGCGGCTTTGGACCTCGACATGCCGCTGGTGATTCACACGAGCTTTCCCACCAAAGTGGGTTCACGTGAAACGCCGCTGTTCAAATATCCCAAAGAGCCCGAAGGCGAAGAGCGGCCACCGACCGATTTTGTGCAGCGCTTCGCGCGCCAGGCGCCGCACCATTCCGGCTCCGTGGAAGTGAGCCAGTTGATCGTCGCCGGCGTGTTTGACCGCTTTGCCAAGCTGCAAATCTACTGGGCAGAGAACAACGTCGGCTGGCTGCCCTATTTTGGCGAGCAGATCGACAAAGAGTACGAGACCAATCACTATTGGGTAGAGAACTATTTGGGCCTGCCGCGCCTGAAACAAAAGCCCAGCGAATATTTGAAAACCAACGCCCACTGGGGCTTTTTCGAAGACCGCATCGGCATGAAGCTGCGCCACGAAATTGGCGTCGACCGCATCCTGTGGTCGACGGACTTTCCCCACATCGTGACGAGCTGGCCCAATTCGCTAAAAGTTTTGGATGAACAGACGATGGGCGTGCCGGCGGCAGAAAAACACAAAATGGCGGCGGGGAATGCGATTAAGTTTTTTCAGCTAGATCATCTCGAACAAGGCAATAGACAGTAGGCAACAGGCAATAGTTTCGGAAGGCTTGAGGCGCGGCTAGGCTGCAAAAAAAAACGGACGCAAGCCCAACGCTTGCGTCCGTTTTTCGTTTCAGAAAGCTGCCCGAGCTACTAAGCTTGATTGACCGCGCTTAGCTTCCAGCCATTCGGTCCCACTGGGCGGCTGAAGGTCCAGTATTCTTCGAACTGGATCGGGTCGCTGTTGCTGCCGCTGACCACGGCGCCGGTCTTGGTATCCACCGTGTAGTCCAGCAGGTTGGCGAGCCATCGTACGGTGATGTAGTCCTCACCGTTTTCGGTCCAGGCTTCGGTGATGTCGCTTTCGCGCAAAGCGATGTTTTCCATCTTGTTCTGCTGGCCCTTGCTGCGTTGATCGTTTAGCTCTTGTTCCCAGTTCTGCAGTAACTCGTTGCCGACCACGTTGCGCAGCGCGTTGGCGTCCTGCTTATTCCACGCGCCTTGCACTTTGAAAAATATGTCTTGGGCAGACTTGAGGAACTGGTCTGGGTGGAAGCTTCGGTCCATCATCGTGATGGAGCTGTAATCGACGGCGGTTGCCGGCTGTTGCACTGGCGCGCTGGCCGGAGCCTGGTAGGTCGCGGTGCCGGTATTAACCGGCGGCTGATAAGTCGTTCCCTGGTATTGCATCGAGCCGCCGCCGGCACCCGCCATGGCGGCGCGATTCTTGAACATGCGAAAGAGGAAAAAGCCGACGCCAGCCAAAAGCAACAACTCAATCATGCCAAAGCCGCTGCCACCAAAACCACCCATGCCGGTGGCGTGGGCGAGGCCGGAGAAGAGCATCGATCCGAGGAAGCCGCCAAGCATCGCCATGCCAAAGGTTCTCATGAAACCACCGGCTTGAGGGGCCATGGGCGAAGGCTGAGCCATGGTTTCACGCTGCGGTTGCGCTGGACTGGCCGGTGTTTGTTTTGCCGGCGATTGGAAACTGCGCGAGCCACGCGAGCCACCGGAGCGGCCGCTACCGGCGCGGGCTTCTGCATAGGTTTCAAGGATAATCTGTGACGACCAGAGCACTGCGATAAAGCCTACGACATAGGTAAACAAGCGTCGCTTCGATATCGTCATAAACGGTTTCCTCCCAAAATGGTTACACGCAGCCTACGATCCGCGAATGGCTCTAATTTGCTATCTAGGGGGGGAATTGTCAAGACTAAGGTTGCAGATAAAAAGCGAACCAAACCCTCGATCAAAGCGAATCTATCGTGTCGTCGCCCGATGCCTTCGCCTGGCCAGGCGCAAACCCGTGACGCTGAACGATTTTCAATCCCGCAGCCCTTCTCACAATCCGTAGAAAGAATTTGTTTGCCTTTACGGTCCACTT
>Ga0194132_10001102_pt1 | contig 54958 bp, 58 predicted proteins | sample TA2KigOf80mmetaG_FD_148612 | JGI IMG/M metagenome (GOLD analysis project Ga0194132, IMG submission 148612) | Freshwater microbial communities from Lake Tanganyika, Tanzania - TA2015054 Kigoma Offshore 80m | ecosystem: Environmental > Aquatic > Freshwater > Lake | place: Tanzania: Lake... | reverse complement strand
TCTGGCCCTTTTCCAAAATTTTTATTAACTTTTGTCCCTCTGTACTGTTGTTCTGAAGCAGCCGGATGAGCTCTATAAATTAATTCTAATTTTTCGAATGAAAGATTTTCGTCTATTTTCGTTCTGCCGGCTTGGAAATGCATATGATCTTCATGTATCTCTGCTGGAATAAACATACCAGGGCCTGTAAACCACTTTAGCTTCTTATATTTGTCTATATGCCCAACATTCCATTTGTTTCCAAATTCTTTTATTGCCCATTGCTGAAATTCTTTGTATATTTTACTTCCAATTAAAATACTTCTATAAGGAATTAGTTTTAGTTTTTGTCCATCATCGATCCAAGGAAGCAAGCGGCCTTTTTCAATCAGACTAATTTGCCATTCATGAAACAACCATCTTCCTATTTCATACATCGCAGCAAAATCATGCGTAAGTTTACCTTCTATTCTATAAGGTTCGTGTGCCCCGCCTGCACATTTAAATGGAGATAAATTCGAAAATTCTTTAATTTCAGTTGCGTTATTATTCTCGATTCCTGACATCCAATTTCCAGCTTTATCTCGCATAGGATATGCCATATCAAATGCAGTACCACCATGAGTTTCAGACCAGGGGTTGATTCTCCACCCTGACCCCTTAGGAATTGACTGTCCTTGTGGACTAACGAACGTATTACCTGTAATGTTTCCAACTTCAAGAGTTACTGAATCTTCATTATTAGATTTTCTATAGCTTTTATCATTGTACATGTGTTCAGATAAAGCATAGATCGTCTCTAACGCGTAATTGTCTCCATAAGACATATTTCTGCTTGGGAATAAAGTAACCATATTTTTTTCATTAGATTGAAGTTTATAAAGATTATTTTTTAAAGCTTCTCTATCTAACTTTGTCTCAAATCCTGGAATGTCTGCTACGGTTACGTAACCTTTTATTGCTCCAAGCTCTTTTAATAATTTTGTTGCTCCAACAGTTGTAGCAGCCGTCCGCGCGGCCATGGCTTCGCTTGCTAATGTTAAAGCTACATTTAAATCTGCTATATACCCTATCGGATCAGAAGTTATTGGTTGGGTTAACGGTTTTACGACGGTTTCTAATATTTGCTTTGCAGTATCAAAAAGCTTATTTGGTGTAAAGCTTGCCCACCATGAAGGATCCTTGGTAACTATGTCTAATTGCGCTTGAGCTATTGGAAGCGCATTAATAAATGCTAAATTAAATCCTTCCTGACTAGGATAATTAGGTGTTCCACCTCCTCCCCAAGCTGATTTGCCCGTTGTTGATAAAATTTTTATCTCTGGATAAACGGGGGCTGGAGCTATTGGTGGTGGTTTTACTAAATTTAATAAGTTTGATAAAAAACTAGGGATATCATTTGGTTTTATGTTTAGCAATGCAGGTATAGACGCTAGCGGAGCAGCAAATGAAGCGATAATTGTCGCCAAATCTAGAGGAGGCTCTTTTATTTTTAAAGCAGCAGCTACCCCGCTAGGATCAAAAACTGGTATTGTTGATAATGGCGCAGGAACATCAAGGGTTTTCATCGAAAAACCTATAGTTTCATCAATTAATTGAGAATGCCAATCACCGTATCTTTTTAAATCATTTAAATCTATTTGCTTAGAATAAGGATCAAAATTTTTATAAATTTCTATTGCTCTTGTTCTAAAAGCATTAGAAATTGTTCCATCTGGATTCAGCGCGCCGAATGAAGTTAGTATACTCATTTTATTTTATAAGAACTTTTCTAGAAAACGTACCTTGTCCAGCTTCTCCCGTTCCAATTTGTTTATTACCAGTTGTAAAAATTGGTACTGCTCCACCAGGATTTGTTTTTCCCCTTATTGGATCGTGAATTTTTATATCTCCTTGCATCGCAGCTGAATCAACGGGTATGTCGGTGCAAAGTATAGCTTTATCTGCGGTTTCATCTCCTAACTTGATGTAACCTGAATCAGAGGGCTTAAAGATAATGTCACCATTTGATTTAATTGTTATCGATGCCCAATTTGTTTCTGACGATTTTTGATTCTTAATTTTATCTATTATTGATTCATTAACTTCATTTTTTAAAAATTCTAAATCCGCTGGGACGTCTTGAGTAATTTCTGTTGATTTGGTTTCTTCGTTAAATCCCGTCACTAATATTTGAACGTCTGATCTAGCGAATATTCGTATTTTATCAGTTTTTACTATTATGCTTGCATCACCAGTTTGTGTGTCTTTAACTCCAAGTTTTTCGTTATACCCTTGTAGTTCTAAAGATTTATCAATTTCAGCGTTTTGCGAAACATAAATTCTGCTTCTATCATTTTTAAAATCAGGATCTCCTTCATTAGGCATTAATGAGTTAATTGATTTGTCTAATTCTGGATTTAGCAATGTGTTGATTACAGTTTTTCCTGCTGTAGATTCTTTTTGTCCTCTACCAGCGACTATGTCGATTGAACCTGCATTTCTTTTTTTAAAGAATGCTTTTTTATCTTTACTTACACTTTTTGGTCCATCATTTGTTGGATTATTGGGATTTGATGTATCAACCGTAGTATATTCAACCGCTGAACCAGTTCTATCTCTTCCTAATACTATTAGCGTGTTGTTGCTACCTTCAAAGGCAATATCGCCTGGTCTCTTTTTAAAACGCGGAACAGACTCATAAACAGACGCATCAGAACCTTCTGATGTAGTTAAAATTCTTTCATAGATTTTTCTATCTTGTAGAAAAAGAGTTCCATCATCAAAATTATAAGATGGAACTTGATTGTTTCCTTGTTGGCTTGTTTTTTCCCATTTTTCGCTAGCATCACCTTCAACAAAAGAACTTTGATTAATTCTTGGATAATGAGAATGGTTAACATCATCAACGACGCCAGAACCAACGACACCACAAACCCAATATCCTATTGGATCAATGCTTGTCAAATTTTCAAACATTACCCAAACATGTTCTCCCGGTTTACACGGCATCGATAATGCAGGAGGGAAAAACGGATAAAGAAACATTAGCTTATCGACTTCATATTTGACCCCTTGATCAAGCATGATGACTTTTGCAGCAATGATAGTGTTTCTTGGTAAAACTTTATTTCTTACATATCTTTCAAGATTTGAAAATGTTTTACCATATTCTAGTCTATATTTTTCTTCTAATTGTTGTACTTTTTTTTCTGTAAGTACAATTGGATCAAAAATTACGTCAACGACGACCCATTGCTGAAAGACTTGTCTAATCGAAATTGTTGAACTAGCATCGTAATTGTATTCTGCGTGTTCAGCACCAACTAAATTAAGTTTTCCGTTGATGATCAACGCATTTTTAGATGCCATTTTAATTGTTCCTTATTTTATCGAACATATCATTAGGATCAATCGATTCTGATGCATATTCTGCTTTAGAAATTAATTCTGCCAATTTAATCAATTGTTCATTTGCTTTACTCATTCTTTCGATATAAGAAGAAATAGTTCTTCCATGAACTGCATGCTCTGTGCTTTTATCTTGGACGATCATTACAAGCTTAGTAAACATTATATAAGCATTTTGTCTGTCGGTTATAGCATTTTCATAAATCTCTTTCCACAATTGCTTTTTTTTATCATTAAGAGATTCAATTTGATTTAATAATCCGCTAAAATCTTTTATTCTTTCTTTGATACTTTTTTCAGAAGAATCAATTATTTTAATATCTTCATCCATATCAAAATTTTTAGAATCACCGTCCATTGTAGACATATGTTCTAGCATCTCCAGTTTTATTTAAAATATATTAGAATAATTAGAAATTTGTTCCACTTTTAATTTATTATAGTGTTTTTTAATTGCCTGCATTGATGTTGTTAGCTGTTTCGGGCTAAGACCTGATAACTCTCTTATGTAGAGAAGGATGGCACTTTTATTTAAAATGTCAATATCATTGATATTTTCAAATATAGTTATTACTGAATTTATGCAAAGTAATTCGTTTTCAACCTTAACTTTTGAGCGTATCTCATACATCAGTTTTAAAATTCCTGATATATTTTCAGAATTTTCTAATACAGAATCTTGAGACGGGATAGAACCTCGTTCTTCTATAATTTGAAGTTCTGAAGCATTAAGGCTTTTTTGATCATCAATGCTAACATCTCTTCTTCCTCTTTGAGCTTTTTGTTTGGTTTTTATTATCAACCAGTTTTTTGCAACAACGTTAAAATAAGAAAACGCATTTGTTCCCATTGTGGGATTGAATTTATGAATTGTTTCAAACAAAAAATTTACACAATCGTTTTTTAAATCGTCGTATGTGTCATGTAGCCCGCTAAACTTGTGAATATTGATTAGGTTTTCAACTAACTTTTCAAAAGCAGGGAGTATTTTTTCGACGTAAAATTTTTCTCTAACTTTTCTATCATCTGCTTTTTGAAATTCGCATATTGCTTTTTGTGTTTCTGCAGTAAAATAAAATTTAGAGTCTTGAGGTTCTTTTTCATCTGAACTCTTTTGTCTTCGTTTTCTTGTTTTTTTTATTTTTACTTTTTTCACGTTAATTTATCCTCATCAGAATTTAAGTTTTCAAACGGGCTTGATATTTTATTTGCAATAAGCAATAATGACTGTCTAGTTTTTTTTACGTCATTAACCATTGAAACGATAACTGGGTCATCAAACATAATTGGAGACTTTAAATGTTTTGATATGTTAGAGTAAGACTCATCTATAATATCTAAAGATTCTTCGATTTGAATTGCTAAAGAATCTAAAGTTTCTGCTGATTTCAAAAAACGTTTAATAGTGAACAATAAACCAATTGAAGTTAGCAAATTTGTTGTTATTAACAAGTAAATCATACACTAACCAAATACTTCGAAAGTTTTTCATCATAAATCTTAGAAACAGAATTATGATTATAAAATTCTATAATTTTCTTTGACCCTTCAACGGCCCATTTTTTTGGTAAAGAAGATGAATTTTTAAACTTTATTATTTTCTTTTTAAAATCATCTTCCAACGGCTCTGCCCACTTTGAATCATTCATGAATATCTTATTATCAATTCTAGAAGCATGAACTTGAACTAAGTCGTAGTTAACACCAATAAATTTAGTGTGTTTCATAAAATCTAAATGACCAGACCAATTTGTAGCGATAACTGGTAATCCTGATGCTGCAGCTTCTAATATCGGAAGTCCGTATCCTTCTCCTCTTGTCAATGAAATTAGCGCTTTTACTTTAGGGTTTTTGTAAAGAGATGAAACATGCGCATCGCTCATTTCGCCATGCAGCAAATAAATTTTAGGATTGATTGATTTACGAACTTCTCTTAAAAGAGCTTCAAGATTTTTTACCACAATATTACGATCAATTTTTGTATTTCTTCCAGCATTTGTTTTGATAATAACTCCAACGTCATCATCCTTAGAAAATGTTTCGCATAACCATTTAATAGTAAATAATAAATTTTTTCTATCATTAAATGGATTATTTCCAGTCATTTGACCAAAAACCAAAAAGTTAAAAGAAGTTTTTATTTCAGAAAGATCGATTCCATCATTAACTTTTGTAATTTCTTCAGTAAAAGACTCAGGTATAATGTGAGACTCAACGTTTAATTGTCCTGAATTTTTCAAGCTTTTTAATGCGTGGGTTGAAGGCAAAATAATACATGACATTTTATTGCATGCATGAACCCATTCATGATTTGCTAAATCTGTTTCTACTGAAGCTGTGATGCCGATATTCGTTTTTGCTAAATTGTTATCCCATTCATTAGGAAGTTGAAGTTGAATTGAAACATCATAGCCGCTAGCGTTACTTGCGGTTCTACACATGATTTGTTCGATTAGTCCATCACATTTAGTTTTATTTAAAATCCATGGAGTATCGCCCCACGGGGTTAATAAAAACTTGACATCAATATCTTTTCTTGACAATAACCATTTTGCAACTTGGCGGCTATGAACTCCATATCCGGATTGCGTGAGGGCAGGTCCTCTAAAAACAACTTTTTTCATTTTTCCTCTTCAAATTTCTTTTATTTCCCAACTATGGTGATTATCTTTCCACTTTTCAAGTAGCGTAGTCAAAGTCTCATCCCAACGCTTTATTAAATTTTCTATATTATAATCTTTTGTTGCGTGTTCGAGCGCGCGGAGGCCAACTTGTTTTCTTTTTTCTGGACCCCACTCATACATTTCCATGAATGCACTTGCAAGGTGTTCATGGGTTACGTAATCTTCATAGATGTAAGGGACCATTTGATTTCCTACTAAAGATTTTGCATCAGGTTCTAACGCAATCCCAAATTGCTCGCCAGTTTCTAAGTCTTCAACTTGTCGAGTTAATCCTCCAGTTTTAATTGCGATAATTGGTTTTCCGCACATCATCCCTTCTAACGTTGATAAACCAAATCCTTCATTACAACTTCGATTTACAACTGTATCAACGGCATTATAAAGTTTATTCATATCCTGAAACTCAATTCTGTTCTTAGAAAAGACTATTGAATCTCTTATTCCTAACATATCGACAACATGATGCAAATTAGGACCTTCTGGATCTAAAGGCTCTGTATGCATAATGAGCGTCGCGTTTGAATGACCATGTCTAAGTTTCAACTCATCAATAAATTGCTTCCATGAAACTAAAATATCACTTGGCATTTTTCTTCTTGCGTTTCTTGAAACGAATAATGCAGCAAAGTGATCTTTCTTATCTTTTCCTAATAAAGAAATTTTTACTTTTTGTTGTTCTTCTTCAGGTAAAGGATAATAGACCTCTTTAGGAATTGAGTGAGGAATGTAGTTTGTTTTCTCAGGAAATCGTTCTTTGATCATTTGATACGTTGGCCAGTTGATGCAGTTGATTAAATCTGTCGACTCATATAAAACTCTATTAAATTCTGGCCATGGAAGATTGTCCCATAAGTGATTATATACTATAGGACATACTTGATGAATTTCGTCTTCCATTTCCCAAATCCAAATAAAAAATCTTGGATCTGTAAAAAGCAATATTGCATCAGGTTTTTCAGTAGCTAGAACTTGACGCAACATATTTCTATCTCCAAATCCGTCCGTAGGTTTGATAATAAAATCTTCATTTACTACGACGGTTCTGTAATCTTCATGTTTCATCGCCCCGCCAAAACACTTAAATTTGTATTTTCCGGTTGTTAGCAATCCATGAATCAACCATCTAGCCTGCGTTCCAACGCCACTAGAACTTAAAGGGTGGTCTGAAAGCATTAATATAGTTTTTTTCTGCATGTCGTTATATTACTAACTTTTAAAAAGTTTGTAATATTTTTAAGTGCAGTGTTCGGTGTTTTTATATTCACACCAAGTACATGCATCTCGATTTTTTAATGCGATTCCTCTCTTTACTGATGTCAACATGTTACTAACAACTTTAAGAGATCGTTTGATTGGCACCTCACCTAGTGAGACAGAGAATAGCTCACAGTGATTGCCAGACTTTGCTGATTTCTTTAGTAGAACGAAACCGCAGCGGACGTCTTTCATAGGAACTGTCGGATTTTTTTGACACCAATAGTTCTTATAAAGAGCCAATTGGGCTTTCACCATATCATCACTACGCTTTTCTCTAAACCATCCGCGTGCCGTTGTCTTATGGTCTAAAATCCAATACAAAGTTTCTCCTTTTTTTCCTTTGCATTTGATTATGCCGTCAATAAAACCCTTAAAAGCATGAGGATGATTTTCAACAGCTTCATAAAGTTGATGCTCTGCGTCAACAACTTCCCACTCAGGGAATGTTTCATCAAAAAACTTAGGAACTTCTACAAGAATAGCCTCAGCTTCTGACTTAGCTTTTGCAAGAGACATTGGAGAAAAGTCTGGATTCCCTTCGTGCTGCGCCCAGGCTTTCTCCATATGCTCGAAAGCAATTTCGGGTTTCATCTCGCGAGTCAGTAGGTAGTGCTCACATGAAGCGTGAACAGCAGTACCAAAGTCTAATACAGGAGATGGTTTCGAAAGATCAACTTTTTTAATATGAACTAAATTGTGACGATACGAACACTCTTTCCAGAGTTTAACTTCTGAAAATGAAATGTGTTGTTTTCCCGTCGGCAGTACCTCAAATGAAGGTGTTACTTCTTGCATTATTTAATAGTAACGCCCTCTTAATTGTTAGTTCAATCTTTTGGTTTCTTTGAAATTGCTCTGCCTACAAGCTTTTCCCAATCTCTTTGTGGTCTGACTTCCATGTTCTTGTGCCATGCACCATTCATTACCTTCGGATCAATTCCAAGAGTTTTTGCGATGCTAATTAATGCATTAATATCCTTAACGAAACAGCTTCCTCCAAAACCAAAAGCAGGTTCACCTGTGTCATCTGCAGGCATTGGTCCAGGGACCTTCCAGTGTGAGCTGCCTAACCGCTTGTCGAGTGTAGCATATTCTATGACTTTATCATAATCAATGTTTGCCCCTTTGGAATCTAAGGCTTGGCAGATTTGATAGAACTCATTTGCTAGTGCAACCTTCACGGCAAGGTGGATGTTGGTCACATACTTCACCATTTCAGCAGTCGTGCTTGATGTCTTGATGATTGGCACGTTTGGAAATGCAGCTTCAAAAACTTGCTTCACCTTATTGATCCATGGTCGAGGTCCACCAAGAATGATTCTGTTTTGATTTCGCATATCATCGACAGCGTTTGCCTCCGTTAAGAACTCAGGATTAAAGATGACGCGTAATCCTGTCTCAGCAAACTTCTTATTCCACATCTCGACAGACCCAGGCGGAACTGTTGATTTAACGACAGCAATTCTCTCTCCTGAAACTAATGAAAGTTCTGTTAATGCGCCATCGACGATGGATAAGTCTGCAGATCCATCATCATACATTGGCGTAGGAAGGCATACAAAATAAACCTTAGAAAATCCAAGTGTTCCACCTTCCTCATTATCATGAATTAATTCTGCAATGGATCCGGGGTATCCAGCAACTGGATCTCCATGGCTAGGTAGAGATCCTTTTGCATACTTTCCCGCCTTGTCGTAAGCATAGACATCGAATCCACGCTCTGAAAAAACTGTTGTAAGTGAACCGCCTACGAAGCCTTGCCCAATCACTGCTATTGATTTTTTTTTCATTTTTCCTTTATTAAATTAAGATTTATTTACGATTTAAACTTTTCGCTTTTAACAAATCAGGATGATGCATATCCTTAAGAAAAATTACTATATCATTTTTTTGCACGTCGTCTGGTAACGATTTGCCAACATAAGACTTAATAAACTTTGAAAGACAAACTGTTGGTACATAAGCCCTCATTATAGACGATCCTCGTGATTGTGGATCTGGCCATCTAGGATTTATTATGAAATAAATTTTTTGTTGTGTTAGTTGCATTTAATCAATCTTTTATTGATTTGTTTTGCATAATAGAACGATAAATTTCTTTTATTACCATGTTGGCATCATAGTGACTCTTGATTATGCTTGAATAACTCACTATTCGTTGCCATAACGCTTCTTTATCTAAAAACAAGTCACTAATAATTTTTTCCATTTGCTCATCTGTTTCAGACATGCCAACTTGACAAATTTCTTTTGCTGCTTCAACAATCATATAAGTTGGAACCGAACCTAGGGGTAAAACATACGCCTTAGCCATTTCTAAAAATTTCATATGTAAACCATCCGCATGTCCAACCCCTACGGGCCCGGCCCAAAAATTATGTAATAATTTTACGTAATTTTCTCCAATATATTCATGACGTCGTTTGGAAATTTCAAACCCAGGGTGGGGCAAAAATAATGTTTTATATTTTTTTTGTCCACCTAGAAAATAGTTCATTAATCTCCATCGATCAGGATAAAATTTTTCATGTTGTTGACCGCTTAAAATAACATCATAATTTTTTGTTTGTCTAGCTTCATCAGGAGATATCATTCCATTAAAATCTAAACAATGAGTAAAGGGGTCGACTCTTAATCCTTTGTTTCTTAAGAAGTTAAGATTTTTTTCAGATGGAACGCCGACAAACCATCTATCAAATCCTCCTATTTCTTCATGTAGTTCTAAATCAGTTCTATATAAAATTCCATCAGATTTAGCTGGATCGATATTTCGTAATATTTTTGTGCAATTTATTTTTTTAAATTGCTCTCTCCATTTTTTATGAAGAGTTGGATAAACAAGAATGTAGTCTTCCTTTTTTACATTTGAAGCGATGGAAGAAAAAAAAGCTTCTTGCTTACTTACGATTGCACCTAAAGAATTAAATATTTTTGCTGGAATTAGTTGGTCATTGACTGGCATGAAGTCATCAACATTTTCCGGAAAAATAACATACAATTTCATTTTGAGTTTTCTCTTATTTTTCTGGCTGCTTCCTCGGCATTAGGACAATTTCCTGTTATTCCTCTTTGCTTATAAATTGGTTGTTCATATACAACATTTGGGTAATGTCCCTTTGATTCATCTCTGAATCCAAGTTCTGCTAGGTTTCCAACTTCATGAAGTTTTAGTCTCTCTAACCCTATCAAACAAAGCGGTTCTGCTAATCTAAAATTAAACCCAACATATTCATGATGATATTTTGCCGTTTGTCCTTGGTCACAAATCGCTCGAATAGCAGCACCATTAGCTCTAGAATTTTTATTAATTGTTATCATTCCACCTTCAAATGTGGATAGATTTTTTGTCTTATAAAAAGAAAAGCAACCAACGTCTCCAATTGTTCCTGCTAGACTATTCCCTTCTAAACAAGGAGACATAGAGTTTGCAACATCATGTCTAAAATCAGTTCTTGCGCCGAAGCCTTGCGCATTATCTTCAATAACAATTAAATTGTGTCTCCGCGCAATATCCATAATTACAGACATATTACAAATTCTTCCATATAGATGGACTGGAATTATTGCTTTTGTTCTTGGGGTTATTGCTTTCTCAATTTTTGTTTCATCAATAAGCTTACTGTTTGGATGAATGTCAACGAAAACAGGCGTAGCTCCGGCAATCAATATTGCATTGGTTGTTGCAATGAAAGTAAATGGCGTCGTAATGACTTCATCACCTGGTTTTAGATTTAAAGACCATAACGCTGCGATTAATGCCGATGTTCCGCTAGTTACAGCGATTGAATCTTGAACGTTCATCCTTGACGTGAATTCATCTTCAAAAATTTTTCTAATAATTTGAGGCATAAAAATTATCTCCAAAATACACTTAATTTTAGATGTAGTATATCACATCAATAATTTTCTATTGGGCTGTTTTCATACCACCATAAAGGATGAGTTAATACCAACAGTTTATCATGCTTGTTTATGTGCTTCGAGAAGCAACCTTCTCTCCATCTGCCGCCTGAGTCTGAAAGGTACTTGTATCCTTCAAAAAAGCTGGAATTATAGCTTCTGTTTTTTTCTGGTAAGATTTTTGATATGTCCAATCCAGTTCTGGCGGGTTCATGAATATTAAAAAAGTTTATGTCCATGAATAACATTTCTGACATTATTCTGGTTGCTTTTTCAACATCAAATTCTACACTCACTTCAAGATGCGTTTGCTCATAATGCAATCCGACGTTATGTCCTAATGATATTAGTTCTTTAATGACTTGAATCGTGTTGAAAGAAAAAAGATTGTAACTGGTGGCTTTTAATCTAAAGAAGTAAGACGAAACTGCAGAGACATCATTTTCTATTTTAGCTAGCTTCAAAGCTAAAGATGGATTGAAGTCTATGTCATGGGTCAATTGTAAATCTTTTTTAGCATGATTATTCATGCATGAATTTTTTATATCATATCCAGCTTTTTTATAAGCTAAAAGCGTATCCTTGTAATGAGATAACTTAAAAGACATGTAATTTACACTACACTTTTATATCATTTTTTACAATGAAATATTCTTTGTAAGTACGCTTCATGACATGCCTGTTTAGCTCTGCTTCTAGTATTTTGTTTCGTAATTCTTTTTCATTAAAATGAATATTGATTAACTTATCAGCTAACATTAACTTAACAAAATCTATTTCTGCGGCTTTACAACCTGCCACGGCACCGGATAAGCGCGGATTAATTTCTAATAACTTAAATTCTCCGATAGAGCTTTGTTTGAATTGCATGTTAACGTTTCCTGTCAATCGAAGATGTTTCGCAATTTTTATTGACAACTCTTTTAAATTAGTTGGGTCTTCGATGACAGCTTCCGTACAAATTCCAGAAGTGATTTTTTTTCTTTTTCTGGAAACAGCTATTTGGAAATTGCCAGCAGCAGAAACGTAAAGATCTACGCTGTATTCTACGCCAGGCAAATACTCACATAAAACGTAATCGAACACTGCATTAGTTTGTAGATAGCTTTTGCATGAATTTAAAAACCTTGAGACATTTGCTTCTATCAAACTGAATTTTGAATTTTTGATTTTTTCTAAATCTAAATCTTCGTTTTCAATTATCTTTAGTACTCCACGAGTACCAGACGTAAGTTTAGGCTTAGCACAAGCTGCACCATTTAGTTTTAGTTCGTCGAAAATAAATTGTTGTATTTCGTCATAATTTTTAGGTTGCTTAAATCTTGGTATAGCTGATTTTAACGATGAATTATTTGCTAGAATAGCGTATAACGAAAGTTTGTCCTGTATGCTCTTAATTTTGTATTCGCCCGATGGGAATGAAGATAATGTTTCATTTAGCTTTAGTTCTTCTAAGATTTCAAGCTCTACATCTCCAATCGGAATAATCAGGTCGATTTGATGCTTTTCGATGATGGCACTTATTTCTGTTTTTAATCCTAAGTAGTTTTCATCAGCTCGTGGTACTTTGTACCAAACATCAACGAAATGTTTACCTAACGCGTTTTCGTCTGCATCAATCCCGATTACACATAAATCGATTTTGGATTCTTTTGACCACTCTTTTATTGAAGAAAAGATACAGTCGAACCCAGGGGCTCCAACAGTCGTAATTAAAATATTCTTTTTCATATTTTAATCGTTTTCTTTTGTCGTAGCGATTCTAACGAAGCTTCCAAAACTTTAGCCACGTTTAAAGCATCGCTTAACGTAGTTCCTTCGTTGATTGCTCCTTGAAGGGAAGAAATGAATGATTGACTTTCCAGTAACAAAGGTTCTTCTTTGGTTAATCTAGTAATAGTCGTAGAATCTATAATATTTGGTGAGAAATGGTCATCTGGTTTCTTTACGATTCTAGTTTCTTTAATTTCTTCTATCATTTGTTCTAACAAATCTGCATGAATAACTTTTGCATCGTTGCTCTCGTCACGATCCAAATAGAAATGTATCTGCCTCTTTTTGGATGAAGACAACCAACTTGTGTTTATCATGCATAAAACATTTCTTTCGTCGTTTATAAACTCGAAAGCTGAATGCATTGACGTAATAACTCCTTTGTCATCAATCAGCGCATTAGAATTTACCGTGGTCGGCATGCCGAACAAACTAATCATTAAGTCTACATCATGGACGCCGATGTCAATCCAAACGTTGGTGTCGTTAATTCTGCAAGGTCTAGGTGAATATCGATAAAATTGGCATAGGTTTACTAGCTTTTTATTAATCGATTTTTTTAAATGTCTAATCGTAGGGTTGAATTGTTCTATGTGGCCGACCCGCACTATTGTACCGAACTTTTCTGATTCTTCTTTTAAACCCTGAATTTCTCTGGCGGATGGAGCTGCAGGCTTTTCTATCAATAGATGCTTTTTTCTTTGTGTCAATTTAAGCGCTATTTCAACATGATTGCTAGACGGCGTTGCAATGATGTATGCGTCGCTGTCTGTATCATCAATCGAACTTATGATTTTGTTTTCATCGTAGCCTAGAGAACACAACACTTTTCTAGTTTCTTGCGAAGACTCGACTATGTAGTCTAAGACGCCGAGAGACTTTAAGACTCTAGCATGGTTTTTTCCCATGCTTCCGCAACCGACAACGCTAATTTTCATAAATCGGATACTGGCCCTTCTAATAATACTTTACTTTGTGGATATTTTGTTTGATCACCATTAACTACTTGATATGACCATCCGATTGGTCGACATACATCAACAAAACTTAGCGGAATTTGAGAATGTTGTTTTTGAGAATACTCTTGAATCGATATTTTTTCATAATACTCTACGGATGATGATGGGGCATCTGTATAATACCCATATCTTTTATCTCCTCTAATAAATGCGTATCCACCGCGAGGATCATTCCATACTGGAGCAAATAATGGGACCCATGAACAGTAATTTAACTGCCTTTGAGGAAGATTAGATTTTAAATGAGAATCATACCAATCTTCTGATCTACCCCAAAACTCTTGAGTTTGTGGCCACGTTACTGGATATGTTCCAAACGTATCAAAAATTTGCTTTTTAAAAAGACCCATCGTTGGAAAATGATTATCTGTCGGACGATAGTATCTATAGTTTTTATTTAAAGTAAAGTTAGGATTAAATTTATTATAAATGGTCGATTTTCTTACTGCATTAATTTCTAAAGAAATCATTTCATCGTAATTACGAAAATCTTCGACCGTTTTTTCTAAAACTTCTCTTTTCGTAATAAATTGCAAATCATCTTGAAGAAATAAGATTACGTCATGTTTAGCACGTTCAATAACGATATTTTTTGCAATATATTCATCATTGACCCAATTTCTTTCTTGAGGTTCTCTAGAAATTAAATCATTAATGATTCCTTTTTCTTTTTGAGATGACAAATAATCTTTTAATCCGTTTTCTATGCTGCAATTATCGACAGCAATAATTTGATTGTCTCCAGCAAGTTCTTTAATACTTTCAAAAAGAGACTTGGTGTATTTCAAACGGTTGAATGTCGTAATTGCAATAGTGATATTCATGTTTTTTCCTCAAAAAAATCTTTATCGTTCCAAGCATGATCATCGACATAAAATTCAGCAGCAGGTTTTCCCATTATCAATTGATGATATTTTACACCCCATTCGATTAATTGTCTTTTAGTAATATCGTAATAGCGTTCATAACATAATGATACGTTTCCATTAGCACCTGTCATTCCTCTTGACGTAAAAAAAACTATATGATTACCTTGGTCAAATAAAGAATTAACTTTTTTTATTCTATCTTCGTATGGTTTCGCTTCAAGATATTTTCCTGGGCAAGGGGTGCATATCGTCCCATCTATATCAAAAACGTATCTTTTATTCATGTCTATTTCCAATAAAGTGATATCCAATATCCATCTACATTATTTTGCAATGGATTTATTTTTAAATCTGTAACCTTGCATGTACATCCTAATTTTTCAAAATCTTCTTCAATTAAGCTAATCATAGATTCTAAATTAGTATTATATTCTTTCATAAATCTAAACGAAATAGGATCTTTTAAATGCTCATTTTTTAAAAATGGTAGTATTATAAATGCGCCTAATTTTGATATTTTTTTAAATCCATTTAAAACTTTTTCTGGATTATATGAATGCTCTAAAGAGTGGCATGCATATACTATGTTAAATTCGTTTTCTTCAAAGTTTTCTTCAAGATTGTGCATGTCTAAAATCTTTATAACATCTTGATTCGAAGAAAATAAATCTATTCCTATTGCGTCATATCCTGCAATTCTTAATGTGTTTACTTCGCTGATGTCTCTTGCCCCGGCGCAGATAATTTTTTTGCATTCAAAAAATTTTTTTTATTTCTTCGACGTATTGAAGAAATGGTCTGCTTTTTGTTCGATCTTTCGTAAGTTCATAGGATAATTGTGCAGAAATATACTCATCATAACTTTTGTATTCATATTTTGTGTACGGAAATGACATTAATATTTGTTCCTTTGTTTATTTTAGATTATTCACGAAATAAACCCATTTTTCCCAATATGATTTAGAAAAAAATGTTTCTTCTAAATTGAGCATCTTTGTAGAAAGATCTTTAAATAATTGTTCATTATTAACGATAGCAACGATTGCTTCTAAAATTTCTTGAGTAGAATTGCAGATAATTGTCCCAGTGCTTTGATTGTAACTTTTTAGATAATTAGACGCTTGCAAAAATGGTAAAATTGTAATTAATGGTGTACCAGTCATTTGAGAATGAGCAGGTACTCCACCTGCCCAATCAAGCCCCTTTAAGTGTAATATTGCTCTACTAGAGTAATATTTTTCGATGCTTTTTCTGATACTAAGAGTTTCAAAGTTTGAACCAGAAGGTCCTTTTCCTTCTTTTCCTCCTTTATTATATCTGAGATCTGCTCCATGGCCTCGTATGTTTCCACCATAGTTTGTAATCTCTATACCTAACTTGCCTACATATTCTTTCAATTCACAAAATAGCTTATAATATCCCGGATCTCTAACATGAAAATTATGCATAAACGATGAAATTACGTTTTGATTTCTTTCCAAATTTTTGTTTGCTCCTATAAGTTCTAATTCAAATTTATTTCTAAACATTAGAACCACGTTTTTTCCTGAATTATCGAACATGTTTTCACATGGAGATGGAGCAACTAGACAAATGTTGTCTGGTTGTTTAGGCCCCGGATGCCCCTTGTTAACGTCTCCTGGATCCACACAAGAAGATATCCATTTTGCATTGGGTAACCAATGATTGCCCCATGATAAAAGCTTATTTAAGTTATTCTTACAAAATTCAGATGTATGAAAAACATCTATTTCTTTTCCTAACGTTTTTAATTCATTTTCTGAAACCAAAGTAACGTGAGCATTATCTTTATATGTTGTCGCTAAAATTTCATCTCTTTCATTAATTAAAAAGTAGTCTTCTCCATAAAGAATATCATCTTCATTCAAACGATAGTTTGAAAGATTTCTTTCTGAAGAATTTGCAGATGGTTTGAATAACAGCCTTGGCCAAATTGTAGTCTTTGACCAATCTCTTGAGTCTTTAAACTCGCCTGGTTTCAACATATAAATGTTGCAATTTGCTCTTGCATAATGAAATGGCAAATTCATCGCCTGCGACCGGCAAGCTGTGTCTTCTATAAAAACATTTAACTTTTTCATAATTTTTAATGATTAGTTTCTAATAAGCTAGCAACGCTTAATGTGATTTTTTCATTCAATTCTTTGTCATACTCATTCGAGAAAAAATCGTTTAAAGAAACTTGCAAAGGAGAAAGTTTCTTTTTTATGGTTTGCTTTTTTCCATTGATATAAAAAATATCTAAACAATCATCCCAATGTACAGTCGCTTTTTCAAAACTAAAAACGCAAGTTCTGTTTTTTATAGGATAGCTCCAGCTTACATTAATGACCGCATCGCCGTTAGACCAATTTACTTTTACACAAGATGTACTTGGCTTGATATCGTTTGACAATGAGTGTTCAAATTTAGTTGCTGTTAAGTTTTCATTGACTAAATAACTTAAAATTGATAAATCGTGAGATGCTAAATCTTGTGTCGCGGAGACGTCATTTCGAATAGGTCCTAAATTTAGTCGATTCATAGATGCATGAATCAGCTTTCCAAATCGACGATTGTCAATTAAATTTTTAATTGTTCTAATGACTGGATTACACAGAAATATCCAGTCTACATATAGGTTTTTATTGACGCTCTTTGCCGCTTCAAAAAGTTTTTGAGATTCATGCAATGATAAACATAGAGGTTTTTCACAAAAAACATTACATTGAAAATTCAAAGCTTTTGATACCAACTCGAAATGAGTCGATGCAGGAGTTGCAATAATGACGTAATTTGAATTTGATAATAGGCTATCTAACTCAGCTGATGAATCAGTTAACGAGTCAAAAACGATTGGTTCATTTTTTAAATTATTTTTTATAATTTTCCCCCAGTATCCATTTCCAATCAATAAAGTTTTTGAAGGATTATTCACGAAAGTCATTTATTGCCTCTATTACATAATCTGTTTCTTCATCAGACATTGCTCCATGACATGGAATGCTTAAAACTTTTGATGCTAATAAATCTGCATTTTTAGTTTCTGATTTTATTAGCTGTCCTTGCCATGTATCAAATTGATGTATGTTTTTAGGATAATGAATTACTGTTTCTATATTTCTTTTTGTTAAATGCTCAATTAAAGAATCTCTATTATCAGCTACGATTGGAAAAATATGCCAAACGCTTTCGTCGCTTTCTACATTCATTAATGTAAATGAATTAACGTTTATGTTTTCTAAGTATTTTTTTGCAATTTTGCGGCGCCTAGAAATTTCATTTTGCATAACGTCAAATTTTCTAAGTAAAAATGCTGCTTGAATAGAATCCATTCTATGATTAAAACCCTTATATGAATGCTCATATTTTTTAGGAGCACCATAGTTTCTAATAGCTTTCATTCTATCAGAAATTGATTTATCATTTACACAAATAGCCCCAGCTTGTCCAGCTGCACCAAAGTTTTTTCCAGGATACATGGAAAAAAATGAAGCATCACCGAAATTTGAAACTTGCTTTTGAGTCTTATTAATTGTTTGAAAATGTGATTGAGAACAATCTTCAAAAAGAAGAATTTTTTTATCTTTACAAATTTTTTGTAAATGTTCTATGCTTTTTAACCCATACCCATACAAGTGAACTGCTATGACTGCTATAGCATCATCACCAATTTGTAAGTATGATTCTTTTTCTGCATTAAATGTTTGCAAATTAACGTCATATGGTTTACACTTAAAACCTAATTGTAAAGCGCCTAATACAGAACCTATGAATGTATTAGCAGGATAATAGATTACGCCATCATCTGGTCTCAAATTATAAGCTCTAATTATAATTGATAAAGAATCAGAACCGCTCGACGTAGCTACAGCATGTTTATTTCCAGTAAAGTTAGAGAATTTTTCTTCAAAAGATTCTACAAATTTGCCTCCTACAAAATCGCTGTTTTCAAATATGTTTTCTACATCTTTTAAAAATTTGTCTTTAAAGCTCTTGTTTAACTCATACAAATTATTAAAAGGAATTTTCATTTTAAATAAGCTATCTTATTATACGTTGTTTAATAATTTTATATTTCCGAACAAGTCATATCCAAAATGAGTTTCATTTAACTTTTCAATAAAATGCATGGATACAGCAGGATGATTTTTTTGTTCAAATTTTTTTATTCCTAGCTTTTTTAATTTTCTTAAAAATTGATTGACAATAAAATCATCAATATCAATTTTTGATATGGAAGAATCTACATGTCTTGATAGTTTGTCTAAAATATTTTGTTTCGTAAAACAAAACAAATCATAACATATTGCTGGATTTTTAAAGTCATAAAATAGACCGGATATTTCTCTATTAACTTTTATACTATTTTCGTATAGCGAAATTTCTCCCCATTGTATACTTTCATTAAGTTTTGTAATAGAAGTTACGTGCCATCCTTTCATCAATGGATATATTTTAGAAATAAAATTAAGAGTTATTGCCTTTTGAAAAGTTAAATTAATGTAATCATGTTTATCACTTTCAATCAATTTATTACATACATCATGTAATTCTTGAATGGCTTCATCAGTAAAAACGTTATCTGAAGAAAGAAATATATACAGTTTTTTTGGGTTTGATATCGACTTTACGTAATTAAACGCCGTGTTTTCCATTGAATGAATAATTTTCCATGTCCATTTTTCTATTGGCCAAGGAATTTCATTAACAACTATTTCACATTTTGGTCCTACGAATGATTTAATTAGTTCTGCTGTGTTGTCTACAGACTGTCCGTCGACGACGACAACTCTATCAACAAAATTTGCATTTGCCCAAGATTTGCAAGCAGCTTGAGTTACAAGATTGTATCCAGTCAACTCAATGTTTGCTACCATCGTAGCAATTACAATTTCATAATCATTTATCATAATTAGTATTGCTAACTTTCTTTCTTGGTTTTGCTGGATTTCCGTAAACTAACGTTTCGTCATTTACGCTTTTTGTAACGACGCTTCCTGCTCCAATCATTGCTTGAGTACCAATTTCAATTCCACAAACTATTGTAGAATTTGCTCCAACTGAACAACCTTTTTTAAACAAGGTTGTTCTAAATTTGTGTGACCAATCTCCATTTGAGGCTCTAGGGAAAATGTCATTAGTCGTAATGACATTTGGACCAATAAAGACGTCATCTTCTATTGTAACTCCTTCATATAACAATGAGTGATTTTGGATTTTTACATTATCTCCTATCGTTACTCCGCAGCCGATATAAACTCCTTCTCCGATATTGCAATTTTTTCCTATTTTTGCATTTTTACTTATGTGAGTAAAAGCCCAAATCTTCGTACCTTCGCCAATATCTTGCGATTCTACGATTGCTGTTTCATGCGAAAAATAGTTTTTCATTGTTATCACTAATTAAGCATTATTTCCCAAAAAGATTTCATTGAATCTTCCCATTTCATGGGAATCTTAGAATTTTTTAAAATATTCTTTTCAAGCAATATTTTTTCAATTTCAAAGAAATTTTTATAGACGTGTTCTTGGTCAACGAACTCAACTCCTCCGCCACCTTCTGCATGTACGTATGTAGGTAATCCGACAGCTAAAGCTTCTAACACATGATTAGGTCCGGGATCGTTTCTAGATGCGCTGACATAAACGTCATACTTAGAAAGTTCTTCAGCTAATGCTTGTCCGTGCAAAGGAGGTATAGTTTTAGAATTACTAAATGTCCCTCTATCTCTTCCGATGTACGTAAAAGATATTTTATCATTTTTTACGCTAAGATAATCTAAAAATTCGTAAACGTCAAATCCCTTTAAGTAATTGTTCGACCAATGATGAGTTACTACTTTTAAAACATCATCATTTTTTTTATCGACTTTTAAGTTAAAAAAAACATCGTCGACTCCATTGTATAAAACATGTTGATTTTTGCTAGCCCATCCCTTAGCGTTAAAGTAGCTTTTCATCCAGTTACTAACAAAAATGGTTTTATTATTAATTGTGCTACATTGAAGCAATAGATGATCCATATGTTCAGTGTTTTTTCTTGCATCACATTCGTTAATTCTTTGAACAACAGGAATCTTTTTTTGTTGTATGAATTTAGCTACATCATTTACATCAAAAAACTCATCTTTACGTGGATCAACTAAAAAAATTAAATCCACATCATTCTCTAAATGATTTGTTAACTTAACATTAGATGGAACAGAAGAATAAACAGCCTTGATAAAATTGTTGCCTCCGCCATATGGTCCAATGACAGGCTTTCTATTAATCGCTATTTTAATCATTTATTCTTTTTAATATATCGTATAACGTTTTACATGTACATAAATGAACATTAAAAATACCTGCTTTTTTAGCTGAGATTAGTCCTTCTTCTGTATCTTCAAAAGCTACTATATCTTTCGGATTTAAATTCATTATTTCTAAACATTTTAAATAAATGTCTGGAGCTGGTTTGCAAGATAGTTCGACTTCTTTTGAAGTAATAACACCTTGAAAGATATTTTCTATTTTATTAAATTTTAAAACTGATAAGATTGTTTCTTTATTTGCATCAGACGCTATAAAAATCTTTTTGTTAGTAAGAGATTTTAAAAAATTAGAAACCTTTTTATCTATTTTTAATAGATGAATTTTTTGTTTCATTAAAAACTGTTTTAATTCATTTATTTCATTAATATGTTTAGCTTCTATTAACCCTAAATTTGCAAAATTCTTTAACTTAAAAAGTGTTTTTAAATTTTTATTTTTATTATATTCTTTTTCTTTTGTATTACACCATGTATATCCAAAATTTTTTATTGCTTCTATAAAAGCAATTTTGTGCACGTTTGAAGAGTCACATAAGGTACCATCAAAGTCTAGTATAACCCCTTCAAATGACATCTGATTGCCTTAAGATAAAGTTTCCAAAATGAGTAACTGAAATACTAGCACACTTATTGGCAAATAAAATTGCATCGTTTAAAGATGACGTTCTTAGAAATTCAAACGTTAAGCCTGCTAGAAAAGTATCACCAGCTCCGCAGACATCATACAACTTCGACTTGACGGTTGGATAATGCCTGTCATTCCAAATCGCCCCTTCTTCGCCAAGAGTAACTATCAAATCGCATTTTAGAGGCAGAGATTTAATTGCTTCATTTTCTACTTTGTTTATTTTAATAACGCAATTAGTGAAGCAGGATAAGTCTTGCTTTTTACTATCGACAAAGATAGGAATTTTGTTGTCAACAAGATTTACCAATTCTTCACATGATGAATGAGTTAAAAAACCCTTATTATAATCGGATATAACGAGGGCGCTATAGTCGCAATTTCTCAAAGCTTCTTCAACGTCTTTTAATTTAAGTTTAGTGACCTTAGCTTGTTCTTCGTCCATTCTTAACAAATGAACCAATCGTTTCTCTTCGACGTATCTATTTTTCTTAATGATCTCGCTTTGAGTAATAATGTCGACAGATAAACCTAATCCTTCTAGGTTTTTAGCAACGTTAAGACACATGCCAGGTTTGGTTTCAATTTTCGTCAACCTCAAAATTGGAACCGGGGCTTCGGGACTCAGTCTTTCGCAGGTCCCGTAATGATATACGTCTTCGCAACTATCGCCAATGACTAAAACTCTTTGAGAGTTTTTCAATTGTGTTTGTTGTTGATTTTCCATCGACATATGGAAATATTACAACTTTTTTTGTATATTGTTTTCCTACAATTTGGTCTATGGAATAATCTCCGCCTTTTACAAGTATGTCTGGGCGTATTTTTTCTATTAACAGTTCTGGCGTTTCTTCTTCGAAAATAATAACTTCGTCGACAAATCTTAAAGATTCTAGGAGTAGTTTTCTAGAATCCTGATCGTTGACAGGTCGAGATTCGCCTTTTAGTTTTTTTACGCTGACGTCACTGTTTAAACCAACTATAACTTTACCGTCATCTCCGGCAAGTTTTTTACATTCTTTGAGAAGTTGAATGTGCCCTGCGTGCAGAATATCGAAACACCCGTTAGTAAAAATTGTGTTGTTGTTCATAGCATCGACTTCACATAAGACGTCGCAGCAATTTTAAAGTTAGAAAAAGATTTTTTATATCCAGCTGATCGCAACTTTGAAACTTCAGATTTCGTATATGCTTGATATTTTCCTTTTAAAATATCTGGAAATGGTATTGTCTTGATAGGAATTTCTAGAACTGTCGAAACAACATTCGCAGCATCTTGAAACGTCGCCGTATTCCCCGTTCCACAATTAAAAATACCTGATATGCTTTGATTTTCTAAAAAGAACATGTTTACGTCGACAACATCTTCTACGCATATAAAGTCTCTATGAAAATTTTCGCTACCTTCAAAAACTCTAATTTCTCCGTCCTTCTTGGCTTGATGAAAAAATTGATTTAAGGGAGAGGCCATCTTTGCTTTGTGATTTTCGTTTTGACCATAAACGTTAAAATATCTTAATCCAACAACTTGATTTTTGGCTATTTGACTTCTAACGAAATTATCAAACCTTAGTTTTGATTCTCCATAAATGTTAAGAGGAGATTCGCAAAGTGGTTCTTCTTTAAATCCATTATCGCCTAATCCATAAACAGCAGCCGACGAGGCATAGATTAACCTGACATCGTTGTTTTTGCATTGTCTAAAAACGTTAGAACTAAGCCCTAGATTAACTCGAGTCATTTCGGTTTCATCTTGAAACGTTGTATCAGTAATTGCTCCTTGGTGAAAAACTACATCGACGCCAAGTTCTCTAATAATATCATCATGAAATTTTTCTTTGCTAATTAATTCTACGAAATTGATAGTTTTTAAAACGTATTCGTTGTTTCCGTTTAAATCGTCAATAACATAAACATTAGCTCCTCGATTATTAAGAGCTTTTATTATATTGCTCCCGACGAAACCAAGGCCACCGGTTACTAAGGCTTTCATTTTAGTAGTTCCTTAACTGCTTGAACTATTTCTAATGGATCATGATTTTCAACATTTTTTTTGCAATTATTACAAAAAACTTTCATTCCGCAAGGGCCATGATCTTTGCCAATCCAAATATTTTTGTTTTCTGGATATCCTGTCATCGTAGGATGAATAAATCCAGTAAATAGGATTACGCTTCTAGCACCCACTGCATTAGCAGCATGCATCAGACCGCCTTCAGAAGAAATAAAAAGTTTTGATTTAGAAATTATAGAAGCTGCTTCTCTAAAACTAGTTTTTCCAGTTAAGTCAATTACGTTTGAAAGTTTATTAGATGTTGTTGGACGTCCTACTTGAACTATAGTTTGTCCTTCTTTTACTAAAGAGTCTACAACAGTTTGCCATTTTTGTATTGAATAAAGTTTGTTTACAGTATATTCATCATTTGATTGCGGTTCAATAACTAAGAAGTTATCTTTTAAATTAAAAAGACTCAATAATTGATTTGTAAATTTGTTTTCTTGCTCATTTAAATAAAGTTCACATTTTAATTTAGGGTTTTTAATTCCATAAAACTCGCATATTTGTTCAATAATATGCTTGTCATGTCTATGAACGGCTTTTTCTGAGGTATCTTTTTTACAGTAGTTTGTGGCATGATTGTTTAGTTGCATTGGAAATGCAATTACATCGCTTTCATATTCTTGTTGAATAAAAGGATTATTCTCAAAAATAGATGTCTTTATTGTTTTGACTAACATTCCGTGCTGTTCAAACGGAAAAACTTTTCGAACATTAGCTGCTTTACAAATTTCTCTTGCAACAGCTGTCCAAGTTAAATACCCACCTAAGCCCATTAGTCACCTTTTTGTAATCTATAACTGTCTTCATCAAAATGCTGCGTTGAAAACTCAAACATAACAGTATCTTCGATTGCTTCCATTTGATGAATCAAACCAGGATGTATTTCTTTAACATCACCAGGAGACAACACTACGTTTTCTGTTTTATCACCATCTATGAACGTGCACTTAAGAGAACCAGATTGAACATAGAAGGTTTCGTGTTTCAACTTGTGATAATGAAGGCTACATTTTTTACCTTTGAAAAAAAATAAAAGTTTTCCACAATACTTTTCATCATTGTGGATCCAGAGTTCATAACCCCATCCCTTTTCGACTTTTTTTATCATACTATTTCTTTAATAAAATTTATATAATTTGATAAGCAATTTTTCATAGTTATATCAAAACAATTTGATAATTCGCTTTTGTTAGGAAGCTTATTCTTTATTTGTTTTACATCAATTTTTGGAGGATTTTCATAATCTGTTAACTCAAAATTATAGTTAACTTTTTCGTTAAGAATAATTCCATATCCTTTAATAAGTTCCTTTGTCCCTCCATGCTCAGAACATATTACTGGGGTTCCTTGTGACAAAGATTCTATAACTGTATTTGGACAATGATCTAGCCAAGCAAGATGAAGCATCCAATTTGCAGCAGAAAAAATTTCTAAACAAATTTCATGGGGTTGGGATCCTGCATAAAAAATGTGAGGATCGGCAACTTTTATTGGGTTAGATCCTAGAACTATAAGAGCAGCCGAAGAATAAAAATTTCTTAAATGTTTATATAACTCTATGTTTTGTAACAAACGTTTTTGAGGATGCCAGTTTGCAGAGCACACAAATAGCATTTCATACTGTTGCCTGATTTGCTCTAATGCAGGTATTTGAAATTTTTTAATTTCACGTGCATTTATACCATTATGAATTACGGCACCTTTTTTAGGAAATTTCCACCACTTTGTAATCATTTCTTTATCAAATTCAGATTGCCAAATGACTCCATCTGCTGATTGATATAACTTTTTTATTGAAGAATTTTTTGTTTCAAATTCTTCAGGTGAAAACCAAATTCCGTCCAACCTCTGGATGACTTTTTTTGCTAAAGGTCTTCCTGAAGGTTCAATGAAAACTATTGAAACATCAGCATGCGTTCCATCATGCAATTCAACTTCATGACCAGATTCTATTAATGCCATAGCTAATCTCTTTCCAAAAGAGTTTGGACCAGAGCTTGAGCTCATGTTGACATTATCAAGGTGTACTTTCATGATCGCTTTTTTACTTCGGCAATAAACGGTATTGCAAACGGAGTCTTATTAAACATCATTGCCATCAAAGCAATTTCTTTTGTTTCTATATTAGAAAGACTAGCTCTTTGCGTAAATATATTTGGATCTAACTCTTGATTTCCATTTATAGTTACAGCATCATAATACATCTGCGCTATAAAATTTACAGATTCATTTGTTAAAGAAGCTGAAGACTCTTTAACAATTTCGGATAAAGAAAAGAAAATGTCTTGGTAAATCTCTGAACAAACTTGAGAAGTAAGTTTTTCTCCTTTTCTTTTAGTTAAACGTTCGGATAGTAACTTAGAAATTGATTCATAAAGAGCTTCACCTTGCATCATTTTACGTATCCTCTATTCCTTAAAAAGACAGCTTCATCCCTTTGAAATATAGCATCATTTGTTTGATATGTTTCAGGAATATCGTTAATTGTATAATGATACATTACTCTAGGCAAGAAGACTCTTTTTTTACAATTATGAAGAGCTGGTAAATAAATTGCTTGATCTCCTGCTCTTCTGATATAGTTTCCATCTTCGCCTCTATAATTTTCATCTCTTACTTCATTTAGCAATTTTTTTCTAAATGTTTTTAAGTGACTGGAAACCCAAGGATGTTTATACGGATCAGCTTCTTGTGGCATTGGACCGCTTATATTTTTGTCGCTAAATCCCCAACGATGAGCTGTCCATAAGATGTCACAATTAACTTGTTGATAAACTGAATCAATAATTGCTAATGAGTCTAACTCTGTTAACCAATCGTCCGCGTCGATTCTGCAGATGATATCATCATCATCGCATAATGAAATTCCGTGTAAAACATTCGCTACTTCCCACTTCTTTTCCGTATTCCAGATGTTGATAATACAATCTGAATATTTTCCATTTAATAGTAATTTAAACTCATTACATATTTTTTCAGATTTTTCTCGATGTTCTTTTGAAGAAACGTCATCGATTAAAATAATCTTCCAATTATCATGCGATTGACCACATATTGAATGAAGCATCCGAGGTAGAGTATCAGACGCATTAAACATTGGAGAAATAAAAACAAACTTATTATTCATAATGTTTATAAATCTTTCATCATTTCATTTGCTATACGATAAGATTCATGAGTACCTGCGTCAATCCACCCACAACCTACGTCATTAAATGTCCCTCTTCTATTTTTTACCATAAAAGAGTTTATATCGCTTACTTCATACTCACCTCTAGCTGATGGTTCAAGCGTGTCAATAATATCAAACGCTTCAGGAGTGTAGCAATATACGCCGACAATCGCTTCATTACAAGTCGGATTTTTCGGCTTTTCAATTATGTCGATGATTTTGCAATTTTCGTAAACTGGGACACCAAACCTTTGCGGATCTGTAACTTTTTTAGTAAATAAAGCATAATCATCAAAAGATGATTCAAACTTTTTTATCGATTTGCATACGTTTGAATTATTTTCAAAGATGTTATCGCCTAATACAACTACAAATTTTTCTCTTCCAACAAATCCTTGACAAAGTTTGATTGCTGATGCTATACCATTGGCAATTTCTTGTATGCAATAATAAATTGAGCAACCGTAGTTTTCTCCCATACCAAATAAAGTAGCAAACTGATCAATGTGTTCTGGTCTAGTGATTATGCAAATATCTTTTACACCCGATGATACCAATAATTCCACGGAGTATTGGACCATAGGTTTACTTCCTACAGGAAGTAAACATTTACTTGTAAACTTAGTAAGAGGTTGTAATCGGCTGCTAATTCCGCCTGTTAAAATGATTCCTTTCATCTCACACCTTGTTTAGCATAATTTTGGGTTGCATTCTGTTGATTGTAAGGTGGGGTGTTGTAGTTGTACCATCCCACTTTCGATGCCAAATCCACCCGCCTAACTTGGTCTTCAACTCATCGGCACGTAACTTTATCATCTCATCTGTGACTTTTGACCATGGAGCATCAAACATCATATTTGTTTGCGCGGTGTCTTCATACTTCTTACCTGATAATGATTCCCAATGTCGTGTCCAATAATCACGATACAGTTTCATTTTTCTCTCAAGATCATACCAACTGTAATGAAAAACCCCAGGTAAGTTTTCGATGACATTATTAAACCAATTGTTATAATCGCTTAATGCTGCAGAGTTTCCTAGCATCACCGCTCGACGTGCTTGATCTGCTTCAGGAGAATAAAAACTGACATGATTAATTCTTTCACCTGTACTAGCATCAATCATATCACAACCGTCTGTTCCTTCAGCTGCATAAAGATGACCGTTTTCATCGTGACGACGAAGGTCGACCGGTATACCATGTGTGATGTTAGGCTTGTTTCTGCTTAAACGCCACTTCCACGGCATAATATCAACACGAACTTTTTCTGATCCACCCCAATATTCGACGACAGGGAGGGAAATGAGATCGACCCCGACCGGAAATTTGGAACACAAATCAATTATCTTTTGAATGTCGTCTTCGTGAACAATTTCATCAGAATCCATTTGCCAACAGAATGTCGACTTACACATTGCTCGTGCTTCAGCCTTTTGCATTCCATCGAACACAGCAAACCTTGGATGATTCCAATCACGAGTGACTTGCTTGATTTTTAACTTTGATTCCTGTTTGGCCCACTCAGTCAATTTTTCCCAAGTACCATCTGTTGAACCACCGTCAACAACGCAAACCTCTTCACAAAATGGCAACATTGATGCGATGCATTGCTCAAATGGATACTCTTGTTTGATGCAGTTGAGAACTGTTGTATAACCGCTGATTGAAGGACGATATTCCATCATTGACTTGACACCGGCCCAGAAAAGTCCCGGTGCTGCAAAAAGATATTCTTCAATTGATTCGATGTCATCCGTTGCAAACCAGTCTTCTTTACCATGCTGAACATTGTCATTGAGGTGTAACTTACAACCTAACAACTTGGCTTCGATGACCATGCGAGGACACGTATCTTTTCCTTTGGGAAGATAAACGAATCCTTCGGCACGAGCAAGCTTATCCAACATGACCTCATAAGGAACGTTCCAAACTACTTCATGCTCTTTACCGTTTTCTTCACACCATTTCTTGGCATCGTCAGCACCTTTTACCCAAGAATCTGATCCAAGAACAATCCACCCTTTTCTTTCCACTGAGGAGTTAGAAACCTGTGCCCGAAGGAACTTGATTGTCCCTAGAGTATTCTTCGAAAATACGCTAGATAAAACCACATTATTTTTTTCAGATAAAAAGGGGAACAGCTTGAGGTACCACTCTTTTTGTGCCTCAGACATCCACCATAGACCCCTGGAACCGTAGTAGAAAGCGGAGATAAGCTTTCCGTTCATCTGTTCCTGACAATCACAAGGCTTACCTGCGGCAGCCTCATGTTTTTCTGGGGAACGGTAACGACAATATTTGTAATCGTACTCGAGGACCGTGTACTTCAGGTTACCTATGATGCTAGGAATCAACTCAGGATTAATCTGAGCAAAGTTTCCAAAGACCCAAAACTTATCGACACCTTCTTTAAGGAGTCCTACGTTAAGGTCCCTGGATAGAATTTTAACATAAGGAAGAGGACATTCATCTATGAGAGCCTGTGTGGTTAGCTCTGCTCCGCCTACATAATGTTCCGCGAATAAGTCTGCAACAAAAACGACTTTAACATTTTCTGGAATAGAAATTTTAGGTTGTGGGACGCTAAAAATGCTTTCGTTAAAATTACTCACTTTTTGTTCCTCGTTTATTAGAAATAAGATCTAAATCTTAATATTTAAAGATCAAATTAATCTAGATCAATATAGATCTTCTATTCTAGATTTTTATCTTAGCACTAATAGAGAGAATGTATATGCCAAGAAAGAAAAAAACAGCACAAGACATTCAACTCGAAAGTAAAGCAAAAAAAGTCTATAAAAAAAGTGGGTCTGACAAAGAAGATAAACTTATTGAAAATTTTGAACCCATATCAAAAAAAGCTATCGACTTAATCGAAAATAATTATCGACAAATACTTGAAATGCAAGACAAGATTTTAGCGGCTCCGTCGATGAACGGCGGATTTACTACATTGATGTATAAGATTGAAAACATAGAAGAATCTCAAACTAAATTAGTACAAAAAGTTGATCAAATTCATGATGTTTTATACGAACCAGACAAAGGATTATACGCAAGGGTAAAAAAAATTGAAAATGATTGTGCTTCAGAAGAATCTATTGAATCTTTAGAAAAAGACGTTCAAGAAATAAAAATTTGGAAATCATCTGAAGAGAAAACAGCTGTAAAAGATGAAGAAAAAGATGGAAAAAATGATAAACTTCTTTTAGAGCATGAGTCGATGATACGTGATCTTCAAGCTTCAATTTTGAAATATAATGCTGCTACCAAATGGGTGATAGTATCTTTAGGCGGAGCTATAGTTAGCTTATTAGGAAAGCTAGTATACAATTTTATATCGGAACATGTTAAGTTTATTTAAACATTTACGTTGCGTAGCGTAAAGTTTACTTATGTCTGTTTTTTTTGCTGATGATATCAGGCTATCTATTTGTGATGTTATTCAAGATTTAAAAAATCTTATTTCAATAGAAAATAATTCTTTTTTGCAATCAGAAAAAGAAAAAATTTTATTAAAAACAGATATTCAAGCATGCGTCAATAAAAAATATGAAAATAAATTAAAGAAATTAATTCATAAAATCTTAATTGATTATTGCTTTAAAGCAGAAAGTATTTCTCCTGGCGGATTTTATTTAACGCTCGAACTTATATCAAAAAACATCGTTCATAATGATTCTTTTAAAGAAGAATTGTGTGTATTATGTCCTAAATTTGAAGATTTTTCTTCGTTAATTTCAAATGAAACCGATGATAAATCTTTGGTTGATCTTACGTTAGAAGCAATTGATTTAGCTGGATTTGCTGGTAAAATAACAGTTGAAAAAAGTAGTAATGATTACAACTCTATAGAACTAATAGAAGGTTATACTTTTAAACATAAACCTATAGGTTTATCTTCGATAAGATTAACAAAACCAAAAATAATTTTAATTGATGGATATATCGAATCTGTCTCAGAAATTAACACGTTATTCGAAGGAGCCTCAGACACTAAAGAACAAATTTTGCTTGTTTCTAGAGGAATGCATGATGATGTTTTAAATACAATAAAAGTCAATCGTGATCGATCAACGATGTTTGTATATCCAATAATAATAAATTTTGATCTAGAAGGAATTAATACGATAGTTGACATGTCAACTGTGTCTTTAACAAATCCAGTTTCTTGTAATCTTGGAGAACTAATATCTTCTATAAAAATATCTGATGCTATTCAGCTCGATGAAGTAACGATAATTCATGATTCTATAGTAATAAAAAATTCAAGTTCAAAAAGAAATGTTAGTGTGCACATCAATAATTTGCTGCAAAAAGTAAAATCTTCAAATGAAGATATAGAAAATCTTTTAATTTGTAGAATTAGATCTCTATCTGGAATAAACGTCATAATAAGGCTCGCCGACGACTCATCGTATATTTTAAAACGACAGTTTATTGATAGATCTTTACGTTCAATTAGATCTATGCTGGACTATGGAATAGTTTTAAAAAATGACAAAGTAATGCTAAATGCTACATTACAAATTTCAAAAAAACTTTCTGAAAATTTTTTATTGCAAATAAAAAATATAGGGGCAACTATTGTTTAATTTTTATTTACTTTTTAATAAAAAAGACTATCATATAATGTATGAATAACAATTTAGATAAGCTTTCTTGGGAATTAGTTGAAGTAACTAAAGATATGATTAAACAAAATATAACTTCTGCTGTTTCTTCAAAACAGTTAGATTTAAATCAAGATTCTCTTCCAAAACTTTTCTCTTTAATCGATGCTTCTATTTCAGAGGCATATTCAAAAAGTCATAAAAGTACTTCGAATAAGTTTGAAAAACTTCTTGATGAAGAAGTTAAAAAAAAACTAAGTCCAAGTGAATCATCTTTAAAAAAAAGAAAATAATTTTTAATTTTTTATGTCGACTACTGGACAAAAGCATCTTATAAGTTGTAGATGCGTTTTACCACAGTTTAAAAACTCTACTGACATAGAAAAAAAACAACATAGATTTTTAGTTTTTTCGACTATAGAAAACGATGTTGTAAAGCATAAATTTTCTCAATGTAACAACTGCGGAATAATCCATAAGGTTACTGACATATGCACCTCTGAAATAATGCCTGGTAAAGAAGCAATGTCATCTATTTTAACGATTGATGACATAAAACCAAGTATGAATCAATCGCTTATTTCCATACTTGAAAGACATAATTGTGATTTACCTACATGGGAACATTCACAATTTGTAATTGAAAATAAAAGGTGGGGAGATTTTATAATCTTAACCAGCGATTTAGAAGATGATAATAGAATAATCAAGTATGTTAGAATTTTAGGAGAATCTTTATTTAAGGTAGATACTCACATTAGAAAAGAAAATGTCTAGGTAAAATATGCAAACTTATGGTCAGCTAAATTCTGAAAAACTGGCTTGTGAAAATGAAGACTGTCGAAGGATAGTTAGAGAAATTTTAAACGTAGGCTTGACCCAAAGGCAACATATGTTTTTAATTTACCTATTGTCTTTAGAACTTGAAAATATTGAGCATGTACAGGCGCTAGCAGATGTTATAAAAGAAATTGCAGGAGAAGATATTTTTATTTCATCAAAAAAGGAAAATAATGGGACGATCAGCTGAACCTCAAAATAAATTAGTTTCAAAAACAAATTCTGACGAATTTGATCCAGGGATGTTGGTTAACCATGGTACAGATTCAAGAATCGTTGTTCTATATGGAGGAGTAAGTGAGCAATCAATTGCCGCAACCATAGTACAATTATTATATCTTGCCAATCAAAATCATAAGCCAATTCATTTAGTCGTATCAACATATGGTGGATCTGTAGATGAAATGTTTTCTCTTTATGACACAATAAGATTCTTGCCATGTCCAGTTCATACAATCGCATTAGGAAAAGTCATGTCAGCTGGAGTTCTTTTACTTGCTTCTGGAGTAAAAGGAAAGAGAATGATTGGTTCATCTGCGAGACTTATGATGCATCCAATTTCAGGCGGATTTTACGGAAACGTTTTTGAGTCAGTAAATGAGACAAATGAACATAAGAGATTACATCATCTTATGACAAATGCTCTACAAAAAGAAACGAATATGACAGTAGAACATATTGAATCAATTATGAAATCTGGTCATGATTATTATCTTTCTGCAGAAGATGCTATTAAGTTAGGCATTGTTGATAAGATTATTGGTCAATGAACAATTATCTGGTTTAGGTAAAATTTATACCTTGCCGGTATGCCATTTCATGATTACGTAAAATATTTTCCGTTTGAAAAGATTAGAAAAGAGCAAGCTAAAGCGATCGAGTTTGCAATTGATGCTTATGAATTAGGAAAAAAATGCGTAATATTAGAATTAGGTACCGGTGTAGGTAAATCTGCAATTGGGATTACGATCTCTAGATATATGGAAGCTCATGGCTCTCCAATTAGAGATGAAAAAGGAGATTTACAAACAGGTTCTTATGTAATCACAACACAAAAAATCTTACAAGAGCAATATCTTAGAGACTTTGGAGGAGGACCAAATAAGACTTGTCTGGTTAGATCGATTAAGTCAAGCTTGAATTACCAATGTTCTTTCTATTCAGATCAGTCTTGCTCAGAATCTAAAAGAATTCTTAGCAATCTTGCAAAGCATTTGAATGGTTCTGAGTTTCAAAAGCAATGCAAGACTCAATGTCCTTATAGCCTAGAAAAACAAGCATTCATAGATTCACCGATTTCAGTGACAAATTTTTCCTATTTTCTTGCAGAAACGATGTATGCAGGAAAGTTAGAGCCTCGAGCTCTTCTTGTGGTAGATGAAGCTCATAATACAGAAACAGAACTAGGCAAGTTTATCGAAGTAACATTTTCTGAAAAGTTCGCTCGTGATATTCTTAAATGCAAGATACCACGAAACTTCGACCAGGTATCTATCTATGATTGGGTCAATAAGGTCTATAAGAAGTCTGCGACAAAATACATGAAGGACCTCGAAAAGTCTCTTGCAAAATTGAGTGGAGATATCGACGGGTATGGTTCTTTCTCAAAGCAGTATGAAATGTTGGACAAACATATTTGTAAGATTAATCGATTCACGGAGGTCTATAAACCTGACAATTGGACCATGAATGTTGCTTATCCATCTCCTGACAACAAGAAGGCCGGTAAAAAATTCGAATTTAAACCTATTGATATTTCACCTTACAGTCACGATGTGTTTTTTAAGCATGGCGGGAGGGTTCTCTTGATGTCTGCGACAATTGTAGATAAAAATATTTTTTGCGAATCATTAGGAATTAAAGAAGAAGACACAACGTTTTTAAATATCTCTTCTCCATTCCCAATTGAAAATCGCCCTATTCATTTTATACCCGTCGGATCGATGTCAAAAAATAACATTAACAAAACGCTTCCTGCCATGGCTGAAGCAGTAAAAATGTTATTAGAGAAACATTCAAACGATAAAGGAATTATCCATTGTGCAAATTATAAAGTTGTTAAATACATTAATGAATCGATACAATCTACAAGAATATTGATGCATGATTCTTATAATAGAGATCAAATGCTAAAGATTCATCTTGAATCTATTGAGCCGACAGTTCTGCTAAGTCCATCGATGATGGAAGGTGTTGATCTTAAGGATGATAGTAGCAGATTCCAAATTATTTGTAAGGTTCCTTTTCCTTATCTTGGAGATCTTGTTGTTCAAAAAAGAATGGAAAAAAACAAGTTTTGGTATCCTTACATGACGGCAAAATCAGTAATTCAATCATTAGGAAGATCAATTAGAAATGAAAATGATTATGCCGATTCTTACATATTAGATTCAGATTGGGAGAGATTTTATAAGATGAATAAAAATATGTTTCCTGAAGATTTCATTATAACTTAAATTTTACTCTTTAGACATTATGACTATATTTGTTAACAGGAGGATATTTTTAAAATGTCAGAAAATGAAGTTTTAGCAAAGTGGGCAGATCTTAAATCTTTAGTCGAGTCTCTTGAGCATGATGTTGCAAAGAATGCTAAAGGTACAGCAGCTGCCGGTGTACGTGTTCGTAAAGGTCTTCGTGAGTTAAAGGCTAAGGCTGGTGATTTAGTGAAATTCACGATTGAGTTTGATAAATCAAAGAAAAAGGATTGAAATCCTCTTAAAGCCATTTTTTACTATGGGATACATATAAGTGTATCCCGTTTTCATATGAGGTGATTAGATGCGTGGTAATCGTAGAGCAATATTGATAGATGTTTTTGAAAGAAAATTAGATCCAAAGAGCATGTATACATCTTTGGATAAGTCTAGAAGAATTATTAAACATAAAAAAGATCTTGATGTAAACGTACATCAAGAAGAAAAAGTCGTTTTTGTTAGTACACAAAAATCTCAATTTAAAAATGATAAGTTAGAGGAGAGTTTTGAATCTAATATCAACGATATAGTCAATGGTTTAAAACCAGCTGATATAGTTGAAGAGCAAGATGGATTTTTAATACCATCTATTGCAACAAAGGTTGCAAATGGTTCGGTAATTGAAGAAGAAATTAAGTCAGAAGAAATTGCTGTGAATGATGAGGTAACAACAAAAAAGACAAAAAAGAAAAAGAAATGATTAAATCAAAATTGAGTTCTTTATCTTTTGAATGATGTTTTTTTCAATTTGACAAATTCTCATTCTAGTTAACCCGTAAATTTTTCCAATCTTTTGAAGAGTATACGGACCATTTTGAGAAGCTATAACAACACAATTAAAGCTGTCAACATTTTCAACGTAATGTCGGCAGCTTTTTTTTTGACAGTTAACTTTATAATTTGAGTGAGCTTCAAAACAAGTTGTATTTATTACGGGTAATTTCATTTTTAATAAACCATAAGAATGAGTATTGGTTTATAATTTACGTAACAAATTTACTATTGTTCATATATAAACATGAAAAAAACATATGTCCTAGACACAAACGTTCTTTTAAGCGATCCAGAATGCATACACAGTTTTAAGGACAACAATCTTCTAATACCAGTTTTGGTATTAGAGGAACTGGATAATCATAAAACAAGAAATGATGATGTTGGCAGAAATGCTAGACAGGTAAGCAGAAATCTTGATTCAATGAGAAGTCAAGGAAGTTTTCATGATGGAGTAAAAACTAGAGAAGGAGGTCTTCTAAAGATAGTTTCTTCAGGAGGAGATCCTACTGCTATCCTTCCTAAAGAGCTTTCATCCAGTTCTAGTCTTGATAACATGATTATTGGTTTCATGTTATTGCGTAAGAATGAGAATCTAGTACTAGTTTCAAAGGATATTAATATCAGAGTTAAATGCGATGCGTTAGGATTACAATGTCAAGATTATCTTAGCATGCGAATTTCGTCTGATATTGATGAACTGTATCGAGGCGTAAAAATCATTCATATTCCTGAAGAAGTTGTAGATTCTTTTTATAAAGAAGGAAAAGTAGAATTAAATTCTTTTACTCAGGAAAAAGTTTATCCTAATCAAATCGTTATTTTAAAGACGGTAAACTCGCAAGGAAACACTGTAAAGTCTGCAATATCTAGATTACATGAAGATGGAACTTTACAGTCATTGGCTAAAATTGAAAGTGTATTTGGATTACGCCCAAGAAATAAAGAACAACAATTTTCTCTAGATTTATTAATGGATGAAAACATCAAACTTTTATCTATGATAGGAAAAGCTGGATGTGGTAAAACATTATTAGCAATTGCTTCTGGGTTGGAACAATTAGTATCAATTGGTTCTCAACCAAGGTATCAAAAACTTATTGTTTCTAGACCAGTTCAATCTGTGGGTAAAGACATCGGATATCTTCCAGGTACTTTGGAAGAAAAGATGGAACCATGGATCGCACCCATTAAAGACAATCTAGATTTTCTTTTAGGTATTAATGGTAATAAACAAGGCAGAAAAATAAAAGATAATCTAGGGTCATCTAATCCTTATCTTGATTTGATGCAGCAAAGAGGATTGGTTGAGATTGAAGCAATATCTTTTATTAGAGGTCGTTCGATTGCTAATGCATATATCATCATCGATGAAGCGCAAAATCTTTCAATGCATGAGTTAAAAACCATCGTGACTCGTGTTGGAGAAGGAACAAAGATAGTTCTCACTGGTGACATTGAACAAATCGACAATGTTGAAGTTGATGCTTATACAAATGGATTAACTTATGCAATTGAAAAATTTAAAGAATACTCAATCGCGGCGCATGTAACGTTGTTGAAAGGTGAAAGAAGTCCATTGGCAACATTAGCATCAAAGATTTTATAACCTGAAAGGCAAGATACTGTTGTTAACGTATATTTGATATTGCTATGAGTGGCTTTTTGGACAACAAATCAAGAGTGATGGATACCATTATCACGCTTGAAGGTCGACGGCAAATTGCCGAAGGCAAGCTTCGTATTGAGTATGTAAGTTTTACCGATAATGCAACATTTTATGATCTAGATTTATTGAGTGGTTCTGCTGATCCATCTAATAGAATTTATGTTGAGCAGACTAGCTTAATGCAGGATCGTATTACGTTTGAAGCTGATGATTCTGGAAAAATAAAACCATTTAAAAACGCCAGCAATATTACAGGTTCTCTTGCTGGGAATATTGTTTACATTACACAATCTATTTCATCACCAAAGTTGGAATTTTTAACAGGATCTTCGTTTGCATCATTGGCTGAAAAGTTGTTAGGTTCTTCTATTCAAAATTTTCAAAGTTTGCAAGTTTTAGGAACAAAAGACTATGTTTTTGAGGATGATGATTTTCAATCATCACCTGAAGAGATACATTTTAAAATATCTAATGATCTTCCTTTAGCATCATTTAAACAACAAAGAAATATTAACGAATTACCTGCTTTATTCATAGATAAATCGTTTAGTAAATCAAAAAATTTTAAGTATTTACCGCCTATTAACAAAATTTTTGATAAATTTTTGGATAAGACTGACATCAATATTATCAACCAAAATAGAATAGGAATGTACAATGATGGAAAAGGTAGATTCGAAGCAACTAAAGATGAATATTCTTGCGATAAGCTAGAAGAAGATTTATCTTTATTAAAATCTTATGGATTTTCTAAGAGAATAAATTTTGATCCAACATCACTTGCAAATAACATGTTTTGTCAAATTTTTGAAATGAAAGATTCTGAATTACAAAAACTTGATATTGTTGATTACGGTTCGTATGTGTATAATAATATTCAAAAACGAGCATTCTTTGTTGGAAAAGTTTTAATAGATGATAATGGTTGTCAGACTTTCGTTAAAATATTCACTTTAGTGTTTGAATGAGGTAAAAGTGTATATAAAAAGAACTAAAGAACAAACTAGTTTATTGAATATAGACGAAAATTTTATAACTCTTGTAGATTTAGTAAAAGATTCAAATTCTACAATGACTGCTAATTTTTTGTTTTCTTTTAAAATATCAAAAATAGAAGCGATTAACAATAATGCATTTTCAGTTCTTGTCACTGTAAAGAAACCTTCAATCGTTTCTAATCCAAATATCTTAATTTATAATAGAAATGGACAATTAGATGTTTCAAATGCTCAACAAATTGTAAAGAATATATTAAATCATAAATCAAGAGTGTTGAACATCAATAAACAAAACGCAGATTTGATTATTGCCTCTAAGGTAGGAGATATATTTTCAAAAATTAATAATCAAATCATCGGAGCAGCTAAAACAGGTCGACCAATTTCTAATTTAGGATTAGAAAAAACAAAGCTAGTAGTAAAAAGCAAACAAAACAGTCAATTATCAGGAGATATTTCACAAGGATTAAAATATATTCAAGCTCGTTCCAAAGAAATAGAAAACGTAGAAATACAACAACCTAATTTAAGATTAAAGCTTTTAAAAAAAGATTTTATATCTCCATCAATGATATCTGAACTTGATAGTAAGAGTATATCTGCTAATCAAAGTTTTTCTGGAACTTCAAAATTAAAGAATGATAATAGACGAAACCCTTTATTAAATTTATTAATTGATTCTCATATAAGAAATATTGTTGATGATTCATTGCAACAACAATATGTGACTTCTATTGAAAGTTTTTTTGATGATATTGCTACAATTGATATTCCAATTTCAATACAAAATTTTTTTGAAATTACAAATACAAATGTGACTGTTTCATTTGAACTTTTAAAAAATTCTGTTTCTAAAGGTTCAACTCAAACTGAAGTTTTAGAAAAAGTTGAAAAAACGGTTGATCTTTTAAATTATTATCAAAAAATTTCTATCTTAAAAAATATAGATTTAGGTGTCTCAACTAATAATACTAATATTTCAATTTCTTTAAGAAAGCAAAGAGATGATCGATCTGTTTTTACAAAAAATCTAGAAAAAATTAACATCTATAAAAAAGATTTAAATCGTTTAAATTCTAGATTTTCTTTAATAGGATCTAGGGAAGTTTCAAATCTTAATGATAATTTTACGTTGTCATTTTCAAATGAAAAAGACAATTCCATTTATAGAATTCAAGTTGACGGGCAGTCAGAATTTAAAGACATAGTAACAAGAAACGAGCTAGTCAATACATCAAGAAAAGTTGTAATAGTTCCTTCTATTTCTCAAAATAAAATTTCATTATCAATTAGTGATGCTAATCACTGTTTATTTGATGTATCATTTTTAAAGATTTTATACAAAGACGTTTCTTTAAAAGAAAAAAATTTTAGAATCAGTCAAATTATACAAAGTCCTTCCAACAGCGTAATTAATTGTGATTTAACTAACTTAACTCCTTATCACATTTATGAAATTACAGCAAATTTAATTTTAGAAAATGGAGTTGAAGTATCATCAAATTATTCTTGCTTTATTGAGTTTATTCCAAGTGTTGATCAAGGAGATATTGTATTAAATATTACAACACCGTCTGTAACGAATGATGATGTTATATTTGGCCTAGAAGTTAAGTTGGCTAATGATGAAATTGGAATTTTAAAAAATCTATTACAACAAGTTTCTGAAAAATATGACGAACAAATGTTGCTTGATAGAAGAGCAAAACTTGATAGATTTATTGCGTTTAATATTTTAAGATATAATCTTGTTTCTGGAGAAGTTGAAAATTTAGGCATATCTCCTAATTTATCAAAATTTTCTGATAAAGAAATGTCATTAAAATATTCAGCTAAGCCGATTGAACCTGGACTGTTTTATAGGTACGTCATTTATCCATTGATTAGAGACCCCTATGATGTCATTAATGAAAAAGAAAAAACTGTTGATGAAACAACTAAATTGAAATATATAATTAATCCAAGAAAACACCATCATCCTTTAGCGTTAATACATGGATCATCTGTTTCACAAGAATTTATCAATAAAAATTCAAAGCAAGACATGCTTTATGGAAATCTAGGAATATCTTTTTCAATAGATGCTTCTATACCAACAGTTAATCCAACAATAGAAAAATTTGAAATACGACTATTAGATAAAAAAAGATTAACTTTAAATTGGAATATCTCAGGTAATACAGATTTAATCGATCATATGCTAATTATAAAAGAAATTAATGGTATAAAAAGCATAATAGGAAAATCTCATGCTTTTTCAAGCAATGCGTCATATATTCACGAAATATCTTCTGATGATTTAGGCAGAGTTAGATTTTTGTTAGACGTAATCTACAACGATTATTCTTCTTCAGAAAATTTAGTAGGTTCAAATTACATTTTAATTAATAGTTTATAAAGTAAATTATGGCTGGAAAAACTCAAGATTTTGGAGGCATCTATTCTCAAGCAATCACGCTCGCCGCGGCCCTCCGCGCTGACGCAGGAGAGGTCGGGCTCGCATCGAGCGTTCCGGATGATGCGGCCGCAGCAGCGCTCATCGCCACATTACCGACTGCCCCCTCCGCGCTCGACAACGGCCTCAAGCCTGGCCTCAAGGGCTTTCTCGAGCTCGGCGACGTATTACCGCAGCCCCAGGTCCTCGCTCCGCCATCCGAAGCCCCGCCACTCGCCGCCGACGGATTAAGACCAGAAATTTTATTATTAACGAAGTTTAACCCATTATACGCTGATAAGCATAATGATATTACTACTCCTACTCCTCATGGAGAATTATTCAAACAGTACGTCAATAATCTTAGATTATTAGAATCTCAATCAAATGAAGTTTTAAAGAATTTATTAGGTGAAGATGGAATTAAAAAGTTAAATGATGATTTTAAAAAGGAAATATTTGAATTAAGAAATGACTTATTAGAATTACAAAATTTTTTAAAAAATATCAAAAGTTTATCAAGCTTAACTGATTTTTCAGATGAAATTTATAAGTTTTCTCCTAGAGATTTTTTTAACAAATATCTAAATGATAATTCTGATTTGAAAAATTCCTTGCTAAGAATTTATAGCGGCGCCGGCGGCGGAGACAAAAAGATATCCTTAGCAGACGCACTAAAAGGAGAGTATAACTCAAGATTTAATGACGCTTTTAAATATTCAAACACAAAATTATTTTTAATTTCAATTAGAGAATTAGCAACTTGTATTTCTTATTTTTATAATTATGAACAATTTGATGATTGGAAGGCCGAGCCCACCCCGGCGCAAATATCTTATTTGCTTCCTGGCACAAAAAAAGATTTAGATACTAGAATAGCATATGATAAGGTTACCGATAACGGTACATTACACATCGACCCCAGCGCAGACCCATCAGATTATGAAAGATTTAAAAAATTAAGCACCACGACAGATAGCTTTTTTAATAAAGATAACGAATTGCAATATGCTAAAAATATTTTTGTTTTTTGTTTAAAAGAGCTTGATCAAAATAAAAAATATGAATCTAAGTTTAATTCTGTATTTAGTCATTCTGACAGAAGTAAAAAAATATTTGATTTTATTGGGGATTATAAAATCTTTGAATCTGTTTTAAACATAGCAAATGATGTCACGTTTGTTTCTTCTGGTAATAAACTTTCTAATTTTTCATTCTATGAAGATTCAACAACAAATAAAAAAGTTTTGCTTTTAGAAAATAATAAAAGTTTTGTATTACCAGAAAATGTAATAACAGGTGAAAGCTTTTTATACTCTAAAAATTTCATTGATTCATTAACAACTATCACAAAAGATGGGCCTATATTTAACGTAGAAAAAATAGGCAGATTAAAGAATATTTTAGATAAATTTATTTCAAAATCTTATGAACAATTTGTTGATTTAGGAGCAATTCCGTCTGACGATTTAAATCCATTGACGTTTTTAGATGATTTAAATAATCAATTTACAAAAGTTAAAGATGGTAAACGAGTTTTTAAAAATAGTGTTACTAAAAAAACAGTTCAGGGTCGTCCGAACGGAGAACTGACGTCAGAAGCTTTACCATTTGATGAAAATTCTTTATTGGCAATTTTTACTGCAACGAATCTACAAGAAGAAAAAAAATTTAAGTTAATTAACTATTTTTACAGTTATGTTTATCATGCAGCAACAAATGCGGCTGTTGATCATGGATTTTTAGATTCCATTGTACATGAAATTTACGAAATAATTAGAAGTATAACAAAAGAATCAAGTGCGCTCAATAATGGAGTTAATAAAAGTGAAAAAGTTCAGTTTATAAGAGGAGATTCCGCAGGTTGGCACAGTTGTATTAAAGGTAAATTGCTTGATAGCCAATTTATAATTTCATTAGTTAATATTTTTAAAAAGTATATTTCATTATTTGGAAACAATGACGAATTACCAAAGTTATTACCTCTTTTTTTCTTGGGATTACATTCTTATATTAAAGTAATTTCAGGATATGAAATATTATCAATTGTTGCTGTAGACAATACTATTGCTGCGCAATTTGATTTAAATCAAGATCAGGAAGATTTGAATCCGCATATAAATTTTATAAAAAATCGTGTTTTTTCTGATTTATCTTTTATTTCCAACTTAACATTTTCAATATTAAATGTCTTGCAAACTTTTAAGACCAAGGTTGATGTTTACTATAATTTGCTTTTAAAATCTCAAACGACGTATATAAATCGTTTATTAAATTATTTAGGCGGAGATAAACGGAAATTATTGTCTTTGTTTGAAGAGCAGCAATTGTTTTTAGTTTTATCGAATGTAGATGATTTATATCAGTCTTATAACGGTTTTTCTACTGAAAATGTTGATACTAAAAAGCTGTTTATAAAAAGCGAAAATAATTTTCCTCATTCTTCTGAAATGGTATCTCTTTTAGAGAGTTTTTTTTCCTCAAACGCAGAGTACACTTTATCAAAAGGTTATAATAAGCAAATTATTTCTATAGGACTTCCATTTGGTTTAACTAAAAATTTAGTTAAAGATCTCAAAAGCTTGGGCACTCCAAATGCAAAAAAATCAAAACAGTATGACATATTTGTAATTTCTATTTATAAAATGGATTTATTGAATCCATTCTTGATTTACAAACCACAAAGATTTTTATTTGAAACTTCAAGATTTCCTGTAAGAATTTACTCCGAGTACAAAAAAATTGGAGAACAGGGGTATGATTTAATACCGACTAGAAATTTTGATTCCGTAGATTCTAGCGATTTTTCCATAAAAGGGAACATACAACCTTCTATAGATACAAATTTAGATAATGCTTTTGGTTCAAAATATGTTGATGTATTTTGGTCAAATGAGCATAAAAAAGAAATTCTTTTTAACCACAATGTGAGTTTTTTATTAGAGAATTACTTAAAGTTAATTTCAGCTTTAAACGTTAATGAATTAACATTCAATTTAAACTTTGAAGTATTGCCTTTGTCTTTCTTACAACAAGCGCTCTTTGTCGAAAAACAAGGGTCAAAATACATATCTCATATCTTACAACCTAAAAAATTTGATAGAGTTTTTAATATACTTTTTGATCCAGAATTTGAAGTTGACTATCAAGAAACTATGAATAATATAAAAGATAATAATGACATAGAATCTCAATTAAACAGTGTTCTTTTTAAGAAATTTAGTGATACCACATATGTTGATAAAGATAAGACATCTGATGATGTGTCTATGAATTCTTATTTTATTACAGTAGAGACATATGTCGAAAAAGGATTAGGCGTTCCATCTGCAGAAGAATCTCTGCCACAAGATGCTAGTTCATCAAATTCTAATCCTGGTGTCAAACCTCCTAAGGGTCCACCACTCCCAGATTTTTATTTTCTTCCACCTACAATTATACCAGGTCCACCTACAATTATACCAGGATTGTTGGATTCCATAAAAATTTTTCAAAATGCAGAATCAGGATATTCAAGATCAAAATCTCCTGATTTTGATGGTTTCATTAATGGATTTAAAAATTGGACGATAAAAAAATGAGCAAAATAAAGAGTAAAAAATATGTCATCAGTATGTAGCTTACCATCTCCTCTAGTTTATTCTATAGATGTTCCTGAAGTAAAAAATTTTGAATCTAAATTTTTCTATAATTTTCATGTTATTGATGAAATCAATAATGATAATGGCCAAGAAGTAAAATCTTCCATACACACAAAGATTCCAAGATATGTTAAATTAACATTTTCTCCTCCTTACAACGAAGACGTAACCTTTGGCGCTATTGATACGAACATAAATGCAGACGATCTTGTATACGAAGATACTTTTGCAACCGACAATTACACGACTGTTAATATTACTAATTTGTCAATCGAGCAGCAAACTACTTCAAACGCTAAATATCAATATCAAAATAATTCATTTATTAATATCATCGACACAATCGGGCTAAATTTTGATGATTATAAATTTAGTTCAGAATATTCTTCAGATGCATCAGCAAAACTATTACAAGAAAATGGAATTTCTTTTACTAACGATTTAGTAAAAAATAGTAAATTTTTTAATCTTACAAAACTAAGATTTGATATTCAACTAAACAATCAAGTTGTTTATGATTTTTTTGTTTATGCTTCTGGTTCTTACTTATCAAATAATGAAATTTATAAAAGTAATATAAACGTTGCTAAACAAAAATCTTCGCAAAATCCATTCGCCATGACCGACGCACAATACACACCTTCTATACAAACTTATCAAGAAGGTATAGAGACAGGTGGTTCACCAGCAACGTCTACAAAAACATTAGTTGGCTTTTTAATACAAAAATTTGAATTAAGAACAGACGGTACAATTAGAGAATTTGACAAAATTTTTTTAAAAAGCCATGATATAATATCTTACATAGACGATAAAGTTCGATACGGCGCAATCTATGTTTATAAGATTAGAGCACTATTTAAGATTGGATATTCTGCCGTTGATAATGATACGCTAACATTTCATTACATAACGTCAATGATTGCGTCAAAACCGACCGTTTCTTATGTAGAAACCACGGAAAATATAGCTCCGCCAGCCCCTATTGAGGTTAGATTTGTTTGGGATTATGATAGAATAAACTTGAATACTTCAGAATTTTTACCAAATACAAATATACATTTGGAAAACGTTGGTAAAAGAGGTTCTCTAATGATTTATTGGTCATTCCCAATAAATCCGCAAAGAGATATAAAGAAATTTCAAGTTTTTAGAAGAAAGTCTATTGATGAACCTTTTGAGCTTATCAAAATGTTTGATTTTGATGATTCTTTTGTAAAATTTCAAAATAAAGAGGAATTTATAAATCAAGACTTAATAGAGTCCCAAACAATCGGTACGCTAAATGGTTCTGTCATAGCAGTTCCTGTTTTAAGTTATTATGATGACGATTTTTACAAAAACTCAGAATATATTTATTCAGTTGCTTCTATAGATGCGCATGGATTAACATCAAATTACTCTGAGCAAATAAGAGTTAGATTTGATCAGTTTTTAAACAAAATAGAAACTTCTTTAGTTTCTATAGCTGGAGCGCCTAAACAATTTCCTAATTTGTATTTAGCTCAAGATTTATTTTTAGACACGATAAAAACTTCTTATAAGAAAAGTTTCGACGTTTATTTCACCCCTGATTGTTTCTCAGTTACATCAGGAAATAACAACGAAACAAAGATTATAGACACGGAAGCTGCAAACAAGTATGTTTTCAACTTTATCAATACAGATAAATCTTTGGGAAGTAATCTAAAAATTTCTTATTTAACTTTACAAAGCTGAATAAAAGACATAAAAAGATTAAAAAGTTTACTTTATTGATAATTACATGTAAGATTTTAATGAGGATTTATGGGATTTCTTGATCACAGCACAAACAATATTATTTTAGATGCTGTATTGACTGATACTGGTAGACAGCTCTTATCTAGAAATGATGGTTCTTTTAGCTTTTTTAAATTTGCTTTAGGCGATGATGAAGTTAATTACGGAATCATTTCAAAATATGGACGTTCTGTTGGGAAAGAAAAAATTGAAAAAAATACTCCTATATTTGAAGCATTAACGAATCAATCTCACGCTCAAAAGTATAAACTGATTTCAGTTTCAAACCCAAACTTAATTAGATTTCCAAAATTTGAATTTACGGGTGGATCTTCTGTTTCTGGAGATACTGTAACGTTATATACCACTGGTGGAACTCGTGGGTTAAAGTCATCTGAAACCGTGACAATTTCTCAAGTCTTATTAAATGAGACGAATATTGATGTCGAACTTCGTGATCAAACATTTTTAATTGATGTTCCTGATTTGTTTTTACGTTTGAATGATGGTAGAGTTAGTCCGAATAATGTAGATAATCAAAAGCGTGCAATGTATATCTTGACAAGAACTTCGTCTTCATCAGCTAACGGTGGTTCGGAATTGACTTTTAACATATCGGTAAAGTCGTTAAGTCAGACGCTGTTTGACGTTTATGGTCTTGGGACTTCAAAACATACCATTAAGACTTATGTTAGAGTTACTGGTATGCAATCAGGAGCAGTAAAAGATATTTTGGTAAATATTAAACAAAACTGCTGAATTTAGCAGTAAAAGATATTTTTGGTAAACATTAAGCAAACAACTTGAAATTGAATAAAAATGGCAACTTATAAGAATTTACAACCTAGAGATATTCAAACTGCTAGATCTTTTTTAAATCAATTAATCGATGTAATACAAGAAGACATCAGCGGTTCTACATCTAGAAGAAAGTATCAAGTTTTCGTAACAGGCGGAATAGGACCTGGAATTACATCTTCGTTGTTTCAAACAGTATACGATCAAGATTTTACTCTACAAACAGCTAATCAAATTTTTGATTGTACTGTTGGACTATTTGCAAATTCTTCGATCACATCTTCATCTCTTTCCGGGATTGACTCTGTAGGAAAAGAACTTTTCCCATCTTCAACGTTGATGATGAGAGAAAAACTAGATAACTATAGACAATTTTCTCAGCTTCTTTTAGGCGACGCTTCTGAACAATTTATAAGTCCTTATGATTCGACTTCTACAAATGATAAAATTGACGCAGCTTTATTCATAGGATTTAAGAGATTATTTTCAAGAGATCAAATTAAGCGCGAGTCATTCGCGATGAGATTTTACCAGACTGCATCTCTCGCCAGGTATGATGGAGGGCTCGACATACAAAATCTTTGGAAGACTTCTGAATTAGGGATGTCGATATACACTGACATCGGTTCTTCTACACAAAGATATACAGAGTTTGGAGGACAAATCGGAAACGTAGTCGACGCATCAGACACTACAAGATCCGTAGGTACTATATTTTATGATAGAGGAATCGTAGTTCTAGATTTAGAAAAGATAACCTCAGGTAGCCAATTCGTTTCTGGCGTTATAGATGGTATGACCCCAAGCGGATTAGCAATATTAGGAGGTTCCGGAACAGAAACAGCAGGAGTATCCAAATTTATTCCTGACTTTATTGTTTCAGCATCAATCGACAATGTTATTGATCACATTTGCTCAACAAGATTTAGTTCTGAGCCATTGACCGCTATTACATTTCAAAATGTCACAAACATTAATAGCACATTAATATCTTGCAGAGCAGAAGCAGATGAATTTAACTACTCTTCGAATCCCACATTTGCTGATTCACAAAATAGAATAGTTGTCATTGACCCAGGAAGTGAAGATACGCAACAAACATTTACTTTCATTACATCCGTTGGTCTTTATGATGCAAATGACAACTTACTTGCAGTTGCAAAACTAAGCAGACCTGTAGAGAAAAGTCCTGAGAGAGATTTAGTTTTTAGAGTTAGACTAGACTTCTAAAATAATATTTGATTCATTTTGGTATGACGTCAGTTTCTTTGCTAGTGTATAATTACTTGAGAAGTAATGTCTATTTTTAAGGTCAATCCATCTGATTTTCAAACCATAACGGTTGCCACAAATCCATCGAAATATTATTCCTTTAGCTCAAGTGGTATAACTGGATCTATTTTCGTATTTGCAAGGCATTCTAAGATAGAAAAAGATATTCTTGAGATAGACAATCCTGATTCACCGTTTAATGAATCTACTCTATTTAAATCTTGGAATTATTTAAAAAATGATAATAATAAAAATAAATACATAAACCTACAAAATTACTTAACCGGAGTTAATGACGCTTCTATCTCTTTTAAAAAGCAGACAGAAATAGGGATAGTTAGATTTACTCCACCGAATATATTTACAACAGACACTTTAAAAAAACTAGCCGTCAAAGATAATCTTTCAAGTTATTATCGAGGAGCTTATCCATCTGCGCATTGGGGATATTGCAACTATCATAGTTTAAACTTTTTTTCTTCTTCTACTGTTCCAACTTCTTCTTCACTACTGTACCCAAACGTAGATAACAGATATCTTTTAACTGGTGCTTTTAGCTTAGATTTTCATATTAATCCAAGATACAATTCCCTTGATTCAACTGGACATTTTAAAGCTGGAACGATTTTTCATTTATCTTCTAGCTACGCTTTGTCTTTAGTAACTGGATCTTTAAAAGATGTTAATGGTCTTCCTACAGCATTTAGATTGCAATTGCAGCTAAGTCACAGTGCTGATATTTCACCATCATTAGCTTCAAATGGAAGTTATCCAAAAAACCTTGTTTTTTTATCCGATGACAATTGTCTTAAGTGGAACAATTGGCATCATGCTGTCGTTAGATGGGGAACCAATACGGTTAATCACGGAACTGGTTCATTTGTAATCGACGGAATAGAAAAAGGTACGTTTGTAATACCATCTAGCGCTTTACCCTCTCCGCCTTTTTCTGCTGGTCTATGCATCGGAAACTATTACGAAGGAAGCAATCTTGGTAATAATAGTATGACAAGATTTTTTGCTAAAATACCTGCTCATAATGAAGGATTATACAAGTTTACTAATGATGATAACATAGTTGTTCCTGATTCATTCGCTTTTAGACATCCACTTCAAGCAGAAGTGCATGATCTTTCTATAAAAAGATTTTATACTACAAACCAAGATATAGAGTCATCTGGTTCTACTGGGATTTCTGATTTAAAAAACGTTGCTTTCTACGTTCCTCCGTTTTTTACTTTTGATTCGCCTATTAGAGGATTAAAATCAGATAATTCTAGAAAAAATGGAGTCGTATATACACCTGCTATAGCGGCTTATGGAATCACGACAACACCGTTTAGCGTTCCAATGGCTTTCGGAGTAGACGGTCATTATATTAATACTGAAAATTTTTTAAAAGATTTTGCTTCGAACTATACGCCGCGGCAGTTGTTTTTGTCTGCGACGTTGGTTAACACAGATCCAAATGTAGAAACACCAGCAAATCAAATTTTGTATGATCAACCAGCTGTTAGAAAACGAAATTTGATGATTTTGCCTTGTGATGATGGAAATTTTTATCCCAATTATCAGTTGCTTTCAACCGGATCATCAATAGTAATCAACGATTTTGCATCGTTAAGTTATTCAGTTTTAAATGAAAATCCAGAAAAAATAGCATATGTAGATGACTTAGGAAATCCTCTAGAGGGATTTATAAGCTTAAATAATATGGCTACTATAGCGCTAAGAAATGATTCAAATACGACTGATGAAAAAGAAAATGAATATATCAAGCAATCAATAACGGGATTTACACCTTCAAAACCTCGACACGCCGCTGCCGGCCAATTTGCATTTGTCTTCGACGTCATCTTGTCCTCAATCGATTTGACTTTTCAAGGTTTTTACAATGCACAAAAAAATATAGTTTTTTCTACTGCGTATAAGACGGCAGACGGTTCATCAAATCAAGTCGTTTTCTTTGATATTAGCAATTTATTTTATGGAATAAGAATTTTGCCAGGAAGTTTTTCTATAACGGATTCTAATTTATCAGGTTCAGGTGGGACAATTAGCATAACGATAAAAGATGATGGAAATGGCACTTTATATCGAGCAGATTCTTTGACGTCTCATTGCACATGGAATTCAGTTGGAACAATTTTTTATAATGAAGGTATCGTTGTTATCAAGAATCCTCACTTATATTTCTTTGGTGAAAATCAATATGAAATGTCATTTAAAGGTGAGCAAAATATTCATGTTTTAAGAACTGACGTTTTAGCTCCTACGAACTATTTAAATTCTTCTTCAAATCCTTCTTATAAAAATATTCCATCTACGAATCGTCCTAATGAGCCAGATCCAAATTTTGTTTACATCACTGGCATCAATTTTCATGATGATAATTTAAACGTAATCATGAAGACTCAACTTGCGCAGCCTATTATGAAGAGATTTTCAGACAAGATACTCTTCAAGGTTAAATACGATTTTTAACATGCCAAAAAAGATTCGTAAAAAGAGACGCCGTAAACGAAAAGGTCATTATCATAGAGGCGTCCACGTTTCTCCAATTGCTGGTGAATGCAAGTATCGTTCAGGATGGGAATCAAAATACATGGTCTATCTAGATTCAAATCCAGATGTTGTAACATGGTCTTATGAAAAGCTTGTGATAGAATACGTTTCTAATAAGAAGTCTAAAAAGAAAAGAAAGTATTACCCAGATTTTCAAGTTGAATATAAAGATGGAAAGAAAGTCGTCATAGAGATTAAACCTTCTAGAAAGCTTCAACAATCAACTGTGATCAAAAAAATAAAGGCAGCCATAGAATGGTGCAACGATCACGACGTTGACTATAAAATATTGACGGAAATAGAATTAAAAGATATGGGTCTACTTTAACAGGATTTTACCAAAACACTTTAGAAGGTAATATTTTGCCATGGCATATCACGGATACATATCTGGAATCAAGAATTATCTATCTAAGGTAAAAAACCCAAGAGTTTTAGAAGTAGGATTATGCAAAGGTGCTACGACGATACCCATCATCATTTTTTTATCTAGAGTTCATAAAGACTTCGAATTCATCGGTGTTGATATTCTTTTACAGGAATCATTATTGATAACTTTAAATAACATAGACATGATACCTTCTCAAAAAATGTTTCTTTGTCAAGATAGCAGCCTTAATTTGTTTCCAAAGTTTTGTGAGGAGAAAAAGAAGTTTGATGTTTTGCTGCTAGACGGCGATCACAACTATTACACGGTATCCAAGGAACTTGAGTATTTGGATTCCTTAACCCATGAGAACAGTCTCGTTATCATTGATGATTATCACGGTCGCTGGTCTGAAAAAGACCTGTGGTATTCTGAAAGAGAAGGTTATGAATCTTTGCAAAACGCAACCAAAAGAATTGAAACTGAAAAGCACGGCGTAAAACCTGCTGTCGACGATTTTCTAGCTAAAAATTCTAATTGGGAATTATCTACACCAATTTCTGGAGAACCAGTTCTTTTAAAAAGAAAAAAAGATCTTTCTATCTTTAATCAAAACGTTTTTAATTCATGAAATTAATTTTGGGTTTAGATGTTTCAACTTCGGTGACAGGGGTTTGCATAGTCAATCCTGACATTCAACCTGACGACCGAGGATCCCACATTCTTCACCTGGATCACATCGAATTTAAAAAATGCAAGACCTTATGGGAAAAAGCCGACCTCACGGCCCTCGAGCTTCACAACCTCTCCAAAAAATATCCAGGAACCTATAAGGTTGTTCTTGAGGAACCCCTGATGGGATTTCGAACAGGAATGTCCTCCGCAACCACCATCACAACCCTAATGAGATTCAACGGCATCACGTCCTATATCTCTCGCGAAATATTCAAGGTAGATCCGGAGTATATCGCATCTTCCTCGGCTCGAAAGTTGTGCGGAATCAAGATACAGAGGACGTCGCTCGCCGGGATGAGCGGCAAGGAACAGGTCTTCAAGTACATGGCAGAACACGACCTAAAACACATCACCTGGCCAACAAAGAAAAACGGTGAAATAGTTGATTGGTCTAGAGACGCAACTGATAGTTATTGTGTAGCGAGGGCAACATGCATACTATCACAAAAAAATTCGTCTACGTAGACAAGACTTTAGAAACAAATCCAAGAATCTTTTATGTTGGTAAAGGCTCTAAAAGAAGAGTAGATCAGCTTAAAAGAAATAAAAAACACTCTGCGATTTCAAAAAGATTTGGAATTCAAAGAATCGTTGTTTTTGAAACGCACGATGAAAATGAAGCAAACAAAAAAGAAATTGACTTAATAAAGGAATACAAAACTTTAGCTAAAGGATACCACGTTTCTGATGAAGATTTTGGATGTAATTTCACAAAGGGTGGAGAAGGTTTAAGCGGAATTTCAAAAGTTGAAAAAGTAAGAAGGTCAGATAGGATGAAATCTAGATGGTCAAACCAAAAAGAAAGAGAAAAATTAGTTAAAATTCAAAATAGTGAAAATACAAAAAATAAAAAAAGCAAAGCAATGAAAAGTTGGATTTCGACCGAAGCTGGAAAAGAGCATATGTTACGTTCGCTAGAGCTTGCAAGAAATTCGGTAACGCACGAAGCGCGAGTCGAAGGACAAAACAGGTCTGAAACTAAAAAATTAAAAAGTGATTTAATGAAAGAACACTGTTCAGACCCAGAAGTAAAAATGAAAAAAAGCGAAGATGCCAAAAAAAATTGGTCTTCTCAGGAATACAGAGAAAAACAAAAAAAATCTCGTGATGGGTGGAAACCTTCTGAGGAAATGAAAGAAAAAATTAGAAAAAAACTCTTGGGCCATTTTGTCTCCGAAGAAACAAAAGAAAAAATGAGAAAAAAACGTTTAGAATTTATTGAAAAAAAGAAAAAAGAAAAGCTTGATCAAAAAGAAGAAATTGTAAAATGCAGACAGGCTAAGTTAGGATCAAAAAACCCTGCATATGGGAAACCTCAATCAGAAGAAGCAAAAAGAAAAAACGCTAAATCAAATAAGATTAGAGCGCTTGAAAGAGCAGAAAGAAAAAGACGAGAAAGAGAAGAAGCGTTAAATGGCATCGTTAACGAGCCTAGTCAAACTGATTGAGTCAGTTTTTGGAAAAGGAAGATTATCAAAAAATAATAATTTTGATGTTAAATGCCCAATTTGTAATCCTTTAGACGCACAAAAAAAGAAACTTTCAATTCTTTTGCCCAGCTGCGTCTCTCACTGTTGGGTATGCGGATGGAAGGCCCGAAGCCTTGCTCCACTATTACGAAAATACGGAACGCAGGAACACCTCAACGCATATCGAGAATTAACAGGTCATGGTGGCAAATCAAGCCTGATAACTGCAGATATCGAAAAAAACCAAAAGATTGAGCTACCAAAAGATTTTCGATTGTTGGCATTGGCAAATGATATGGATCCTGATGTCAAGGCGGCGTGGCGATACGTCTATTCTAGAGGATTGACGGATCGTGATACTTGGTACTTCAAGTTTGGTATATCGGATGAAGTTCGTTGGAAACGCAGGGTCATTATGCCGTCTTTTGATTGCAACGGAGAGCTGAATTACTTTGCAGCTCGAGCCATAGACAAAGATCGAAAACCTAAGTATGATAATCCTGACGTCGATAAAAACCCCATTGTCTTCAATGAGATCAACATTGACTGGTCAAAAAGACTGACCTTAGTTGAAGGCCCATTCGACCTTGTTAAGTGTCCTGAAAACACAACAGCCTTGTTGGGCTCCGACCTTGATGAACGTCACGAAGTTCTTAATAAAATTCTCCTTCATAACACTCCAGTCGCTTTAGCTCTTGATGGTGACATGTGGGACAAGAAAACTCCTAAGATCGTAAAGAAGCTACAAGAATATAATGTAGATGTTGTTGTTGTCGACGTTCGACCATGGGGAGATCCTGGTAACATGTCTAAGGCAGAGTTTGAAGATGCATTGAATATTGCAAAACCTTTATTTTGGGAAGATAGGTTTTTGACAAAATTAGATAAATTTGTTTCATCAAGTTTCAGGTTTTAAACAGTTATTGAACATTACTTTCGCATAGTATATTGTAATTAACTAATGGCTATTATAGCACACCTCGCCGACGTTCACTGGCGCGGATTGAGTAGACATGATGAATATCGTGAAGTATTTTCTGCTTTTATAAAAGATTGCAAGAAAAACAAAGTTGATCATATCTTTGTCGGAGGAGATATCTTTCATACCAAGACAACAGGTATCACTCCTGAATATATTGATCAACTTACATGGTGGTTGGAATCTATGGCTGAGGTTGCCCAAGTTCATCTAACTCTAGGCAATCATGATGGTAATTTGACGAATCTATCTAGACAGGATGCCGTATCTCCTATTGTACAGGCATTGAATAATCCTCGAGTACATCTATACAAGAAAAGCGGTGTTTATGAGTTCCACCCAGGATACAATTGGTGCGTTTATTCTTTGTTCGACGAAGAAGGATGGAAAGACGTCAAACCAGAGCCGGGCAAGATTAACATAGCTTGTTATCACGGGGCTGTTTTAGGATGTGTGACAGAGTCAGGATGGGAGATTGATGAGTCTCACATCAAGGTTGAGTTTTTTAATGATTATCC
>Ga0194132_10001099_pt1 | contig 54989 bp, 33 predicted proteins | sample TA2KigOf80mmetaG_FD_148612 | JGI IMG/M metagenome (GOLD analysis project Ga0194132, IMG submission 148612) | Freshwater microbial communities from Lake Tanganyika, Tanzania - TA2015054 Kigoma Offshore 80m | ecosystem: Environmental > Aquatic > Freshwater > Lake | place: Tanzania: Lake... | reverse complement strand
GCGCGACGCTGCCGGGTGCGATGGCGAGGCCGTCGTGCGCGAGCTCGGCGACACCGCCCTGCGCGAAGCGCTCGTCACGCGTGCCGTCCGGCCGCACGCGCAGCGCGAGCGACGGCGCGTCCACCGCCGGCGCACGCGCGACCAGGACCGCCCCGCCGTCGGGGTCGATCGCCGCAGCGGTGACGCGCACCGGGCGTTCGAGCGGCAGCGATGCGACGCCGTCGCGCGCGAAGCTCCGGTCGAGCGTCCCGCTCGGCGCGAGCCGTGCCGCGAACGCGCCACCGCCGCCACGTCCCGCGACGACGATCCGCCCGCGTGCGTCGCTCGCGAGCGCGAGCACCGACGCATCCCGGCCCACGCCGTCGAGCACCGTCCGACCGCCGTCGCCGAACGAGGGGTCGATCCGCCCGTCGGGCAGGAGCCTTGCCAGGAACGCGCGCTCGTCACCGTCCACGCGCGTCGAGCCGCCGACGACGAGCCCGCCGTCCGTGACAACCGTCACCGCGAGCGCGCGCTCGCGCCCCGCCGCGCGCAGGGCGTCGCGAGCTCGCGCGCCGAAGCCGGTGTCGGGCTCCCCATGGGGCGACACGCGGAGGACGAGGACGTCGCCGTCGGCCTCGCCCGTCCAGCCCGCCGCGACCAGACCATCGCCCGCGGCCACCAGCGCCGCCACGTGTGCACCGCTTCCTGCGTCGAGTCGCAAGGTGCCGCGCGTGGCAAACGTCACATCCACCGAGCCATCCGGAGCGATCGCGCTCAGGGAGACCTGGTGCCGGCCGGCGGTCCGCGTGGTGCCCGCGACGACGATGCGACCGCGAGCGTCGAGCACGAGGGCGTCGGCGGTGTCGTCACCGCCGAGGTCCACCACGACCCTTCCCGAGGCGGCGAACGCGCGATCGCGCACGTCCGATGGCGCCGATGGCGACGGAGTCGTGGCGGGGGCGCCGCGGGCCGTCGCGACCAGGGCAACGAGCACCCACGGCAGGACTGCAACCCGGTACGGTCCGGACGCACGGGCCCCGCTCCGACTGCTGGGCGGTGGTCCAGGACGGCTCATGGTGCCCCGCACTACGTCGCCGGACCCGGCGCAGGCAAGCAGCGAACCGGAAGATCGCACGACTCGCGTCATCGTCCGGCTCTTCGGTAGTCCCGCCGGCGATCCCGAGCGCGCGGCGAGGCTCGCACCCGCCATGGCTCTCGGCTATCGAGCCATCGAGGCTACCGAGCGATCAAGGAACGACGCAACGGCGTTCGCCGACGCGGGCGCGGGGAGGAGTGGCGCGATGAGCGGACGAGCACTGGTGACAGCGAGACGGGAGCTCCTGGTCCTGGCCATGGCCATGGCGTGCGGGCTCGCGGCATGCAGCACGATCGGCGGCGTCAAGCTTGGCCCGAAGGCGGTCGAGGGCAAGAGCCCCAACGGCTTCGTCGAGATGCACGAGGTGCAGGCGGCCTACATCGGCAGCGGCGCCGGCGGTGGCGGCACGCTGTTCTTCGACGGCCGCGAGTATCCCTTTGGTCTGGCCGCGGCGGGCATCGGCGGCATCGGCCTCTCGACGGTCGACGCGAGCGGCGACGTCTACAACCTGACCCGCGTCGAGCAGTTCCCCGGCACGTACGGACAGGCGCGCTACGGCTTCGCGATCGGCAACGACAGCGCCGGCGACCTCTGGCTGCAGAACGAGCAGGGCGTGATCCTGCACCTCAAGGCGAAGCGCACGGGGCTCATGCTGACGCTCGGCGGCGACGCGGTCGTCATCTCGCTGAACCCGCAGTGACGGGAGCGCCATGAAGCCGATCGACCCGGCCCTGGCCGACCGTGTTCCACCCGGCCAGGTGCTGACCGAGAAGTTCCCCGTGCTCACCTACGGGGGCACACCGGCGTTCGACCCCGCGACCTGGACCTTTCGCTGCTTCGGCCTGGTCGAGCACGAGGTCTCGTGGACGTGGTCGGAGTTCCTCGAGCTGCCCCGCGTGCGCGTCCGCTCGGACATCCACTGCGTCACCACCTGGTCGCGGCTCGACAACGACTGGGAGGGCGTGTCGGTGCGCGAGATCCTGCGCCACGTCACGCCGCGCCCGGAGGCGAGGTACGTCCTGCAGCACGCCGAGCAGGGCTACACGACCAACACCACGCTCGACGACCTGCTGTCGGACGACGTGGTTCTCGCCCTGCGGCACGACGGCCGCGACCTCGAGCCCGACCACGGCGGGCCGCTGCGCATGGTCGTCCCGAAGCTCTACTTCTGGAAGAGCGCCAAGTGGCTGCGCGGCCTCGAGTTCCTCGACGTGAACCCGCCCGGCTTCTGGGAGCGTGCCGGCTACCACATGAACGCCGACCCGTGGCGCGAGGAGCGCTACGCCGACCAGGAGACCGATGCCATGCAGCGCATGCGGACCGAGGCGGCGCGCGCGCTGCGCGAGCGGCGCTGAGCCGCCGCGACGCCGCGCTCCGCCTCGACGATTCCCGCCTCCCGCGCTACCACCTCGCGAGAGACGTGGCTGCTCGCCCCGACATGCACCGGCGCACCTGGGAGGTCAACGACGCGACCTACGCCGCGTGGAACGCGCACGACGCGGACGCGGTCGAGGCCGTCTTCGCCGAGGATGCGGTCCTGATCGAGGCAGGCTCGCCGAACGTGCTGCGCGGTCGCGCGGCGATCCGCGAGCGCGCGGTCGCGCTCCTGACCGCGTTTCCGGACTTCCACCTCGAGCGCATCGAGCTGCTCGTCGACGGAGACCGGCACGCCGACCGCTGGATCATGACCGGCACCCACCGCGGCCTGCTGTTCGGCATTCCACCGACCGGCCGCAGCGTCCGCGTCGCGGGCGCAACCTTCACCCGCATGGGCGAGCACGGTCTCGTCGTCGAGGACGTCCACTTCGCCGACATGGCCGGCCTGCTCGCCCAGCTCGGCGTGAACGGCTGAATCCCGCCGCCCCTCGCGCGACCCCCCCCGGCGCGGCTTCGCCGCGGTCACTCCACTCCCACGATCGCGAAGTTCTGCTGGCCCTCCTGCCAGCGGACGAAGACGTTGCGGCCGTCGAAATCGGGCAGCTCGTACTCGCCCTCGAGGCCGGTGAGGAACGCCGCGCCCAGCGTCGTCACCGTGAACGCGGCCTGTCCGAACGGCATGCCGTCGGCGAACGCGGCGACGGTGTGGTCGCCGTCGCCGAGCAGGTTCCAGTTGAGGAGCCGCCCGAAGCCGTTGTTCGCGTCACCGCACGCGGCGGTGGTGTCGAGGCGCGAGGTCCCGTACGCCGCCGTAACGGGCGCGCCGCCGTCGATGCTGAGGGTCACCTGCGACGCGCTGCAGACCCAGCCGGAGATCACCCCGATGCCGCTCTGCGCGGAGGCCGTGCCGGGGTTCTCGAGCACGCCGAGCGCCGCCGCCTGCGGCGCGGCGGGGAACGGTGCGCTGCTCGTGTCGAAGGTGCCGGTGATGACGAAGTTCTGCGACGACTCCTGCCACGCGACGAGGGTCGCCGCGCCGTCGACCGGAAAGTCGGGCAGCGCGTACGCTCCGGTCACCCCGGTCAGGAACGGCACGCCGAGCGTCGCCACGTCGAACACCGCGCTGCCGAACTCGACGCCGTCGGCGAACGCCTTGATCGTGTGCGTGCCGTCGCCGAGCAGGTTCCAGTTGAGCAGCGCGCCGAAGCCGTTGTTCGCATCGCCGCAGACGCCGGCGGTATCACCGCGCGACGTCCCGTACGCGGCGTCGCGGAGCGGACCGTCGTCGACCTGGAACGCGACCGTCGCCGCGTCGCACACCCAGCCCGACACCAGGCCGATCCCGCTCTGAAACGTATCGGGCTGCGGATTCTCGAGCGATCCCTGCACCGGGCTCGCCGAAGCCGCGGCCTCGACCGCGCCGACCGCGTCGACGAGGCCGTGGCCGGAGAGGAAGTCGTAGCCCGCCGACTCGACGTCGCGCGCGGTCGTGGTGAGCGTGGCGAGCACGCCCGCCGGTGTCAGGGAGGCGTTCTGCTCGCGCACCAGCGCCGCCACCGCCGCGGCGTGCGGTGCCGCCGCCGACGTGCCGAAGAAGTTGGGGAAGCCGTCGCCGTCACTGTCCTCCGTGAAGAAGGTCGTGTTGGTTCCGTCGGGAGCGGCGATCTCGGGCTTCGAACGCAGCTGCACGCCACCGGGCAACGGCGTACCGTTGCCGGCATAGAACAACGGCAGGACGCCCCCGAGCGAGCTGAAGCGCTCGACGTTGATCACGTTGAGCGGCGGCGTCTGGTCGCCGCCCTGCTCGATCTCCCGGTAGTCGACCGCCGCCACCGCGACCACGCCCGCCGCCGCCGCGTGCCCGTAGATCTGGGGGCTGTTGAAGACGGCGGCGTCGAACGCGTACCCGGAACCCGTCAGGGAGCAGCCGCCGGTCGACGTGACACCGATGCGGAAGCGCGTCGCGGTGCCGCACACGCGACTCACCGCAAGCGCCACCTGCTGCGGCGCGGCGGTCTGGTTCGAGGGCGAGATCAGGATCTCGAGCGGATCGCCCGCCGGTCCACCGCCCAGCGTCGAGCAGCCCTGTGCACCCTCGGAGACCGCGCCCGGAATGAGCTGACACGATCCGCCCGAACAGTCGTACAGCCCGATGTCGAAGTCGCTGGACGCACCCGGGCCGAGCGTACCGTCGAACGGCTCGGCCCACTGCAGGACGAGGCGCACCCCGCAGCCGGGCGGCAGCGTGATGCTCGCGACCTGGCTGCCGGACGCGAACTGGTGGAAGTCGTTACCGGAGTCCGCCGGCGCACCGTCGACGAACTCCTCGTCGACGCCGACGCGCCCGTAGTTGCCGGCCGACGAGAAGTACGGCACGCCCGCATCGACCGCGGCCTGCGCCGCCTGCGCGATCACGCCGTCCTGGAACATCGGCTCGGCGAAGTAGATGACGTCGTCGACCAGGACCTTCGCACCGCACGCCCGCAGCGCGTCGATGCCGGCCGCGAAGCCGGGCTCGCTGGTGAACGCGGTGTTGAACAGGATCGGTGCACCGGGCGCGAGGTCGTGGACCAGCTCGGCCATCGCTCGCCCCTCGTCGCTCTGTCCCGGCAGGTCCTGCACGACCTTCACCGACGCCGGCAGATCGCCGGTCGCCTGCGACGACGTGCCGGTGACGGTGCGGTTGCAGCCCGAGCCGCTCACGCTGCCGCCACCGAGCGTGTTGAAGCTGTCGGACAGGACGCCCACCGGCACGCCGCTGCCGTCGACGTCGAACTGCGCACGTGCCTCCGCCGCACGGATCGCCGTGTCGGCCTGGCTGGTCACCGCGCCGACGTCGAGCAGCGGCCGGTAGTTCGGGTGGATCGTCCGCACCTCGGGCACAGCGGCGACGCGGTCGAGCAGCAGCGGATCGACCGTGCCGATCACGCGGCCCCAGCGCTCGTGGACCTCGCTGACGTCCATGCCGGCGGCGCGCAGCGCGGCGACGACCGGCGGCGTCGCGGACACGAGCCGCACGTCGATCTCCGGCGCGTCGGCTCGCATCGGCACCGACGGCATCGCCTGCTGCGCCTGGGCGCGGCTCTGACCCGCGCGCCGGCGCTGGCGCGCGTCGAGCAGCGCGGGGGAGACCTTCTCGAGGTCGGGGTTGGCCTCGTAGCGAGCGTCCGTGAAGACCTTGAGGCGCGGCACGGACGCCCGCCCCGGCCCGAGGCTCTGTGCGGACGCGCGCCCGGGCACGACGATCGCACCCGGCACGACCAGCACGAGCGCGAGCAGGCGGACGACGAGAAGGTGATGCGGGATCAGGTGACGCATCCGATCGCTCTACGGCGCGATGCGGGTTCTCGCCATCCACATCCGCCGAACGCCGCGCCCGCGCCGCACCCGCGCACCCCGCCGGATCACCCCGGCCGGTTCTCCAGCGCAACGTACGGGCGGCACGGCTGACCGCGCAGCGCACCACACACCGGACGCTCTGCAGGAACGTCGACCTCTCCCGCCGGCAACACCGGCAGCACGATCGAAGAGGCGCGCGCACCGCCACGCCCGATCAGGTAGCCGACGTCGTCCCCGCCCGGATCGAGGTTCTCGAAGAACCACAGCGGCAGGTCGCCGCCCGGCGTGTTGATCTGCACACGCAGCCGCGAGCCGGCGCGCAGCGGGTGCGCGACGGGGAAGATCGGCATGTTCACCTCGATCCACTCGCCGACCGGGACCTCCTGGTAGTCCTGGGCGCCGTACAGGATCTGCGTCAGCAGCTCGTCCGAGCGCGCCTCGTCCACCTTGCGGAACCCCGCGTTGATCACGCCGTTCTGGATGCGCACCTCGTCGCCGTCCGGGGTGATCTCCGACAGCACGATCTCCAGGTTCGCCTGCGCGCTCTCGCTCTTCAGCCACAGCTCCGCGTGACCCGAGCCGGCGAGCACGACGTCCTCGTCGAGCGGCTCGGTCAGGTAGGAGAGCCCCTTGCCGTCGGGCGCCGGCTCCCAGAGGAAGTTCAACGTGACCGCGGGCCGGATGAAGTCGTAGGCTCCCTCCTGCGCGTAGCCGACCGATCCTACCGCCGCGTCGAACGTGAACCGGTCGGCACCCTCGGACGACGGGGCCTCGGCCGCGAGCGCACCCGCCGCGTCGAGCCAGAGCCGCCACGGCTGGACGTTCGCCGGCGGGAACCGGTCGAACTGCTTCGTGAAGCGCGGGATCGGCGCGCCGATCCCGGCGCCCGGATCGCCGTAGCCGACCTCGAGGTCCACCGTGACCGAGGGCTCGTTCTCCCAGCGCGCCAGCGCCTCCGCGTACTGCCCGTCGTTCAGGTCGGCGAAGCGGTCCGGGTCGAGCTCGAGCGGCACGCCGAAGTTGCCCTCCATCTCGCTCGGCAGCACCGCACGCACCACGTCGAGCAGGCGCGGCACGCGCTTCGCCACGTAGAGGCCGAGGAACTCGTACCAGCGGCTCAGGTTGTGCGCGCTGTAACCGTCGGGGTGGTGTCCGTTGAACAGCACGAAGTGCTTCTTTCCGGGGCCGCTGAACTCGTTCAGCATGGTCGCGAAGCGCGGACCGGTCTGCTCGTCCTGCCAGGCACCGGTGAGGAAGACCGGCGCATCGATCGACGACACCAGCTTCGAGAGGTCGCGCGCGTCGGCGTCCGCGGGACGGAACTGCAGCGAGCGCACGAAGGCCTCGAAGCCGACGCTCTGGTCACGCAGCCGCTGGTTGTCCTCGCACACGCGGTCGCCGGCGTTGATGCGGTCGAGGGTCCAGCCCTGCCCGCCCGACGACTGGCGCTCGCGCTCGAGGATCCACTGCCTGGTGAAGCCGGCATTGTAGATGCCGCCCGGCCACGCCATCTGCCACGAGTCCTCGATCACCGAGAGCGACGCGAGCGCCGCGAGGCTCGGCGGGCGCGTCGCGCCGACGTAGAGCTGCGCGTTGCCCGAGTACGAGAGCCCCACCATGCCGACGTGGTTGTGCAACACCCACGGCTGGCGTGCGACGATCTCGATCGCGTCGTAGCCGTCGGCCTGCTCGGCCTCGCTGAACACGTCGAACACGCCGCCCGAGCAGCCGGTGCCGCGCAGGTTGATGCCGACGGTCGCGTAGCCGAAGGCCTGCGCGATCATCGAGCCGGGCTCGGGGTCGCGCGGGTTCGACGGGTCGTAGCCCGACAGCTCGATCACCGTCGGATACGGACCGCCGCCGTAGAAGCGCGGGTCGGGCCAGCGCACCATCGCCGACAGCAGCGTGCCGTCGCGCATCTCGAGGTAGTTGACGCCCTCCTCGGTGGAGTGTCCGGCCAGGACGCCGCCGGTGATCTGCCACGGCACGCCGTTCAACGTCTGGCGCTCGTACAGCGAGGGATCGGGATGGTCGTCGCGCGCCAGCACGCGGAACGGCGCGGAGGTCGCCATCGGGCTCTCCGACTCGTCACGGATCAGGTAGCCGTCGCCCGGAGACAGCGTCCCGCCGCTGCCGGTGAGCGGTGCGGCGCCCGTGCCGGTCTCGTAGACGATGTAGTCTTCCGGGATGTTGGCGAAGGTCGCGTTGCCGCCCATGTCGGCGATCAGCGTGATGAGGCGGCGGCCGCTCTCGTCGATCAGGGTGAGGGCCTGCTTCGGGTCGGCGCCGGTGACGGTCACCTGCCGCACGCCGGGGCGGACGGTGAAGGTCGCCGGGACGGAGTCGCCGCCGTTCGACGAGTCGCCGCAGGCGGCCAGGGTCGTGGCGAGAGCCGCGACGCAGACGACGGATCGGTAGCGCGGAGCGAGGGTCATCGGGTTCTCCCGTGATGCCAGGTCTCCACGCGCGAACGGGCGACCCTGGGCGTTCGAAGGTCTGCGCTACCTAGCAGCGCTCCAACCTCGCCGTAAAGGCGGATTGCGCCGGGCGGTCCGAAGGGACGGGCGAGGGGCTCCTGGTGACACGGCGCCGCGCCCCTCGGAGAAGCTCGTCGACGCGTGCCGGGCCGCCCTGGCGAGCGTCGAGCCGTCCGGCGGGGTGCCCACGTCGTTCCCGCCGGGGCCGGCGAAGGTGCTGCCGGGACGCAGCGATCCGGTCGCGGTGGGCGGCGGCGTGAGCGCGTCGCGCGCCGCCGATCCGCCCTACTCCGCGACGCGCGCCGCCGCCGGTGCGACCGAGGGCTGGTTCTCGACCGGCGGCACGTGCCCGGTGACGAGCGCGTACACCACGAGCGGGATCTCGATCAGCACGACCAGCAGCACGTTGCCGGCGACGAAGCCGCGCGCGACGCGCGACGCGAACAGGTCGTCGGGCAGGATCGCATAGACACCCCAGAGAACGAGCGCGGTCGCCGTCCAGCCGCCGAGCGACAGCGCGACGAACTGGCGCCGCGTGTTGGCCTGAGAGTCGAAGCTGAACAGGAATCCCGACGCGAGCGACCGGCCCGGCTGAACGGAGCTGCCGGCCAGCACCGCGCCGAGCAGGTGTCCCCACTCGTGCAGCAGGTAGCCGCACGCGCCGATCGGGATCCCCGCGATCACGCCCGCGAAGTCGCCGCGGGGCCCCGGGGTCGCGGAGGCGGCGGCGCCGAGGTACCAGATCAGCCCGGTCAGGCCGACGATCACCGCGTCCCGCGCGAAGAGCTTCGCGAACATGGGGCACACCTTTCCGCGTCGCACCGCCGACCGCAAGCGGCGGCGTTACGCACCCGCCGGCGGCGCGTCCGCCCGGCCCGCCCGGCATGGACCAGCGACCGTTCGGCGTGCTTTCCTCTGGGCTCCGGCCTCTGGCAGGGTATGATCGTCAGACGCAGCGCGGGACCGCACCGGGCCGCGCAGCCAATGAGGTACGCACCCGTGACGACGACGCACCAGGAAGGACCGACCCCGAACCCGGCCGCGAACGATCTCGGCTTCGATCCGGACGCGCTGCGCCGCCGCTACCGCGAGGAGCGCGACCGGCGGCTCCGCGCCGACGGCAACGCGCAGTACGTCGAGGTGACGGGCAAGTTCGCGCACTACCTCGACGACCCGTACGTCGCGCCCGGCTTCACCCGGGCACCGCTCACCGACGAGGTCGAGGTGATCGTGGTCGGCGGCGGCTTCGGCGGCCTGCTCGCGGGCGCGCGGCTCCGGCAGGCGGGCTTCGAGAGCATCCGCATCCTCGACCCCGCGTCCGACTTCGGCGGCACCTGGTACTGGAATCGCTACCCCGGCATCGCCTGCGACATCGAGTCGTACACCTACCTGCCGCTGCTCGAGGAGGTCGGCTACGTGCCAAAGGAGAAGTACTCCTTCGGCAAGGAGATCCTCGAGCACAGTCAAGCAATCGCGCGGCAGTTCGACCTCTACCGCGACGTCTGCTTCCGGACGCGCGTCGAGGACCTCGCGTGGGACGAGGCGTCGTCGCGCTGGATCGTCTCGACCAACCACGGCGACCGCATGAGGGCGAAGTGGGTCTGCCTCGCGACCGGTCCGCTGAACCGCCCGAAGCTGCCCGGCATCCCCGGCCTCGACACGTTCCAGGGCCACTCGTTCCACGCGAGCCGCTGGGACTACGGGTACACCGGCGGCACGTCCGAGGGTGGCCTGACGGGGCTCGCCGGCAAGCGCGTCGGCATCATCGGCACCGGAGCCACGGCGGTGCAGGTCGTGCCGCACGTCGGCGAGTGGGCCGAGCACCTGTACGTGTTCCAGCGCACGCCGTCGTCGATCGACGTCAAGAATAATCCGGAGACCGATCCCGAGTGGGCGAAGTCGCTGCCGGCGGGCTGGCACCAGGCGCGCATGGACAACTTCAACAACCTCGTCTCCGGCGTGCCGCAGGCGGAGGACCTGGTCGCCGACGGCTGGACGTCGATCATCCAGAAGCTGCTGCTCGGCTTCACCAGCGGCCGCGTGACCGACACCTCGCGCGAGGGCCTCATGCGCGCCGCGGAGATCGCCGACTTCGAGAAGATGGAGGAGATCCGCGCGCGCGTCGACGGGACCGTCCGGGACCCCGCGACCGCCGAGGCGCTGAAGCCGTACTACCGGCAGTTCTGCAAGCGCCCCTGCTTCCACAACGAGTACCTCGAGACCTTCAACCGTCCGAACGTGACGCTGGTGGACACGAAGGGCCGCGGCGTCGAGCGCATCACCGCGAAGGGCGTGGTCGTCGACGGCCGCGAGTACGAGCTCGACTGCCTGATCTACGCGAGCGGCTTCGAGGTCGGCACGGACTACTCGCGCCGTGCAGGCTTCACGATCCACGGACGCGGCGGCCGCACGCTCGGCGACGCGTGGGCCGGCGGCACGCGCACGCTGCACGGCATGCACGTGAACGGCTTCCCCAACTGCTTCATCATGAGCAACGCGCAGGCCGGCTTCACCGCCAGCTACCCGCACCTGCTGAACGAGCAGGCGAAGCACATCGCGTACCTTCTCGGCGAGGCGCGCAAGCGCGACGCGAAGCTCCTCGAGGTCACGCCCGAGGGCGAGCAGGAGTGGATCGACACCTGCGTCCGAAAGGCCCGCGACACCGGCGACTTCTTCGAGAACTGCACGCCCGGCTACTACAACAACGAGGGCAAGCCGTCGGAGCGCAGCGCGCAGGACGGATTCTACGGCGGCGGGCCGGTGGACTTCTTCCGCGTGCTCGAGCAGTGGCGGGCGAGCGGCAAGCTGCCGGGGATGAAGGTGGAGTAAGCGACCCGCCCGATCGAGGGCGGGTCGCGCGCCGTCACAGGTTGAGGGTGCGGTAGCCCTGCTTGCGCAGCGACTCGCGCTCGCGGTCGATCGCCGACCGCACCTCGAAGTCGCGCAGCCGCCGGTCGTGCGTGGTGTGCTCGACCCCGTCGATCAGGAGGAGCGGATTGCCGTTCGGACCGGTGACGATGGTACCGGTCTTGGGCGGGTCGTCGGGCTGGGCGCGAAGCTGCAGCTTCATGGTGTCGGGTCCTCGGGGCTGTGACCGAGGCGGGCAGATATCCGCAGCATGCGCTTTTCCCGGACCCGCGCCAGCGCCGCGCGCTCTTCGCTTCGTGGGGGTCGACGTGCGTGGCACGGTGAACGCCCGGTAGCGGTCGTCGAGTGCCTGCGGCAGGGGCTCGCGCTCGCCCGCCGGCGCCGAGCACGAGCCCCCGGCACGCTCACTCGAGTACCACGCTCAGGTCATCGGAGCGCGCGAGGCCCGACGCGCGATCGTACATCGCCCGGACCTTCACCCGGACGAACGGCTCGGTCGCGACGATCTGCTTCTCGCGCACGTCGTCCTGGAACGACCCGGAGCCGCACTTGAGCGTCTTGCGCTGCTTGGACCCGTCGGCGTGGACGAGCGACAGCTCGACCTGGAACTTGCCGGCGGTCGCCGGAACGTTCTTGCCGGATCCGGTCGCGCGGAACGTGACGGTGTCGCCCGCGTCTCCCGCGATCAGCACCGTCTGCAACGCCTGGTTGAGCTCGCCATCGCCGTTCATCTGGAGCTCGCAGCCGGACGAGCTGCACTGCACGCCGTCGTTCGGCTGGCCGAGGCGGCGCAGCCGCCAGCGCGCCGGCCCGCCGCCGATCTCGCGGTCCTCGAAGCCGCCGTTCGCCAGCAGCTCGACCGGGCGGCAGCCGGCGAGCGGCGCGGTCGCGAAGGTCGCCGCGTCGACGTCGTCGTCGATCGCATCGCCGCTGCCGGACCCGAGGCCGCTCGGACCGTCGGACGAGCCCCACCAGTTGCCGTTCGCCGTGATGGGGGCGTCGTTGACGGGCTCCAGTGCGGCGTCGGAGTTGCCGACGAAACAGCTGGTGGTGACCGTCGTCGCGACGCCGGCCCCGGTGGCAACGGCGATCGCACCGCCGCTCAGCGCGCGGTTGTCGACGAAGCTGCTGCCGGTGACCGTGAGTGCCGCACCGACCAGCATCGCACCGCCCACGTGATCGCCGGCGTCGTTGTCCTCGAAGACGGAGTCCGCGACGGTGACGATCGCGCTCTTGCCGCTGCGGATGGCCGCACCCGCGGACGCGATCGAGACGTTGCGCGCGAACACGCAGCGCACGACGGTGAGCGTACCGGTGCCGAAGTCGATCGCGCCCCCGCCCTCGCTGGCGACGTTGTCGGTGAACGCGCAGTCGGCGAGGGCGACCGTGGCCCCCGCACCGGCCTTGAGCCCGCCGCCGCCCTGCCCACTCGGGCTCGTGCCGTCCGCCACGACGACGCCGCTGATCGCGACGTTCGCGCCCGCGCCAACGAACAGCACGGTGTCGTCCGGCTTGGCACGCTGCGAAACGGTCGCGGTGCCGTCGTCCGCGACCGTCAGGAGCAGGTCCTGCGCTGCGGCGTTGTCGAGGATGTCGAGATCACCCTGCAGGGCGGCATCCTCGATCCCGGTGATGGTCAGCTCGTAGAGCGCGCCGTCGGCGAGCACGATCGTGTCCTGCGCGGCACTGCTGCCGGCGGGACAGGCGTCGACCGCCGCGTTGGTATTGGCGGCGCGTACCGCCTCACGCAGCGAGCAGTCGCCGTCGGCATTCACCTCGTCGGTGGTGGTGCTGACCGTGATGGTGGCGGCGGTCGCAGCACCAGCCGCGGCGAGCAGCAGCGCGCCGGCCAGCAGCGCGCTGGCCAGCAAGCCGCGGCGCGCCATGCGCGCCAGGAAAGGAGGGGGTGATGCGGGGCTCTGGGACATGTGCGGAACCTCCCGAGGCGGTCCGCGGGACCTTCCGCGGATCGCGCTCTCGATGGGGGGTGAGTAGCCCCGGCGGCGGCCGCAGATCCTAAACGGACGGTAAACTTGCGGTAAGTTCCGCCGGGCGCACCCCGGCAACGGCCGGTCGGATACGGGTGCGCACCACAGGCCTTGCACGGCCGAGCCGAAGACCGCGGTCCGGCTCCGGCCCGCGGCCCGCCGTTGCCCGGGGCGGGGGCTTCGACGTAGGACGACCTTGCACGACGGCGCCGACATGAACCCCGCGAGGAACACGATGGCTGCACCCGGCACACGACCGCGACGACGCCGCCGCACGAGAGCGGCGCACGGGGACGCGACGCCGGCTCGCCGCCGACGCCGCGTGGCCCTGCTGCTGGTCGGCGCGGCGCTCGCCATCGCCGGCTGCGCCGAGCCGAGCTGCCGATCGCTGGCCGTCCGGATCTGCGAGGCATGCCGGGACAAGGCCAGCGCGCGCGCCGGCACCGATACGGCCCCGCGCGAGGCCGCAGCTCCGGCGGCGATGGACATGCCGGCGTGCATCGAGCGCACGGTTGCCGCCTGCGAGGCCCACCGGGGTCCGCCGGGCTGCCCGACCTGAGCGAGCAACGTCGCCGGGTGTTCGCACCTACTCCTGCGTTTCCCGTCTTCGCGGTCCGCCCGGGCGGATGTCGAACCGGCTGCTCCGCGCGGATCAGTCCCCTACGCGTGTCAGCGAGAGGACCAGGAACACGCTCACAGCGCCGTCGCCGACCGGCGGGGTGAACAGGCCGAGATCGATGTTGCCGCTGATCGCGCTGGTCGTGGTCGTCACGTTGCTGAGGGAGATGAAGTTACCCAGAGCCTCCGGGAAACCCGGGGCGGTTCAGCCCGCTCGCTGCGGCGTCGCGACCTGACGCTGACTTGGGGCGTCGGGTTGATCGAGGAGGGTGAATTGGCGGTTCCGAACAGCAAGACCGAGTTCGGCACGGGCCGCATGGTGCCACTGTGGCGCCGAGCCTGCGACGCGCTCTCCCTCTGGCTGGCCCGGTTCCCCGACGCTGGGCCGGATGCGTTCGTGTTCCCGTTCCACCGCGTGAAGGCGGGGGCGAAGCGCAGCGGCCCGATCCTGTGGGATGTCCAGCTCGACAAGCCCACCACCGAGTGGAAGAGCGCGTGGCAGACCGCACGCACCAAGTCCGAGCTCGCATACCGCTGGCACGACCTGCGGCACTCGTTCGTGTCGCGCCTCGCCGAGAACCCGAACGTCAGCGAGGAGACGATCCGCGCCCTCGCGGGGCACGTCAGCCGCCGGATGCTGGAGCGGTACAGTCGCATCCGCACGCACGCGAAGCGAGCTGCGATCCTCGGCCTGGAGTACGTCGAATCCGCCGCGAGAGAGCGCGATTCTGGCCGAGAGGGGGCACAAAATGTGGCACAGTCAGCCGCCACCGACCCGAGTGCCCTGAGCTAAGTCCCTGAAATCACTAGCGCGCCCGGGGTGAATCGAACACCCGACCTACAGATTCGAAGTCTGCCGCTCTATCCAACTGAGCTACGGGCGCGTACCGACGAACGACCGACGTCACCTCGATACCGCAACCGCCGTCGCGAATCATCTCCTCGCCGGCAGCCGCACCGAGGGCTTTCGAGCAGGGAACGGATCGACTCGAGGGCATCGGTGTCCGATGCCGGAGTACGCGACGCTGCGCGGATCGCCGATGCGTAGCTTGCCGACCGACGCCGTGGCGTGTGGTCCGCCGCACGAGGGCGGCCCCACGAGGGCGGGCACGGTTGCACTCCCCGCCGCAACCCGGCACGCAGGGCCCACGATGAGCACCGACGAGACGCCCGCCGACGGGACGCGCACCGGCGCCGCACACGACCTCGCGCCGCGCACCCGCGAGGCGTGGCAGCTCGTGCGCAGCATGCTCGACGATCTCACGCGCATCGTCGAGACCGACGCCGAGAGCGAGCTCGAGCTGATGGAGGGCCTGCGCGCGCTCGCGCGCCTCACGGCGCTGTGCTCGGAGACCAGCGTCGACGCCGACCACGAGCTGCCGTTCTTCCGCCAGCTGAACACGCCGATCCGCCAGCTCGGGGCCGCGAATCCGTTCGTCACCACGCACGTCGCGATCCTCGACGGACGGCTCCGCTACCGCATCCGCGGACGCCGCGGGACCGTCGCGGGCCTGGGCTTCCAGGTGCTCGCGGGACGCGGCCTCGCGCCGCGGCGCATCGCCGCGTACGTGCCCGATCACGAGCTGCCGGTGCTGCCGGACGGCGACTTCGAGATCGTCCTGTCGCGGCACGAGCCGCCGCCCCATCTCTGCCAGGCAGCACTCTGGGTCGACATCCCGGACGACGCGTCGGCGGTGGTCGCGTCGCAATACGTCGCCGACCCGGTGCACGAGGACCCCGCGCTGCACGCGATCGAGCCGCTCGATCGCCCCGCCCCACCGTCCCTGCCGCACGACCACGCGCTCGGGCAGCAGCTCACCGAGCTCGCATGGAGCGTGGCACGGCTCGCGACGCTCCACCGCACGGTCCGTCCGGAGCTGCTCGCGACGCCGAATCGCATGGAGGCGATCCCCGCGGCGCTGCTGGGCACTGGCGCCAGCACGTCGCCGGACGATCGCTGCCTGATCGGCAGCTTCCGGCTCGCCGCCGACGAGGCGCTGGTGATCGACCTGCTGCCGCCGCCGACGCGCTGGTGGAGCATCGCGCTCGAGAGCGTCTGGCACGAGTGCTTCGACGTTCGCAGCCGGCCGACCTCGGCCAGCAACGCGAGCGCCGCGCGGCGCCCGGACGGGAGCGTGCGCTTCGTCGTCGCCGCGCGCGATCCTGGCGTGCCCGGGGTGAACTGGCTCGACACCGGCGGACGCCACCGCGGCTTCGTCACGCTGCGCTGGATCGACCACCCGGAAGCGCCGCCGCTCGTGGCAAGGGTCCTGCCGCTGCGCGCCGTCGCCCTTCCGGATTGACGTCCGCATCGGCTTCGCCGACATCGAAGCATGAGCGGCCCGGCGCGTTGCCTCCGACGCGACGACGACCGCGCGCGGAACCGCGCGCCGCTCAGCCCTGCGTCAGCGCCGCGGCGTCGAGCGCGAGCCGCTTCATCCCGAGCCGCGTGGCGGTCGCGCGTCCGGCTTCGGCGCGCGCCAGCCCGCGCGTGCGCGCGTCGCGCCCGCGCTGCGTCGGCGCGAGCAGCAGGCGCGCGAAGTCGACCTGCGTCGCCGCGAGCCACGGCAGCGCCTGCGCGCGCTCGTTCTCCGCGAGCGCGCCCTCGTAGTGCCGCACGGCGGCAGGCGCCTCGCCGAGCGTCGCGTGCAGCAGCCCGAGATACCGGCCGCCGTGGCCCATCAGCACGGCACCGGCACCGACGCCCCAGATGCGGTCCGCGTACGGCTCGAGGAGCCGCCGCAGCACGGCCGCGTGCTCCTGGTCGCCGAGCAGCGCGCACGACTCCACGAGGTGTCCCATCCAGACCGGGAACAGCGTGTTCTCGGGGACCGCGACGAGGTTGTCGCGCGCGATCTCGGCGAGCTCGGCGCGCGCCTGGTCCTTCTGTCCCGCGAGCACGCGCGCGCAGATCAGCAGGGGCTGCCACGCCGCGCCCTGCGCCGCGGCGAGCAGCTCGACGTCGAGTGCGGGGTCGTCGCCGCGCAGCCGGCGGAGCGCGAAGCGCTGCAGCAGGTACGTCGGGCGGATGTGCGGGTGCTCGGTCGACTCGCCGACGACGACCGCATCCTTCGTGAAGCGGGCGGCGGGCTCGAGCTCGCCGCGGAACATGGCGAGCATCGCCTTGTAGCGCAGCACGAACCACGCGAACCAGCCGATCGGCGTGCGCCCGACCTCCGCGTCCAGGGCCGGGAGCTCGGCGTCGACCTCGCCCGTCAGGCCGAGCTCGAGAAGGTCGAGCACGCGCAGCAGGCGTACGCTCATGTGGTCCTCGGCGTGCGGCATGCGCGCGAGCAGCGAGTCGAGGTGCGCGAGCCCGGCCTCGATCTCGCGCCGCGCCTGCGGCCCCGCGAACGCCCAGCGCGTGCACCGCGCGACCCACAGCTCGGTCGCGGGATCGGCGAGCTTCTTCGCGACGCGGCGCAGCTCGGCGCGCACCTCGGCACGCCGGGCAGCGGTGCCCGGCTGCGGCGAGAGGCAGTACTCGAGCCGGGACAGCAGCCGCGCGCGGACGTTCACCGGCCCCTTCGGTCCGATGCGCACGAGCGCCTCCTCGAGCGCCGCCACCAGCGCCGGGTCCGCTCTCATGCGCCCGTAGCGGCTGCCGCAACCGAGCACGGCGCGCGCGAACAGCTCCGCGTCGTCGAGGCGTCGCGCGATCTCGATCGCGCGGCCGAAGCTCTGCTCGGCGCGCTCGATCGCCGCCGCGTGCTCGAGCGCTTCGCCGTGCTCGAGCAGCAGGACGCAGCGCTCCGCATCCGACAGTCCCCCGCGCACCTCCGCCGCCCGCAGCGCGGTGCCGCAGTGGCGCGCCGCCTCGTCGTACGCGACGACCTCGCGCGCGCGCTCCGCCGCATGCTGCGCGTACACGATCGCCTTGGCCAGATCGTCGGGCAGGCCTGCAGCCAGGAAATGGTGCGCGAGCTCACCGGGCGATGCACCGTGCGCCTCCAGCCACGCGCCGAGGCGCTTGTGCAGGCGTTGCCGGCGCGCCGGCGCCGTGCGCTGGTAGACGACGTTCCGGTGCAGCGCGTGGACGAACGCGTAGCGGCCGTCGACGAGCCCGTCCGGGCCCTGAGCGACGCCGGCGCGGCGGATCAGACGCGCCTGCGACGCGAGCCGCTCGCAGCGCTCCTCCACGGCGTCGCGCTCGAGCCCGGTCGCGGCGGAAGCCTGCGCCGCGGAGAACTCGACGCCCGCCACCGCCCCCGCCTCGAGCACGCTCGCATCGCCCGCGTCGAGGGTCTCGACCTCGCGCTCGATCATGCCGCGCAGCCCCTCGGGGACCTCGCGCGCGATCTCCTCGGGCGCCGCGGCGAGGCGCCAGGCGCCGTCGGGCTCGAGCACGAGCAGGTTCCGCGCCAGCAGGTGCTCGACGATGCCGGTCACGAACAGCGGGCTGCAGCTGGTCCTCTGGTGCAGGAGCGGCGCCAGCATGCCCGGCGGCGTGCCGCCGAGACGGAGCGCGGCGTAGCGCTCGATGTCCTCCTCGGCGAGGTAGCCGAGCGGGATCTCGCTGCACAGCCGCTTCGCCAGCAGGCGGTGCTTGACGTCGCGGATCGCGTGCTCGGTCACCACTGCGTCGACCGGCCGGTAGCTGCCGATCAGCAGCAGGCGCGCGACACCGCGGCGCTGCGCGACGAACGAGACGACGTCGAGCGTCGACGGGTCGCTCCAGTGAAGGTCCTCGAGCACCAGCACGAGCAGGCGCTCGCGGCCGAGCTCCTCGACCAGCTCGGCGATCTCGCGCAGCATGCGCTCGCGCGTCGCCCCGGTGAGCTCCTGCTGCAGCGCCGCCCGGACGTCCTCGTCGACGAGCCACGGCATCTGCGCGAGCCAGCGCGGCGCCACCCGCCGCAACACGTCGACCACGAAAGCGCCGTCGTCGCCGCGCGCGAGCGCGGCGAGCGCCTCGAGCACCGGCAGGTAGGCCTCGCTGCCGCCGAAGTGGTCGAGGCACTGGCCGCGGCCGACGCGCACGGAGGTGTCGCAACGGGTCCGGACCCAGGCGTCGATGACGGTCGACTTGCCGATGCCGGCCTCGCCGGTGACGAACACCACCTGGCGCGCACCGGCGAGCGCCTGATCACGGCACGCGTCGAGGATCGCGAGATCGGCGTCGCGACCGACCAGCGGCACCGCCGCGGCGTCGGGTGCGGCACTGCCGCGGGTCGGCGCCGCGTCCGCTGCCGGGCCCTCGGGAGCGCCCGCCGCATCCTCGGCCACGACGTCAAGCAGGAAGCGGTAGCCCTTGCGCGACACGGTGGCGACCACGCCGCCGTCGGTGCCCTCGTCACCGAGGGCGCGGCGCACCTTGCCGATCGCGACCTTCAGAACCGCATCGCCGACGTAGGTGTCGGGCCAGACGGCGTCGAGCAACTCGTCCTTGGTGACCAGCCGCCCTGCGTTCGCCACCAGATAGCACAGCAGGGCGAACGGCTTCGGCGCGAGTGGCACGAAGTCGCCGTCGCGCATCAGGCACTGGTTCGCGAGATCGAGTCGGTAGGCGCCGAAACGCAGCGCGCGCGGGGCCGGCATGGCGACCGAGGACGTACCAGACGGGAGGCGGCTTCTCCCGAATTTTTACCGTTCCTTTACGACTTGCGGCGCGGGGCGGCCTACGAGTGATCCCGTCATGGAGACGCGCTCGCGAACCCATCCCCTGCCCTACGACCGGGCCTTCGTGATCCAGCTGGGCCGCGACGCCGACCCGGGTGGCGGTGCGGTGGCCGGCCGCGCGGAGCACATCGCTTCGGGCCGGAGCGTGCGTTTCCGCTCGTGGGACGAGCTGATCGCCTTCGCGGCGTCTTGCTCGAGCGGCCCGGGGGTCGGCAGCTGAGCCGGCGTCGTCTCGCGCCCCGGGCGGGCCCGCCGCCGCAGCGGGACCCTGGCGCGGCCCAAGGACCCCGCGCCGGTCGCCGATGCTGCCGGGTGGGTGCGGCGCGCTTGACTAGACGGCATGGCGACGTGCTATGTGGCACCATCCTGAGTCTCGCCCCGGAGAGCAGGGTCGCGCTGAACTTCTCCGGCTCGATCGCATGACAGATCCCCGTGACCGTGCGCGCCGGCGACCGATGGCCGGGGAACGTGAGAGGACCACCGTGAACCGTGACACTCCATGAAGCCGTCGAAGGTTCGCCTGAGCGCGCTCGCGCTCGTCGCCACCTTCACGCTGTGCATCATCGGAACGGCGCACGCAGACCAGCGCTGTGGGATCGCACTGCAGCGCAACGTGTGCCTCGAGGCGAATCCCGCCTGCCCCGACGTGACGCAACCCGTGGGCCCGGGTGCGGGCAGCTGGCCGCTCTTCCAGGGCAACCTGCAGCACACCGGCACCACGACGGCGGCGGGTCCGACCTGCGGCACGGTGCTGTGGAGCACCAAGCTCAGGGGCAAGATCCTCGCCGCTGCCTCGCTCGTGCACAACGAGGCCGCCGGGCTCGAGGAGCTCTTCGTTCCGGTCGGCAAGGCGCCGGTGTGCTCGCTGAATCCCGCCGACGGCAGCGTCCGCTGGTGTGGCACCAACAACGTCGGCAGGTCCGTCGATCGCTCGGCACCCGCCGCAGGCAACGGCAACCTCCTGTACATCGGTACGCGCGACAACGATTTGTGGGCGATCGACGTTCACTCGGAGCAGCCGAAGCCCAACGTCGCCTGGCGCCAGAAGGTCTGCACCGACGGCGACGTCACCACGCCGCCGCTCATCGGCCCGAACGGTACCGTGTACGTGGGCTCGGATTCGCTCGGCGCCGGAACGCTGATGGCGATGTGCCCCGGTGAGACGCGGCAGCCGAAGTGGTGCATCAACCCGATGGGCGGCGGCATCCGTAACGCCTCGCCCGCGCTGAGCATCGACGGCAGCCGGCTCTACGTGACGATCGGCGGCAGCGTGCTCGGCGCCTTCGCCCCCGACACCGGTGCCGAGCTGTGGCGCGTCAGGCTCGAGCCGCCGGGAAGCATCGGCCGCGCGCCGAACTACGCGCCGGTGGTGAATCCCTTGACCGGGCAGATCTACCTCGGCACGAGGAGCGGCGTCTGGGAGATCACGCCGGTAACCGACGCCGGCACCGGCAAGGAGACCGGTACCGCGCGCCTGCTCTTCGACACCCGCAAGACGAAGCGCGAGCGCGTTTACACCCCGCCGGCGCTCGACGTCGCGGGTGCGACGCTGGTGTTCGGTGCGTCGCGCGGCAACGACAGCACCCTCTACGCGATCGACCTCGACGGCAACCTGCGCTGGGAGCGTACCGGACTCACCGGTCGCTTCCGCAACAATCCGCCGGTCATCGACCGCGACGGCCGCATCTACGTCGCGTTCGCCAAGAGCGCCTACGCTCTCGCCCCGGACGGCGGCATCGTGTGGGCTCTGGCGTCGACGAAGAGCTTCAACTCGTCGCCGATCCTGGCCGAGGGACGTCTCTACGTCGGCACCACCAACGGTCTGATGATGGCCGTCGGTTGCGCGGATGGCTGAACCGCCCGGCGCCCGCGCACCGCGGCCGCCCACCGGCGCCGCGGTGCCGCGGGCGCGGCGCGCCTCGCGATCGTCGCCGATCGTGCTCGTGGCGTGCCTCGTGGCGCTGGCCGTCGCGCCCGGTCGCGTCACCGCTGCGGCGATGCTCGCCGCGGGGGAGACCTTCCCCACCTGGTCGATGCGTGACCAGACCGGCGCGACCGTCTCCTCGCAGGACCTGGCGGGGAAGACCTACCTGCTCTGGTTCTACCCGAAGGCGATGACGCCCGGCTGTACGGCCGAGGGCAACGCCCTGCGCGACGAGTCGCCGGCGCTCGCGAAGGCCGGCGTCGAGGTGCTCGGCGTGTCGTTCGACGAGCCCGGGGACAACGCCGAGTTCGTCGCGGCGCAGGGCTTCCCGTTCCGCCTGCTGAGCGATGACGGCGCACTCGCCGTGCAGGTGGGCGCCGCCGAGTCGCGCGACCAGTCCGCGGCTCGGCGCATCTCGTACCTCGTCGGGCCCGACGGCAAGGTCGTGAAGGCCTACCCGAGCGTGAGCCCCGCGACGCACGCGCGCGACGTCCTCGCCGACGCGACCGCCGCGCGGGCGAAGTCCACGGTCCCCGCTCCGCCCGCGCGGTAGCGCGGCACAACCGCACGGACCGCGCCGTCGCGCGCCGCACCGCCGGCCGCGGGCCCCGGCTCCGCGCGCCCCCGGAGCGAAGCGCGTCGCCCGCGACGCAAGTGGTAGTCGGCGCCCGATTCCGGCAATCTCGGCGGATGCGAATCTCCGTCCTGCCGCGCACCGCCACCGCCTTCGTGCTCGCCGGTGCGCTCGTTGCGAACGCCCGAGCCGAGGACCCGGCCCCCGTTGCCGCTACGAGCGCGGCCACCGGCGGCGCCATCGTGTCCGGCAGCCACGGCATCGCCATGCACGGCGACCTCAAGTACGGCCCCGGCTTCAAGAGCTTCGACTACACGAACCCGAAGGCGCCAAAGGGGGGACGCCTCGAGCAGGCCGCGGTCGGCACCTTCGACAGCTTCAACCCGTTCATCGTGCGCGGCAACCCGGCCGCCGGCATCGGGCAGGTGTACGACACGCTGATGACGTCGTCGGCGGACGAGCCGTTCAGCGAGTACGGCCTCCTCGCCGAGAAGATCGAGGTGCCCGCCGACCGCTCGTGGGTCGCGTTCACGCTGCGCCCCGAGGCGCGCTGGCACGACGGCAAGCCGGTCACGCCCGAGGACGTGATCTTCAGCTTCGAGACGCTGCGCACCAGGGGCCAGCCCTTCTACCGCGCCTACTACGGCAACGTCGACAAGGCGGAGAAGACCGGTCCGCGCACCGTCAAGTTCACCTTCAAGCCGGGCGAGAACCGCGAGCTGCCGCTGATCCTCGGCCAGCTCAACGTCCTGCCGAAGCACTGGTGGGAGTCGCGCGAGTTCGACAAGACCTCGCTCGACAAGCCGCTCGGCAGCGGCCCGTACCGGATCGAGAGCTTCGAGCCCGGACGCCGCGTCGTCTACGAGCGCGTCCGCGACTACTGGGGCGAGAAGCTGCCGGTCAACGCCGGCCGCAACAACTTCGACGAGATCGCGATTGACTACTACCGCGACGAAACCGTCGAGCTCGAGGCGTTCAAGGCCGGCGAGTACGACTTCCGCCCCGAGAGCTCGGCCAAGGCGTGGGCGACCGCCTATGACGTCCCCGCGCTGAAGACCGGCCTCATGAAGAAGGAGGAGATCCCGAACAAGCGTCCGGTCGGCATGCAGGCGTGGGCGTTCAACACGCGCCGCAGGCCCTTCGACGATCCGCGCGTCCGCGAGGCGCTGGGCCACGCGTTCGACTTCGAGTGGTCGAACCAGAACCTGTTCCACGGCCAGTACAAGCGCACGCGCAGCTTCTTCGACAACTCGGAGCTCGCCGCGACCGGACTGCCGAGTGCCGCCGAGCTCGCGATCCTCGAGCCGTTCCGGGGCAAGATCCCCGAGCAGGTGTTCACCACCGAATACCAGCCGCCGAAGACCGACGGCTCGGGCGACGCGCGACAGAACCTGCGCAAGGCCGCCGAGCTTCTGGCGGAGGCCGGCTGGAAGGTCGACCCGAAGACGCGCAAGCTGGTCAACGCCGACGGCAAGGAGATGCGCTTCACCATCCTGCTCGTCAGCCCGCTCTTCGAGCGCATCGCGCTGCCCTTCGTGAAGAACCTCGAGCGCCTCGGCATCACCGCCGACGTGCGCACCGTCGACAGCGCGCAGTACCGGCGCCTGCTCGACGAGTTCGACTACGACGTCATCGTCGCCAACTGGCCGCAGTCGAACTCGCCCGGCAACGAGCAGCGGAGCTTGTGGGGCAGCGCCGCCGCAGGTGCGCAGGGCAGCCAGAACTACCTCGGCATCGCCGACCCGACGATCGACGCGCTCATCGAGGCGGTCATTGCAGCACCGGACCGCCAGGCCCTGGTCGCGCGCACACGCGCGCTCGACCGCGTGCTGCAGTGGGGCCAGTGGGTGATTCCGCAGTGGCACATCGCCGACGACCGAGTCGCCTACTGGGACAAGTTCGGGCGCCCGAGCGTCGTGCCGGATCAGGGCGTGCAGCTCGACACCTGGTGGATCGACCCCGAGAAGGCGAAGTCGCTCGAGGCGCGCCAGCCGCGTCCGCAGAGCTGAGCCCGACGCCGCACGACCCGCGCCGCCCGCGATGGCCGCCTACGTTCTCCGCCGCATCCTGCTGCTGATCCCGACGCTGGTCGGGATCATGGTGCTGAACTTCGTCATCATCAACGCAGCACCGGGCGGGCCGGTCGAGCAGGTGCTGGCGCGCGTCAAGGGCACCGCCGTGCAGGCGACCGCGCGCATCGGTGGCGGCGGCAGCGAGGTCGGCGGCGGCAGCGCGCAGAAGCCGATCGAGTCGGCGGGTGGCAGCGGCAGCACGTACCACGGCGCGCGCGGCATCGACCCTGCCTTCATCAAGGAGCTCGAACGCCAGTTCGGCTTCGACAAGCCGGCGCACGAGCGGTTCTTCCTGATGATGAAGAGCTTCCTGCGCTTCGACTTCGGCAACAGCTTCTTCCGCGACCGCTCGGTCGTGTCGCTGGTGGTCGACAAGATGCCGGTGTCGATCTCGCTCGGCGTCTGGACGACGCTGCTGGTCTACCTGATCTCGATCCCGCTCGGCATCGCGAAGGCGGTACGCGACGGCTCGCGCTTCGACGTGTGGACGTCGGGCGCCGTGATTCTCGGCAACGCGATCCCGAGCTTCCTGTTCGCGATCCTGCTGATCGTGGTGTTCGCGGGTGGTCGCTACCTCGACTGGTTCCCGCTGCGCGGGCTCGTGTCCGACGACTGGAGCAGCCTGAGCCCCGGCGGGAAGGTCGCCGACTACCTCTGGCACATCACGCTCCCCGTCCTGTCCATGGTGATCGGCGGCTTCGCCGGCCTCACGATGCTGACCAAGAACTCGTTCCTCGACCAGATCAACCAGCAGTACGTCGTGACGGCCCGCGCCAAGGGCCTGTCGGAGCGACGCGTGCTCTACGGCCACGTGTTCCGCAACGCGATGCTGATCGTGATCGCGGGCTTCCCCGCGGCCTTCGTCGGCATGCTGTTCACCGGCGCGCTGCTGACCGAGGTGATCTTCTCGCTCGACGGCGTCGGACTGCTCGGCTTCGAGGCGGCGATCAACCGCGACTATCCGGTGATGTTCGGCACGCTCTACTTCTTCACGCTGCTCGGGCTGCTGATGAAGCTCGTCGAGGACGTGACCTACGTGCTCGTCGACCCACGGATTGATTTTGACCGCCGTGATTGACCGGACGAATTCTGCGCCTGGCGGCGTGGATATCGGATGACTCCCTCCCCCCTCACTCGCCGTCGCATCGCGAACTTCCGCGCCAACCGGCGCGGCTGGTGGTCGCTGTGGGTCTTCCTCGTGCTGCTGACGATCAGCCTGTTCGCCGAGGTGATCGCCAACGACCGGCCGCTCTACGTGCGCTACGACGGGCGCTCGTACTTCCCGGTGCTGGTCGACCATCCGGAGACCGAGTTCGGTGGCTTCTTCGCGACCGAGGCCGACTACAGCGACCCGGCGGTGCAGAAGCTGATCGAGGAGAAGGGCTGGATCGTCTGGCCGCCGATCCCGTACAGCTACGACACCATCGCGCGCGACCTGCCGACCCCGGCGCCGTCGCCGCCGACGTGGCAGAACTGGCTCGGCACCGACGACCAGGCGCGCGACGTCAGCGCACGGCTGATCTACGGGTTCCGGCTCTCGGTCCTCTTCGGGCTGATCCTCACGCTGCTCAGCTCCGTGGTCGGCATCGCGGCGGGTGCGGTGCAGGGCTACTTCGGCGGGCTCGTCGACCTGCTGCTGCAGCGCGTGATCGAGATCTGGTCCGGGCTGCCGACGCTCTACCTGCTGATCATCCTCGCGAGCGTCGTCACGCCGGGCTTCTGGTGGCTCCTCATCCTGATGCTGCTGTTCAGCTGGATGACGCTGGTCGGCGTGGTGCGCGCCGAGTTCCTGCGCGCGCGCAACTTCGACTACGTGCGCGCCGCGCGTGCCCTCGGCGTCGCCGACCCGCGCATCATCTGGCGGCACGTGCTGCCGAACGCGATGGTCGCGGCGCTCACGTTCCTGCCCTTCGTCACCAGCGGTGCGGTCGTCACGCTCACGGCCCTCGATTTCCTCGGCTTCGGGCTGCCGCCCGGATCGCCGTCGCTCGGCGAGCTGCTGAAGCAGGGCAAGGACAACCTGCAGGCACCGTGGCTCGGGCTCACGGGCTTCGTGACCATCGCGCTGATGCTGAGCCTGCTGGTGTTCATCGGCGAGGCCGTTCGCGACGCGTTCGACCCGCGCAAGGCGTTCCAGAGCCTCGAGCCGTCGGCGAAGGACGCGACGCCGGCGCGGGCGCGCGACGCGCGCGCGGCTGCGGCAGCAGCGGCGGCCGGGCCCACGGACGATGCAGAGCTCGCGCGCGCCGCGGCTTCCGGGAGTACGCCCGCGTTGCTCGAGATCCGTGACCTGCACGTCCGCTTCGGCGCCGGCGCGCGCGCCTTCGACGCGGTCCGCGGCGTGTCGCTCGACGTGCGCCGCGGCGAGACCGTGGCGCTGGTCGGCGAGAGCGGATCTGGCAAGTCGGTCACCGCGCTGTCGATCCTGCAGCTGCTGCCCTACCCGCTCGCGAGCCACCCGGCGGGCAGCATCCACTTCCAGGGCACCGAGCTGATGGGCGCCGCGCCCGCGCAGCTGCGCGAAATCCGTGGTGACCGCGTCGCGATGATCTTCCAGGAGCCGATCAACTCGCTGAACCCGTTGCACACGATCGAGCGCCAGATCACCGAGGTCGTGCTGCTGCACAGGAAGGTCAGCGACGCGGACGCGCGCGTGCGCACCCTGGAGCTGCTGCATCTCGTCGGCATCCGCGACGCCGAGAAGCGCCTCGGCGCCTACCCGCACGAGCTGTCCGGCGGACAGCGCCAGCGCGTGATGATCGCGATGGCACTCGCGAACGACCCGGATCTCCTGATCGCCGACGAACCCACGACCGCGGTGGACGTCACGATCCAGGCGCAGCTCCTCGAGCTGCTCGAAGACCTGCAGCACCGCCTCGGAATGGCAATGCTCTTCATCACGCACGACCTGGGCATCGTGCGCCGCATCTCGGACCGCGTCTGCGTGATGCAGCACGGCGAGATCGTCGAGCAGGGACCGACGGCAGAGCTGTTCGCGTCGCCGCGGCACCCGTACACGCGCGAGCTGCTCGGCGCCGAGCCGAAGGGTGCGCCCGCGCCGGTCGCGGCGGCGGCCCCGGTCGTGGTGCGCTGCGATGACCTGAAGGTCCACTACCCGATCAAGGCCGGCCTCCTGCGCCGCACCGTGGACGTCGTGCGCGCGGTGGACGGCATCACGCTCGCGCTGCGCGAGGGCGAGACGCTCGGCGTGGTCGGCGAGAGCGGCTCGGGCAAGAGCACGCTCGGCATGGCGCTGCTGCGCCTGATCTCGAGCCGGGGCGAGATCGCGTTCGCCGGCCGCGACATCCAGGGCGTGCGCACGGGCGCGCTCCGGCCGCTGCGCCGCGAGATGCAGATCGTCTTCCAGGACCCGTACGGGTCGCTGAGCCCGCGCCTGTCCGTGGGGCAGATCCTCGAGGAGGGGCTCCTCGTGCACGGCCTCGGCGGCGACGCGCCGGAACGCGAGGCGCGCATCGTCGCGGCACTCGAGGAAGTCGACCTCGATCCGGAGACGCGCCACCGCTACCCGCACGAGTTCTCGGGCGGACAGCGCCAGCGCATCGCCATCGCACGCGCGATGGTCCTCGAGCCGCGCTTCGTCGTGCTCGACGAGCCGACGTCCGCGCTCGACGTTTCGGTTCAGGCGCAGATCGTCGAGCTGCTCCGTGCCCTGCAGGAAAAGCGGCGGATCGCCTACCTGTTCATCAGCCACGACCTGCGCGTCGTGCGCGCCATGAGCCACCACGTGATGGTCCTGAAGGACGGCGTGGTCGTCGAGCAGGGGCCTTCGGAGCAGATCTTCGCCGCTCCGCGCGAGGCCTATACCCGAGCGCTGACCGCGGCGGCGTTCGACCTGAAGGTCGTTTCGGGCGCGTCGGAGTGACGGCCGGAACCGCGGCGGGGTGCCGGCGGCCATGCCGTTCGCGCTCGCGGATCGACCGTTGGCGCACTTTCGACGGCGTCCGTCGGTGCGTCCGCGCGATTCGTCTTGCGCGCCTGCAAGAGGTTCGGGCATCTTGCGAAGCGATCGTGCGATCCTCGCGGGATCCGCCGCAGCCGAGGGAGGCCTCAGATGTCAAACGTGAACCCCGGACGCCTCGCGTTCGCGCTCGCCGCCGTCGCGCTGCTCTTCGCCACGGCACGCCCGGCCGCGGCCGACAGCTTCGTCGCGTTCGAGTCCGGTCCGTCGCGACCGCTGGCGATGTCACCCGACGGCTCGCGGCTCTTCGCGCTCAACACGCCGGACAATCGCCTCGAGATCTTCTCGATCGGGGTCGGCGGCGAGCTCACGCACGGCGGCTCGGTCGTGGTCGGCCTCGAGCCGGTGGCGGTCGCGGCGCGCAGCGACGCCGAGGTGTGGGTCGTCAATCACCTCTCGGACTCGATCAGCGTGGTGGACGTGTCGACGTCGCCGGCACGTGTGACCCGCACGATCACCACCTGCGACGAACCGCGCGACATCGTGTTCGCCGGCCCTGGCGGAAACCGGGCCTTCGTCACCACGGCGCGGCGCGGCCAGAACTGCCCGGTCGCCTTCAACCCGACGGTGCCGAGCATCGGGCGCGCCATCGTGCAGGTGTGGGACGCGACGGCGCTCGGCGCGAACCTCAACGGCGCGCCGATCGCGAACCTCGAGCTGTTCGCCGACTCGCCGCGCGCGCTCACCCGCAGCGCGGACGGCAACACCGTCTACGCGGCCGCGTTCCACTCGGGCAACCAGACGACGTCGATCCTCGAGACGCTGGTGTGCGACGGCGGCGCCGCCGCCGGTCCCTGCGTGCCCACGACCGGCGCCAACGCGCCGGGCGGCGTGCCGGGACCGAACGCCGACGCGAACGGCGTCCCCGCCCCGGAGACCGGCCTGATCGTCAAGTTCGACAACGGAGTGAACCAGTGGCTCGACACTCTGGGCCGTGACTGGACGAGCGTCGTGCGCTTCAACCTGCCCGACCGCGACGTGTTCACCATCGACGCGGCCGCGGCGACCCCGGTCGCCACGTCCAGCTTTCGACACGTCGGCACGATCCTCTTCGACATGGTGCAGAACCCGGTGAACGGGAAGGTCTACGTCACCAACACCGAGGCGCGAAACGAGGTGCGCTTCGAGGGGCCCGGCGAGGGGGGCGCGACCACCGTGCAGGGCCGACTGCACGAGGCGCGCGTGACCGTGCTCGACGGTGCGAACGTCCTGCCACGGCACCTGAACAAGCACATCGACTACGACGTCCGCCCCGCTCCTCCCGGCACGGCCGCGAATAGCCTCGCGACCCCGACCGCGATGGCGGTGACGTCCGACGGCGCGACGCTCTACGTCGCCGCGTTCGGCTCGAGCAAGATCGGCGTCTTCCAGACCAGCGAGCTCGAGAGCGACACCTTCACGCCGAGCGCCGCGAGCCACATCGCACTGTCCGGCGGCGGCCCGACGGGCATCGTGCTCGACGAGGCACGCGGACGCCTCTACGCGCTGACCCGCTTCGACAACTCGATCGCGGTGGTCGACACCGGTACGGCGAGCGAGATCGACCAGGTCGCGCTCTACAACCCGGAGCCGCAGAACGTCCGCGACGGCCGGCAGTTCCTGTACGACGCCGCCTCGACATCGAGCAACGGCGAGGCGTCTTGCTCGAGCTGCCACGTCTTCGGCGACCTCGACAGCCTCGCGTGGGACCTCAGCGACCCATCGGGAACCGTCCTCAACAACCCGCTGCCCTTCCGCATCGGCCCGCTCGGCATCCCGAAGGACTTCCACCCGCTGAAGGGCCCGATGACGACGCAGAGCCTGCGCGGCATGGCGAATCACGGCTCACTGCACTGGCGCGGCGACCGCACCGGCGGCAACGATCCGGACAGCGACGCCTTCGACGAGCTGCGCGCGTTCGAGAAGTTCAACCCGGCATTCACCGGTCTCATCGGCCGCACGACGGAGCTCTCGGCGACCGACATGCGTGCCTTCGCGGAGTTCATGCTGAGCGTCACGTATCCACCGAACCCGGTGCGCTCGCTCGACAACTCGCTCTCGACGCAGGAGCAGGAGGGCCGCGACGTCTACTTCGGTCCGATCTCCGACGTCCTGTTCAACTGCAACGGCTGCCACACGCTCGACCCGACCGTCAACGCGACGCCCGACGGCAGCTTCTCGGTCGAGACCGGATTCTTCGGCAGCGACGGCTTCGGCACCTTCGAGGGCGAGTCGCAGATGTTCAAGGTCACCCACCTGCGCAACTCGTACACCAAGGTCGGCATGTTCGGCCTCGCACCGGGCCCGAACACGGGCGACCAGGTGCGCGGCTTCGGCGTGCTGCACGACGGTGCCGTCGACACCATCTTCAACTTCCTCTCGGCGAGCGTGTTCTCGCTCAGCAACACGCAGCAGAGCCGCCTGCAGCGCTTCGTGCTCGCGGTGGACTCCAACCTGAAGCCGGTCGTCGGCCAGCAGGCGACGCTGTCGGCGACGCAGAACGGCACCAACCCGAACAACCGCGTCACGCTGCTCGAAGCGCGCGCCGCGGCGGGCGACTGCGACCTCGTGATCCGCGCCAACCTGAGCGGCGAGGCGCGCGGCGGTCTGCGGCTCGCGGACGGCACGTTCCAGCTCGACCGCGAGGACGACCCGACGATCAGCGACCCCGACCTGCGTGCCGCGGCGCTGCTCCCCGGTCAGGAGGTCACGTTCACCTGCGTGCCGCCCGGCTCGGGCACGCGCGTCGGACTCGACCGCGACGAGGACGGCTTCTACGATCGCGACGAGCTCGACGCGGGCACCGACCCGGCCGATCCGGCGAGCCACCCGGTGGTGCCGACGGCGATCCGCACGACGTCGCTCAACCTGCGCGACGATCCTTCCGCTCCGGTGAACCCGAACGTGAGCCGTCTGGCGTTCCGCTCGACGAAGTACGGCGTGGCGCCCAGCGGCGTGGTGGTTCCGGCGCCGGGCAGCGCCGCCGATCCGACCGCTGTCGGAGCCAGCGGCGGCGGCGCCACGCTCACCGTCTATCGCACCGACGGCGGCACCGACAAGGTGATCCTGCCGCTCGCCGCGGCTCGGTGGAAGAAGACCGGCAGCGCCTCCAGCCCGGGCTTCGCGTACAGCGACGCGCAGCGCGCCGACGGGCCGATCTCGGCGATCACGCTGCGCAACGGCACGCTCGCCGTGCGGGGCAACGGACCGGGCATGTACCAGCTCGACAACGCGCCGCAGGGCGGCCTCGCTCTTCGCTTGCGACTCGGCGACTCGCTCGAATTCTGCGCGGCGGTCCCGCCGAAGGACGCGAGCAACGACACGACGAGCAAGTTCGTGGGCGTCCGCAACAGCGCCGCGCCAGTCACCTGCCCGCCCGTCCCTTGACGATACGCCAGGCCGCCGCACGCCGTCGCCCCAGCGGGGACCGGCGTGCGGCGGCACGCGCCAACGCGCCGCCGATGGCAGCTGCGCCGCGGCCCCGGTGCGCTCAAGCCGAGGCCGGTGCGCGTCCGATGTCCGGCTTGGATGTCCCGGTTCCGGCAAGCCCTGCGCGCGTTCTTCGGCGAGTCGGTCCTGGCGCGGGACGCGCTGTTCGCGGTCGCGTCGTACCTCCTTGCGGAGGTGAGCACGCACCTCACCCTCGCCGGCAGCTTCCCGATGCTCTGGCTGCCGACCGGGCTCGCCGTCGGGGTGCTGGGGCGGGTGGACATCGCGCGCTGGCCGAGGCTGATCGCCGCCGGCGCGCTCGCCACCGTCGCGTTCAACCTCGCCCACGGCCTCTCCCCGGATCGGGCGCTGCTGTTCACCCTGGGTAACGTCGTCACGGCGCTCGCCGCCGCGCTCTTGTCGCGCCGATTCGCCGGCACGCCGCTCGACATGACCCGCCCCCGCGACCCGCTCGTCCTCGTGACGAGCACCCAGGTCGCGCCGATCGTCGGCGCGGTGCTGGTCGCGGCACCCCTGGCTGTCGTCTACGGCGAGCCGTTCGGCGAGACGTTCCGGCTCTGGTTGCTCAGCGGGGGCCTCGGCGCGCTGGTTCTGGCGCCGTGTGTCCTGGCCTGGCATCCGCAGGCGCTCGTCGCGATCCGGCGCCGCGAGACCGGCATGCTGCTCGGCTGCACGCTCGCCGCGGTACTGGTCGTGTTTCCGATGTGGCGCGGGCCGATCCTGATGCCACCGGCGGTGTTCCTGCCGCTCGGCCTGTGGGCCGCGATGCGACTGGGGTCGTTCGTCACAGCGCTCACGACGCTCGTCCTGGCCCTGGGCTCGACGCTCTCCACCGTGTCCGGCTTCGGGCCGTTCACGCCCCTGCACGTCGCGAGCCCGCTCGACCTGACGTGGCTGCACACGTTCCTCGCGGTGTTCTCCGTCTCGATGCTCGTCCTCGCCGCGATCATCGGCGACCGCGACCGGGGCGAGGCGGCGCTACGCGCGAGCGAGGGGCGCTATCAGCTCGCGGTGCGCGGCTCCAACGTCGGCATCTGGGACCACGACCTCGCCACGGGTACGCAGTACTTCTCGCCGCACTACAAGGAGCTGCTCGGCTACGCGCCCGACGAACCCGACGCTTCCTTCGGCACGTTCGGCGTCCACATCCACCCCGACGACCGCCTGCCGGTGCTCGAGCACGTGAGCCGGCACCTGACCGAACGCGTACCGTATGACTTCGAGTACCGCGTCATCACGCGCGAGGGCGCCGAGCGCTGGGTGCAGTCGCGCGGCCAGGCGGTGTGGAACGAAGCCGGCCACCCGATCCGCATCGCGGGCTCGATCCGTGACGTGACCGAGAGCAAGATCCTCGAGAACGAGCTGCGCCGTGCACGCGACACGGCCGAGCAGGCGAGCCGCGCGAAGAGCGAGTTCGTCGCCAACATGAGCCACGAGCTGCGCACGCCGATGAACGGCGTGATCGGCTTTGCACACCTGCTGCTCGACACCGAGCTCACACCCGAGCAGCGCGAGTTCGCGCAGACGATCGGCAACAGCGCCGACGGCCTGCTGCGCATCATCAACGACATCCTCGACTTCTCGAAGATCGATGCGCACAGGCTCGTGCTCGAGAGCATCGACGTCGACGTGCGGTCGGTCTTCGAGAGCGTGCTCGCGCTGGTGTCCGAGAAGGCCGCGGAGCGGCGGCTCGAGCTCGCGGCCTTCGTCGACGACGCCGTGCCGCGGACGGTCGTCGGCGATCCGGTGCGCTTCCAACAGGTGGTGCTGAACCTCGTCGGCAACGCCGTCAAGTTCACCGAGAAGGGCGAGGTCGTGCTGCGCTGCTCGCGCGACGAAACCGACGACGGCGCGGTGCACCTGCGCGTCTCGGTCAGCGACACCGGCATCGGCATCGCGGCGGACGTCCTGCCGCTGCTCTTCGAGCCGTTCCGACAGGCGGATCAGTCGACCACGCGCCGCTTCGGTGGTACGGGCCTCGGCCTCACCATCTCGAAGCAGCTGGTCGAGCTGATGGGCGGCGCGATCGGCGTCGAGAGCGCCCCGCAACGCGGCAGCCGGTTCTGGTTCACGGCGCGCTTCGCTGCCGCCGACGCGACGACGCAGCCCGACGCCGCGACCGACGAGCGCCGCTCGCGCGTCCTCGTGGTCGACGACAGCGCGACGATCCGCGCCTGGCTCTCGGCCCAGCTCGCGCGCCGGGGCATGGACCCGACCGCGGTCGAGGACGGGAAGCTCGCGCTCGCGACGCTGCGGCGCGCCGTTGCCGACGGCGCGCCGTTCGACCTCGCGATCCTCGACCTCGTCATGCCTGGAATGGACGGCCTCACGCTCGCGCGCTCGATCCGCGCCGACGCCGCGTTGTCGGCGATCCCGCTCGTGATGCTCACCGCCGTCACCGACGGGCGCTGGAACGCCGAGGCGCAGCGCGTGGGCGTCGACGCGTGCCTGCTCAAGCCGGTTCGCGAGCGGAAGCTGTTCGCGTGCCTCGGGGAGCTGCTGGATCCGTCGGTGGACCGCTCCACCGCGCGCGGCCTGCCGACGAGCTTGCCCGCGCACGTGGCGCATCCGCCGCTCACGCGGCCGCGCATCCTCGTCGCCGAGGACAACCCGATCAACTCGAAGGTCGCGCTGCGTATCCTCGATCGCCTCGGGTTCGCCGGCGACGCGGTCGAGAACGGACGCGAGGCGGTCGATGCCGCACTGGGCGGTGACTACCAGGCGGTGCTGATGGACTGGCAGATGCCGCTGCTCGACGGACTCGCGGCCGCGGCCGAGATCCGGCAGCGGGAGCAGGCCGGCCGACGCCTGCCGATCATCGCCATGACGGCCAGCGCGACGGAAGGCGATCGCAGCACGTGGCTCGCGGCCGGCATGGACGGCCACATCGGCAAGCCGGTCCGGTCCGACGAGCTGCAGACGGTCCGCAGCCGCTGGGTCAGCCGGAGCGCGCCGTCGGCGTGACCGGGCAACGCGGCCCGCGTGCCGCGTTGCATCAAACCCGCTCGCGGCATCCTGCCGCGGGCGGGAGATCCGCTTCAAACTTGCGCGACCGCAGGTGTTTCGGGCACGGTAGGGAGTCTAACCTCCCATGGACGGGAGGCCCGTTCCGCGTGCCGGCCGCCGCGCCCGCCACAGGAGAACCCCCGATGCCCCGGTGCCGCCGCCACCGCCATGGAAACCGCACGTCGCTGCTCCTCGGAGCGCTGGCGTGCACGGCTCTCCTGCCGGCCCTCGCCGCCGAGGCCGCAAGCTTCACTAACTTCGAGACCGGTCAGGCCCGCCCGCTCGCGCTGTCGCCCGACGGGACCCGGCTGTTCGCGGTCAACACGCCGGACAACCGGCTCGAGATCTTCGACGTGAGCGGCGGCGCCCTCACTCATGCCGGGTCGGTCGAGGTCGGCCTCGAGCCGAGCGCGGTCGCGGCGCGGACCAACGGCGAGGTGTGGGTCGTCAATCATCTGTCGGACAGCGTCAGCATCGTCGACGTCGCGGCGACGCCGCCGCGCGTGACACGCACGCTGCTCACCTGCGACGAGCCGCGCGACATCGTGTTCGCGGGCACCGGCGGCAACCGCGCCTTCATCACCACGGCGCGCCGCGGCCAGAACTGCCCGGTCGCGGCGAACCTCACGACGGAGGGCATCGGCCGCGCGCTGGTGCAGGTGTTCGACGCGACCAACCTGGGCACCTCGCTCGGCGGCACGCCGATCACCAACGTCGTGCTGTTCGGCGACACGCCGCGCGCGCTGGCGCGCAGCGCCGACGGCAACACCGTCTACGCGGCGGTCTTCCACTCCGGTAACCGCACCACGTCGCTCAGCGAGGGCCTGGTCTGCGACGGCGGCGCCGCTGCCGGTCCCTGCAACGTGAGCGGATTCACCATGCCGGGCGGCCTGCCGCTGCCGAACATCGCCCACGGGGAGGTCGGGCCGGAGGTCGGCCTGATCGTCAAGTTCAACCAGACGGTCTCGCAGTGGCAGGACACGCTCGGCCGCAACTGGAACAACGGCGTGCGCTTCTCGCTTCCCGATCAGGACGTCTTCGCGATCAACGCCTCGGCCGGCACGCCGGTCGAGACGGCGAACTTCGCCGGGGTCGGAACCGTCCTGTTCAACATGGCGGTCAACCCGACGAACGGCCGCGTCTACGTGAGCAACACCGACGCGAACAACCTCACGCGCTTCGAAGGTCCCGGCGACGGCGGCGCCACGACGGTCCAGGGCGAGATCGCCCTGTCCCGCGTGACGGTGCTCAACGGCGCCAGCGTGCTGCCGCGCCACCTCAACAAGCATATCGACTACGACGTCCGCCCGGCGTCGCCGGCGACCAGCGCCGCGAGCCTCGCGACGCCCCTCGGCATGGCGGTGACGAACGACGGCGCCACGCTGTACGTGACGGCCTTCGGCTCGAAGAAGGTCGGCGTGTTCTCGACCACGGCCCTCGAGAACAACACCTTCGTTCCGAGTGCCGCGAGCCACATCACGCTCACCGGCGGCGGCCCGACCGGCATCGTGTTGAACGCCGCGAACACGCGCGGCTACGTCTTCACGCGCTTCGACAACTCGGTCTCGGTGCTGGACCTGTCCACCGCACAGGAGATCGATCACCTGCCGGTCTACAACCCCGAGCCGGCGGGCATCGTGCACGGCCGGCAGTTCCTCTACGACGCGGCCTTCACCTCGAGCAACGGTGAGGCGTCGTGCTCGAGCTGCCACGTCTTCGGCGACCTCGACAGCCTCGCCTGGGACCTCGGCGACCCGAGCGGCGAGGTCGCGATCAACCCGCTGCCGTTGCGCATCGGCCCGCTCGGCATCGACCCGGACTTCCACCCGCTGAAGGGCCCCATGACGACGCAGAGCTTGCGCGGCATGGCGAACCACGGAGCGATGCACTGGCGCGGCGATCGCAACGGCGGACCGACCGCGCCGTTCAACGAGGACCTCGCGTTCAAGGCGTTCAACCCGGCGTTCGTCGGCCTGATCGGCCGCACGGCGGAGCTCTCGGCCGCCGACATGCAGTCGTTCACCGACTTCATCCTGACCGTGAACTACCCACCGAACCCGATCCGCAACCTGAACAACTCGCTGACCACGGCGCAGCAGAACGGGAGCAACTTCTACTTCGGGCCGATCAGCGACACCTTGTTCAACTGCAACGGCTGCCACACGCTCAACCGCGCGCAGGGCTTCTTCGGCAGCGACGGCTTCGGCACGTTCGAGAACGAGACCCAGATGTTCAAGGTCGCGCACACGCGCAACGCCTACCAGAAGGTCGGCATGTTCGGCATGCCGGCGGTGGCCGGCATCACCCCGGGCAACAACGCCGATCTCGGACCGCAGGTGCGCGGCTTCGGCTTCCTGCATGACGGCAGCATCGACACCGTCAAGCGCTTCCTGTCGGCGACGGTGTTCAGCGCGTCGGGCACGCAGGAGAACGAGCTCGAGCAGTTCATGCACGCCTTCGACGCCGAGCAGTTCCCGATCGTCGGCCAGCAGATCACCCGCGACAACACGAACTCGGCCACCGTCGGACCGCGCGTCGACTTGCTGGTCGCACGGGCGACCCAGCCGACGCCCGAGTGCGACCTCGTCGTGAAGGGCACCATCGCCGGCGAGCAGCGCGGCGCCTGGCTCACCGGCGGTGCGTTCCAGACCGACCGCGACGGCGAGACCCTCAGCATCGCGGCGCTGGCCGCGCTCGCGAACACCGCCGGGCAGCAGCTCACGTACACCTGCGTACCGCCGGGTTCCGGCGAGCGCATCGGCGTCGACCGGGACCTGGACGGCTTCTTCGACCGCGACGAGCTCGACGAGGGCACGGACCCGGCCGATCCGAACAGCTATCCCGGCGCGATCGTCCCCGTCGGCATGCGCGCGACGTCGCTCACGCTCCGCGACGACGACACGGCGCCGATCAACCCGACCGGCCGCACGCTGTCCTTCCGCTCGGCGAAGCAGGGCACGTCGCCCAGCGGCGTCGTCGTCCCGGCCTGGAACGGCCCGAGCGATCCCGTCACCGCCGGCGGCGCGACCCTGGTGGTGTACGACGGCAACGGCGGCAGCGGCGTGGTGACGGTTGCGCTGCCGCAGATCGGCTGGAAGCGCACCGGCACGGCGACCAATCCGGGCTACAAGTACAGCGACCCGCAGCGCTTCATGGGCCCGATCCAGTCGGCGACGCTGCGCGGCGGCACGCTGACGATCCGGGGGCGCGGTAGCCAGCTGTACCCGCTGAACGCCGCACCGCAGGGCACCATGGCGCTCCGCCTCACGGTGGGCGGCGAGACCCAGTTCTGCGCCGCGGCGCCCGCGAAGTCGCCGTCGACCACCAACGACACGACGCGGCGCTTCGTCGGGGCGCGCAACACGCCGGCGCCCGTCGTCTGCCCGCCGGTTCCCGGCGGCGGGTCAGCGTCACAGGCGTTCCTTGACCGCCCGGCGAGCCTCTGGGATTGATCCGACCCGATGCCACTACTTTCAGATAGAGTCGCCATCGTCACCGGCGCGGGCCGCGGGCTCGGGCGCGAGGAAGCCCTCGCGCTCGCCGCGGAAGGCGCCACGGTCATCGTCAACGACATCGGAGCATCCCTCGCCGGCGACGGCGGCGATCGCTCGCCCGCCGACGAGGTCGTACGCGACATCGTGAAGGCAGGGGGCAAGGCCGTCGCCAGCTACGAGGACATCGCCAGCTGGGACGGCGCGCGCCGCACGATCGAGCTCGCCTACGACACGTACGGCAAGCTCGACATCCTGGTGAACAACGCCGGAGTGCTGCGCGACCGCATGAGCTTCAACATGAGCGAGGACGAGTTCGACCTCGTCATGCAGGTCCACTGCAAGGGTCACTTCGCCATGTGCCGGCACGCGGCGGCACGCTGGCGCGAGGCCGCGAAGTCGACCGGGGCGGTGTACGGACGCGTGATCAACACCGCGTCCGAGGCCGGCCTCCTCGGCTCCGCCGGCAACAGCAACTACGCGATGGCGAAGGCAGCGATCGCGGCGCTGACGATCAGCATCGCGCGCGAGATGGGCAAGTACGGCGTGACGTCGAACTTCATGGCGCCACGCGCCCGCACGCGCATGACCGAGTCGATGCCGAACAACTCGATGTTCGCGAAGCCCGAATCGGGCTTCGACGTGTTCCACCCGTCGTGGCCGGCGCAGCTGGTGGTGTTCCTCGCCAGCGAGGCGGCGGGCGACCTGAACGGCCAGGGCTTCATCGTGTGGGGCGGCGAGGTGGACCTCGTCCGCGGCTGGCACATCGTCTCGAAGCTCGAGACCCCGGGCGCGGGCATCACCGCGCACGACCTGATCGAGCGGAAGGACGAGCTCTTCGGCGACCAGCCGCGACAGCCGACGTACATGTGACGGCCGCACCGGTTTCGCCGACCACGAGCGATGAAACCGGTACGGCCTATTGACCTGATTCGATCGGGCGACGGCGTCCGCGCAGCGTGGACGGCGTCCGCTCCGGGGAGGTGTGCCGTGCGGATTCGCAGCATTCTCACGCTCGGTCTGTTGATGCTCTCCCTTCCCTCGGCGGCCGTCGCGGCCAGCACGTGCGACGAAGGCGGCGAGCACGCAGCCGCGGTGCTGGCGGCGCGCGAGGCGATCCGCGCGGGCTGCGACTGCAGCGGTGCCGTGAGCCACGCGGCGTACGTCCGGTGCGCCTGGGACGTGATCGCGCAGCTCGCGGACGACGGCACGTTGCCGCGCATGTGCCGCGGCCGCCTGCGGCAGTAAGCCTCGCGCTCGACCTGCGGGCGCGCGCACCTCGACGTGTGCTGCGAGAGCCGCGACGCGTTCCACGTCCGGCCCGCCCTGCGTCGCGACGGCGAGTGCCGCAGCCGCGGCGACGGCGGCTTCTGCGTCTCGACGTTCCCGCACGCTGACGAGGCCTGCGTGCAGACCGGCACGATCTGCCGTTCGAGCGTCTGCGGCGACGGCATCACCGACCGTCGGAACGGCGAACGCTGCGAGCCGCCCGGCGTCGGCCTGTGTGACCCGTTCTGTCAGGTGATCGTGTGCGGCAACGGCCAGCTCGACCCCGGCGAGCAGTGCGAGCCGCCGAACACACCGACCTGCGATCACGCCTGCCAGCCGCGCAACTGCGGCGATGGCGTGGTGGATCCCGCCAACGAGCAGTGCGAGCCGCCGGGAACGGCGACCTGCGATGCCAACTGCCAGTTCCTCCATTCCTGCGGCAACGGCGTGGTCGACGCGTCGCAGGGCGAGCAGTGCGAGCCGCCCGGGACGCCGACCTGCGACGCCAGCTGCCGGTTCATCGGCACCTGCGGCAACGGCGTGATCGAGCCCGGTGAGGAGTGCGACGGGCAGCCGGCCTGCGGCGTGGGCTGCCGGCTCGGACGCGAGGCGTGCTGCGACTTCGGCGGCGCGTGCTTCAGCCGGTCCGTGAGCACCGGGTTCGACGCCTACTGGAGCGTCTTCAAGCCCTGCATCCAGATCCTCGGCGGCACCGGGAGCCACGGCTCCTGCGAGGGAGATCCGTGTCCGCCGCCGGCGCCGCCCGAGCTCGGCTGCCGCGTCGGGTCGTGCGTCGACCGTCCCATCGACCCCCTGCCGCTGTGTTGCGATGCCCCGGACGGTACGTGCTCCGAGATCGTCGCAACGACCGCGGGAGCGATCGCAGGGTTCTGCTCGTACTTCCTGCCGCCGGAGCAGGGCGACGTGCCGCACCTGATGCTCGGCACCTGCGGCGACGACGGGCGCTGCGTGCCGCTCTCGAGCACGACCGCGACGGGCACGCCCTAGCGGACGGAACGGGCGCGCGGCCGCGGGCCTGCGCACCGAATGACGGTTCATCGGCGCCACGGCCACGTGGTATGCGGAGAGCGCCCCCGCACTCCCCAGCCCGATGCACCCGTCCCGTTTCGAGACCCGACGCTGCCCCGCGCTCCGTCCGCCCGTAGCACTCCTGCTCGCGATCCTGCTCGTCGCGGCGACCGTCGGCGGCTGCCGGAGCGGCGACCCGCCGGCGCCGGCCCGACCCGACGTCCTGCTGATCACCCTGGACACGCTGCGCGCCGACCACACCTCGGCGTACGGCTACGCGCGACCGACGACGCCGCGGCTCGAGGAGGTCGCGCGCGACGGCGTGCGCTTTGCGACCGCGTACGCGCCGATGCCCACCACCCTGCCCTCGCACGCGTCGCTCATGACGGGACTCCTGCCGCGTGCGCTGGGCTTGCCCAAGAACGGCGTCGCGTTCACCCACCCGACGCCGACGCTCGCCGAGACGCTCGGCACGGCGGGCTACCGCACCGCGGCGTTCGTCAGCTCCTTCGTCCTCGACCGCAGCTTCGGCCTCGCGCGCGGCTTCGCGACCTACGACGACCACTTCGAGCGAGACGCGTGCAAGAGCTTTGGTCAGCAGTGGGAGGGCTTCCAGCTCGAGGGCGGCTTCTGCCGCCGCGGCGCGGCGACGCGCGTCCAGGCGGAGCGCTGGCTCGAGGAGAACGGCTACGTCGGCGGCGAACGCGCCGCGTCGCGCGACGGTACCCGGACGCCGCCGCCCTACTTCCTGTGGATCCACCTGTTCGATCCGCACGACCCGTACGAGCCCCCGGCGGCGGAGGCGGAGCTGCTGCCGCCGCTCGAGAAGGACCCGACGGATCTGCAGAAGCAGATCGCCGCCTACGACGGCGAGATTCGCTACACCGACGACCAGGTCGGCCGCCTGCTCGACCGTCTGAACACCGCCGGGCGGCTCGACGACACGCTGGTGATCGTCGTGTCCGACCACGGCGAAGGGCTCATGGATCACGGCTGGATGCACCACGGCGCGATGCTCTACGAAGAGGCCGTCCGCATTCCGTTCCTCGTGCGCTGGCCGGCGCGCCTGCCACGCGGGCGCGTGGTCGAGGAGCCGGTGCAGCTCGCCGACGTCGTGCCGACCCTGCACGAACTGCTCGGGCTCGCGCCCCCCGCGCAGGCGTTCGACGGCGTGTCCCTGCGCGACGCGCTCGAGGGTACGGGGACGCTCGATCCGCAGCGACCGATCTTCCTGCAGCGCCGCACGTACGACCGCGAGATCGAGCTCGGGCTGAACGTGCGCGGGCAGAAGTTCGCCGTGCGCACCGGGCCGTGGAAGTACATCGAGGCGCGGACCGAGAAGACGCAGGAGCTGTACGACCTGCGGACCGACCCAAGCGAGCTCGACGACGTCTTACGTACCCGCAAGAAGGACGCGAAGCCGCCCGCCGAGGCGCTGCACGCGTGGCTTGCGCGCCCGGTCGCGGCACCGCCGCCCGGAACCGTGTCCGAGGACGCGGCCAAGCGGCTCGAGGCGCTCGGCTACGTGGAGTGACCGGCGCGCTCAGCTCGGCGGGGCGAGCACGGCGACGCTCGCCGGATCCTCGCGGTACGCCCGCCCAGCGGCATAGATCTCGCGGCGTGACGCGAGCGCCGCGGCAAGTCGTGTGGCCCCCGAACTGTGCGCCGCCGCGAGGGCCGCAGCAGCCGTGCGCTCGGCCTCGGCGAACCGCCCGACCTCGGCGAGAGCGGCCGCGAGCAGATCGAGCGTGTTGGTATCGGCGGGACCTTGCTGCGCGAGCGCCGACGCGAGGGCGAGCGCAGTCCTTCCGTCGCGGTGGCGCGCGTCGGGATGCGTCGCGCGGAGCCACGCGAGATTGTTGCGCGCCGCGCGGTCGTGCGGCGCGAGCTGCAGCGCCACCGCGTACTCCGCCACCGCCTCCTCGACTCGCCCGGCACGCGCCAGCGCTGCCGCATGGTTGACGCGGAAGGCCGCCAGGTCGGGACGGAGGCGCACGGCCTCGGCATACGCCGCGAGCGCTCCCGGAAGGTCGCCACGTTCGTCGAGCGCGACGGCCAGGTTGAACTGCATGACGTAGTTGTGGTCGGTCACCGCCAGCGTCCGTCGTGCCAGCGTCAAGCTGTCGCGCCAGTAGCCGACCTGCACGCGCGTTGCGACCGCCAGGGCGGCGAGCAGGCCGAGCACCACCGCGATACGCACCGGGGGCGCGACACGAAGGCGGCGGGCCGCCTCGTCGAGCAAGCCGGTCACGACGAGCGCGAGGCCGATCCCGGGAAGGTACGTGTAGCGGTCGGCGGTCGACTGTTGTCCGACCTGCACGAGCCCGACCACGGGAACCAGCATCCCCACGAAGATGCCCATGCCGACGACGAGCCACGGGCGCCGCCTCGCCTGTCCGAGGGCGGCGGCAGCGCTGCCGACCAGCAGCACGCCCCCCCCAAGGATCGCCAGGTCGGGCGGGCTGCCGCCGAGCAGCGCGGGGTTGGGATAGAGCGCTGCCAGCCCCTCCGGCCAGAGCGTCTTGCCGGCGTACCATCCGTATGCCGCGATGGCGCCGCGCAGCCGCGCCGGCAGGGGCAGCACCACCGTGTCCGCGACCGCTCCACCCGCGCGCTGCACGAAGAAGGTCACCGCGCTCGATGCGACCGCGAGAGCGAAGAACGGAATCTTCTCGAGCATGAGACGGGCCCATGACACGACGTGCCCGCGGCGGTCTTCCCACGCGCCGCTCCAGCGGGTCCGTCGCAGCGGCCAGAAGTCGAGCAGCAGCAGGACGAACGGCAGCGTGACCAGCATCGGCTTCGCCATCAAGCCGAGGCCGAACAGCAGGAGCGCTGCGCCGTAGCGTCCCCGCCCGCCGTACCTCGTCCAGCCCACCCAGAGGTACAGCGACGACAGCCCGAGCAGCGCACAGAGAACGTCTTTGCGCTCCGAGATCCACGCCACGGATTCGACGCGCAGCGGGTGCAGTGCGAACAGCGCGGCGAGAAGCGCGGCAAGGGGCGGGCGGCACCGCAGTCGCAGCGCGAGCAGCAACAGCAGCACGGCGTTGGCGACGTGCAGCAGCACGTTCACGACGTGGTGCGCCCCGGGGCTCGCCCCGAACAGGCTGACATCGAGCAGGTAGGACAGCCACGTGATGGGGATCCAGTTGGCAGTGCGGGTGGTGGTGAACGCCCATGCGACGGTGTCGAGGCCGAGCCCCCGCGCGACCTCGGGGTTTGCCGACACGTATCCCGGATCATCGAAGTTCACGAAGCCGAAATCGCGCACCGGCGCGTAGACCGCGATCGTCGCGGCCGCGAGCGCGACCGCGAAGCCGACCAGCACGACGGTCGAGGGCTGACCATCGCCGTTCACGGCCCCGATGCTGCTTCTCGCGCCAACCATGCCGGGGGCCGACCTACCTGATCTCACACCGCAATTCGACCGGGCGATCGGCCGCGCCACGACCCGGCGCATCGGGTCCTTCGCCACGACGGGCCCCGGCTCGTTGACAGGAGACGACCGGGGCCGGACCCGTGCCGAAGAGCCGTCGTCGCCCGAAGAATCGACGGTTTCCCCGCGCCACACGAACACCTCGTGACAGAATGCCCGAGCCCCCGATCGTGCGCGCGCTGTCGGCGAGGCGCGTGCTCGTGGTCGCCGCGGTGGTCGGCCTGGTGAGCGGGCTCGTGGCCGTACCGCCGTCGTCGCCACCGTCGCGCGGCGCGTCCGCGAGATCGCGAGCTGCCTGCTACGACCGCTCGCCTGTGCCTCTCCCGGCAACGCCTGTCCGTGCACTCCGCCTCGTCGAGATCTCCGCCTCGCCGGAGGTCGGCGGCTCTCGCCGGTGCGGCCGGCGCGATCACTCGGTCGCGAGGGCCGCAGCGTCTCGCCACGGCGCCGCCGACGTCGCGGGCAGCCGCCCCGACTCGCGCAGGGCCTTGCGCGCGAGCCCTGGGTGCAGGCGGTAGATGGTGAAGTACGCGTTGCGGTACGCCACCTGTCCACGGTGCGCCTCCACCAACGCGAGCAGCCGGGGATCCTACTCCCAGTTGAAGTAGTCGGAGGTCAACAGGTACTCGTGGCCCGCGCGCATCTCGTCCGCCGCCGAGTCGGCGAGCACGTTGCCGAGGGCGAGCGGCGACACGCTCTGCACGTCCCAGTGCTGCCACCAGCCGGCTCCCCAGAAGCGGGCCTCGGGGTCCTCCTCCGCGATCCGGCGCACGGTGTTCGCCGCAGCGACCACCGCGTCGGCCCGCGCGCTCCAGGAGGCACTCGGCCCCGGCCAGCTCGGCGTGGCGGGCGACGCGATCCAGGCCACTGCCAGCAGCACCATCCACGCCCCCAGAGCGAGCCGCGCCCCGCGAGTCCCGTGGTGTCCCGCCTCGAGGACGACGAAGTGCACGAACAGCGGTGCCGTGAAGCAAGCGAAGAAGAGGTAGCGCAGCCACGGAATGTCCGCCCGCCACAGCCACCAGACGGCGACCGCCAGCGTCTCCGCGCCCAGCGCAAGGGCGATCCAGCCGTCCGACGACAGCCGGCCGCGCCGCGCCCGCCAGGCGAGCACGGGCCAGACCAGGAGCGCCAGGGCAAGCACGGCTCCAAACACACCGAGGTTCTCGCCGACGACGCCGAATCGGTACGCGAGGGTGCGGCGCTCCGACAGCGCCCCCGGCCCATCGCGCAGGCCCGAGCCCGCCACGCGGAAGAACTCGACGAACTCCCGCCACCGGGCGACGTACGAAGCCCAGTCCCCGAACGACGCGAGCTTCCCGACCTCGACCGCAAGAAGGACGAGCGCCGCCGCGGCGGCGAGGACGACGGCGGCCGCGAGCGCACGCACCCAGCCGACCGACCGGACGTCGCGCCACAGCAGCACCGCGAGCAGCGCAGCGCCGGGCAGCAACAGAAGCAGCTTGCTCGCCAGCCCGAGCCCGATCAGGAGCCCGCTCGCGAGCCGGCGTGGTCTGTCCGGAGTGCTCCCGTCAGCGAACGCGACGAGCGTCGCGAGCACCAGCAGCAACCCGGCGACGACCTCGCCGCGCGGCACCACCCATGCCGCCGAGGGCTTGATGGTGATGCCGACGACCAGCACGAGCGCGACCAGCGACGACAGCACGGCCACGACCGACGTGAGCTTCGGCAGCATCGCGTGCCACAGCGCAGCGAGCAGCAGCAGCGCCAGCAGCGCGGAGGTCACGTTGGCGACGTACGGGCCCGGGCCGACCATGCGGTAGGCGAGCGCGATCGGCAGAACCAGCGTTGGACCGGTGGTGGCCTCCACCGGCCACAGGTCGAAGCGCCCCTCTCTGGCGTAGCCGTACCGGCCTGTCTCGCCGAGGTTCCGTGCGAGCACGGCGATGCAGGAGCCGTCGTGCGGATCCACGTAGCCGCGCGCGAGCGACAGCATGCCGGCGGCGCAGGCCGCCACGAACACGACGCCCGCTACGCGCGCGAAGAGCATCGCGCCGATCCCGGGATTCTCGGCTGGCGTCGCGCGCTCGATGTTTCCCTCCGAGACCGGAGCGTCCGCTCAGCGGCGCGCCGCCCAGGTGGTGGTGCCGTCCGGGTTGTCCTTGAGGTCGATGCCGGCGTCGGCGAGCTGCTTGCGGATCTGGTCGGCGCGCTCGAAGTCGCGCGACTTGCGGGCGGCGCGGCGCTCCTCGAGCAGGCCCTCGATCTGTGCGTCCGACAGGCCGGCGGCGCTCGCGCGCGCCGCGCGCTCGGCCGCGAGCGCGTCGGCCGGGTCGCGCTGCAGGATACCCAGCAGCCCCGCGGACTCGCGCAGCGCCCGCGCCACGCCGCGCGCCTCGGCTGCCCTGCCGGCGTCGATCAGACGGTTCACCGCGCGCACCGCGTCGTGCAGCGCCGCGACCGCGCGTGGCGTGTTGAGATCGTCGGCGAGCGCCTGGCGGAGCTCGGTCCGGCACGTCTCGGCCTCCGCGCAATCGGCCGCCGGAGCGCCGCTCGCGTCGGCGCGCTGCAGCGTCTCGTACATGCGGGCGATGCTCGTCTGCGCCTCGCCGATGCCCTCTTCCGCGAACTCGAGCGGGCTGCGGTAGTGCGTCTGCAGGAGGTAGAGGCGAACCGCATCGGCCGGATGCTGCTCGAGCGCCTGCCGGATGGTCACGAAGTTGCCCAGCGACTTCGACATCTTGTCGGCGCCGCGGCGCAGGAACGAGACGTGCGTCCAGTGCGTCGCGAGTGCCACGCCGCTCGCCGCCTCCGACTGCGCGATCTCGTTCTCGTGGTGCGGGAAGATCAGGTCCTCGCCGCCGCCGTGCAGGTCGAAGGGCTGCCCGAGGTAGCGCGCGCTCATCGCGGAGCACTCGATGTGCCACCCCGGACGCCCCGCGCCGAACGGGCTCTCCCACACCGGCTCGCCCGGCTTCGCGGCCTTCCACAGCGCGAAGTCGCCGGGGTTGCGCTTCTGCTCGTCGACCTCGATGCGCGCGCCCGCCTGCAGGTCCTCGAGCTTGCGGTGCGACAGCTTGCCGTAGGCGGGAAAGCGCGTGACGTCGAAGTAGACGTCGCCGTGCGCGCGATAGGCGATGCCGGCACGCTCGAGCTCCTCGATCAGCGCGATCATCTCCGGCACGTGCAGTGTGGCGCGCGGCTCGACGTCGGGCCTGAGGCAGCCCAGTGCGGTCACGTCGGCGGTGAAGGCGTCGCACATCTCGGCACCGAGGTCGGCCGCCGTGCGGCCGGTCGCGTTGGCGCGGTCGATGATGCGGTCGTCGACGTCGGTGAAGTTGCGGGCGTAGGTGACGCGCGCGCCCTCGGCCTCGAGGAAACGCTTCACGACGTCGAACAGGACGTAGACGCGCGCGTGGCCGACGTGGGCCAGGTCGTACACGGTGACGCCGCAGACGTACATGCGGACGTGGCCCTGCTCGCGGGTCTGCACGGGCTCCACGCGGCGGCTGAGCGTGTTGTAGAGGCGGATCGGGGACGCGAACGGCATCCGGGTTCGCTACCACGCCGCACGCACGCGGGCGAGACGTTCGCGCTCCGCCCCCTGGGGCCGTTGGCCGCCGCTGCAGGCCACCCGCCATGGCGTCGCCCGCGACGGCCTCAGGGGCATTCCGGCGGCGTGTCGACGCCGCGCGGCGTCCAGACGCCGGTACCGTCGTACGACGACACGCGGCCGGCGCCCTGCACCGCGTCCGGTCGCCGTCGATCACGATCGGCTTGCCGGCGACGCGGTCCGGGCGGTGCGCCGGGTCAGACTTGCGCGTTTCCTTGCAGGCGGCAACCATGGGCCGTTAGCCAGCAGACGCGGGACGGGCTCGTCTTCAAGGCCCACCCGAACGACACGCGGAGCAGACCGAATCCCTCCGCCGCGCCCACCGAGAGGACGGAAATGGCCGAGCACACGAGCGAGTTGGAGCAGACAGCGGCAGCGGTCCTCGCCGCAGCCGAAGGGGCGATGGAGGCGGTGATCGCGACCGCTGGGGAGCTCACCCAGGGCGGCAAGGCCTCCGGCGACTCGAGCGGCTGGGAGCAGCCGTTCACGGAGCGCGTCGTCGAGATGGCGGCCGCCGTCCGGGCGGCGCGCTGCTCGCTCGACTACGCACGTGCGGTGATCGGGGCCGGCGAGTCCGCCGGACCTGTCATGGAGGCGGCCGCGCTCTACGCCGGCTCGGTGGCGGCCGACGTGCACAAGGGGGTCCTGTGCGATCTCGGAGGCCGTTTCGGCGGGAGCGACGCCGCGTCCCGGCTGAACGAGGCCCGCCCGGCCATCCAGCGTCTCTGCGACGCCACCGCCCGGGTACGGCTCGGCCAGGTGGTCCTCGACGACCTGCAGGGGCGCGACGTGACCTGGCTGCCGGACGACAGCCTGCGCCAGATCCGCGACACCGCCCGTGAGGTCGTGAAGCGGCACGTGACCCCCGAGATCGCCCACGCGATCCACCATGGCGATCTCGACATTCCCGCCGAGACGCTCGCCGGCATCGTCGACGCGGGTCTCCTCGGCATCGCCATCCCCGAGGAGTTCGGCGGCTTCGGCCTCGGCAATCGCGCGATGCTGGTCGCGACGGAGACCCTGTCGGCGGCATCGCTCGGCGCCGCGGGGAGCCTGCCGACGCGGCCCGAGATCCTCACGAACGCGCTGCTGCGCGGCGGCACCGAGGAGCAGAAGAGCGAGTGGCTGCCGAAGATCGCCGCCGGCGAGGTGCTGGTCGCGATCGCGATGACCGAGCCCAACGCCGGCTCCGACGTCGCCTCGGTCAGCTGCCGCGCCACGCGCGGCCAGCAGGACGGCGTCGACGGCTGGTTCGTCACCGGCGCCAAGGCGTGGTGTACCTTCGCCGGCCGAGCGAACGTCATCTCGCTGCTCGCCCGCACCGAGGACACGCCGGGCGGCGACGGGCTGTCGATGCTCATCGTGCCGAAGGACAGCTTCCCCGGGCACGAGTTCGTCATGCGACAGCCGTCGGGCGGCACGCTCCAGGGCAAGGCCGACCGGACCATCGGCTACCGCGGCATGCACAGCTTCACGATGCAGTTCGAGAACTACTTCGTGCCCGCAGGGAACCTCATCGGCGGCGAAGGCGGCCGGGGCAACGGCATGCGCTACCAGCTCGCCGGCATGAACGGCGGACGCCTCCAGACCGCCGGCCGCGCGACCGGCGTCGCGCAGCGCGCGCTCGAGCTCGCGGCGGCCTACGCACTCGAGCGCAAGCAGTTCGGCCGTCCGATCGCCGAGTACGGCCTCACCAGGGCCCACATCGGCACGATGGCAGCGCAGATCCAGGCATGCCGCTCCTTCGCCCACGCGGCCGCCGAGCGCCTCGACACCGTCGAGAAGCCGTCGAAGCGCGACGGCCTGATGCCCGCCATGGCCAAGTTCCTCGCCTGCGACGTGGCCAACCAGATCACCGAGCGCGCGCAGTGGCTGCACGGCGGCTGGGGCTATGCGGAGGAGTACCCGATCTCGCGCCTGGTGATCGACGCGAAGGTTCTTCCCCTCTTCGAGGGCGTGCGCGCGATCCTCGTGCTGAAGGCGATCGCGCCGGTGCTGTTCTCGAGCTGACGCGACGACCTGCGGCGCCGCGGACCGCGTCGTCAGCTCGTCGCGCCCTTCGAACGCCGCGGGCACCGCGTCCGGAGGCGGCGCGAAGGCTGACGATGCAAGAGCACCGCCGGAGCGGGGCGTCGCGCAGGCGCAGGCGCCGCCGCCGCACGGGCCGCCGGCGCAAAGGAACCGCAGCCGCGAGGGAACCGCGAGTCGGGCCGCCGTGTGCGGACGCGGCGGCCCGGCACGCACCTACTCGTCCGAGTCGGGCCGCCGTGTGCGGACGCGGCGGCCCGGCACGCACCTACTCGTCCGACTCGCGCAGCCGCGCGAGCACGCTGAGATCCTCGAGCGTCGTCGTGTCGCCGACGCTCTCCTTGCCCGCCGCGATGTCGCGCAGCAGGCGTCGCATGATCTTGCCGCTGCGCGTCTTCGGCAGCGAGTCGGTGAAGCGGATGTCGTCGGGCTTCGCGAAGGCGCCGATCTCCTTCGCGACGTGCTCGCGCAGCTCGGCCTTCAGCTTGTCCGACGCCTGGTACTGCCCCTCGAGCGTCACGAACGCGGCCAGCGCCTGGCCCTTCACGTCGTCGGGCCGGTCGACCACCGCGGCCTCCGCGACCGCGCGGTGCGAGACCAGCGCGCTCTCGATCTCCATCGTGCCGAGGCGGTGGCCGGCGACGTTCACCACGTCGTCGATGCGCCCCATCACCCAGTAGTAGCCGTCGGAGTCGCGGCGCGCGCCGTCGCCAGTGAAGTAGTTGCCCTCGATCTCGCTCCAGTATTGCTTGACGTAGCGCTCGGGGTCGCCGTAGATCGTGCGCAGCATCCCCGGCCACGGCTTGCGGACGACGAGCAGACCGCCCTGGTTGAGGCCGACGCTCTTGCCGGTCCGGTCGACGACGTCGGGGTGGATGCCGGGCAGCGGCAGCGTGCCCGAGCCGGGCTTGGTGGGCGTGGCGCCCGGCAGCGGCGAGATCATGATGCCGCCGGTCTCGGTCTGCCACCACGTGTCGACGATCGGGCAGCGCCCGCCGCCGATCTTGTCGTGGTACCACATCCACGCTTCCGGATTGATCGGCTCGCCGACCGTGCCGAGGAGACGCAGCGTCGACAGGTCGTGCTTCGCCGGCCACTCCTCGCCCCACTTGACGACCGAGCGGATCAGCGTCGGCGCCGTGTAGAGGATCGTCACGCCGTACTTCGCGACGATCTCCCAGATGCGGTCGGGCTTCGGATGATTCGGCGCGCCCTCGAACATCAGGCTGGTGGCACCGTTCGCGAGGGGTCCGTAGACCACGTAGCTGTGCCCGGTCACCCAGCCGATGTCGGCGGTGCACCAGTAGACGTCGTCGTCCTTGAGATCGAAGACCAGCTTCGTGCTGTACGTGACGTGCGTCAGGTAGCCGCCCGTCGTGTGCACGACGCCCTTCGGCTTGCCCGTCGTGCCGCTGGTGTAAAGAATAAAGAGCGGATGCTCGGCGTCGAGCGGCACCGCGGGACAGTCGGCCGACGCCTTCGCCATCTCGTCGTGCCACCAGTGATCGCGCTGCGCGACCATCGGGACGTCGTCGCCCGTGCGCTTCAGCACCAGCACGGCCTCGACGCTCGGCACGCCTTCCGCGAGCGCCTGGTCGACGCTCGCCTTGAGCGGCACGACGCCGCCGCGGCGGTAGCCGCCGTCGGCGGTGATCACGACCTTCGCCTTCGCGTCGTTCATGCGGTCGCGGACGGCCTCGGCCGAGAAGCCGCCGAACACGATCGAGTGCGTGGCGCCGATGCGCGTGCAGGCGAGCATCGCGACCGCCAGCTCGGGCACGAGCGGCATGTAGATGCCGACTCGGTCGCCGGCCTTGACGCCGAGTCCCTTCAGCACGTTCGCGGCCTTGCAGACCTCGTGGTGCAGCTCGGCGTAGGTGAGCTTCCGCGAGTCGCCCGGCTCGCCCTCCCAGAGCAGCGCGACCTTGTCACGGGTCGGCGTCGCGAGGTGGCGGTCGAGGCAGTTGTGCGAGACGTTGAGCTTGCCTCCGACGAACCACTTCGCGAACGGCGGCTGCCAGTCGAGGACCTGCGTCCACCTCGTGAACCAGTCGAGGTGCGACCCGGCGATCCCGCCCCAGAACGCCTCCGGGTCGCGCGCCGCCTCGGCGTACAGCTTCTCGTAGTCCGCGAACGACCGGACGTGCGCGGCGCTCGCGAACTTCGCCGGCGGCGCGAACTTGCGGTCCTCGCGCAGCACGGACTCGATGACGGTCTTGCCTTCGCTCATGGGGCTCCCTCGTGATTCCCGGCCATCAGGGCACTCTCACGAAGAGCGCGCACCCGGTCAAGCAGGGCGCGCCCGCGAGTGCCGCGAGGGCCCCCACGACCGCGGCCGACCCGGCGCAGGGCGCCGGCGCTCGTCAGGGGACATCGGTGACGGAACGGGTCCGAGTCCGCGTGTCGCCATCCTCCGGGGCAGAGGAAGCGACTCCTTGCGCTACCCGTCCTCTTCGGACGTCGCGGGTGGTTGCGTGCCGGCCGCGCGCACGGCGAACTCTTCGGTGTGCGCTGGCGCGAACGCCCGTGGTCGGCCGGATGTCGTGTCGGCGCACCGCGCCTGGGAGGTTTGCCCCACGCGCGCCCGCCGCGCTCGTGAAATCACGCGCGCGCAGTCTCGTGGCCACGACGATCGCTCGAACGCTCCGCGAAACGCCCGAGATGCGGGCGGAGAGCCACATGGCATCCGGCTTGCGGTGGCCCGTCGCGATGTCTCGCGACGAAAGGCTGCCTCGATGATTCGCCAACGTCTCCTGCCCTCCCAACTCGTGCTTCCCTGTGCACTCGTCGGATTCGCCGGAACCGCATCCGCGGCGACGGGACCGAACGGGCTGGTCGCCCATGCCGCCTGCGACGACGTCGGCTCGTTCGGTCGGACGACGTGCGACATCTGGGTCGTCGACCCGCGCGACCCGGCGACGCCGCCGCGGAACCTGACCGAGAGCCCGGAGCTCGACGAGGGCGACCCGTCGTGGTCGCCGGACGGCGCTCGCATCGCGTTCACGAGCGACCTCGGCGCGTGCAACACCAACCTCTGGGTGATGAACGCGAACGGCACCGGCAAGATGCAGGTGACCTACCGCGATCAGCCCGGGACCTACGCCTGTCAGCTCGAGCCGACCTGGTCGCCCGACGGCGCCGAGCTCGCCTTCCCTGCCGTCCGCGAGGAGACGATGGAGGATCCGATCACGGGCGAGCCCGTCGCCGCCGCCCAGTACGAGATCGTGACGATCAACCCGGACGGTACCGGCGAGCAGGTGATCAGCGTCGGGGCAGCCGGCGCGCCGCGACGCTCGAGGAGGATCGAGCCCCTGCCTGGTCGCCGGACGGCTCACGCCTGGTCTTCATGAGCCAGAGCCAGGACCCGTCGTGCTGCCAGCCCTGGCAGATCCGGGTGGCGAGCCGCGACGGCAGCTCGCTCGAGAACGTGAGCACGGCGGCCGACACGGACGAGATGTTCCCGTCGTGGTCGCCCGACGGCACGTCGATCCTGTTCAACCGCGCGTCCCCCACCGGCACGGACCTGTACGTCATGCCCGCCCCCGCGGTGCCCGCGATGCCTGCGGGCGTGGGTGTCGAGCGCGCGCTGGGCGCAACCGAGGCGCTGCGCATCACGCAGGTCGGAAGCGCCGGAGAGTCGAGCTGGGCGGTGAGCCGACGCCCGCAGGACCGGCCGAAGACGCTCACCGTCGTGCTGCTTGGGCGCGGCGCCGGATCGGTGACGAGTGCGCCCGCCGGTCTGCTCTGCACGGGACCGGGCCGGTGCCGGCAGTCGTTCCCGGCGGGACAGGACGTCGTGCTGACGGCGACGCCGGCACCGGGAGCGACCTTCGGCGGCTGGTCCGGACCCGCCTGCCGGGGTGAGACCACAGACCGCTGCACGTTGCGCATGGGCCGCGCGCGCACCGTCGTCGCACGGTTCGGAGCTCCGCCGCAGCCCTGAAAACCCCGCGCGCGGCGGCGCGCGCCGGGCGTCCTGCGGCGGGGCCTCCACGGGTCCTCTGCAGCGACGCCCGGCGGCGCGTCGTCGGCTGCGGTGACGTCAGCGCGGGCGGCGCGTTCCCTCAGAGGATGTGCGTCGCGACGATCTCGCGGTTCCAGGTCGCGTCGCCGAAGGTCACCTCGGAGCTCTTCGCGCGCTTGAAGAAGATGTGCATGTCGTGCTCCCACGTGAAGCCGATGCCGCCGTGGATCTGGATGCCCTCGCCGGCGACGACGCGGTACGCGTCCGAGCAGTAGGCCTTCGCCATGGCGGCGGCGAGCGGCGCCTCGGGCACGTCGTTCGCGACCGCCCAGGCCGCGTAGTACGTCGCCGACTTCGAGCTCTCGACCTGCACCATCATGTTGGCGCACTTGTGCTGGATCGCCTGGAACGAGCCGATCGGCTTGCCGAACTGCTCGCGGACCTTGGCGTAGGCGACCGACATGTCGAGCACCTGCTGCGCGCCGCCGCAGGCTTCGGCGCAGAGCGCCACTTTCCCCCGGTCCGACGTGCGCTCGATCGTCTTCCAGCCCTCGCCTTCCTTGCCGACCAGCGCGTCCTTGCCCACCTTCACGTCGGTGAGGACGACTTCGGCGAGCTTGCGCGTCTGGTCCATGGTCTTCAGCGCCGTGCGCTTTACGCCCGCCGCACTCGCGTCGACGCAGAAGAGCGACACGCCATCGGCACCGGTCGTGCCGGGCCTGCGCGCCGCGACGATGATCAGCTCGGCGATGTGGCCGTCGGGGACGAACAGCTTGGTGCCGTCGAGACGGTAGCCGCCGCCGTCCGCGGTGGCCGTCGCGGCGACGCCGTCCGCATCCCAGCGGCCAGACGGCTCGAGGACCGCGACCGTCGCGATCAGGTCGCCGGTGGCGATGCGCGGCAGGTACCTCTTCTTCAGCTCGGCGCTACCCGCGTCGATCAGCGCGACCGACGCGTACACCGCGGTCGAGAGGAATGGACCCGGCACCACGGCGCGGCCCATCTCCTCGAGGATGACCACCAGGTCGACGAAGTTCAGGCCGGAGCCGCCGTACTCCTCGGGCAGGATGAGCCCCTGCCAGCCGAGCTCGGCCATCTTCTTCCACAGCTCGGGCGAGTGCCCCGACTCGTCGTCCATCATCTTGCGGACGAGCGTCATCGGACATTCCTTGGCGAGAAAGTCCTTCGCCGACTGACGGAGCAGCTCCTGATCCTCGCTGAAGCCGAAGTCCATTTCCCTGTATCCTGCCCTTTCGCCGGAGCCGTGCCACCCCCGTCTGGGTCGCCTCCCGGAATCCGTTCCTTCCTGCCGCGCCGTGATGGTCGCGGCGGAACCCGACGGGCGTACTATGCTGAAAGCGCGCGAGTCAACGACGCACCGCGGTCGTGCCGGGTTGGCGACGGGGGCGGGGCTGGTGCTCAGCCCATCAGCAGGTCGACGTAGTACAGCAGGTTGAGGCCCACCGAGACGACGCGCCCGCCCGGCTGCTCCAGCGCGTAGACCGCCGTGCCCGCCGGGGTACGCGCGCCGAGCGTCAGGGTCAGGCGTCCGCCACCGCGGCTCAGCACGTCGATGCGCGCGATCGGGGTCGCGAAGCCGAACACCGGGTCGTCCGGGCTGTCCGCGATGCGCTCGCCGTGGCCGCTGTCGACGAGCTGCGCGACGAACGCCTGCACGAGGCCGGGCGGGATGACGCGGTCGGTCGGCGCGGTGACCTTCCAGCCTCCGTCGCCCTGCTCGAGGACGACGGTCCGGTCGCCGCGCCGGACCTCGACGCGCTCGAGGGCCGCGGGATCGAGCTCGTAGGCGAGCTGCGGCGCCGCCGCGGGCGGCGCGCCGGCTCGCG